>Ga0079303_10000193_pt1 | contig 13898 bp, 9 predicted proteins | sample Methanogen_OWC_FD_77073 | JGI IMG/M metagenome (GOLD analysis project Ga0079303, IMG submission 77073) | Enriched soil microbial communities from Old Woman Creek wetland in Ohio, USA - Methanogen_OWC | ecosystem: Environmental > Terrestrial > Soil > Wetlands | place: USA: Ohio | collected...
CGAATAAAGAAAACGCCTGACAGAAAGGAATATTACGCCGGCAAACTCGGTGAAATGAAAACCGCGATAGAAGACTTTAAGGCTAAAGAAAGGCAAAATCAGGAAAAGGCCGAGACGGAAAAAGCCGAAGCCGAGAAGGCGGCTAAACAAAAAGAGGAAGCGGAAAAGGTGGCTAAAGAAAAAGCCGAAGCCGAAAAAATAGCCGGAGAGAAAGCGGAACTGGAAGAGAAAAAGCGGCTTGAAGAAGAAAAACGAAAAAAAGAGCAGGAAAGCGGCAAAGTAGTTATCGGCAGCGATAACATAGTGATCGGCAGCGGCAATACGGGTGGCTCTTCGTCTTATCCGGATTCGCTTTTTTTGAGTAAAACCATGGCCACGATCAATAAGGGCGTCGATAAATTCGATCTTTCTGACGTCAAGGCCACCGCGATATACTCGAACGACAAGTCTAAAGAAGTCACGCCTAAATGGGCGGTCGCCAATGGCGGCGGAAATTTATCCGGCACCGTTTACACGGTCGCTCCGGGCGACAAGAAGGTCATTTTCGAAGCTTCATACTTTGAAGGCGGAGTGTCCAGGATCAAGTCGTTCGCTCTTGTGATCAGATCGACCTCCGGCGAGGAGATCACGATATTTCAAAACGGCAATATCGGCGGCGTTGACAGCGATCCCAGATCCGTTCCTTCTAAACCGACCGTCTTTTCAATTACAAAGCCGACATTCATAACATATCTCGACGCCTACCACTATTTCAATAAAGGCGTCAAGCCGGGTACTCTGGCGCTGCGCCACGAAGACGGCACTACTTACGGACCGTGGCAGTCGACCGGCCGCCCGGGCCAGGGCAACGTGAGCAACGCAACATGGATAACAAGCCCGAATGTCGAATTGAAACCCGGTAAATATACCGTCATCGATTCAAATCCGCAGACGTGGTCATTCAATTCGCAGTCGGGAAATACTGGATTCGTCGTCGTGAAAGGTTTTTACTCCGAGGATGCTTCCGTCGAACCCGCCGAAACGGCCGGGCCGGAAAAAGTGCGGGAAGAAAAGAAGGACAAAACTCCTTTCGCCGGGACTTACCGGGGAAAATTGACCAATAAATCCGGGGAGGACGATGAAAAATTAGAAATCGTCGTGAAGCCTGACGGTGAATTAAAAGTAATCGGCAGCCCCTTTTCGACGGTGAATATAAGCGATTCAGGCAGCTTTACCTGTACATACGTATCGAAAAAATATAAAACCAGTATCGAAGGAAAGCTTGACGGCCATTCCGGTTCCGGCACGTGGTCCCACAGCGGTAATGTAAACGATGAGGGGACATGGACGGTCACTAAAGACGACGGTGGAAAACCTTCAGAACCCGAAAAACCAGCGGAAGATAAAAAAGGGGAAAGTCCTTTCGCCGGGACTTACAGGGGAAAAATCTTCTATGAACCCGCGACTCCCTCCGGATTGACCGATGTCGATATTGAACTCGTCGTGAAACCCAACGGAAGATTCAACGTCTATAAGAGTACCGTCGAAGACAGCTCCGGCGAAGTCGACGGTTCTGGCAACCTCCGGTATACATACGATTCGACCGGGACCAAGGTCCTTTTCGAAGGCAAAATCAGCGGCAATTCGGGTTCCGGTACATGGTACCGCCACGATAGTTTTTCCGGGAACGTCGGAGGATCATGGAAAGTCAGCAAATAAAATGCGCGCCCGGTCGTCGCGTAAAAAGGCCTTTGCGTCCTGCGTGATCGGGCTTGCGGGGGATATATGATCACTGAATATAAATCGGCATACGAAAAAATATTCGCGCTTTCCGCCTCGGAAGGTGCAGGACGGATCGGCGACTATCATCCGCTCCGGCCTTCCTTCATACTGGGCCACGATCCTTTGATCGCTATACTGGTCGAGGATTTCGAACGGTCCGGTTTCGGATTTTCGCGCGGGGTCAGAAAGAAATGCTTTTTCGTCGCCGACCATTTCGCCCCGCCGTCAAGCGGTGACCGCGCGAACATTCTGAAAAGGTTCCTCGATTTTTCGTATAAAAGCGAAATCGAAGATGTGATGGTGTTCGATGGCATCTGCCACCAGCTCATGGTCGAAAGTCCGAAGGCAAAGCCGTTTTCATTCATAGCGGGTTCCGATTCGCATACCGTCACCGCCGGGGCGCTCTGCTCTTTAGCGGCCGGCTATGGCTCCATGGATATACTGTCGCTTCTGGTGAATGGCGTCCTTTTCGAAAGGAAATTCCCCGTCGCCGCCATAGAATTTCGTGGAAAAATTCCGCGCTTCGTCACCGGCCGCGATATCGGGCTTGAGATCATAAGGCTCATCGGAGAAGGAAACGCGAATAACATCATATTGGAATATTCCGATGATACGGCTTCGAGAATCCATATGGACGACCGGTTCGCCATATCCAACGCTTCGATCGAATGCGGCGCGGTGTCAGGAATATTCAGGCCTGATGATATACTCGCGGATTACATTTCCAGGCGCGACGGGAAGCCATTGCGCGCCGTGAAGAAGCGGTTCGCCGATTTCGAGTCGGATATCAAATATTCATACGATAAATCGTTCGTTCTGGATGTCTCTAAACTCAAACCCATGGCCGCCTTGCCGCACGATTTTTCTGACGTGAGGCCGGTTCGCGATATTCGCGGCGGTGTCAGGGTCGATCAGGTATATATAGGATCGTGCGCGTCCGGAAGAACGCTGGATTTCGAATACATGTGCCGGGCGCTCGATGATATCGCCCGAAAGTCCCGGCTCGGAAAAATAAAAAAAGCCAGAAAGGTGAGGCTCATCGTCACTCCGTCCTCGCAGAAAGTTTTCGTCGAGTGCATTAAACTGGGTTATATCGAAAAACTCGTCGAATTCGGCGCGGTAATCACCAATCCTTCATGCGGCCCCTGCGGCGGGATCGATAAGGGCATCATCGGCGACCGCGAGGTCTGCCTGTCGACGTCGACACGCAATTTTTGCGGCAGGATGGGCTCGAAGACTTCCGGCATTTATATCGCTTCTCCCGTCACCGCCATCGCCAGCGCATATACCGGCGAGATTACCGATCCGCGGGAGGTCATGGAATGAAAAAGGTTTCGAAGCTCACGGGAATCATTAAAGCGTACGGCGATAACGTCAACACCGACGTCATCCACAACCCGTCGAAGTTCACGATTTCACGGGAAAAACTCACCGTCGATCTCGGCCTGGCCGGCCCGCCGGAAAACCGGCGAGTGATAATCATCGCCGGAGAGAATTTCGGTATCGGCTCGTCGCGTTACTCGACTGTGCTCGCGCTGAAAAATTCAGGAGTGGTGGCTGTCGGAGCGAAATCGCTTTCGCGGATTTTCAAACGCAACCTCGCTTGCGCCGGAATATTCGCGTTCGAATTCGTTCCGGGAAGCGGCGGCGAAATAGCGAAAATTTCCGGCGCAAGAACAGCCGAAATCGAGTTCGACGCGAATGTCGCCGCCTCGCATTGCGCGGCGATCATAAGGGAATGCGGTAAAAAAACCGGCGCAGTTTGCGTCATGGACAGGTACTTATTCGAAATAGCCGGAAGCGGCGGAATGGTGAAATATCTTGAAGAGAGCGAAGAACGGTAATATACTCGATCTCGCCGTCATCGGCGGCGGGCTTTCCGGAATGTCTTGCGCGGTGCGCGGGCGCTTCGTCAAATCGTATGGCGCTTATTCGCTGTATACGGCCATATTCGAGTCCTCCGGAAAATTAGGCGGCCTGGCCAATCTCGGAAACGTCAAATTGACGGGCCCCGGATTTTCTATGCCGGGCGTCGAAATCGTAGCGAAACTCGTGGCCGACGTCGAAAGATACGATATCCCGGTCATCGAAAAGAAAGTGACGTCGATTTCAAAAGACGAAAAGAGCGGATTGTTCAGCGTGCGCGATTCGTCAGGCGCCGAAAGGCTTTCGAGGACCGTCGCGATCTGCACCGGAATGAGGCCGCTTTCGAACGAGAGGAAATTTTTCGGCCGCGGCGTTTCGATAACCTGCATGGGCTACGATTATATCAACTCGATCATCGGCGGCGAGATCGGCCGCGGCGATAGAGTTAACTTCAGAATTTACGGCAACAGGCATTCGCTCGATCTTTTTAATTTCGTTCTGGCGGCGCTTGAAACCGGAAAAGGCAGTGGAACGAACAACGCCGATCCGGTTTTCATAATCGACGACGATGAAGACGCGTTTAAAAGGACCCCTGAATTTAAAGCGCATCCGGGTCTTTTCACGTTCGGCCGTCTCGTCGAATATAAAGGCGGGGCTTCTCTTGAATCGGTCGTCATTGAAAATTCCGGAAAACTTTTTGAAATCGCTTCGAAATCGGTTTTGATCGATTATAATTCGTTCGAACTGTCGCCGGAGTTCGATATCGAAGTCCCCGACGAACGCGTGAAGCGCAAACGCTCCGGGTTTATCAAGGCCGACAGGTTCATGAAAACTCCGGTTGACGGACTTTTCGCCGCCGGCGATATCACCGGAACATATTTCTGCGCGAGCCGCGCGATAAGCGAAGGTATCGCGGCGGGTTTTTCTGCGTACGAAAAAGTCATGGAAATGAAGGGGTTTCGAGGTCAGAGCCTGTTCGCCTACAGGCCTTCGGGCAGGAAATTTTCGAAAGAATACAGGGAGGTCTCGCCAGTCGGTCCCGGAGATCGCGTTATCGTCCTCTCCCGCGCCGAAAAGATAGAAGAATTCATGAAAAACAGGTCTGAAATATCCGATAAATCATGCATTCCCGGCGTGGTCGAAAATTTCAGCCTGCACGGAATACTCGGGGCGCCGGAATTTGGAAAAATCTCGTCGGCTCTCGGTTGCGGCGATCGGGAAACCATGAAATTGCTGACGGCGATGATATGTGAAAAACTCGTCACGGTTGCGTGAAAAAGTTACGAGGTGTTATTTATGCCCGCTCATGAAAATTCGAAGGAACTGGTGGAGCTCAGAAAAAAAATAAAGGATTTCATAATCGACGGCGACCTGCTTTCGCCCGAGAAAGCTCGTGAAACTTTCGATTCGCTGTGTCTGGACGTCTTTCGCGTTCAGTACGCCAATATCGCTTCATATAAGAAATTCTGCATGCAGAAAGGCGCCTCGCCCGACGGCGTGAAAAACCACAGGCAGATTCCGGCCGTGCCCGTTCAGGCTTTCAAGGCCGGCGAAATATTTCTATATTCGAAAAACGATATACACATGACGTTCAAGACGTCGGGGACCTCTAAGGCGAACCCGGGAATAGCCCATTTCAGCGAATCGGGAACCGACCTTTCATCGTGCGCCATCGTCAAGAACTCGATGACATACCTCTTTCCCGACGCCGCCGACACGCGTTTTTTCCTGATCGCTCCGCCTCCGGCCGCCGCCCCAAATCTCACGATGGTCTTCGGCATCACCGAGGTCATGAAAAATGTCGGGACATATCATGGAAAACATTATATGGGAAAGGACGGCATCAAATGGGCGGAGCTGTTTTCCGACCTCGAAGGCACGATCGGCGAAAACGTCCCGGCGACTATTATCGCGCCCTCGTTCGCGATGGTCTTCATTCTCGATAAAATGGGCGCGGAAAAAATCGCGTATAAAATGCCGGCCGGGTCCCGTGTGCTCGACGCCGGAGGCTTCAAGGGCAGAAGCCGCGAGATATCAAGGCCCGAGATGGTGGCGGCGATCGGCGAAAAATTTTCGATCCCCGCCGGTTATTGCGTCAACACGCTCGGCATGAGCGAACTCGGCACGCAGTATTATGACAATAACCTGAAAAACCTCGTCGCCGGATTGAGCGCCCCGACGAACAAGGAGAACCCTCACTGGGCCAGGACTTATATCGCCGATCCGGAAAACGGCTTTGAATTGATCGAACCTGGCGAGTCCTCGAAGACCGGCGCGCTCGTTCATTTCGATCTCACCGATATCGACCGCGCGCTCGCTATCGTGACCGACGATCTCGGCCGATACTCCGGCTCAGGCTTCGAAATGCTGGGCCGTTTCACGCCGGGCGACCTGAAGGGCTGCTCGCTTACGATAGAGGAAATGCTGACAGGAAGGCAGATAAATGAACCTTAAATCATATTATATTCCCGAGCTTTTCAGGCGCTATTTCGAATTCTGGTCCGAGGAAACGGCGACCGGGTTCACGGTCGAACACGCGCGGTTCAAGCCTGAATTTTTCGGCGAGGGTTACAAAATTTTCGAGGAATACGCCGGAAATATCCTTCAAAAGATCACATGCGACGAGATAATGACGCATCTGGACGCCGTTTCGGAGAAGTTCGCCGATCCCTGTTACGTCAGGCGCATCATCGCGGTCGAGGCGGTGTCGAAGGCGACGGGCTTTTCCGTCGAATCATGCGCGCGCAGTATCGACCTGGAATTCGCGTCGTCGCGCATGCCCGAAATGGCGGCCGCGCTCAGAAACGAGTTCGGCGATTACACCGTACTCGACGGGTTCATAAAAAACGATAACCTTAAAGGTTATACGAAAGCCATACCGAATTCGCCGGTGTTCGCCGTGTGTTCTTCCAACATTCCCGCGCTGCCGCATCTTTCGATCATGCGCGCGTTCATGACGAAGAACGCCCTGATTTTGAAGACGTCGTCCCAGGAGCCTTTTTTTACGCCGCTGTATATGGACGCTCTCGCCGACGTCGGTTCGGCGCTCGCCGAATGCGCGATAGTCGTCTGCTACAAAAGCGCCGAACATTCGATTACCGATAAAATCCTGGAACGCGCGAAGACCGTCGTCGCCTATGGCGGCATCGAAACGGAATCTTATTTTTCGAAAAAGGTCGTCCACCCGAAAAAACTCATAATGCATTCTCACAAGCTCGGATTCGGCGTCATCGGGAAGGATTTCATCGGCTGCATGAATTCCAGACAGCTTTCGGAACTCGCCGCGAAAATCGTTTTCGACGCCGCCACCTTCGAGCAGCGCGCCTGCCTGGCGCCGCACGTCTATTTTTACAATACTTCCGGCAATCCCGATATCGACGAATTCGCCAGGTACCTGATCGTCGAATTCGAAAAGGAAGAAAAGAAGATGCCGCCGGCCGCGCTCGATCCGGCGCAAAGTTACCGGCGCCGCTCGTTCATCGATTCACAGATTTTCTCCGATTCCGTCGAATCGGTATTCGAGTCCGGAAGCAAGAGAAGCGCCGTCATACTCGGCTCGCCGAAAGATTTCCCGGTCTCGCCTCTCAACCGAACGTTGTTCCTGGTGCCGTTTGTTAAAAACGGGGAGGTCGTCGCTCGCCTCACTCCGCTTTCGGGATATTTCCAGAACGCGTCGCTCAACGTCGTAGCCGACGGTCTCGCTTTCTGGCTCGAAGAACTCCCGAAACTCGGCGTTTCACGAATATGCCCGGCCGGCCATATGCCGAAACCGACGATGATGTGGCACCACGACGGGATGCCCGCTCTCGCCGAAATGGTCAGATTTATAGATATAGAGGTGTTCGATTCCAATGCATTCAAACTCTGAAATATTATTCCTGCACGTACCGAAATTTTCGAATTATTACAAACCGCTCGACGAGTTCATCAATATCACGTATATCCCGATGGGCGTCTTCGCGCTCGCCGATATGATGACGCGCGAACGCCATTGCGTTGAGATCGTCAATCTCGGGCTCGAATGGATCCTGGACAACGATTTTTCGATCATCGAGTACCTTCGCGGCGACCGCAATCTCAAGGTCGTCTTCATGCCGCTGTTCTGGCATTACCAGTCTTACGACGTCATACGCGTCGCCGAAACGATCAAGAAGGAATTCCCCGGCGTCTACGTGTTCCTCGGCGGTTTCACGGCGTCGTATTTCGCCGCCCAGATCGTGCGAGATTTTCCGTTCATCGACGGCGTAGTCAAAGGCTACGCGGAAGGCCCCGTCAAAGACCTGTGCAGCCGGATCTTCGAGGCCTCGGCGAAATCGACGGCGCCCGACTTCACTGGCGTTCAGAATCTCGTCACAAGTGAGTCGGGCGAGAAGGAAAGCTGCGATTTTTATCTAACTTCCGAAAAGGATTTCAACTCGCTGCGTTTCACCAATCTCGCGCTTTTGAAAAATTTCACTCACTATATCAGGCTCTTTTCGTTTCCGCTCGCTTATTCCAAAAACCTGTCGATGGCGGATAACGTGCGACTCAACAACATGGGCCTGGTCATGTTTCCCATCGAGATAGGGCGCGGCTGCAACACCGAATGCTCATGGTGCGCCGGCTCCACCGGAAACCAGGCGCGCATGAATTTCCGTTCGAAGATCATGTGGCGCGACAAGTCGCGCGTCGTAGCCGACATGAAGGAAGGTATTCTATTCGGATATAAGACGTTCGCCGTCTGCTTCGATCCCTATCCCGGGAAGCAGCAATATTACCTTGAGCTCTTCGAGGAGATCAGGAAACAAAACGTCAAATGCGGCCTGTATTTCGAATGTTACGCCCTGCCGACTCTTGAATTCATTGACAGCTTCAAAAAAACGTTCGACCTCTCGCGCTCGGTCGTCGCGATATCGCCCGAATGCGGCAGCGAGGAAGTGCGCCGCAAAAACAAGGGCTATTATTTTTCGAACGCCGATTTCTTCAACCGCCTCGACGCGCTGCAGGCCGCCGGAATCAAAACCGACGTATTCTTCACCATGGGCGTGCCGCACGAAAATATCAAAACTCTCATGGAAACAAAAGCCATTATCGATAAGATCTCGGCCGGCTACAAAAACATCGGCCGCATGATGACCTGGGGCATTCAGATGGAGCCCGGCTCGCCGATGTTCGAAAAACCCGAAGAATTCAAGATCGTCACCGACCGCAAAACATTCAAAGACTTTTACAACATCCACTCGGGCTTTCATTCCGACACGTACTCCGCGCTCGGATATTCGGTGGAAAATTATTTCTGTGACGGCAAAACCTACACCACCGAGGAATTCGCTAAGATAATGATGGCCGTCAAATGCCAGCTTTTCTGCTTCCTGCACGATAACTGTGCGGCCTACAATTCGCCTTTTTGGGGCCGCATGACATGCCGCCTGCGCGCGCTGACGTTCTGGCTCAAAGGCTTCGGGCTGAAGAAATACCTGGGGCGGAAGAGGCCGGAATACAAGTGATTTGAAATCATTCGCGCCGCCTGAAATAATGGCGAAAAATAGCCCGACGATCTTGGCGGGTAAAATATGACAGCCCGGGATTTTGCGCATGCTTTATATCCAATAAGTAAACGAATTCAATATTTTCATCCGGCCGCCGGATTAAAAGAAAGAGGTAAAGGTACCATGAGAAGAATCATTTTTTTCGCGCCGTCGTTTTTATTCATTTTCATTTTTTCAATTTCACTTTCAATCGCCGCGGCTACCGGCGGGGATAAGGCCGTAAATTCATCCGAAGAGAATCAGATTTCGAGAATAAATGTCGAAACCGGCCCCGCTTCAATTCCGGCGAAAGGAAACGATTCCGCCTCGGACAACACAGCCGATCCCATTGAAATGAAGGTACTTGTCCTGAATTTCGATCCGGCGATAAGCAAAGCCAATCCTGAAAGGCTGCACACGTTAATTGGCAACGATCCCCGCGATCTGGCCGAACGGTGCGTCGACGATCTCAAGGACGTCAGCTTCGGAGTCGCGAATTATAAAATCGCAGAATGGATCGATGTCGAAACTCTCGTGCCGTTTGAATTGACGCAATTCAAACCGGAGGACGGAATAGACCCGGGCGCCATGGAAAATGTCGATTACATTCCATCATACAATAACGCCGAACAGTACCTGGAAACCATGAAGGCCGCTCAAAACGACGAAAAAGAGGGCAGAGGAAGCTGCTGGGCGTCGCCGCGCTGGCACGGCAACCGCGGCCCCGGTCCGGCGGTTTCGGCGTCCAGAGCCGATTTCAACGGCGCTGACTATAAGGCGATTTGCGAAAAATTCGCGGTCGCGGAAAAAGTGAATAATGGAAAGATCGATGAAGTCTGGATATTCGCGCCGCACATGAGCGGATTGAGTACGTCCAGAATGGCCGGCCCCGAGGCTTTTTTCATCAACGGAAATAAAATTTCCGATATCGGCTGCAGGCGGAATTTTGCCATAATGGGCTTTAACTACGCGTATCCGGTCGTCAATATGCTCGGGGATTTCGGCATGAGAATGGAATGCACCATGGATAGAGTATTTGGAATGGTGAGAACGCGAAACGCTAATCATGGCGCGCTCGATTATAATTCGCTAAATCTGTGGGAGCGCTTTATAATCGTCGATAAGGTGATGAGCGGCAAATCCGCTCTCGGCACGATAAATTTCGCGCCCAACGGCAGGAACGTTTTCGATTGGCAGAGCCCCGTCGTCGTCGATACATATTATCCCGATTGGGAAACCTATCCGGATTTTAAAGGCCGAAAGGTTTCGAACGATTGCAGGGTCTGGGCGGGCGATCTCAGCACGAATAAGGGCAAATGGCAGGAAGTGCAGAGACAGCATCACAAATGGTGGTTCCGGCACATTCCACACGTTAAAGGAACAATCAAAGACGTCGATGGAAAAGAATATCTCAACAACTGGTGGAGCTACATGTTAAGAAATTCTTCCGCTAACAAATAAATAATTTTTAGATTTTTCAGGCCGCGCACGACGCGAATGAAAAAATCAGGCCCCGACGCGGCCAGAAAACTCTAGAGGACGATCTGATATGTACTCAATAATCGAAGTGATCGAGGTTTATAAAGGCTTTGGGGACGATCAATAAAATCACAATTATGGCGGCAATCAATGTTTTTTAAACCCGGTCACCGGATGAAGTGAGGTAAAAAAACATGAGAAGAACTGTACACCGTAATCGGCAACGATCCTCGCGTCCTGGCCGATCAATGCGTTAGCGTCCTTAAGGAAATAAGCCATGACGTCGCGGATTACAAAATCGCGGAATGGATCGACACCGAAACTCTCGTGCCTTTTGAGCAAGAGTGTTTTAAAACCGAAGACGGAATGAACGTTAATTTCAAGAATGAAGACGATTACTTTCCGTCATATACAAGCGCCGAACAGTATCTGAACACTATGAAAGCCGCGCAAAAAGACGAAAAGGATGTGCCTTGGAAGCTGCTGGACGTCGCTGCGCTGGCACGGCAACCACGCCTCTGACTCGTCGGTTTCAAAAGGGAGAGCCGATTTTAACGGCGCAAACTATAAGGCTATTTTCAAAAAATTCGGCGTCATAGAAAAAATAAACAGCGGCGCCATCGACGAAGTATGGATATTTGCGCCGCACATGAGCGGATTGAGTGAATCAAAAATGGCCGGTCCTACAGCTTTTTTCATTAACGGCGATGCTATAACGGATGTCGCCAGCAACCGGAATTTTGCGATAACGGGCTACAACTATGCGTATCCGGTCGGCAATATGCTCGAAGATTTCGGGCACAGAATGGAATTCACGATGGATAAAGTCTTCGAATCGGTAAGAACGCGACCGGGGAATCAGTGTGCCGGGCTTGATTATGATACGCTCAATCTTTGGGAGCGCTTTATACTCGTCGATATCGCAATGAAAGGAAAATCCGGAGTCGGTTCGATCCATTTCGCGCCAAATAGCAAGCGTGACTATGAGTGGCAAAATTCCGACCCTGTCGACACTTTTTATCAAGACTGGGATTTCTATCCGGTTTTTCTCGGCCAGAAGGTTTCCAGCGATTGTACGGGCTTGACCGGCGATATCGGCGCGGATAAGAGCAAATTTTCCGAGGCGATGAGAGAACACCACAAATGGTGGTTCAGACATATTCCACATATCAAGGGAACCACAAACGATGTTGATGGGAATGAATATTTGAACAACTGGTGGAGCTATATGCTCAGAAATTCATGGAAAAATGAATGATTTTACTTTACAAGCCGTCTCGCAAATAAAAAAGCGTTTTTGCATAAGTATCGCATCTGGTTAAATGGGATACGATATCGCCACTTGTAAACAATGAGATTGTATAAATAAAATCTTTTTCAGGCATGTATTTTATCTTTAAGAAAAAATTATAATACAAGGTGATGTTAGAAATGTGTGGTAATTTTAAATGTGCGACTCTGCTATTATTGTTTTCAGTATTGATGTTTTACGTTCCGCCCTTGATGGCAGAGCAGGGACTAGCGGATTTGCATGTTCATACGCTATATTCAGATGGAGTTCTCACTCCGGCAGCCGTTGTCGAGATGGCAAAAAATAGTAAAATGTCGGCAATAGCTATCACGGACCACGATTCAATTGCAGCCATAGATGAAGCAATAAGAGCTGGTGAAAGCCTTGGAGTGACGATAGTGCCTGGAATAGAGTTCGGAGCTTACGCTAAAGATACGGAAATTCATATTCTCGGTTATTTTATCGATTATAAAAACCCCGAATTCATAAAAGCGCTTGAACACCTTAAAACGTTCAGAGTTAAGAGGATTGAAGGAATGATAGCAAAGCTTAACCGGGCTGGTTTCGATATTAAAATCGATGAGGTATTTAAAGAGGCGGCAGGCACTAGCGGCGTCGAATTCGATAGGCTATCCATCGGCCGGGCTCATCTTTCCAAAGTTATGACAAGAAAAAAAATCTGCAAGGACGAGCGTGACGCGATGGAAAATTTCATCGGCCTTGGTAATCCATATTATGTTGATGTTATGAATAATCTTTCGCCGGTTGACGCTATCAAACTGATAAAAAAATATAACGGCGTTCCCGTTGTAGCCCATCCTGGCCTTATCAAGCAGAAAGGACTCGTGGAGGAACTTATTAAAAACGGGCTTTGCGGTATAGAGGCCATTTATCCTAAGCATAGCGCCGAACAGACCAGAGCGTTCGAAAAGATCGCGATTGACAACAAACTTGAAGTAACGGGAGGGTCTGATTTTCATACCACGCCTGGAATTATAGGTGAAATAAGCGTCCCCATGGTCAGAATCAATGATCTCCAAAAAATACGCATCAAATAATTTTTTGTTTGATATAACAGGTTCCATCGCGGCCGGAAAACGCGAAAGTAAAGTCCCGGGCCGAAGTCTGATATTAAAGCGATAGTATTGAAAACAAGACAATTTGATGATCCTGTCATTTTTGGCATTCCGGGGTAAGTTGACAAAGGCTATTCCGTTTCGTATAATTGATATATACATTTTAAAAGGTTTTTAATTATTTTGTATCGCTTTAATTATCGACGAATTTAACATTTTTAATATTTTTTGGCCCGGATGCCGGGTGAAATGCGAGGGAATGAATCATGAGAAAAATAGTCCTTTTTGTTATTCTTGCTTTCATTTTATCTTCGGTTTGTTATTCGTTCGCCGGAAGCGCCGATCTCGGAGCCTTGAAAAACAAATATAAGGCGAGTCATCAAAATTATATAAATGCGGTGAAATCTGGCGCCGACGAAGAAAGCACGCAAAAACTTCTCGATATATGCGTTTCTGATTTCAACGAATACAAAAAAGCCGCCGAATTAAGCGGTGAAAAAATCACTGAAGATGCTCCTGCTTTGGCTGCTTCGCCGGTAAACGCCGAAGAAAATGCTATAAACTCGTTGAAAAATATAATCGCGACTTCCAAAAATCCTGAACAAGTCGATAGCGCGAAAATGCAGCTGGCCGATATCTACATGAAAAATACAATGACCGCGGAAGCAAAGGCTTTATTCGCCCAGGTGGCCGCGCGTGGCGGTACGCAGTCTAAAAAAGCGGAGGGCCTTCTGAAACTTTTCAATAAGTCTCCGGCTTCGGCTTCCGCGAAAAGTTCTTTCTCGGCTCCTGTCGATAACGGCCAGCAGTCCTCCGGCGGTTTTTTCTCCGGGATAGCGTCTTTTTTCAGCAATCTTTTCAACTCGATATTCGGCGGGAAAAAGACGCCGCCGGTCGCCGATAACGATAAACCGAAAG
>Ga0079303_10000194_pt1 | contig 13749 bp, 14 predicted proteins | sample Methanogen_OWC_FD_77073 | JGI IMG/M metagenome (GOLD analysis project Ga0079303, IMG submission 77073) | Enriched soil microbial communities from Old Woman Creek wetland in Ohio, USA - Methanogen_OWC | ecosystem: Environmental > Terrestrial > Soil > Wetlands | place: USA: Ohio | collected...
CGATCTTGCGATCGTGCAAACCTGCAATCAAAAAACTTCTCAAATCTCACGTCTCACATCTCTATGCTCTTCGCTTTACGCTCTCCGCTCTCCGCTTTACGCTCCGTGCTCTGTGCTCTTCGCTTCCCGCTTTGCGGTATTTCCTCCTGCCAGTCCTACAAATAGTTGAGCACCGCTCTCAGGCCAAGATAAACAGGCGGCATGCTCGCCCCGAAGGCACTCTCATACACTTCCATTGCAGCCCCCAGTGCTGAAGGATCATTGATCTCGGAGGTGAACACCCTTTTCCCGGGCAGCCTTGCCGCGAAGGAGCGAACAAAGGTGTCATTCCTGGCAAAGCCACCTGAAATGTAAACCACTTCAGTCTTATCGTCATGCGGAAGGATAAGACTGAAGGACTCCATGCATACATCAACGAGGTCAAAAATGAGCCTTTGATAGGCATCTGCGAAAGTGAGGAACTGAGTCAGATTCACTTCATTGTCGGCATAACCAGCCGGTATCCCATTGCGGAAAAAAACTCTGCCCCGTTTGTTTGACACCAGCCTCCAGAGTTGTTGGCTCTTGATGGTTATTGTTTTATAAAGCTCATCCGTAACTCCATACCACTCTTTCAGTATTTTCATATTGATATCGTGAACACGTCCCATGAAGAAACGCGATGATTTCACGAGGGTTTGATTGACGCTGATATAGAACAAAGTGTCACTTTGCAGTTGCTCTGCCGTCAGGGGCTCGTTGTTGAAAGGGTTCATGAAGACGCACCAGTTCCCCGCGGAAATGAGTATGAACTGCTCTTCAGTGCCTTTCAGGTACGGAACGAGTACAGCAGCGCTGTCTGTCATACCGGCACCGGTAATAAAATTATAGCCTTCAACCCGGGGACGAACAGGGGCTGACTCGTATACAGTGAAATTCAGTGCCCTGATGATATATGTCCTGCCCCTGATGATCGCTGCAAGAGAGGATCTCATCCAGGCCTCAATTGCTATAATATCATCGTGCGGAATGCCGTCATCATCATAAGTTTCATCGATTTTTTTTTCTTCGATATAGACAGGATTTAGCCCCGAATCAAAAAGCAGGAACTTTTTGGTGTTTTTGCCAATATCAAAGATTGCTATCACTTCCATGAAAACTGAACATTTATCAATTATGGCCAGCCGGCTTCAATATTCAAATATAGGCATTGAAAAGATAAGAAAACCACTACAACACTTATGATACAATTGCATTAATTCTTAAATATGCTAATTCTTAGTTCTGTTGTTCTATTGTTCTAATGTTCAATTGTTCAACTGTTCTACTGTTCAATTGTTCAATATTTCCTACCTTCAACCTTTCAAACGCGCTGAACAATGAACTGGATTGACTTTATAATCATCGCAATGCTTGGTTTCGGACTGATACAGGGATTCATCGACGGACTGATAATCGAGATAGCTAAGCTGGCAGCTTTGATACTGGGTATCTGGGGAGCCATACACTTCTCGGGCTGGACAGCTGACAAGCTCTCCGGCTGGTTCGACATGGAGACGACCTGGACAGGCGTTGTGGCGTTTGCAATCACTTTTGTGGTTATTGTTCTGGCAATTAACCTGCTCGGCAGGCTGCTCGATACGATAGTCAAGTCAGTGTCCCTGGGCTTCCTGGTAAAATCGCTGGGAGCCGTATTTGGTGTTATAAAGACCGCATTGATCCTCAGTGTCGTTTTCGTTTTTCTTAATACCATCAATGAAAAGAGACACTTTTTGCCGACCGCCACAATAGAAAAATCCTTCCTCTATAACCCTATCGCCGATATAATTCCGGCAATTTTCCCGATGATTGAGGGAGGCGATCTGCTTGACAGTTTTAACCGCCATAAAAACAAACCGCAGAATGTGACCATCTGACCGGTTTTGATATCTTTGCGACACTGAATTTTGAGTTGCTGATGATGAATTTTGTCGAAGAGCTGAGATGGAGAGGGATGATACATGATATCATGCCCGGTACCGAGGAATTTCTGCTTAAGGAAAAAACAGCTGCATATGTCGGTTTTGACCCCACTGCCGATTCGCTGCACATAGGGCACCTTGTGGGAGTGATGATGCTGAGGCATTTCCAGAATGCCGGACACAGGCCGATCGTACTCATCGGCGGAGCCACCGGAATGATAGGAGACCCGTCCGGTAAATCGGAGGAGCGTAACCTCCTTGACGAGGAGACTCTGCGTCATAACCAGGAGGGAATGAAAAGACAGTTCGAAAAGTTCCTTGATTTCGAATCAGCTTCCCCTAACAGGGCCATAATGGTCAATAACTATGACTGGATGAAGGAATATTCATTCCTTGGCTTTATCCGGACCATAGGCAAGCACATCACTGTCAATTACATGATGGCGAAAGACTCGGTGAGAAAGAGGCTTGACTCCGACACCGGCCAGGGAATGTCATTCACGGAGTTCTCGTACCAGCTGGTACAGGGCACCGATTATCTCTTTCTCTATAACACTTATGGCTGCAGGTTGCAGATGGGCGGTTCCGACCAGTGGGGGAACATTGTAACCGGTACGGAGCTCATCAGACGCAAGAGCGGTGGCGAAGCCTACGCGATGACATGTCCGCTTATAACGAAAAGTGACGGACAGAAATTCGGCAAGACGGAGGCAGGCAATGTATGGCTCGACCCGGCGAAGACCACTCCTTATCAGTTTTACCAGTTCTGGCTCAATGTGGCAGACGATGATGCAGAAAAGTTCATAAAGATCTTTACCATGCTCCGGCATGATGAAATAGACGAACTGGTGAAAGCCCACCGGGCTGAACCGCATCTCCGCATACTGCAGAAACACCTGGCGGAGGAAGTGACTGTGATGGCGCATTCAAGAGCAGACTATGACGCAGCGGTGGAGGCTTCCCAGATACTTTTCGGGAAGGGAACAACGGAGCAACTGCATCGGATGGATGAAAACACCTTTCTTGCGGTCTTCGAAGGAGTGCCGGCTTTTGACATTAACCCTGACCTGTTATCTGCAGGTGTGACGGTATCAGATCTCTGTGCGGTGCATACCGCGATCACCGATTCAAAGGGAGAGTTCAGGCGGCTCGTCCAGGGAGGAGGGATCAGCCTCAACAAGGAGAAGATCAGCGATCCGGAGATGATCATTAAAGATGATAAACTGTTGAATAACAAATACCTGCTGCTCCAGAAGGGGAAGAAGAGCTATTATCTTATCAGGGTCAGACAGAAATAAAACCGGACAAGATGAAAAGTAATATAAAAGCTGAATTCAAACCGGACTCAATTGATCTGATAAATTTCATCATCAGTCATTTCAGGATCTTTCTTATCACAGGAATACTGGCAGGGGTTCTTTCTGTTGTGATTTCACTGCTTATCAGGCCGCTCTATGAGTCGAAGGTCATCCTTTATCCTGCATCGAACATTACCGAATCACGGACACTTCTCGGGGAAGCCTCTTCAGAGACGACTCTCTTCGGTGATGATGATGCAACTGAAAAGCTTCTGCAGGTAATAAGCAGCGACCAGGTAAGGGAGTACCTGAAAAAGAAATACAATCTTGCAGATCATTACCGTATTAAACCCACAGAGAAATACCCCAACACGCTGGTTAAAGAGAAGATGGACCGGTATATCCATTCTTCCAAAACTTCCTTCGGCTCTGTCGAGATCAGGGTCAGGGACCGCGACAGGGAGATGGCGTGCGCCATGGCTAACGATATCGCTTTGCGGAGTGACACCATCTTCAATAACCTGCAGCGGAATGCTGCTTATGCGATGCTTGACGAGATCAGCAGGAGCTATGATTTTCAGGACCTGCGGGTCAGGCAGTACGAGGATTCACTTCAAAATTTAAAGGGGGCGGCTTTTCTGAAGGCATATGCCACCCTTGAAACGGAGACGGATTATCTCGGCCTTATCCGGGGAAAGTATCTGGAGGCGCTGGCGCTGAGTCAGCAGACCATGCCATATACGCTCATTGTTGACAGGGCGGTGGTGGCTGAGAAGAAAGTTTATCCCCGAAGGAGCGTCATGGTCATCGTCTCCACCCTTTCTGTCCTTTTACTTGTTGCCCTGGTATTATTTGTGGCTGAAGGCGTGAAGGTGCGCCGCACTGATGACCGGCACTGAATTGCTGATATGGCTTATTCCTGCAGCGCTGGCGGTGGTCTTGCTTGCCGTGCTTTCACTGGAGCGTCTTTTGCTTCTGACACTTTTTCTTACCCCTCTTTCGATACAGATCAGCTATCTGACCGGTAAGGCCGGCTTTGATCTTTCCCTGCCAACAGAGCCGATTCTTGCGCTGCTGCTTCTGGTGACTGTTTTCAAGCTTATCGTCACACGCGAATTTTCCCTGAAGCTCCTGAGGCACCCCGTGACTGTCCTTGTCGGTATTTATCTTGCATGGACGCTGGTTACTGCGGTGACCTCAACCATGCCCGGAGTCTCTTTCAAGACGCTTGCCTACCGCATGTGGTTCATAGCCGGGTTCTATCTTATTACGGCACAGCTGTTTGTCAGCGATAGTTTTACCCGGAGGTACATAATTGCCTATGCCTCAGGACTGGCTGTAGTTGTGATTTTTTTCCTTGCCAGGACAGGCAGTGCAGGCCTGCTGAACCAACAGTTCGCTCATTCGGCTAGCTTTCCCTTCTTTAAGGATCACACATCGTTTGGCGCCTCGATGGCTTTTCTTCTGGCACCGCTGACTGTAATTCTCTTCAGGAAAGGCAGAAGTCTCCCTTACAGGTTACTTATAACCGCGCTTATTGTTCTTTTTATTGCAGGGTTTATCTTTTCATACAGCAGGGCTGCCTGGGTAAGCCTGATAGCAGCACTGGCTATTGCTTTCATCCTGTGGCTCAGAATGCCCGCAAAGCTTCTGATGGTCGCTGCAGCAGGATTTATTGTTGCCGTTATTTTCTCGGCAGGCTGGATCTGGCAAAAGATGGACAGTACAACCGAGGATTCATCAGCTGATCTGGGGCAGCACCTCAGGTCTGCTTCGAATATCTCCACTGATCAGTCTAACCTTGAGCGCATAAACAGGTGGAAATGCGCTCTTAAGATGTTCGGGGAAAAGCCTCTCTTCGGATGGGGCCCTGGAACCTACCAGTTTAAATACGGTCCGTTCCAGAAGGCATCCGACCGGACGATAATAAGCACAGACTTTGGCGATGCCGGCAATGCTCACAGTGAATACCTCGGGACGCTCAGCGAGTCTGGTCTGCCCGGAGCCCTGATATTTCTCGCAATGACTTTCCTTATACTCATAACGGGAATCAGGGTGTGGTACAGGGAAAAGAAAGGTTTTGCCGGATATTTTGCACTGGCCATCCTCACAGGCCTGATGACCTATGTCATTCACGGCATCATGAACAGCTTTCTTGACAGTGACAAGATCGCAGCCCTCTGGTGGGGCTTCGCTGCAATACTGGTTTCAATGGATCTGAAGGGAAAAGGTGATCTGCCGGAGGGGGTCTTACGGAATCTCAATGGCAAGGATTGACACATCGTCAAAGAGATCCGGGTTGCCGGTACGGATATCCAGATCATCTATCAGAGCGTTGATATTTTCTGAAATAGGCCTGGAGTTCGGGAAGTGTTTAACGACTGTTGAGGCTCCGAGGAAGTTTCCGTTATCGTCTGTAAGCTCGGAGAGACCGTCAGTGTAGCAGATTATTTTTGTTGGACGTGTGATGGAGATCTTCTCCTTCCCGATATGAGGAATTTCATCAAGCATACCCACACCTACACATGTTTGCCTGAGCATCGATGAAGTGCCGGAGAGGATATCTATGATCACCGGAGGGGTGTGCGCTGCATTGACATACTCAAGTATTCTCGTGTCAAGATTGTACCGTCCGATGAAGAGTGTTATAAAACATTCGCCCGATGAGTTCAGGACAACAACGGTATTCAATTTATGCAGAAGGACCCCGAGATCGACATCAGCTGTGAAGAGCACCCTCAGGGCGGCCTGGAAGTTCGACATCAGCAGGGCGGCAGACATGCCCTTTCCTGATACGTCAGCGATACAGAAACCCACTGTCGAGTCAGACAGGGTGAGAAAATCATAATAATCGCCTCCCACCTCATAATGCGGGTTATAAAAGCCGTGAACCCTGATCCTGTTGGTTGCCGGCAGCTTCTTGTTGTCAGGGATGAGCATCATCTGCATGCGCGCTGCCAGCTCCAGCTCTTTCCGCAGGGCTGCCTGGCGGAGACTCTCCCTGAACAGGCGCTGGTTCTCAATGGCAACGACAATGATGCTTGAGATCGTCTGTATGAAATTCAGGTGCTTGACCACGGGGCTCATGCCCTCAGCTTCCTCGTCGATATCACCTATCAGCACAAAGGCAGTATGTATGTTATTGTTGAGGACCGGGATAATGATGTCTACTGCTTCGAAGGGTTTTGTATGAACTTCAGTGGTGATCTCAGTATAGCATTTAAGGTCACGCTCGACATCAATTTTCTTATGATAATTATCCGGGAAACCCGAATTGAGAAGTGCTTCCCATTTCACGCCGAACTTGAACAAAAGGATTTTACCTATACCCAGGTCGTTGCGGAGAATAGACTCGTACTTCCTCAGCAGTTCAGCCGTGGGAAGGTTGGCGTTGATTGAAAGGGTAATGTCGAGCAGAGCGTCGAGTTTGAACTTCGACATCTTAAGTCTGTCCTTCGGGAGCCTGCTCTCTTCCATGGCAACGGGGTCAGCCCTTGACCCTTTCTATGTAGGAACGGTCACGCGTATCGATGCGTATCTTGTCACCCACATTGACAAAGAGGGGGACCATAATGGTGGATCCGGTCTCGATGGTGGCCGGCTTAAGAGTGTTCGTGGCAGTATCGCCGCGCAGGCCGGGTTCCGAGTAAGTCACTTCCATAACCACGTTGACGGGGAGGTCAACGAGAAGAACGTTCTCCGTATCTGCATGAACCACCACTTCAACTATTGCGCCTTCCTTCAGAAGATCGCTGTTGTCGAGCATTGACTCCTGCACCGTGATCTGTTCAAATGTCTCGGTATGCATCAGATGATACCCCATATCATCTTTGTACAGGTACTGGTAGGGTCTTCTCTCCACGCGTGCCACATTTACCTTTGTGCCAGAGCTGAATGTGTTGTCAAGCACTCTGCCGGTAGTGACATTCCTGAGTTTGGTGCGTACGAAGGCCGGTCCCTTGCCCGGCTTTACATGCTGAAACTGTATTATCGCATACAGGTCATTATTGTATTCTATTACAAGTCCGTTTCTGAAATCTGCCGTTGTTGCCATATAAGACTAAAAAAGTTCTTTTGTTATTTAATGAATTTAAGAGGCGTTTTAAGCCCCTCGCTTTTTGTCATTTCCACATGAAATGCCCCCACAAAGATATCAAATCGTACCTTAACCGGAATAAAATTCTCATCAGCGGAGAACCACATCACCATATCTTCTTCGGATTCAAAAACCCGGCCGACCTCTGTTACCGGATGGAACCTGTAGCACAGGATCTTGCCATCCTTCAACTTAACGGTTTCCATTCCCTTGTATCTCAGAACAATAGGATAAAGCTCATCGGCGAACCAGGTAGTCATGGTAAACGTCTGTCCCGGTATCAGGGTATCGGCATTTGCCAGGTGGTATTTTCTGAACCAGTAAAAGCATGATACAATATCAAGCAGATCTTTCGGTGCGATATGATTGCCTGACCGGTCGCTGAAAACCAGGGTCGAGTCGCTCCTTGACGTATGGTCAAAAGCTACTTCGTTGTACCGGCGGTAATGTCCCTCTTTTATATTTCTAATAGAGAATACAGGAAGGTCGGTCTCCGGGTCAATGTAGCTTTCATATGTATCCCTGATCTGGTAAATGGCATCGGCGATGCCTGTTGTCCTGCCTGTCGCAACAGCATGCCATACAGGTTCTCCCTTGTAATAGGCTTCCTGGATTTCAAGTTCACCCTCGCCGCTGTTGACAAGACCGTATCTTATCTGGTATGAAACCTTTTCGCCAGGCGAATAGGGCTGCTGCTGGGCTGATATCACCTGAAATGCAAAGCTGACGATAATAAATATTGTCAATAATGTTTTTTTCATTTCAAGATAATGTTTCTCAGAGGAGCAGTTTTTTGGGGATAGTCGCGATGAATTCTTTCAGGTAATAAGGTTCAAAGTATGCAACATCCTCAAAACGCTTTTCCCTCATGGCATTCACTGACGGCATGTGCAAATATGATGCCGACAGGCTGAAACCGCTGGCAAAGATAGCATTATCGTTTATGATTGCCGATCTGCATTTGTCCGCCCCGTTGCCGAAAAAAATGATCCTGCCTGATTTAAAATTTTCGCTGTAGGAGGTCGCGGTGATAATATCTGCGGAGGTTTCTTTTATCATCCTGCCGTCGGCGGTAAAGAGCGCATTATAGACTTCCATGCGTCTGGCATCTATCATTGGGCAGAGCAACGTTCCGCTTCCTTCGGGAAGCGGGTTCAGGGCAAGAAAACCGTGGAACATGGCGGTAAGGGTATTTATGCCGATGAGAGGTATACCGGCGCCGTAGGCGATGCCTTTAGCTACTGACACCCCGATTCTCAGTCCCGTGTATGAACCAGGGCCCTTGCTGACAGAGACAGCGTCGAGCTGGCCCGCAGTGACAGATGCTTCTTTCAGAAGATCCCTTATAATGACTGTAAGCATTGCGGAATGCGACATTCCCGGCGCAGCTTCCGCCACGCTTATAACGCGGGTTTCATCGCATAAGGCCGCCGAACAGACACTGGTTGCCGTCTCAATGCAAAGGATCATCTGCGGAAAAAATTCCTGGTTATCCTATTTCTTCTTTTTCTTGTCAGTGGCGAAGAGGGCTTCCTTATCGACGACCTCGATCAGGGTGGAGTCGGAAAGTTTCTTGTTTATGGCACTGAAGGGCTGAACAATGACCTCTTCACCTTCAGTAAGTCCGCTGAGGATCTCGATGTTCACGTTATCCTGTATACCTGTTTTGACATCGCGGGCAAGGGCTCTTGTACCGTCAGAGACAAAGACCAGGGTACGCGTGTTTTCAATGCCGGTCATCTCTTTCTTTGTCGTGTCCGTACGGGTTGTCACGGCCTGTATGGGAACGGTAAGAACATTTGTTTTTCTGCTGGTATATATGTCAACAGAGGCAGACATGCCGGGTCTGAAAGGACTCGGATTCTTATCATTGATCAGATCGGCATATGACTCACGCAGTATTAGTATCCTCACATCGAAGTTTGTCACCTGGTCTGAGGTGATGGTGGTACTCTTCGCCGAGTTGGCTATCTCCGTCACCACGCCTTTGAAATCGCGGTCGAGGTAAGCGTCTACCTCCACTTTTGCCGTGTCTCCGAGCTTCACCCTGATGATATCATTCTCATTGACTTCGACAACCACTTCCATGCGGTTCAGGTCGGCGACACGCAGTACCTCGGTGCCTGTCATCATGTTGGCCCCGATTACCCTCTCACCCAGCTCGACCGAAAGGCTCGATATAGTACCTGTCATCGGGGAGTAAACGGTGGTCTTTACAAGGTTCTCGTTGGCCTCTTTCAGTGACGCTTCGGCGCTTTTCACTGCAAAGATTGCACTTTCTTTCTCTGCCTTTGCAACTTTATACTGAGCCTCAGCCTGCTCGAAATCCGACTGTGATATTGTTTTTTCATCCCAGAGGGACTTACTTCTGTTGTATGAGAGTTCTGCCTGTATAAGCTGTGCATCCACCTGCGAAAGGCGTGCCTGCGATGAGCTTACGGCAGCCATCGCGCGCTCACGGGCGGAGATGTATATCTCGGGTTTGATCTTGAAGAGAAGCACGCCCTTCTGCACAAAATCACCCTCTTTCACAGGCAGTTCGACAATCTCGCCCGAAACATCGGGACTTATTTTAACTTCCTTCTCAGGCTGGATCTTGCCGTTGGCAGTAACAGCTTCCACAATAGGCAGGATAGCTGCCTTCTCAACGGCAACTTTTACGGTGGCAGCCTTGCCAAACCAGCCCTGCTTTTTACCGATAACGGCAATAATGATCAGAAGCACTACAACAGGAAGAAGGATCTTGAGTATTTTATTGTTTTTCATGACGCGGGAAATTTCGTAGTTATTTTGATAAAATAGTAATATGCTGCAATGTAAGGGGTATGCCTCTGTAAAAGTCAAGGACCTTGGTTTTGAAAACATACTCGTATTTTGCCTGGGCCAGTTCGCTCTGGGCATTAAGTAGTTGTGTCTTTGACTGATTGTAGTCAACTGCTGTCACCATACCGACATTAAATTTCTGTTCGGCATAACGGAATGCCTCTTCCATGGCGGAAACTGCCTTCTGGCTCGAATAGAATTTCTTAAGCGCTCCCTCGGCATCGGTAAATGCCTGCTGGATGTTTTTGTACAGCTGTTTCTTTGTGTTTTCAAGCTCGTACCGCGAATTCTCGAGGCTCAGCCTGGAGTTTTTGATCCTCGTATTGACCATCCATCCGTTCAGTATGGGGATATTCAGCGAAAAGCCGACAGAACCGTTCCTGTTAATGTCAAGCTGTGTGGCGAAATCATAAGGCTCCAGTGTGACAAGATCGATCCTGTTGTCTGAATATGCCGTGCCCCATGAAGCTCCCATGGAGAGCTGAGGGCTCCTGCCGCCCTTGGCGATGGCCAGGTCATATTCAGCTCCTTTCAGATTGAATTCTGCACTCTTGATCTCAGGCCTGATTTGTTCTGCAACCGAGAAAATAGAATCAGGGTTACCCTTAAATGCCACAGTTTCCAGAGCTATCGCAGGAGTTTCGACGGCGAAGCCTTCGGCTGAAGGCAATTCAAGCAGCTGTGCCAGTGTCAGCACGGATATTGCCAGCTGGTTCTGAAGCGTTATCATCTGCAGCTCTTCACGCGCAGCCTGTGCTTCGATGTCAAGCAGGTTGCCGCGCGCAAGGCTTCCTGCATCGACAAGTTTTTTGGTGTGGTCAATCTGCTGTTTTGTCAGCTCTACCTGTGAGGCGATGGTCGATACCAGCTCGTTGTTTAAAAGAATCTGCAGATATGCAAGTGCGACATTCAGGGAAATGTTATCCCTGAAACCTGCGAGATCCTGTTCGCTGGCAAGAAGCACATACTGGTTTTTCTTAATCGTATTGTAATTAACCAGGCCGTTGAACAATGACAGGTTCGAACCGACAGAGAAATTGTTCGATTGAACGGTTTCGCCCTCAGTGTACCTGTTGGACGTCTCGTCATATGCCCGGCCAAATGAATAGTTATGGGTGGCACTTCCGTTCAGTGAAGGAAGGAGATTCAATTTCGACTGTTCGAGGCTTGATGCCTGGTAATCAGTCATGATCTCCTGCTGTTTTATCTGGATATTGTTATCCAGGGCATGGGCAATACACTCCTCGAGGGTCCATTGTTTCTGCTGTGATAAGAGAGTCAGGGGACTCAACAGTAAGATGAGGCTAAAGGAGAGAAGTTTTCTTTTCATGTTTCGGATAAGGACTTTTAACGAAGCTACGAAGATAGGAAATTGATCAGTATAATAAAGACATTAAAGATATTATCATGCTGCATTTTCATACTTCAGACCGGTCCCATTTTTTCCATATCTTTACAGGCAGGATTTTTCAGATTAACTAAAATACGCCAGATAATGAGTAACAAAGGATTAAATCTTGAACCGGGAGTGATCTCCGGTGACGATGTAAAAAAGCTGTTTGATTACGCCAACAGGAATGATTTTGCAATCCCGGCCGTCAACGCTGTCGGTACAGACACTGTCAATGCCATACTGGAGACGGCGCGCGAAGTGAATTCGCCTGTCATAGTTCAGTTTTCAAACGGGGGAGCACATTTCTTCGCCGGTCAGGGCCTGACAAAGGAAGCTCAGACCGGAGCGATAGCCGGAGGAATATCCGGGGCTCTTCATGTGCATAACGTGGCAGAATATTACGGAATCCCGGTGATACTTCACACTGATCACGCCGCCCGTAAGCTTCTTCCGTGGATAGATGCCCTGCTGGATGCGGGCGAGGAGTTTTATGAAACCAACGGCAAGCCGCTTTTCAGTTCTCATATGCTTGACCTCTCCGAGGATCCGCTGAAAGAAAACATAGAGACATGCAAGAAGTACCTGGAGCGGATGAACAAGATGGGGATGACGCTTGAGATAGAACTTGGAGTGACGGGCGGAGAAGAGGACGGCGTTGACAATACCGGTATCCACAGTTCGAAACTTTACACCCAACCTGAGGATGTGGCTTATGCCTATGAAGAGCTTCTCGCTATCTCGCCGAACTTTACCATCGCTGCGTCATTCGGTAATGTGCACGGAGTGTACAAGCCCGGGAATGTGACCCTGAAGCCGGAGATACTGAGGAACTCGCAGGAGTATATCCAGAAAAAATACAAGACCGGTCCTTACCCCGTCAATTTTGTATTTCACGGCGGATCCGGTTCCGAGAAAGAAAAGATCACAGAGGCCATTAAGTATGGCGCCGTAAAAATGAACCTTGACACGGATATGCAGTGGGCTTTCTGGGCGGGAGTAAGGAATTACTATGAGGATAAGAAGGGGTACATGCAGGGACAGATAGGAAATCCTGAAGGAGATGACAAGCCAAACAAGAAGTACTATGACCCGAGGGTATGGTTGCGCAAGGGACAGGAGAGTTTTATTGCCAGGCTTAAGGAAGCCTTTACGGACCTTAATGCCCTGAACAGGCTGTAATACTTATTAATACTGTAACATAAAGCAGGTCAGACATTTATCACTGACCTGCTTTTTTATTGTTAATAAATCGATGTTTCCGGACCTGTATTTGCAGGGGATCGGGGCTATTTTAGTATAAAATATAAAGCCGGATTGAAACGCGCACATCTCACTGAGGAGAAGATAAAGAGAACGACCAACCTCACTCTCAGGCTTAATGAGCGGGAAGCGAGGGCTCTCAATATCTACTGTCAGCGTTTCAGGGTCAGGAGCAAGTCGGATTTCATGCGCCGCACGATAATGGGGGCGATCATCGGGAGATTTGATGCTGAACATCCGACGCTATGGGAGCAGGGAGAGCTTACTCTTTTTTCACAGGAGCCGAAAAATAACTGACAATAGCGGGTCAGAAACCTTATTTTATTATTTTTGTGGATGCCACATCAGGGGGGATATTTTCTTATGAGGCTGTTATGGGCATGAGTATCATTAAAATAGAGCCTACAAAGGTTACACCGGAAGTACTTTTTCTCGAGGGACATCTCGAGATCAAAGGCAGGTCTATACCCCAGGACGCCTCTGATTTTTACCGTCCCCTTGAAGAGTGGGTGGCAGAATATGTTGCGCAGACTGATGTAAGGACCAGGGTGTCCTTTTCCTTTGATTTCATAAACACGGCATCGACCAAATGGGTATACGCCATCATAAAGCAGCTGGCGCTATACAATGATGTTCATAACAAAGTCTCGATAGAATGGTTTTACGAGAGGGGTGATGATGATCTGTACGAGCTTGGTCAGATAATTCACTCTTTCATCGACTGTCCGGTCATCTTTTACGAGACGGAGCAATCCTGAATTCAAAAAAAGAAATTATTTTTGCACCGCCTTATAAGGCGCTGATTGACCCATGGTGTAATTGGCAACACGTCTGATTTTGGTTCAGAAGAGTCCCGGTTCGAGCCCAGGTGGGTCAACGAAAAACAGCCGCAAGGCTGTTTTTTGTTGGGGAGCTGTGTTGAGGAAGACCGGGCGAGAA
>Ga0079303_10000195_pt1 | contig 13722 bp, 8 predicted proteins | sample Methanogen_OWC_FD_77073 | JGI IMG/M metagenome (GOLD analysis project Ga0079303, IMG submission 77073) | Enriched soil microbial communities from Old Woman Creek wetland in Ohio, USA - Methanogen_OWC | ecosystem: Environmental > Terrestrial > Soil > Wetlands | place: USA: Ohio | collected...
TAAAGAAGTAGTAGATGTTCCAAATTTAGGAGCACCTGCATTATTAATTAAAATAGGCATATTTTACTTCCTTTCTTTTAATTTTTAAATATTTAATTGTTCCAAAATATTTATATTCTAAAAATAAAGAGAAATAACAAAATATGTTATTTCTCTTTGAATAAGTATTAAACGATTAATTCTTCATGACCTTTAGTAGTTAAAAGAGCATCGATTTCATCTTTTAAATCTGGTCTTTTTGTAACTGCTAAAGTATAAGCTAATTTTCCTTCAATAATTCTATTTACTAAAAAATCTACCATATCTTACATACCTCCTAAAATTAAATCTTGAACGGCTGATTCTAATGAAGCAATTCTTCCTTCAGGACTATTTAAAATTACATCAGTTAAAAGATTTTCTAATTGAATTACTCTATATACTGGATTTTCTGGAATAGTACCGTCTACAACATAATTTCTAACTTCATCTAATGTAAGTTTTTCAATATTTTTAACTTCTTCATATCTTTTTTGTTGATCGATTGTTAAAGAAATATCTTCATATATTATTTCTGGAAGAACTGCTTTAGGATCTTCTAACATTAAATTCATTAAAAGATTATTTTCAAATTCTTCTTTATTTAATATATATTCTTCATTTTCTTGATAAATTGCTTTAAAAGGAATTACAAGAAATTTATTATCACTTTGATAAATCATATAAAATTTACCTCCTTATTAATTAATAAAATTATTAGCTGAAGTACTTGCAATATTATTATAACCTGCAACTAATGAAAGATTTCCATTAGCATTTTGTTGACTAGTGTTTCCATATATATTATTATATTGACAAGTAGTTCCATAAACATTAATTCCAATATCTTTATTTCCATAGATATTATTACTTGCGATTGCATTTCTATAACTTGAAGAATCTAAATATACACCGCTAAGACCATTATTAGTTATAATGTTCCCTGAAACAGTATTATGATAACTTGAATTATATAATCTAATACCATGTTCATTATTACTATTAATATTATTTCCAGTTATACTATTGAAATAAGCATTATTTAAATGTATCCCAGTTGAATAATTATATTGAATAGTATTTGCAGTAAAATTATTATTAAAACAATTGGCATTTACAACAATACCAGACCCATTATTATTTTGTACAGTATTTGAAGTAAATATATTACTGCAATCAGAAGTATTTAAAAGAATTCCATGATTATTATTATTTTGTACTGTATTTGAAGTAAATATATTATTATTACAATAAGATGTTGCAAATAATATTCCATATGCTCCATTATTTTGAATTAAATTTCCAACAAAATTATTTGAAAAACAATATTGTGCGTGGAATCTAATTCCTCCCCCAGTTACATTTTTTTCAATGACATTATCATATAATAAATTTTCAATACAATAACCATTTAAATTAATTCCATAATAATTATTATTGAAAATTCTATTTTTACTAAATCTACTATTTTTTACTTCAGTTAATCTTATTCCACTTGTTCTACATTCTTCAATATCACAATTTTCAATAATAACTCCAACTTTAGTAGTTTTATTTACACCAATACTGCCAGCATGATATCTATTATATGTTTCCCATTGATTACTATTTCCAAAATGAGCTAATCCACAATTAGCTATATTTATTCCATTTGAACCATTTGCATTTGCATTACCCATTCCAACTAAATGTAAATTTTTTATAATTACATTTTCAATAGGCTTATATATTAAGAATGATGTGCCATTTGGAGTAACTGAAAATGCTTCACTAACAGTTATAGTATCAACTGTATTTGAAGAAATTATTCTAGTTTGATTTAAAGCATTACCACTTTTAAAAATTAATACCCATCCTGTATAAGCATTTACAGTCCATCCTGCACTAGATTTTACAAATGTAGTAGTTGATGAAATTGAAGAAAATACTCCAGTTATACTGTCGCCAGTTATATCAATAATTGAATTATTTACCTCATCAGTCCCAGTTGTATTCATTACAAATTTAGGTTTATCTACTCCAATTATATTTATATTATTTTTAACAATTTTTAATGGTGATGTTAAAGCATAATTTTCATTATTTGGAAGAGGGTAAATATTTATTGGAACATTTTGATAAGTTCCCCCTGTAGATAGAGCTAAATCAGTTTTCATTTCATCAAATTGAGCTTGAGTTTTTATATCCATATAATTTCCTCCCTTATGATGTAATATTATCAGATAAAACCGGACCAGTTAAATTATTATATATTGATTGATAATTATTTCCAGTTACAACTGAATAACTTGCAGATGTTAAATAAAATCCATTAGATGAATTATTATAAGTGGTATTACCGACCAATGTTGTATAATGAGAATTACTTTCTAAATCAATACCATATGTATTATTATATTGACAAGTATTTCCAACTAATGAATTATATGTTGAAGATGCTAAATAAATCCCAGTTGTTCCTATATTTTGACAAGTATTTCCATTTATATTATTATTTTGAGAACTATTTAATGAAATTCCATATACTGCAATTCCTTGTAAAATATTTCCAATTATATTATTATAATAACTAGATGCTAAATAAATCCCTTGTGAGCCAATATTTTGTAGATTATTCCCCATTAAAACACAATAATTTGAACTAGTTAAATAAATTCCATAACTATCTACATTTTCAATAATATTTCCTAGAATATTAATATATGAACTTGAACTTAATTGAAAACCAAATCCTATATTATTTGCAAGCATATTATCAACAATATTTATGGTATTTGAAGATGCTAAATAAATCCCACCATTACCCCCATTATTCTGGATAATATTTTTAGAAATTGTACCACTTTGACATGAATTTAAAATAATTCCACCACTTCCATTTGATCTAATATAATTTTCATTAATTAATACATCAATATTTGGATTAATACTATTTACATTTATACCACCGGAACTATTTCCTTCTATAAACGAATTATTTATTAAAAGACTTCCTATGATATTTCCCCCTAAATTTATTCCATAACCACTTGTTGATGAATTAAATTTAGAATCTCGAATAATTACATTATTTAAAATATTTCCTGAATATAAATTTGTATTTGTATTTGAATGATTAAATGTGTTTAAGATAGTTATATTATTATTACATCTTCCTAAATTTATTCCATAACTAGTATTACTATATATCGTACAATTTTTAATTAATATATTTCCTAATACGTATGGTATTGAAATACCAATTCCTGAATTTGAATATATTGTATTTGTATCAAAAGTAATATTTTTATTAATATTTCCAGTTAAAAAAATACCATTTCCACCTGAATTAGAATATATATTATTTGATTTTATTAAAATATCATTTAAAATATTTAAAGTAATATATATTCCATGGCCACTAGTATTACCAGCTATAGTATTTGATAATATATTTAATGTTTCAATGCTTCCATTTGTATTAGGTAATTGAACTCCATAACCTCTATTATTATTAATTCCATTATTATTTAATAATAATTCTCCATAAATGCTTCCAGTAATATAAATTCCATTTCCATTATTTGAAATATTATTTGTATTAAAAGTTGCATCTCCATTAATAAATCCTGAAACGGTAAAACCGGGAGATGTTGTTAAATTTCCAGTAATTATATTATCAGTTACAACTAAATTTCCATTAATATTTCCATTAATAACTAAACCTCTAGTTGCCGCAATATTATCCTTAATAGTATTTGTTAAGAAAGTTGCATTTTTACATGAACCATTTAAATATAGCCCTCCAGTTGTATTTGAATTTATATTATTCCCTGAAAAATTTATATCTCCCATTGGTCCTGAAACATAACATCCTGATGTTCCAGCTGTATTAGAAGAAAATATATTTCCAGTAAATATTAAATCATTAGAATTACAAACTATAGATATGCCATTTCCAGCATTTCCAGTTGCAGTATTATTTAAAAATGTTACTAGATAAGAACTATCATAAATTGCAGAAGCTAAATAAAATCCACTACCCGCATTTGAATTAGAAGTATTTCCTGAGAAATATGTATTTCCATAAATAATTCCATTTATTATTATTCCATGTGCTGAAGAAGTATTACTATTAGTAGTATTTCCAGTAACATATAATTCTCCAACTGTACCATTGAAATTTATTCCACAAATAGTATTTGATGAGCAATTATTATTAGTTAAAGTTATTTTTCCAGTAACGTTTCCTGAAACAATTATTCCACCACCAACATTTGATTGAATAATATTACCATTAAAAATTGTATCTTGTAATAAATTCCCTCCAATATTTATACCATATCCATTTCTACTTGATTGTACTGTATTGGTATCAAATATAGAAGTTCCAAAGATACTTCCTACAACATATATCCCATATCCATTTGGACTAGCTGTAGTTCCAACTACATTATTGGTAAAAGTTGCATTACCATAAATACTCCCACTTATAGTTAATCCAGTTGCAGTTGTTAAATTTCCAGTAATTGTATTATTGGTAAAAGTTGCATTACCATAAATATTTCCAGCAATTTGCAATCCTTTAGATGCCGCTTTATTATTATTAAATACTCCTTTATTTATTAATAAATCTCCATTAATATTTTCAGAAATATATAAACCTCCACCAGTATTAGAACTAAAAGCATTTGTCGTTGCACCATCAATAGTTAAATTATTACAACTTCCAGAAAGAAAAAACCCTGCATAAGTGTTATTTGCTCCAGTATTACTACTAAATGTATTATTATTTGAAATAATAATATTATTACATGTTCCAATAATATGAAATCCACTTCCAGATACAGTTGATGAAAAACTATTTCCATTTTGAATAGTTAAATCTAAACAACCTTTAGGTATATAAACTCCATATGTATTATTTGATGTAATTGTATTTCCTGTAAAAATTAAATTTTTACATTGATTTACAAAACCAATTCCATAATTTGTATTTGAACTTATATTATTTGAAGTAAATATTAAATCATTATTACAAGGACCAACTATATATAGCCCATGTGTAGCATTACTTGTAAAAGTATTTCCTGAAAAAGTATTTACTTCATTAAATGCTGCCGAAAAATACATTCCGCCCCCAGCATTACTTGTTGCAGTATTATTGATATATGAATTTACTCCATTTGCAGTTCCTTGGAAAAAGAATCCATAACCATTATTAGTATTATTACTTGAAGAATTACCATTAAATATATTATTATTACTCGCACCATTAATATGAACTCCATTACCAACATTTGAGTTTATTGTATTTGATGTAAAAGTTGTATTATAACAAATTCCAGCTAATTCTACTCCTTTAGTTGCATTTGTATTAATTGTATTTGTTGTTAAAGTAGTATTATTTATTGTTGGAGCATTTACATATAATCCATAATTATTTCCAGTTATATTATTACTTATTAATTCTAAATGATTACATTCACCAAGAACTTGAATTCCATAATAATTATTATAATAAATTTTACAATTTTGAATTTTTAAACCAATTGTTTCAGATCCATCTCCAATATATTTTGCAATTATCCCACTATTTCCAATTTTAGTTGTAGTAGTATTTCCAATTGTCATATCATGAATATATATATTCGATAATCTATTCGAAGAAGTTCCTATACATTGAAAAACTCCAATAGTTCCTGCTGTAGGTAACCCATTTGTCAATATAGTAGTTGCTTGAGTAGCTCCTGCAATTTCTATATTTGAATATACATTTATTGCTGAAGAAATTGTATAAGTTCCTGCTGCAATATTTACTTTTCCACCACCAACACTATTTAAATATTCAATAGCGTTGGTAATTGCAAGTTGAGTAGTTCCAATATAAGTACTTCCTATAACTTCGGTTCCACTTGTTTGTACGGTTACTATTGCCAAATCTTATCCCTCCTTTATTTTTTAATTTTAATAATTACTGTAAACATAATTACTACTACCATTATTACTTATACTAGCCATATAAGTATTTCCGGTTATTGTATTAAATCTTCCATTTATATTAATATATAAATTTGAAGTAGTATTACTGTTAAAATTATTACCAGATACACTATTATTTATTGAATCTAAATATAAACCATATAATGAATTAGAATAACCAGTATTGCCAGTAAATGTATTATTATTTGAATTATTTATAATATTATAACCATAAACATGACTTATAGAAATATTTCCCATTATACTATTATAAGATGAATTTGAAAGATATATACCACTTAAGTTATTATTAGAAATATTATTTCCACTTAAATTATGTCGAGTACATCCATCCAATCCTATTCCAAAAATAGAATTAGCTCTTATATTATTTCCATTTATATTATTACCAATTGAATCACTTATTGAAATTCCTCCAGAATAATTATTAGTAATATTATTTTGAATAGCAATATTATACTTTCCAGATTTAATATTTATTCCATTAATTGTATTATATTTTAATATATTTGATCTTATTACATTTCCATTAGAATTTGTTAACAATACTCCATTTTTTAAATTATCTGTTATATTACATCCTGAAATTCTAATATGTGATGAATTTTCTATATTTATCCCATTACCAGAATGATTTTTAAAGATACAATTTTGAATATTTACTGAAGATTTATTTGTAAAAGATGAACCAATTGTATTAATTACATAATATTGAGAAGAATTATATGAATCTTCTCCAACATATTTAATGTTTATTCCTGAACTATTAATATTTGTATTAATAGTTCCATCAAATATAATATTTTCTATTTTAATTTCCATTAATTTATTTTCACTAGTTCCGATTATATTAATAATTCCATCATTAATATAATTTCCATTAGTCTTAAATATAGTTTTATTTGGAATACCAATTAATGAAATATTACTTCGATCTATTATAATTGGAGAATCTATTAGATAAATTCCTTCTTCAAAATACATAATTGACCCATCAATAGCAGTATCAATTATATACTTAATAGTTGATAATGAAACATTAGTTGTAAAGTAATATAAAGATGGAGCAGTTAAAATATTTAATTGATTAGTAGTAATTCCTTCATTAAAAATTCCAGCACTATCATATGGAAAACATCGATAATAATAAGATGGCTGAGTTCCAGTTATACTTTCATCTACAAATGAAGTATTTATTCCATCATATATTACAATTGAATTAGAATCATTTGGTCCAGTTGGATATGTATCTAATCGTTTTAATACTTTTATTCCTACAAAATCAATAGGATCTGTTTGAGGGTGGATCCATTCTAATATTATTTTTCCATTAGTATGATATGCCATTAAATTAGATTTAATATCAGTAGATGCAATTACTGATTTAGTTTTAAATTGATAAGTATAAACGCCTTTTAAAGTATTTCCAATTTTATCTTTTAAACATGTTAAAGGAAGATTTACATTATAAAATTTATTAGCCTTTAGACTATCAGAAAATGCCAATCTAAGAATTTCATTATCAATTATAGATTTAGTTGTAACTTTAGTAGATCCTCCAACTTCATCTAATGAAATATTATTAAAATTAGTATCTTGTTGTATTTCCATATAGTATTCTAAATCAATTGGACTAGTTAAATTACAATTACTTCCATCATGAGTTTTACTAACTATTTCATGTCTAGCTATGACAGAACCAGTAGTTCCCATTGATCCTCTTCGGGTAAGTATTGCTTCTCCCATATTATCTCGTTCCTTTCATTTGTATATTTACAGGAAGAGTTGTTTTTTCTTCTGCATATACTGTAATTTTATTACTCCCTGTAACTATTCTATAAATTTTATTCCATTCAAATTGAAGATTAGTATCATTTGAGTAAGTTCCAGTTAGTACAATGTCTACAACAGGAACATCAGTTGATAACATTCCAGATACAGTTATATCTTGAGTATAAGGTGGACTTGTTCCAGTCCAAGTTGTTGTAATTGTTGATGAATATAAATATTTTGAAACATGTATATTTTCATTATTAATATGATCTATTTGAGGTTTATTGCCACTACTTGTATTAATACTAATCATTTTAATATACTCCTTTCAATTGTATTGGAATAACTAAAGTCGTTTTTTCATCAGCATATACTGTAATTTTATTACTCCCTGTAACTATTCTATAAATTTTATTCCATTCTTCTTCTATCAATTTATCATTAACATAATCACCAGACATAACTATGTCGATTATAGGTTTATCAGTTGATAACACTCCAGTTATAGAAATATCTTGTGAAAATGGTGCAACAGATCCAACCCAACTTGTTAAAATTGTTGCAGTTTTAATATTTTTCATATTAATTATGCTTGTAGATAGACCACTTACATTTCCACTTAAAGTTGCCAGATCTCCAATATCATCATTGAGACTTGAAACTATATTATCAATATCAGTGTCAATTGAATTTAATCTATTTGTTAAAGTTGTTATATTTGTTTCATTGCCAGAAACAGTCGTACTTAGATTATCTAATTGAGTTTTATTTGTATCAACTTCACTATGTAAAGTATCAAATAAACCTTTATTAGTTGTAACTGTAGTTGCGAGATTATCTAATTGAGTTTTATTTGTATCAACTTCACTTGATAAATTAGATAAAGTTGTAAGAGCATTATTCCAATTAGTTCTTTCTAATATAGTTATATGAGTAGTACCATCTGAAATATGAGCATCTATTTTATTATCAACGGTATTAATTGCATCATTTATACTTTCTGGAATACTACTTGCCCCACCGTCCAATAATGGCATTTTTAATACAGTTATCATATAAACTATGGGAATTGGAACAGTATTTTTATTTCCCCAGCAATTTAATACAAAACTTCCATCTGTTTGACCTGCAGCTTTTAATCCTAAATTATCCCAAGCTTCTACTTCAGTTTGAGTGGCAGAAGGAGATAAAGAAATATCTATAATTGAATTGAATTTTAAATCAGCATCATTAAATGTTTGAGAATATGGGACTGAAGATCCTACCCAGACTGTTCCAATATTCACAGTTTTAGTTACGGAAGTAACTGTATTTAATAAGTTACTTCCATCATCAAATAATACTAATTCGGCTTTTGTTTTAGGAAATACATCATCATATTCTGTATTAGCTTTGTTTCTTTGTTTCATTTGCATGACGATATCAGCCATATTCGTATTCTCCTTTGTTTTTTATTATATATTATAATTGTTTTTTAGCATTGTTTTAAGTAATTTAAAATTTCTATCCAATGTGTACCTTTTCTTAAAGTTTCATTTGGAATAATATTTGGATCTGTCCAAGTGGGAGTTATATTTAATAATGATAATACTTGAGTGGTATTTGTTCTCATCATTTCCAAATGACTTCCTTTAATACAAGTATCATTCTGAACAATAGTTCCAATTGTATCATAAGTAGAAAGTCCTCTACTGGTTCTAATATTAGTTAACATAGTTTTTAGATTATCCATATTTACTTTAGAAATATTTACATCAGATGAATTAACTGTAAATGTTAATTGAGAAGAAATATTAAATGTATAAGTATTAGTTGTAGACCATTCGGCTCCATCAAAACAATCTAAAATAACAGTAATTGTTCCAATTGGCAAATTAACTGAAGGAATTATTGTAACCATTCCAGTTCCTTGAGCGACGTAACTACTTGAAACTTGACAAAGTTGAGTTCCTCCACTATTTTTAAAAGTTGCCCTAATTTGCAAAGTATTTCCATCGCTATCAATCGGAACATTAATGATCATAGGAGGAGTTAAATTTAATAAATAACCATTATTTAATGGAGAAACTAAAGTAGGTTTATTTGGAGCAGTATTTAAATTTAATTTAAATCCCGTTAATTGTCTGACTACAACTGTTCTACCTAAGTAATATGCTAAATTTGGATGTAATGCAGTTAATTGAATATTACCACGTTCAGTATATATAGCTGGAACTGAAATACTTGATAATGCTGAAGAAGTTATAGGAGAATTTGTTAGAGCTTCTGAAGAAATATAATTAAATCCAGCTAAAAATCCTCCGGATTCATTAGCTCCATCTCCCCAATATACTTCATTTTTACCTTCATTTACAATTAACCCACTTCCAGTATAACTAGATGTGTAATTAGAAGCTGTAGTAGAATTAACGGTTCCTAATTTTACCATATTTGCATTTTTATTAGTAATATCCCATCTATAAATTCCATAATCAGCAGTATTCATAAAATGAATATAATTATTACCATTCCATCCACCTCTACTATATGTTCCACAATTAACTGAATTTGTAACTGAATAAGAATTTCTATTAATAGGAAGATGAGTAGTTTGATCGATTTCCCATTCATATAATAAATATGAACTAGAGGACCACCCAACTAAATAATCTTTTCCATTTTTAACATACATTGCATATGCATAAGGTACTGAACTTCCATTTACACAAATATTTCCAATAAGAGTATCTGCATTATACCAATTATAACTAGTTGCAACTAAAGATCCAAAAGTTCCATTTGCATTTTTAATATATACACTTACTAAATTCATATTTCTATATAAAGTATATAAATAATTATTTCCGACCAATATATCAGTTGCATAATAAGTAGTGGTCGAAAAATCCGTATAACCACTATTAATGGTAATATTTCCTAATGTTATTGCCATAATTTTCCCCCTCTTTTAACTATAAGTATTCAATCCAATCCAAATTGTTCCATTCCAAATTTTTTCAACATTAGTTGTACTATTAAACCATTTATCCCCAATAAATTTTATAGTTGGTTCTGATTCCTGTATAGAATAATTTTTTATATTTAAATCATTTCTAAGAGTATTTAAAGTTTGAACTTCAGGACTTCCAGTACCATTAGTTTTTCTATAAAATATAGTTCCACTTTCAACATCAGCCATTTTAGCAAAAGTTACTACTTTTTCAGAGATTGTTAAATTACTTGATCCAGTTACATCTCCAGTATGAGCTATATTAGATACTTTATTATTCCAAATATTTCTTTCTTCATTAGTTATATGAGGTATTTGATCATTTATATGATTAGTTAAATTGCTTTCATTTACATCTATATCATTTATAATAGTTGAAATTTTATTTATCTCTATTTTATCCATATAAGATAATAAACCATTAGTTGTAATAGTTGCAAGTGGAATTGGGTCAGATCCTTCAGGTTGATGTTGAAAAGCATGACTATTTACATTTGGCAAAGAATTTACTGCTTGATAATATTCGACCATTATTTCATTACCATTATCTAAACCAGATGGTATTCCAAAACTAGTACTTGAAATTTCATTTAAGAATGAACTTTCTTGTTTAATACCATTTATAAACCATGAAATAGTATTTGTATGAGGACGATACATTCCTAAAGTTAAATTAAAAGTAGTTTCGCCATTTTCTATAATAAATCTTTCAGTTTTTATTATAAACCCATTTTGAGTTTCAGTATTTCCAAGATCAGCATTTAATACTCCATTCTCATCTATATTTAAATTATTTCCAACTTTAATTAATCCTAAATTAGAATAATTTGCAATAGAATTACTAATTACTCCATTAGAATCTACATTAATATTAGATCCAATTTTAACTAACCCTAAATTTGTAGAAGAAGCATTTGCAATATCTTGTCCACCAATTTTTTTCCAAGTATCAGTTGCAATATCTTTCCAAATTAAACCAGTATCATTAGAAATATATACTTTATTACTACCAGTAGCACTACCTTTTTCAGAATCTAAACCAGATAGTATTTCAGGAACATTATTTCCATTTTTAATTGGAGAGTACCCAATTAAAGGTTGTTTACTATCTAATGCTGTTTGAGTAGCAATTGAAATAGGTTTATTTAAATCTGAAGTATTATCTAAATTTGAAATATTTCCATTAATATTTTTTATTTGTTTTTGTAATCTTCCAAATGCAGTAACAACACTATCAGTATTAGATAATTCATTTAAATTATTTGATAAAATATACTCTGAAAGAATATTATTATTGACTGAAGTTGAAAAATCACTAATAGTTGAAGATGTCTGTGTACCAGTATGATTTGATCTATTTCGATCACTAGAATGGAAATGTAATGAAGTATTATTTCCATTAGTGAGAGATACACTATTTTCATCACTAATATTATTTACTTCAGATCCTGCTTCAATTCCATCTAATTTATTTTTATCATCATATGACATATATCCACTAATAGTTGAAGATACATTTTCTCTAGAATCTCCTACTATATTGAATGAATCTGTTGTTGAATTATATGTAAACTCATAAATATTATTTATTTTTAATGAATTTTGAACGATTGTAAGTCCTCTACTACATAATAATAATTTATTTCCCAATCCATTTACATTAATATAACTACTTCCATTTATATTAGTGGCAGATATTTTAATTTTAATCGTCATTCCATCAGTATAACTAGTTGGAGCTGGATTTAATGAAATAATATAATTATTCGCCGTTCCAGTTGTAACTGCATATCCAATAATTTTATTGTAATCAGATTTATCTATTTTATTACTTAAATTATTTGTAATAGTAGTTGAAAAATTAGGATCATTTCCCAATGCTATTGATAATTCATTTAATGTATCTAATGTAGATGGTGCAGTATTTACTAGATTTGAAATAGCAGTTGAAATTTTATTATCAGTTTCAGTTTCAGTATAATATCGATCATCATGTAAATGACCTATATTACTTTTATTATCTAATGCTGTTTGAGTAGCAGTTGAAATAGGTTTATCTAAATCTGAAGTATTATCTAAATTATTAAGACCGACTTCAGTTTTAGTATGTAAATGACCTATATTACTTTTATTATCTAATGCTGTTTGAGTAGCAGTTGAAATAGGTTTATCTAAATCTGAAGTATTATCTAAATTATTAAGTCCTAAAATTAAATTATTTAACTGAAAATATTCTATCATAATTTCAGTATCATCATCTAATCCAGCAGGAATTTGAAAAGAAGTACTTGATAGTTCTATTAGAGCTTTACTATCTTGCTTAATTCCATTAGTATACCAAGATATTGAATTTGTATTTGGTTTATATGACCCTTCTAATAGATTAAAAATAGTCTGACCATTAGTTATATCAAATCTTTCACTTTTAATTATAAAACTTTGATAATTTCCATCTGAAACTGCAACAGCTGATAGAATTCCATTTTCATCTATATTTAAGTTATTTCCAATTTTAATTAAACCTAAATTGGAATAACCTGCAATAGGTACATTTAATACTCCATTCTCATCAATTGTAAGATTGGATCCTACTTTAACTCCCCCTAAAGTAGTTGATGAAGATTTAACCAATTCGGGTACATTTAATACTCCATTCTCATCAATTGTAAGTCTATCTCCAATTTTTACCCCACCTAAAGTAGTTGATGAAGATTTAGGTAATATATATGGGTCATTTGCAGATAAAATTCCATTCCCATCAATTGTAAGATTGGATCCTACTTTAACTCCCCCTAAAGTAGTTGATGAAGATTTAGGTAAAGGATCAATACTAATTACACCATTAGAATCCACATTAATATTATCTCCAATTTTCACAAGTCCTAAAGTAGTTGATGAAGATTTAGGTAAAGGATCAATACTAATTACACCATTAGAATCCACATTAATATTATCTCCAA
>Ga0079303_10000196_pt1 | contig 13715 bp, 11 predicted proteins | sample Methanogen_OWC_FD_77073 | JGI IMG/M metagenome (GOLD analysis project Ga0079303, IMG submission 77073) | Enriched soil microbial communities from Old Woman Creek wetland in Ohio, USA - Methanogen_OWC | ecosystem: Environmental > Terrestrial > Soil > Wetlands | place: USA: Ohio | collected...
GATTCAGCTATTTTAGCCAGAGTGTAAGAATAATCTTTGGGGTTTGCAATCTTGGTAACCTTTTTATATGCGGGTAAAAGTCCTTTGGCCTGAACTCTCAGCTCTTCGGCTTTAGCGTTGTTGCCATTGTAGAACTCAACCTTTGCAAGACCCACATAGTTCAGCGGATTGGTTGCACTGGCTGCAATGCCTTTATTAAAGATGTCGGCAGCTTCCTTGGTGGCGACGGAAAGCGAGTTCGAAATTGTGTCGGCAAAATAGTTCAGCAACGTATTCTCACCATAATGGAAATAGATATTGCTGTTTCCCGGCTCACTCTTCATCAGTTGCTGGAACATTGCTTCAGCTTTGTCATACTGTTCATTTTGGGTCAGTGTTATCGCCTCCTGAAGTGATTGAGCCTTCAATCCCATGCCACATATCATGCAGATTAATGCTGCAGGCAGAAACGCCATTTTAAATCTTCTCGTAATCATCGTTATCTGGTTTAGTTACTCATTTTTTACTTGTATAATCCTTATCGGCATCGTAGCGGGTACGAGGCCCGACTTAAGTATTATCCTTTGTCCCTTTTCTCCTGATACAAAGCTAACAAATCCCGAGCCAAGTCCTGTAAATGACTCTCTTGAACATATATTCACCTCTCTGACAAACGGATAGGTCTTATCATAGATTGAGCCCTGTACAGGCATATAGAATAAGTCATTGTCAAGATAGGGAAGTGAAACCGCCGCAACCTTGATTTTCTTTGTAAAACTGATACTGAGAGAATCTTCTTTGTCGCTTATCCAGTTGACACTGACAATTCCAAGTGCCCCCGGACTCTTTGAGACATAATCAATGACTTCCGGGTTGCTATTTACTGCATAGAAGTTCGACGCAAGCTGTTGCGGCAGTTTGAATTTTTCGCGGAAATACCTGATATTTCCGGACCTGGTATCATCAAAGATTATATTGATCTTACCAAGCTTTGAGGTACTGTTAATCTGATTCCAGTCGGTGATTTTGCCGGTGAAAATATCACTCACATTATCATAAGTAAGGAGTGAATCTTTATTGCTTCTATTAAGCACAAGGGCAAGGGCATCATACGCCACGACTGTTGTGCGTACAACAGTTTGAGCAGCAAGCAGCGTCTTCTTCTGCTCTTCAGTCGGAGCCCAGGAGGTTACAATGACTTTTACGGAATCATTCAGGAAATCAGCCACGATCTCATTCTCCGCCTTGTAGGCAGGTGTGATGTGGGCGTACTTATAGAGCGTGGTAAAGGTTGCCAGCTGTGCCTCGACGATGGGCTGAAAAGATGCATCAGCTTCGATTTTAATATTGCCTGAAGTGGGCGTTTCCTGCAGAGCTGCAGTGCCTTTGTTTTTGCAGGTGACAAGAAGCAGCGCCGTAACCCCGATTATTGCTGCCGAGCCTGCCAGTTTTCCGTATTTTCGATAATTATTCATTTTCCTGATTGTTTATCAACCTGATGTGAGTCACAATATTAATAATTATCCCTTTATCTTGTTTTCTGTTAAGGTGCTAAATTTATAAAGTTAGTTCATATAAGACCTTATGCAAAGCTTGTGCCATTATTAAATAAGACCCTCAAAGCAGGCTCTGACCCCCGGCAAACAGGCATAAATTATTCTTCGTCATCTTCTTTGCTGAAAAAATTCTCCCTGATCTTCTCATATGACGTAAAAGCCCTGTAAATGGCATAAATGAACAGTGGAACAGAAAATACTATCCTGAGTGCCTTGTCAATATCAAAGAGCGTGGTTGTAAGGATAAAATAACCAAGGCCGAAATAGAAGAAGACCATTACTGTGCCAAAGATGGCAAAAACCTTGTCATACATTTTCCCGCTGCTCATCGGTAATTATTTTTAATCTGACAAATATATAATTTATTCTTTTTCATTGCTGATACGCCGGCAATAACTGATAAAGAGAGCCGGAATCCCGGCTCTCTTTATCAGTTCAGCAATTTTTATTTAGTGGCACTTTCAAGCCGTTTCATTATTGAGAATATGAACGCAGCAGACAACAGGCAGCAGACGATAAAGACGCTCCATAACTGCCAGAGTTCAACCTTGTCCCACAGTTTCGTTCCCACAAAAAGAAGCTTGTTTCCGACAGCCGTCGCCAGAAGCCAGCCTCCCTGCATCAGTCCCTGGAAACGCGACGGGGCTACCTTCGACACGAACGAGAGTCCCATGGGGCTCAGGAAAAGTTCGGCAATAGTAAGGATAAGATAACTGCTTATCAGCCAGTAAGGCGTCACCCTGAAAGATTCCGCAACAGGTACACCGGCCAGTGAAGACGGGGATGGGAGTTTTACAGAGGCAAGAAGGACCACTATGAAACCGACGGCAGCAATGATCATACCTATCCCTATCTTTTTCGGAGTGGAAGGCTCGATATTCTTTTTGTTCAGCCATGCAAAGACACCCATAACGGGGAAGGTGAGGGCAACAATGAATACCGGGTTGAACGACTGGAACACCTCAGGAGCGATTGAATTCAACTGTTCAGCTTTGACGAAGAACATATATGCAAAAACAAGCGATACTGCCAGGAGTGATCCACCTATAATCCTTGCATAAGCTTTAATGTTTTTCCTTATAAGAATCACCAGGCCGGCAACTGATCCGATAACCGCAAGCATTGAAGGGAGCGTGAAGAACAAATTGGTAAAAGGACCTACCTGTTTGGCAGTGTAATCACGTGCAAAAAGGGTCAGTGTCAATCCGTTCTGATGGAATGACATCCAGAAGAAAACGACCACGATAAATACAAGTATCAGTGAAGAGACCCGTGCGTACTCATCCTTCCTGGCAGAAGTAAGGATCCAGGTTATGAAACCCGCAAACAACCCGAAGGCAAGACCTGAAAATATGCCCACAACGAAGCTCAGACCGGCAGCAAAGATGCCCATGGCTATAATTGCATAAATAAGAGGTCTGAATTCAAACTTAATGCCGGCGGGTGCTGATCCGGCCTCACTTTTCTCCTTTTCTTTATTTGGCAACAGCCTGTTGAAGATTATATAGACCAGCATAGATATCACCATTGCCCCGGCTGCAATCCCGAAAGCATAATTATAACCCCTCGAGAAGGCATTCAGATAATTGTCTGCAAAAGCTCCAAGGTCGGTGACAGGCCCGGCAAGGTTCACTTTATCAGCAAGCTGCTGCAGTGTTGTTGTATCTGTCAGGACGCCGTTCTTAAACTGGTGACATAACGCCGGAAGGCTTGCATCATGGGCAAATCCATTGGTTTTCAGCCACCAGCTCCGCACGGCATTGGCGGCATATGGGGCAAAAAACGCTCCGACATTTATTCCCATATAAAAAATCATGAAGGCTGTGTCTCTGAGTTTCGAGTACTGTGGATTGTCGTACATCTGGCCTACCACAGCCTGCAAATTACCTTTGAAAAGCCCGTTGCCAAAGGCTATGGTAAACAGGGCAATAACAGTGAATGTAAGTGACATTCCGGGTATCGCCATCAGCAGGTAGCCGGCAAACATTATGATTATTCCGAACAGAATAACAGTCTTGTATTTCCTGGTGGAATCGGCAAGTATTCCGCCGAAGAGAGCCAGTGCATAAATACTGAAGTAAAACGAGCTGTAAATTTCTCCTGCCTTGTCGGCAGACAAGCCGTATTTGGCCTGCAGGAACAGAACAAGAATGGCCATCATGGTGTAAAAGCCGAAGCGCTCCCCCATGTTGGCAAAAAAAGCTACCAGCAGTCCTTTTGGATGGTTCTTGAGCATAACTATTTATGTTAATTGGTTTGTTTTAATACTGATGCCGGCAAATATATTAATCTTTTTTGTTTGACGGGAACACAATAAACCAGAGCCGCAATAATTTTGCATCATCTATTTATATATTTGCACTAACCTTACTGATAAGTAGTATATGAAGATTTTTACATCAGCAGAGATCAGGGAGATTGATGCAGCGACCATTCGGCTCGAACCGGTCACACCGGCCGGGTTGATGGAGCGTGCTGCAACTGCACTGTTTCAGCATCTAAAGGATATTGTGCCACCTGAGAAGAAAGTGAATGTTTTTGCCGGACCCGGCAATAACGGAGGCGATGGCCTGGTCATTGCCAGGCTGTTGCACGAAGAAAGCTATAAAGTCAGGGTATTTATTGTGGAGACAGGTTCTGCCCATAGCAGTGAGTTCAAAATGAATTCAGAGCGCCTGATGAGGTCAGGCCTCTCTCCGTTCACCCTTGCCGATCCGGACAATTTCCCTTCAATCGGCCGGGACGAGTTTATCCTCGATGCCATTTTTGGTACCGGACTTAGCAAGCCTCCGGCAGGGGCGGCTGCTGAGATCATACGCAAAATAAACCTTACGGGAGCAAATATCATATCTGTGGATGTACCGTCAGGGCTATTTTGTGAGGACAACACAGCCGCTGATCGCGACAGTATTGTAAAAGCTTCTGTAACGCTTACATTCCAGTTTCCCAAACTGTCATTTATGTTTGCCGGCAATGATGACTTTGTCGGTAAATGGGAGATGATCGACATCGGATTGCACCCGGAGACGATCTCAAAGATGCCCTCAAGGTATCATTATATAATGAAAGAGGATGTGAGGCCTCTTTTGCGCAAAAGAAGAAAATTTGATCACAAGGGTTCATTCGGACATGCCCTGATAATGGCCGGGTCATATGGAAAAGCCGGTGCTGCAACGCTCTCGGCGTGTGCAGCACTACGGACCGGCGCCGGACTTGTGACCGTACACACCCCGGTGGCTGCCGTAATACCGGTTCAGTCGGCATTGCCTGAGGCAATGGTTTCACCTGACACAGGTACTGAGTACATTACTTCGGTACCTGACCTTGCAAGATTTGATGCGGTGGGAGTGGGACCTGGAATGGGGACTGACCCGGACTCCCGCAAGGCGTTGCGTACTCTGCTCGAGTCGGCCAGGGTGCCGCTTGTTATTGATGCCGATGCCCTGAACATGATTGCTCAGGACAGTGATATGCTGGCACTGGTTCCGCCAAACTCGGTCCTCACGCCTCATCCCGGCGAGTTCAGACGGCTCACTTCAACAGAGCGGACTGATTATCAGCTTATGGAGTTGCAGCTGGAATTTGCTGCAAAACACAATTGCATATTGGTTCTCAAGGGTGCTTATACATCCATTGCACTTCCTGACGGAAGAATATACTTTAACAGCACGGGCAACCCGGGTATGGCAACCGGAGGTTGCGGAGACGTCCTTACTGGAATGATTACGGCCCTGCTTGCCCAGGGCTATGAGCCCGCCAACGCTGCAATAATTGGGGTATATCTGCATGGGCTGGCAGGAGATGTAGCCCTGAGGATCCATTCTGAAGAATCTGTGATAGCCGGTGATGTCCTCATGAATATAGGAAGAGCCTATCGCGAATCTCAGTTTAATAATTTCAGCCTTTACCTTTAAAATGATGTGAAATAATGAAAACTACACGCAGCACAATGCTTCTCGTACTGATCCTCATTTTTGCAGGTTGTACGACTATGAGTAAGGACACTGGATCCGATATCGTCATCATGCCGCTGGGAGATGAAGTCAGGGTCACTGACGGCAGTATAGTATATGCCCTGCCGCTGACGGTTTTCGAGTTCGACATTGCTGCACGCAGGACCATAGAAGTACCGGGGCCATACGCAAAATATGCCGGTGAGATGCTGGGACTGAATAACGTTATCACCACTGAAAAAGAAACATGGGCCCTGGCCGGTGTGACTGCTGAAATTGTTGAAGAGCTTGACCCATCCCAGTTTTATGTCATTCAGGGCACAACGCTGATGCAGACTAACCTCCTTGCGTTGAAAAAGAACGGATTGGTGCTTGACATTAACCCGGATGTATATTCAGGCACAAACTACTCTAACCTTCAGGGAAGCGCTGAAAATCCCTCAATGCTTTTTCCTGACATGGGAGCGGAGGAATATGTATCAACCAGGACCGACACAGCTTTCAGGGTGATAAAAGCTGATACAGCGTTCATCAGGGTTCCTTATCTTATTGAGATGAAAAAGGGAATGACCCTGGAGGAACAGGCTGCTGATGCTGCCCGCAGGATCCTCGAGCTTCGTGAAGGCAAACATATGATACTTACGGGAGAGACGAATATTTTTCCTCAGGATGGGGCGGCTATCGAGGAGATTAACAGGCTCGACCGTGAGTACACCGCTCTTTTTGCCGGAAAAAGCATGACCGAGACAAAGCATTTCCGCATATGGTTCACTCCGGTCCTCTCGATGGCTGGTGAGAAAAGGACAATCTTTAAATTCTCGGAAACCGGAGGAGTGATGCCGGCTGCTGCCAGCAGCGGCACCCCGGTGCTTATTGAGATGACACCTTCGAATAAAACCAGGAGCCTTAACCTTATCGTAAAACCTGCCTCTTCAGAAAAGGCAGCGAATGCCCCTGACAAATTGTATTACAGGGTACCTGATGTGGTTGATTTCAGGATCTCCTCGGGTAATGAAACGCTATACACAGGCCGTACGCTGATTTATCAGTTCGGCAGTACGGTGACCCTGCCGTCAAATTTTATTATTGGAAAATAATAAAAATGGTGCAGTGGCAAAATCGACGCCCTGATAGGGCGCAATTACGCATTCTGCCTGAATTAAAAACGACGCCCTGATAGGGCGTAAATACGATTTCCTCCTTGATTAAAAACGACGCCCTGATAGGGCGTCGCTACAAAGTCTTCCTGATTCAGACCTTTCGACTTTCGACTTTCGACTTTCAGACTTTCGACTTATTGAACTTTCCCCTGGAAGGTCTTCATAAAATCCTCGTAGCTCTGCTTCTGCCAGGTGGTTTCGCTGAAATATTGGAGCATCGGCTCAAATTCCTTCGCACTCTTGTAGCCGGAGACAGGCGTTATCAGCTCACTTTTCGCAGTAAGGAAGACAACGGTAGGATATCCGAGCTTGCCCTGCAGAAGGGCGTATGCCAGCTGATGTGTCGGACCCAGTTTGCCGTCGTTGACAAATGTCCTTCCCTGAAAAACAACAGGGTCCTTTGATTCAGCATTGAATTTTACAGGGTAAAATTTTGAATTGAGTATCTCTGCAATAACGGGGTTTGAGAAAGTATCCTTGTCAAGCCTCTTGCACCAACCGCACCAGTCCGTGTAGGCATCAACAAATATCGGTCGGGGATTGGCCTGAGCCAGGGCAACAGCTTCCTCTATGGAATACCATTTGACCGGGGTATTCTGGCCGGATGCAATTATCGCCGGTACAATAAACAATAATAAAATAAATGCTTTCTTCATGATTTGCAAGTAATTATGATTTTTTGTCCCTTTAATTTAAGGACTGACAAATTTACCATTTCAAATCAATAACCAAAATTATGCCAGAAAGTTCAGATGTCATGTTTTTTGCATAGGTATTTCGAATGATTTTTTTATACATTTACACACCTAATTTATAATTCTTCAATCGACTGAAATGGAAAAATTAAGAAAGACACTTGCCGATTCCAAAGCTGCAAGATGGACTGCCCTGGCAGTTGTGGCATTCACTATGCTATGCGGATATTATCTTACGGATGTCATGGCCCCGCTGAAAGGTTTGCTTGAAGGGCAGCTTCTATGGAATAGTTCAGATTTTGGATTCTTTACCAGTGCCTACGGATGGTTTAATGTATTTCTGCTGATGCTTATCATAGGAGGTATTATTCTTGATAAGATGGGAGTACGTTTTACAGGGCTGATGGCTGCCTCAATTATGGTAATTGGTACTGCGATTAAATATTGGGCAATTTCAACACACAGCCTTGACGGTCAGATGTGGCATGTTCTTTTCTGGGACGTTAAGGCCCAGGTATTGATGGCAGGTATAGGTTTTGCTATTTTTGGAGTTGGCGTCGAAACGGCCGGAATTACAGTTTCAAAAATTATAGTTAAATGGTTTAAGGGCAAAGAGCTGGCTTTAGCAATGGGGCTCGAAATGGCCACCGCAAGACTGGGTACGGCGCTTGCTCTTTCCACTTCAGTTCCGATTGCAAAAGCGTTTAACAGTGTTTCTGCCCCGATCCTTGTGTGTCTGATAATGTTATGTATCGGACTTATTTCTTTCTTTATCTATACTTTTATGGATAAGAAGCTGGATGCTTCAACAGTCGCTTATAATAAGTCTATTAACAAAGTTGACGAAGAAGAAGCATTCCGTATTTCGGATATCCTGAAAATAATAACCAACAAAGGCTGGTGGTACATCGCAATTCTGTGCGTCCTGTTTTATTCCGCAGTATTCCCATTCCTTAAATACGCGACTGACCTTATGGTTCAGAAGTTCCATATTAATGAAGACTGGGCAGGTTTAATACCGGCAATGTTGCCATTCGGAACAATACTGCTCACACCTCTTTTTGGTAATTTATATGACAGGAAAGGAAAGGGTGCGACTATAATGATTATCGGGGCTATATTGCTGATATTTGTGCATGTGGCCTTTACAATTCCTTTTCTTAATCATTGGTTAATTGCAATTCTTCTTATCCTTGTCCTTGGCGTCGGATTTTCCCTTGTTCCTTCAGCTATGTGGCCATCAGTGCCAAAAATCATCCCTGAAAAACAGTTGGGTACTGCCTATGCGCTTGTCTTCTGGGTTCAGAACTGGGGTTTAATGGGTGTGCCTGCATTAATAGGCTGGGTCCTGAATAAATATTGTTTCATCGGTTATTTCGCTGTCGTGGGTACCGGTTTTATTACATCTCAGGGAGACCAGATTACCCAGGTTGCCGTTTCCGACAAAAACTTCTATCCATTAACTGTGGTCGGCTCCATGAGCCGTAAGAATGAAGATGTCAAAGTCTCTCAGTTCATAAAGAAGGATGATGGAACTATCTCAGCTGTTGTAACAGCTGCAAACGATACAATCAGTTCTGAGTTCATTACTCAAAAATCCCTGAAAAAGGCAGTTAAGAAAAATGAGGTTAAGGTTACCCGTTATTCATACACTGATAAGAAGGGAACTTTAATGGGTAATATTGAAAGCTTTATTACTGCAGATGGCAAGAGGACATCAAAGTACAGCAATGTCTTTTCTTTCTATAATTACACATTGCCGATGATGATATTTACTGCCCTTGGCATTCTGGGGTTACTTTTTGCTTTCCTGCTTAAGGCAGAGAATAAGAAGAAGGGTTACGGCCTTGAGATGCCGAATATTGTTAAAGAATAATCAAATACATTTCAGATATGAGTGATATAAGAAGTCTTGAACCGAAACTGGTATGGAAATATTTCCATGAGATAACCCAGATACCCCGTCCTTCGAAGAAGGAAAAGGGTATGATTGAATACATGAAGAAATTTGGCAAGGAACACGGTCTTGAAACGATCATTGACAAGACGGGCAATGTCATCCTGCGCAAACCGGCTACCAAAGGAATGGAAAACCGCAAGGGGATCATCATGCAGGGTCACCTCGACATGGTACCTCAAAAGAATTCCGATAAAAAATTCGACTTTGAAAAAGATCCGATAGAAACCCGTATCGACCAGGGATGGGTAAAGGCCAATGGCACAACTCTCGGGGCTGACAACGGTATCGGCGTTGCTGCAGCAATGGCTGCGATGACTGACCCGAAAGTCGTTCACGGACCGCTCGAGGCCCTCTTCACTATCGACGAGGAGACAGGGATGACGGGTGCGAAGAACCTTAAGAAAGGTGTCTTAAAGGGCGAGATCATGATCAACATGGACTCTGAGGATGAGGGGGAGCTCTACGTCGGATGTGCAGGCGGGGTTGATGTAAGCGCCACACGTACATATAAGCAGGAAAAAACACCTGCAGGTGTGACGGCGTATAAAATTACCCTGAAAGGACTGCGCGGAGGTCACTCTGGTGTCGATATACACCTCGGCCGTGCCAATGCCAACAAACTTATGTTTCGCTTTTTCCAGCAGGCTGAACATGACTTCGGCATGCGCATTGCTGACTTCGGCGGCGGTGACCTGCGTAACGCAATACCCCGTGAGTCTTTTGCGACAGTCGTTGTTCCGTCAATAAAGAAGGCACAGTTTGAGAAGTTTGTGAAGGGTTATGAGAAGATGTACAGGAGCGAGTTTAAAGAGGCCGATCCTGATATCAAAATGGCTGCAAAAGCATGTGATGTCCCTGCAAAATTGATGAATGCGGGCGATCAGTACAGGATAATAAGATGCGTATTCGTATGCCCCAACGGCGTGGTGAGGATGAGTCAGAGCATGCCCGGGCTTGTCGAGACATCGAACAACCTGGCTGTTGTAAGTATCAGGGATGGCAAATTCCAGGCTCACTGTCTCACACGCAGCTCGGTTGATACGGCAAAAGAGGCTACCGCATGGAAGATCGCTGCAGGATTCCAGCTTGCCGATGCTGAGGTAGAGCTGTCAGGCAGCTACCCGGGATGGAACCCCAACATGGCAAGCCCGATACTTAAGACAATGCAGGAAACCTATCAGAAACTGTATGGCAAGGTACCTGAGATAAAGGCTATTCACGCCGGCCTCGAATGCGGTATTATAATGGGCGGGTATCCGAAGCTTGATTCAATCAGCTTCGGTCCGACGATACGTTTCCCGCACAGTCCTGATGAGAAAGTAGATATTGAATCTGTCGGAAAGTTCTGGAACTTCCTGGTGGCAACGCTGAAAAACGCACCAATTCAATGATTCTGAATTTTCCGTGTAGCGGCGCCCCAGTAGGGCGCCGCTACAGGGGAAGATATAAGAAAAGCGGCGCCCTGGCAGGGCGCCGTTACAATAAAAGCGGCGCCAACCAGGCGCCGCTTTTATTTTACGGTTATTTCTGCGATGATATCATCTTTCATGACATTCTGGCCGGGCTTGACAGTTACTGAGGTCACCGTGCCGTTTGCTTCTGCCTGGATCTCATTCTGCATCTTCATGGCTTCGAGTATCACCAGGGCCTCTCCGCGCATCACCTCGGCGTTCTCACGCACAAGAACATCGACGATCTTGCCTGGCATGGGAGCACGCACGACAAGATTCTGATTCCTTCCATGCGCGCTGCCAAGGACCTTCTTCCGCTGCATTGAAATAGGTGTCTCGACGGTGAAAGTATGGCTTATGTCATTGAACAGGATCTCGTATCTGTTCTGCTTTGTCCGCACTATCTCGACAGGATAGCGCCTGTTCTTCCAGAGAACATGAACACCGTATTTTTCATCCTCGCGCAGCTCTATCTTATATTCGCGTTTATTGACTTTGATGATATTCTTAAGCGGGAGGGTAAAGGCAAACTTCTGACCGTCATTTGACAGTGCATAAAGCTTTTTTATCTCGGGTTTATCTGGTTTCATCAGCTGAAAATCAAAATTGTGTTAGTCTCTTTCTCAGAAGCCAGGGTGTGAGCTCCTTGCCCTGGTCGAAGCTTATGTTCGATTTCTTTTCCGTGAGGTTCTCCTCGACGAAAAGCTTGGTGGCAAGCCATGCGGCTATGGTCTCTTCATAATCACCGGTGTTGTAGTATTTGTCTAGGTCTTTTTCAATGAACGCTGTCGTGAATGTACCCGACTGGAAGAGATGGTTGCGCATGAGCATGCGGAAGAAAGGGAGCGTTGTCTTTGTGCCCTTGATCCATATCGCGTCCAGCGCCAGTTTAGTGTTTGTAATAGCGTGTCTTCGGTCGGAGCCGGTCACAATCAGCTTGGCGATCATTGAATCAAAAGAGGCAACTATGCTCGATCCCGCACTGACACCCGTATCGACCCTTATACCCGGTCCGGCAGGGAAATTTATCTTTTCTATCCTGCCGGGTGCAGGTGCGAACCCCGCCTGCACATCCTCAGCGTTTATGCGGCATTCGATAGCCCAGCCTGCCAGCCTGATATCCTCCTGGCGAAGAGAAAGTTCCTCACCACCGGCAATACGGATCTGTTGCTCTATCAGGTCTATACCCGTAATCATCTCCGTCACAGGATGCTCGACCTGAATGCGGGTGTTCATCTCCATGAAATAGAAATTGCGGTCTGAATCCAGAAGGAATTCGACGGTGCCCGCGGAGTAATACCCTACAGCCTTGGCCAGCCTGACCGCCATCGAGCCCATTCTTTCCCTGAGATCGTCATCGAGGGCAGGAGAGGGGGCTTCCTCAAGCAGCTTCTGATGTTTTCTCTGGATTGAACACTCTCTTTCTCCAAGGTGAATGATGTTTCCATGCATATCACCAAGTATCTGGAATTCAATGTGTTTAGGATTCTCAATGTATTTCTCCACGAAGACGCTGGGGTCATTGAACGCTTTCTCGGCCTCGCGGCTTGCGAGGGTGAACATCTTTTCCATCTCCGAGGCCTGCCGCACGATGCGCATGCCCCGTCCGCCGCCGCCTGAAGCTGCCTTGATGATCACCGGGTATCCTATTCTTTCCGCATGTTTCAATGCCTCGTCCTCATCGGCTATGCTTCCGGGGCTGCCCATGGCCATGGGAATCTTATGCTTGAGGGCGATCTGCTTTGCAACGGTCTTGTTGCCCATCTTATAAATTGAGTCGGGAGACGGGCCGATGAAAATGATGTCGTTGTCCCTGCATCGTTCGGCAAAATATGCATTCTCGGCAAGAAAACCGTAGCCTGGGTGCAACGCATCGCACTTAGTCTCTAGGGCAATGGATATCAGCTTTTCAATATCCAGAAAGACGGTGATTTCAGAAGACTCATCAACCTCGTCATGTACGGTGTCAGCCATGGAGAGATACATGGCGTTCGGTTCGGCAGCAGTACGGATAGCCACGCACTTTATTCCCATCAGCTGTGCCGTCCTCATAATACGCACCGCAATCTCGCCGCGGTTGGCAATCAGTATCCTCTTTATCTTTTTCATTTCCTGTCCGTCCCTTTTTTAATCATCCTTCCTTTATGATCCATCGACGCCCTGATAGGGCGTCGCTACAATTGCCTGTTGCCTATTGCCTATAGAGGCATATTCCCGTGCTTCCTTGAAGGCACCTTAACGCTCTTGTTGCTCAGCGCAGAGAAGGCAGATAACAGTTTCATGCGTGTCATGGCGGGGTCTATCACCTCATCGATATAACCCTTTTCATCAGCAATAAACGGATTCGCGACTTTCTCGCGGTATTTTTTCACCAGTTCCTTTTTCAGTGCGGCAGGGTCTTTGGCACCGGCCAGTTCACGCCTGTAAAGGATAGCCACGGCACCGTCAGGGCCCATCACGGCAATCTCTGCTGACGGCCATGCGTAGTTGAAGTCGCCTCCCATGCCACGGCTGTTCATCACTATGTAAGCGCCGCCGTAGGCCTTGCGAAGGATGACAGTGATACGCGGCACCGTAGCCTCGGCGTAAGCGAAGAGCAGCTTCGCGCCATGTCTTATTATGCCTGAGTGCTCCTGGTCTTTGCCGGGCAGGAAACCGGGTACATCTTCAAGGGTCAGTATGGGAATGTTGAAGGCATCGCAGAACCTTATGAAACGCGCACCTTTGGTTGATGAATCAATATCAAGCACACCCGCAAGCACCTTTGGCTGGTTAGCCACGACACCTATGGTTTTGCCCTTCAGGCGGCCGAAGCCGGTGACTATATTGGCAGCAAAAAGCTCAGAGGTTTCAAGGAAACTGTTGCGGTCGACGATAAGATTTATGATATCACGGACATCATAGGCCTTGTTGGGATCATCGGGAACTATATCGCGAAGCTTCTCATTCACGTCCGGGGTG
>Ga0079303_10000197_pt1 | contig 13698 bp, 9 predicted proteins | sample Methanogen_OWC_FD_77073 | JGI IMG/M metagenome (GOLD analysis project Ga0079303, IMG submission 77073) | Enriched soil microbial communities from Old Woman Creek wetland in Ohio, USA - Methanogen_OWC | ecosystem: Environmental > Terrestrial > Soil > Wetlands | place: USA: Ohio | collected...
CCACTCCCAAGTGGAGATCCCGACTCAACTGTCTGACCACGGCCAGCTGTTGGTAGTCCTTCTCCCCGAAGACGGCTACGTCGGGTCGCACCAGACAGAAGAGCTTGGTCACCACTGTGGCCACGCCGGGAAAGAAATCGGGACGGTACCGGCCGCACAGATTCTGGCTGAGATACTCGACCACCACGCGGGTCTGGAACCCCGGAGGATAGATCTCCGAGCCTTCGGGAGTGAAGACCCCATCTACCCCCACCTCCCGACAAAGTCCGAGATCGCGCTCCAGATCCCGGGGATACTTGTCTAGATCCTCGCCGGCGCCAAATTGCTTTGGATTGACGAAGATGCTCACCACTACATCATCGGCGCGGCGCTTCGCCTCCTCCATGAGTGCCAGGTGGCCTCGATGCAGGTAGCCCATGGTAGGCACAAATCCCACCCTTTTAACCAGGCGCCGGCGTTCCTCACGCCACCTCGTCAGCTCGGCGATAGTCCGCAAGACCTCCATGGCTGACTACTCCTCACCCAATATTTCCCTGCCGCGGCCCTCCCGTTGTCCGCTACTTGCTAGGTATGGGCCGTGGGCACGACTCTCTCCCAAGTCGGGTGCGGCGATAGTGTTAGGGCTTGGTAAAGAACTTCACCTTGCTTTCCAGATCAGCGACTCCAGCCTCTTCTTCCTGCTGCATGTCCAGCATCTTGAGGTAGGTCTCAATAGTGGAGCGGAGCTTCATCTCGAGTTGTGTACGCTGCCGCTTGAGCTCGGCGATATCCTCATGGATTTGGGCCAGCCGGTTGTGCGCATTATTGAGAATGCGCTCTGCCTTCACCTCAGCCTCTGAGACCAGCAGTTTTGCCTCTTTCTCGGCGTTTGCCCTCATCTGCTCAACGGCCTTTTGAGCGCTGATAAGGGTATTCTTTAAAGTCTTCTCCCGGTCACGATGCTCGCTGAGTTGTCGGTTCTTTTCCGACAGATCTCTGGCCAAATCGTCCTTCTCCTTCAACAAGCCACTCACAAAATCAGCTATCGAGTTCAAGAAAGCCTCCACCTCCTTGGGTTCATATCCTCGTAGGAAGCGGACACGGAACTGTCTTTGCTGGATATCCAGGGGCGTCAGCTGCATAAGTTGCTCCTTCGTCGGGGCTGGCCGTAGCTCATCTCGCCCTCCTCAATGAGCCAGGCGAACAGCCAGGTCTTGCAAAGAGGCCACCGCGAACCGCTGAAGGAAAACGATGACCAACACCACCAAAAGGGGCGAGAAATCGACGCCACCGAAAAACAGCGGCAAGCGGCGCCGAAGAGCCTGCAGAACCGGTTCCGTCGTATTATAGAGAAACCGGACAATGGGATTATAGGGATCGGGATTCACCCACGATAGGAGAGCGCGGGCGATAACAAGCCACATGTACACGGTGAGGGCGATGTCAAGTATCCTCGCAAGGGCTGAGAGAAAGTTGCCCACAACGAACATGGTCTCCTCCTGTTCTCGTGGCCCGATTTGCGCGCTAGCTTAACGTGATCACCCCTAGGTGTCAACGACATACAAAAGACATGCCTGCTCAGACCGGCCGCCGACGTTGACATTCCCAAATCCCTTTCCGATAATGATACCGCGGTACGGGGCCAGGGAGCACGGCGTCGCCGCGCCGGGGATGCCTCTCCTTTCCCGAGTGCCTTCCTATTATTGATCTCTGACTTCACTCGGCGCACACCACCATCCCATTCCAGACACGAGGAGTACGGTTATGTCTGTAGCCAGGAACGTGGGGTTCATCGGAGCCGGGAACATGGGTGAGGCCCTCATCAAGGGACTCGTTACCTCGGGCCGCCTGAAGGCGGACCAGATCAGGGTGAGCGACGTCGATACAACCCGACTCCGCTCCGTCGAGGCCACCTACAAGGTCCTTACTGCGGCCGGGAACAGCCCCCTTGCCCGAGGCGCAGAGGTGATCATCTTGGCGGTGAAACCGCACCACGTTGAGGGAGTCCTCGCCGAGATCAGTGGCAGCCTCGATCATCTCCCCCTCGTTATTTCCATCGCCGCCGGCGTGCCCCTAGCGCGCCTCCAAAACGGGCTGGGACGGCCGGTCCCCCTCATCCGGGTCATGCCCAATACCCCCGCCCTCGTCCTCGCTGGGGTATCCGCCATTGCTGCCGGTCCTCAAGCGGGAACGGAACACGTCGCCGTCGCCCGGCTGCTTTTCGAGGCTGTGGGCCGGGTCGTGGAGGTCCCGGAGTCGGCCATGGACGCCGTGACGGCCTTGAGTGGAAGCGGGCCCGCCTACCTTTTCCTGGTCATGGAATCCCTTATAGATGCGGGGGTTCTCCTGGGACTCCCCCGGGCGGTGGCTCGCACCCTGGTCATCCAGACCGCCTTGGGCTCAGCGAAGCTCTTGGACGCCACCGAGGCCCACCCTGGCGCCCTCAAGGATCAGGTCGCCTCGCCGGGCGGGACGACCATCCATGGTCTCGCCGTGCTCGAGCGGGGGGGAGTGCGGGGATTGCTCATCGATGCAGTGGCAGCGGCTGCCCGCCGATCGGAGGAAATGGGGATGAGATGAGATAGGAGAGGAACAACGCACTCCTGACTATACCTTTACCGGATCGATTTCCATGCTAATATCGACCGCCCTGGCCGAATGGGTGAGGGCACCCACCGAAATGAGGTCAACCCCAGTTTCGGCGACTTCTTTCACATTGTCCAGGGTGATACCGCCGGACGCCTCCAGAATGAGCCGTCCGCCCGCCCGCCGCACTGCCTCAACCATCACCGCGGGCGCCATGTTATCTAAGAGAACGGCATCCGCGCCAACGTCGATTGCCTCGTCGAGCTGATCGAGAGTCTCTACCTCCACCTCGATCTTGAGGGTGTGGGGTATCTTCCGCCGTATCGCCGCCACCGCTGGTCCAACACCGCCGACCGCCGCGATGTGGTTGTCTTTGATCAAGATACCGTCGTAGAGCCCGAAGCGGTGGTTGCATCCACCCCCGGCGCGCACCGCGGCCTTCTCCAGGAGCCGCCAGCCAGGTGTGGTTTTCCTGGTGTCCACGATTCGTGCAGACGTCCCGGCGACTCTGTCCACAAATGCTCGTGTGAGGGTGGCAATCCCGGAGAGACGCTGGAGGAAGTTGACGGCGGTGCGCTCGGCCATGAGCATGGCGGAGACGCTGCCCCACATTTCGAGAAGGAGATCGCCCGGGCGAGCATCGCTGCCGTCCTGCTGTGGGATTCCGACCTTCAGGGAGGGATCCACCAGCAGGAACACCCGGTGGGCTACCTGGGTCCCTGCCACAACGAGAGGCTCCCTGGCGATGATACGCGCGCTGCCCCTTGCCGCCTCCGGGATCACGGCTTGCGTGGTCACATCGCCGCTGCCGATATCCTCGGACAAGGCGTGGCGAATGAGTGTCTCTAACTGAAAGTCGATCATCTCTTACCGCCCGCCAGCAAGTTTCACCAGCCGATGAAGTTGCTCCTGGAGTTTCTGCAGCTTGGCACCGAGGCGGTCGGATTTCTCCCGCTCCTTGGCGACCACCTCCGCTGGCGCCCGACCGAGGAAATCTTCGTTGGTCAGCTTCTTCTTGGCCCTGGCCAGCTCAGGCTCGAGCTTGCCGATTTCCTTCTGTAGCCGCCGGGTCTCCTCCTGGAAATCCAGGATCCCTTCCAAGGGGAGAAAGATCTCCAACTCTCCCACAACGGCCGAGGCGGCGAGCCGCGGTCGGTCGCCGTCCCGGCACAGGGTCAGGGTTGACAGCCTGGCGAGGTCCCGAACCGAAGAAGCGTGAGCCTCCAGAAGCTGCAGCGACCCCTCAGGCCCGTAGACCACTGCCTCCAGTTGCGCCGCGGGCGAGATGTTCATTTCGCCCCGGATGTTGCGAACGGCCGTGGTCACGCCCATGATGAGGGTCATCTCCTTCTCGGCCTGAGGAGCGATCAAGGTAGGATCCGCCTGGGGAAAAGCTGCACTCATAATGCTTCCCCCATTCACGGCCAAGTGGTGCCAGAGCTCCTCGGTGATGAACGGCATAATGGGATGAAGGAGCCTGAGAATGGCGGAGAGGGAATGAGCCAGGATCAGTTGGGTGATCCGGCGCCCTCTGGGGTCCTCCCCGTAGAGCACAGGTTTGATGAGCTCCAGGTACCAGTCGCAGAACTCATGCCAGGTGAACTGGTAGAGGCTGCTCGCGTAGTCGTTGAAGCGATACGATTCGAGCGCCTCCGTGCCCTCCCGGATCACCCGTTGCAGCGTGCTGAGGATCCATCGATCGGCCAGCTGCTCCGGAGGGGGCTGAGGTTCATCGAGGCTGGAGCCGTCCAGGTTCATCAGCGTAAAGCGGCTCGCATTCCAGAGCTTGTTCACGAAGTGCCGGTACCCTTCGATCCGCTCCTCGGCAAGGCGGATGTCTCTTCCCTGGGCGGCAAAGGCGGCCAGGGTAAAGCGGAAGGCATCGGTGCCGTAGCGATCCATGATGACCAGAGGATCGATGACGTTCCCCCGAGACTTACTCATCTTTTGGCCTTCCGCATCCCGCACGAGGGCATGGATATACACATCCCGGAACGGTACCTCCCCCATGAAGTGGAGGCCCATCATCATCATGCGGGCAACCCAGAAAAAGAGGATGTCGAAGGCGGTGACGAGCACGGAGGTGGGGTAGAAGCGCTCGAGCTCCGGCGTTTCCACGGGCCATCCCATGGTGGAGAAGGGCCAGAGCGCAGAACTGAACCAGGTGTCCAGCACGTCCTCGTCTTGAACCAGTGTCGCTCCCTTGCAGCGACCACACGCGGCAGGATCGGTAAGTGCCACCACGACCTCGCCGCACTCCCGGCAATACCAGGCAGGAATGCGGTGGCCCCACCAGATCTGCCGGGAAATACACCAGTCTTCGATGTTCTCCAGCCAGTCGAAGTAGTTCTTCTCCCACATAGCGGGGATGATTCTGGTCCGGCCTTCACGCACGGCGCCCATGGCCTCTGCCGCCAGCGGTTTCACCGCCACGAACCACTGTTCCGAAAGGGTCGGTTCGATAACGGTCTTGCAGCGATAACAGTGCCCCAAACGGATCCTGTAATCCTCCGTCTTCAGGAGATATCCCTGGGCCTTGAGATCCTCTACCACCTTGGTCCGGCAGGCAAAGCGATCAAGCCCCGCATAGGATCCGGCGGCCCCGCTCATGATCCCTCGATCATCGATAACCCTCACCGTGTCTAGGCCGTGCTTCTGCCCGATCTCGTAGTCGTTAGCGTCGTGAGCCGGGGTCACCTTGAGGGCGCCGGTGCCGAACTCCCGGTCCACGTGCGGATCGGCGATTATCGGCAACTCCCGGCCCACGAGGGGAAGCCGCGCCTTCCTCCCCTGGAGGGCGCGGTAGCGCTCATCTTGGGGATGGACCGCCACCGCCGTGTCGCCGAGCATGGTCTCGGGCCGCGTCGTCGCCACGACCAGGCTCTCCTCCCCGTCCACGACAGGGTAGCGGATATAGTAAAGGTGACCGCCGTAGTCCTCCGCGTCCACTTCCAGATTGGCGAGGGCGGTGGTACACCGCGGACACCAGTTGATGATGCGATAGCCACGATAGATGAGCCCCTGCTCATAGAGGGAAACGAAGACGCGGCGAACCGCCAAGGAGAGCCCGTCCTCCATGGTGAAGCGTTCCCGGCTCCAGTCACAGCTCGCCCCCAAGCGTTTCAATTGGTTGATGATGTTCCCACCGTAGATGCGCCGCCAATCCCAGACTCGCTCGATGAACTTCTCCCGTCCGAGCTGGTGTCTATCCAGATTCTCGCCCGCAAGCTGACGCTCCACCACGTTTTGGGTGGCGATTCCGGCGTGGTCGGTGCCGGGCACCCAGAGGACGTTATATCCCTGCATCCGCCTAGCCCGGCAGAGAATATCCTGCAGCGTGTTATTGAGGGCGTGACCCATGTGCAGGTCGCCGGTCACATTGGGGGGAGGGATCACAATAGAAAATGGAGGCTCCGGGCTTGTCTCGTCCGCGCGAAACAACCCTTGCTCTTGCCAGAAACGGTACCACTTGGCCTCTACCTCCTGAGGCTCGTACGCCTTGGGGAGCAACGGTCTCTCCATGATTTCCGTCCTTCCAATTGGGAAAAGAAAATGGGGATTACCCAGATAACCCCCATTCCTATCCGCCCAGCCTGTGGCAGCCCCCGTCCTATTCCAGGGCGGCCTTGATCTTCCTGATCTCCTCCGTGAGGATGGCTTCGGCAATCGCCGGCAACCGCTCCTCCACGAGGCGGGTTACCACTGCCTCCACCTGCTCCCGGACTAGGGCAGCCAGCTCCTCAGTGTGCGGGGTTGAAACCGGGAGAGGAAGAGCGGCAGCCTCCGGCAATTCCGGAGCGTCCCGCCCCGATCTTTCGAGGTCCGCGAAGAGATTCTCCGGAAGTTCCTCCACAGGAGCAGGCGCCTGGGGCACGGAAGGTCCGGCCGTCACATCTGCCTCCAGCCCGAGCTCGACGAGAAGATCCCTCGAGACCTCGTCCTTTGTCGGCGCTTCCTCGGAAGATGCCTCAACCGCATCGGCGCCATCCTCCTCCACTTCGAGATCGTCAAAAAGGCCTTCAAGAAACTCCTCATCCGGAGCGGAGTCCTCATCCCTCTTAGCCGGAGGACCCTCGTCATTTTTCGCGGAACCATCTTCGAGAAGTTTCGACATCTCAAGCTCGTCGGAGGCGAAGACCTCGGCAAGTTCTCTGTCGGTCTCCTCCTCCCCGAAATCATCTCTTGTCGGGCTTAAGTCCTCCAGCCCCGCTTCAGGTTCACTCGGTTCATCACGGAGAATCGACTCGAACTCATCTTCCGCCTCCCCCAACGCCTCGTCCGCCTCTCGCATCTCCTCTTCCGACGCTCCGGGCATACTTGCCTCGCCCTCTCGAGAGACCTCCCTTTCGAACTCAAGGTCGTCGCCCACCAACTCGTCAGCGGCCTCGAGTTCCTGAGCTGGAGCACCTCCGGATGAGGAGACGCCCTCCTCCACGACCTCTACGAGGTCAATGATCTCGTGTTCCAGATCATCGAGTCGGAGATCCACATGGTCGGAGGTCGCTTCCCTCACGTGCGCCTTCTCGGACGCCTTCTTCGTCGATTTCGAGTCCATACTGACCATTCGCAAGTTAACGAGAAATCTTAAACAGTTACCGAGCGCTTTCTCACATAACATAACGCCTTGGCCACTGTCAAGGGATTTTCGGTGCACGAGCCCGGCCTCCCCGAGGCGTTTACAAAGCTCTTGGCATTCGATACACTCCCCTCCCATGCGGAGGATCCTTTTCCGATATCTGCTCACTGAACAGGCGGCCCCCTTTCTCGTCAGCGTGATGGTCGTGACGTTAGTCCTCTTCCTCGGCAGAAGCATGCGGTACACCCGCCTCCTCTTCTCGAGCCCCTCCGCCGTGGAAGATCTGGGCCGGGTCTTCCTCTATTCCCTCCCTTACTTCCTCGCTTTCGCTATTCCTATGGCAACGCTCCTCGGTATCTTGCTGGCCTTCACCCGGCTGGCGAGCGATAACGAGATTACCGCCCTGAAAGCAGCCGGGCTAAGTCTCTACCAACTCTTGCCCACAGTAGCGATGGTGGCGGTGAGCGCCACCCTTATCGCTCTCACCCTTTCTCTCTTTATCCTCCCCAGGGCCAACAAGGCTCTCAGGTCTCTGCTGGTGGAGATGGCGACCTCCCGGATGCAACTTGCCTTCAACGAACGGGTATTCAATGACCAGTTCAAGGGAATGACCTTCTTTATCAACCGAATCGCGCCGGACGGGACCAGGTTTTACGAGGTATTCATCTCCGACGAACGCGACCCTCGCGTCCAGAATACCGTCATCGCCGAAGAAGGCGCGCTATTGGACAGTCGGGGCCGAAAGGAGCTGGAAATTCGCTTGTTTCGCGGTATGGTCATCCGGGTGGAGAATGAGAGGCGAACTGCGCAAACGATCCGATTCCAGCATTACGACTTTTCCGTTGACCTTGTCTCCCCTAAGGTGGGCATGTTGGGGCGAGGTGAGACCCAGTTTACCCTCGACGAGTTGAACCAGGCCCTGGCTATCGCCAAACCGGGCTCTGCCGAGCATTTTTATCTATCCAAGGAATGGCACAAGAGGTTGGCCATCCCGTTCGCCTGTCTGGCCCTTGGCCTTATCGCCGCACCGCTCAGCCTGCAAACCGGCACGGCTAGCAGGCTTTCCGGCGTCGTCCTGGGCCTTCTTCTCTTTCTTCTCTATTATGTCTTACTGTCGGGCGCCGAGACTCTGGCCGAGGCAGGACTCTGCCCCGTGGCACCGGCCGTCTGGCTCCCCAATGGATTGTTTGCCATGTTGGCCGCAGTGCTCTGGAGGCGGAGCGTCAGGGAGAGGCCCTTCGTCTTCTTCACCGTCTGCCGCCATCTGGTATCCTCTACCCTCGCCCCCGGAAGAGATCGGCGTTAGAAAGCGGTTATGTCGGTTCTCGGCCGATACATGTCTAGGGAGGTCACCAAGATCGTGCTCGTCTCCTTAGCCGGTCTTGCCGTCATCTATCTCGTCATCGATTTCATCGACAGGATCGACAACTTTCTCAGGGCCCGTGTGCCCTTTCGCCTGGTAATCGAGTACTTTCTCTTCAAGATCCCCTTCATCGTGCAGCAGGGCATCCCCATGAGCGTGCTCATGGGGACCCTCGTCACCCTCGGGTTGCTCGCCCGGACGAACGAGCTTACTGCCATGAGGGCCGCAGGGATGAGCCCATTTCGCTACTCCGTCCCCATCGTGTTGGTGGCCAGTCTTTGGAGTTTCGGCGACTTCGCCCTCGCCGAATGGGTTGTCCCCTTCATGAGCACTCAAGCGAACCGCATCTGGAACGTGCACGTCAACCGGCGCCCGGCGGAGGGCGGCTTCAGTCAAGAGCGGATCTGGTACCGGGGAGATCAGTTGCTCTATAATATTCGGGTGCTTCACCCGCGACGCCGGATGGCGGAAGGGATCACCATCTACTTCTTCGATGCGACCTTTCACCTGACAAAGCGCCTGGAAGCGCGGAAAGGCTTATGGGACGGGACCGGGTGGACCTTCACTGACGGGTTCCTCCTCGGCCTTGCCAGCGACAGCGACTACACCGTGGAAACCTTCCAGGAGCTGCGCCTGGAGTTGCCTCAGCGACCCAGCGACTTCCAGTACCTGGCAAAATCACCTGAGGAGATGACCTGGGGCGAGCTCAGCCAATACGTGGCTAAGATCCGGCGGGAGGGATACGACGCAACTCGGTATCTGGTTGATCTCGACACCAAGATCGCCTTCCCATGCACATCCCTCGTTATGGCGCTCCTCGGCATCGGCGTGGCCCTGTATCAGGGGAAACGAGGCGGAATCGCGACGGGGGTCGCGGTGAGCGTAGCCCTGGCGTTCGTCTTTGTGATGGTGTTTCACTTCCTCCTCTCCCTGGGCTACACCGGCAAGCTCCCTGCGGTGCTGGCCGCCTGGATACCCAACGCCTTCTTCGGTCTCACCGGTCTCTTCCTGATCGCCCTCGCGCGGCATTAACCCGCATTATGCACGAGACGCCGTAGCGAGAGCGTGGAGATGGTCGTGCCACCGGGCACCCATCCCGCGGCACCGCGGGACTCGGACCTGAGGCGTACTTGTCAGTACGCCGCAAGGTTCGAGACCAGAGGACGCCCGGAAGGACGGCCATAGCCGCGCTCGTAGCAGGCGGTTCGTGCATAATGCGGGTTAAGTCTCACTTTCCGAAGAGCCACCGGAAGAAGCCGCCCTTCTTCTTGGGTTCGGCGCCAGGCTGTTCACCCGATTTGTTGCTGGTATCCTCTCCGCTTACTGCACTCTTTTCCTGAATGGCCTGAGCCTTCTCGATCGCCTTGAGACACGCATCCTTTCCGCCCCATTTCACATCTGCCAGAGCCGTGATGATCCCGAAGGGACCGAAAAGGGCGAAGCCGCCAAGAGCCTTGCCGATGGTGAGCATAGCCTGGGCCGGGTCGAGGGCCAGGGAGGGGTTGGACAGGGTGCCTCCTAGTTTGAGCGGCTTGGCCAACTCGTTGAATCCTAGGGTGAGTTGCGCCACGCCCTTGAGGCCGTAGCCCGACTTCGGGGAGGGCTTGATTCCAATGTCCAATTGCTCGGTTTTCAGGTCCACATCGCCGGCGGCTACAATCGTTGTCTGTTCCGTATCGAGCAAAATTTTCACCCGCGCTGCCCCGTCACGGAATTCGGCGCGGTTCACGAAACACGTGAAGTTTGTGAAGGGGGTCTGTTCCTGAAAGGGGTTGATGAGCCGGAACAAGGTCGCCTGCAGGTCCGAATCCAGGACTCTGAGGTACTTCATTGCCACCTTGCCATTACCCATCAGCAAGTGAACGTGGCCCTTGAGTCCTTCCGCCAAAGTCGCCGGAGAGTCGCCGCTTCCCAAGAGTTTGATGTCCGCATCCAGCGAAGCTTCAAGGTTTCGCTCGTATCGGAGTTGATCCAGCATCGGACCGACTTGTATCTCCTTCATCCGCGCCACCAAACTTACGGCCGCGCCCTGACCCTCCTGACGGATGGCAACGTTAACCTCCCCCGTCCCGCCGCCCATACTAAAGGTGGCCGACTTCACCTCGAAGGCTCCGTCTCTGAGGACGGCACCGAAGTCAAGGTTCTCCAAAGCCCATCGGGGTAGCAGCAAGACGCCCGCCCGAAACTCGAGACGCCCGTCGCCCCGGGTGAGCCAGTCGAAGGGCAGGGGCTCGGTGGAGAACACCCTCTTCTCTTTGCCGGCGGCAGGTACGGGGGGCGCGGCGCCCTCCTCGGCGAAAAAAGGTCGCAGGTCGAGCCGACGGGAGATGAGATCGGCCATTACCTCGGGTCGTTTGCCGGCGGTGTTCACTTGCAGCGACCCCGCCAGGTCGCTCTCCGCCCATGTGGCAATAAGGTCTTGGATTGCGTAGACCTCGGACTCCGGATCGGACACCTTACCCGAAAGGGCAAACGGCCCAGTCACGGCGACCTCCTTGCCCATGACTTTCGCCAGTCTCTCAACCTCCTTCCCCCGGCACCGTACATCCAGATTGAGGCCCCGGAGATCACCCACACTCTGGATGGTCCCCTCCGCAACGACGGCAACCAGAGAATCGGACCCTGCCTGGAGATTCAGCGCCCTGGCTGTCCATTTCCCTCCCGATCTGGCGAGCCGGGCTGTAACGGCCAATGGGCCGAGGTCGGTGACTTTTTTTAATGAACCGAGCACCCCCTCCCCGTCTCCCTTGAGCGGCTCCAGGTTTAGCGCCGGAGAGGAGGCAACTACAAAGAGCCGAGGCTCCCCTCCGCCAAGGTCGAGGTCCAGGCGCCCTTTGAGCTTGGTTTTCCCGAGGTCGAGGTCAAGACCGTCAACCCGGTAGAGCGTCGAAGTGGGGCTCACGAGGTGACCGGAGAGGGCGTAGGGGCCCGCAATAGGCAAGGGGTAACCGATCACCTGTTCCAGTTCGGCCACGCTGTTACCCTGCGCCTTCACCTGAAGGTCGATCCCCTCCCACGAGGACAGGTCGCCGACCCCGCCTCGCACCTGCACTTTGGCGAGCTTTGGAGAACCCGTGCTCAAATCGAGCCTTTCCAACCGTGGCCTGTCCGCAGAACCGGAGAGGGTGAAGGCCGCCGAGAGAGGGCCGAGGTCGGGAAACCCTCTTCCTTCCATCCCCTCGACCTGCGCCGCTTGCAGCAGCCCCCCCAGATCGAAGGTTTGAGAGGAAAGGTTGGCGGCGAGCCGCGGTTCTGGCCCCGAGAGGTCCACATCGAGTGAACCGCTCACTTGATTCCGGGCGAGGGCAAGCACCAGCCCCGATACCTGATACCGCTTCGCGGCGGTGTCCATCACTTGGCCTGAGGCACTGAAGGGGCCTCGGACGGGGAGATGATGGCCGGCAATGGCATCTAGTGCAGCCAGGTCGCTGCCGCGGAGGGCGAACGTAAGATTCATCCCACGGCCCGCCTCGAGGTCGGCGACGGAGCCCTGGAGGCGGAGTTCGGCGAGATCCTCCCCGCCCCAGGCAAGGTTTAAAGCGGATAAGGCCACGGGGCGAGAGACACCGGTGATGGTAGCCGCCAAGGTCAGAGGACCATGCAGGAACTTGGGCGAGGAGAGATTCGCTTCCACTCGGGGCCGATTCGTCGCGACATGAATATTCAGGGTCCCGGCGAGCTCCTGTGCGCCGAAGAGGAGTTTGAGACCTTGCACCCGGTAGGCGTCGGCCGCCGGTCCGGAAAGCCGGCCGGAGGCTGCAAAAGCGCCGTGAAAGGGCAGAGAGGGCGCGCCCAGCTTTTCCAGATTGGCAAGCTTGTCACTCTGCGCGGAGAAGAGGAGGTCCAGCCCCCGAAAGGTCGTGATGTCGCCGATAGCCCCTGTGAGACTCACGGCGAGAGAACTCTTGGAACCCGCCTGGAGATTCAGGTTCCTTAGAGCAAGGACCCCGCCAGCGTCCGAGAGCTCCGCCTGCGCGGAGAAGGCTCCCAGTTCCGGAAGACCAGAAAGGTCGGCCAAGGCAGCCGCTTCTGCCAGGGAAGAGCCCTCGATCGCCAGCCTGAAGGCCAACCCCCTGAATTGTTCCGCATCGGCCATCTCTCCCTGGCTCGTCACCGTTGTCCCGCCGGCCTCCGCCGTGAGGTTGGCAGGCCATGCCTTCCCACGCCGCAAGAAATTACCGAGAAGCCCGGTAGTTCCTTCAACCGTGAACGCCCGACCATTGACGGCGCCCTGGAGCTGGAGGCTAGCACCTCCGCCGAGGGGGAGCGGGAGGGAGCGGAGGAGATCCACCCTGACCGTCACCGCCTTCCCAGTCCGCAAGTCCCTGTAGGTCAAGCGGCCTTGCGAAATCTGGAGGTTGTCGAAAGCCCGCGCCACTCCTTCCGCCGGCTCCCCTTCCGTACCGAAGTCGAGATTCCATTTCCCCGAGGGGCTGCGTTCCAGGAGGAAGTCGGGCTCGAGGAGAGCGGTCTCCTTGATAGCGAACTCATCCCGGAGGAGCGGCAGGAGCCCCAGTTTCACGGTGAACTCCTTGGCCGTGGCAAGATCCGGCCTGGAGCCCCAGGGGGCATTCTGGAAACTCACATTGCGAAGGGTGAACTCCGGCGTGAGGCCGATCTTGAAGCTGGCGTGGCCCGCAGCGACCAGATCACGGCCGGTGCTCTCCTTCACCGACTTGACCAGCCCGGGGATCAGCTTGTCGTAGTCGTAGGTCGAGACAAACAGGTACACGCCGACCACAAGGGCGACAACCAGTACCACGAACGCCACCAGAACGGTTTTCCACCGCATTCCTTGCACTCTCCTCAATTTGCCTCGACCCCCAGCCCGCATTATGCACGAGACGCCGTCGCGAGATCGTGGAAATGGTCGTGCCACCGGGCAACCACAGGGGCTCGGACCTGAGGCGTACTTTTTCAGTACGTCGCAAGGTTCGAGACCCGAGCACGCCCGGAACGACGGCCATATCCGCGGTCGCAGCAGGTGGTTCGTGCATAGTGCGGGTTAGATATCTTCAGCCCAAACCGGCGAATTTTTATCCAAGGATCTTGGAAAGGATACGCCGTCGACATTGCATTGATCATGAAATCGTGTAAAATCAATCCCCAACAAATCGTATGCGCACATGAACAAACCACACTCGAGCACGTGGCGATCAGAGCGCTGGGATTCCACCCATGATACAGCACCCCG
>Ga0079303_10000198_pt1 | contig 13681 bp, 11 predicted proteins | sample Methanogen_OWC_FD_77073 | JGI IMG/M metagenome (GOLD analysis project Ga0079303, IMG submission 77073) | Enriched soil microbial communities from Old Woman Creek wetland in Ohio, USA - Methanogen_OWC | ecosystem: Environmental > Terrestrial > Soil > Wetlands | place: USA: Ohio | collected...
GAGCATGTTCCTGCGACCGGCGGGGCGATTCTGATCTGCAACCGGACGTCCCTGGTCGATCCGCTGCTGCTGATAGCCGTCATGAGCCGGCACATCCATTTTATCGTTCCCGCTGTTGAAATGAGGAGGCCTTTTCCGGGGCTTTTCCTCAGGCTTCTCGGAGTGCTTCCACTGGTCACGGAGTCAGGACAGAAGGCGCTTTTGCGATCGCTGAAACGCGCCGGGCGGTATGCTGCGCGCGGGCGGGTTGTCTGCCTGTTCGCGGAGGGGCGGATGACGCAGATAGGCATGATGCTCCCATTCAGGCGGGGGCTGGAACGGCTTACACGTGGCCGCTCGACTCCATTGATCCCGGTATGCCTGGAAACCCGCTGGGCCTGCCCGATGGAGGCCGATGCGGCCGAGGCCCCGACAAACTATCCACCGCTTCGCACGCCTCTCTGGGCTTGTTTCGGAAAACCCCTTTCCGGCGATACGTCGTTTCCACGGGTCAGAACAGCAATACAGGAGCTTTCGGCTGATTTATGGGCCGGTGCGCTGGCGGAACAGCCACCTTTGACGCATCATCTGATACGGCGCATGAGAACCGGGTTCTGGCGGGCGATCACGGCCGATCCGCAACATGAAGGAATCTCGCGCTGGGGCCTGCTGAGCAGCGGTGTAGCCTGGGCGCATGCTTGGCAGGCAATCTGGCGAGGGCAGAAATCGGTGGCGATTCTGCTGCCGCCGAGTGTTGCCGCCGCGACGGCAAATATCGCCGTCGCCCTTTCGGGCCGGGCGATCGTGAACCTGAACTATACCTCTGGCGCGGCGAATATGATCTCGGCGCTTAGGCAGGCCGGTGTGCGAACCGTCCTGACTTCCCGCAGATTCGTTGATAAAATCGGTTTCGTCATACCATTTGGCCTGCGGGTCATCGAAATCGACGGAGAAGCCGCGCGTCTCGATTCTTTCTTCAGACTTACAGCGGCGCTGTTCGCGATCGCGGCGCCGATTTCGTGGCTGGAATACTGGTGTGGCGCGGAAAAGCCCATCGCATCAGCTGATACGTTATCGACGATTTTCACCAGCGGCAGTACGGGCGAACCCAAGGGGGTTCCTCTGACTCACAGGAATCTCATGGCGAACTGCCTTGGCACATCACATCTTCTGAAAGTCACGGATGCCGATACGCTTCTCGGTATTCTGCCGTTGTTTCATTCATTCGGGTTCATGTTTCTCTGGTTCGCCCTGATTCACGGGGTCAGGATCGTTTTTCACCCGTCGCCTCTCGAGGCAGGCCCTATCGGTGATTCCGTCGAAAAACACCGTGTAAACCTCCTGATCACGACCCCCACATTCCTTCATCTCTATCTGAAGAAAGTCTCACCTGAAAAATTCAGAAGCCTGCGGCTGGTGCTTACCGGCGCCGAAAAACTTCCTGACAGGCTTGCTCGGGCGTTCGGCGAACGCTTCGGCATCAAGCCGATCGAAGGATACGGGACCACGGAGTGTTCGCCCGTCGTTTCCACAAGTGCCCTCGGCGGAGCCATCGGAGGGAAAATCCAGGTCGGTTATCGGCGCGGATTCGTCGGACATCCGCTACCAGGTATAGCGATCAAGATAGTTGATCCCGATACCGGTACTGCGCTGCCGCATAGACAGCCCGGCCTGCTGCTGGTTAAAGGGGCGACCGTGATGTCCGGCTATCTGGACCGGCCTGCCGAAACCGCGGCGGTGCTGCGTGACGGCTGGTATTCGACCGGCGATCTCGCTTATGTCGATGACGACGGATTCCTGAAAATCACCGATAGAATAAGCCGTTTTTCGAAGATTGGCGGCGAGATGATTCCGCATGGACGTGTCGAGGAAGCTCTGCATGAGGCCGCCGGCTCAGAGAACCGGTTGTTTGCCGTTACCGCTGTCGCTGACAATCGGCGCGGGGAGCGACTTGCAGTGCTGCATACCCTTTCCGAAGAAGAACTCATGCCCGTTGTTGTGAAGTTGCAGACGATGGGGCTGCCGAACCTATACATTCCGAAAAGGGAACAGTTCTATCGGGTTGAAGCGCTTCCGCTGCTCGGAAGCGGGAAGCTTGACATCAAAGGCATGAAGCAAGTCGCCGCCGCCCGGGCGAAGGCTGCGGATCTCGAGGTGGCTTCGAGAAGACAGGTTCAAACCTGTCCTGCAACATAACCGGCAGTTCTGCCTTTGTTATTCGATCCCTCCTCTGAGTTGCAGCAGCGCGGTTACCGCGTCGTATTTGAACACTTTTGAAAGTGCCAGCGGCGTGAAAAGCCGTGGAGTTTCGTTCTCTTCACGAGTTGCTGTCGGACCCAGCGGATCGGGATGATTGCACGGGTTGTTGATTTCACTTGCCCAGGAAATCGGAGACGTGGTTCCCAGCGAGTCCGGCCAAGTTTGAATTTCAATGCGCCCGATCGCATCGCTTTTGGGCCTCGGATATTTGAGAACGGTGATATTTGCGCAAATGCGCTCGTTGATCGAGGCACCGGCATCAATCAGTTCCTGCACGGCCAGTTCCTTTCCTAACAGCGCCGCCCAGTGAAGAGGTCGCCAGCTCCAGTTGCTTCGATAATTCGGGTCAGCGCCCAGTTTGAGCAGGTGCCCCACCAGGCCTTCGTGTCCGTGGCGAATCGCCCAGAACAGCGGGGTGCAGCCGGCTGAATCCGTTCCGTTCAGGTTTGCTCCCGCGGAAGCAAGCAACTGGACCATGTCGACGCTGCCTTTGATCGCCGCAAGATGCAGGGGGCGATACCCGGTTCCCGAAGAAGGCGGAAGCGGCTTTTCTACGTCGGCGCCGGCTTTCAAGAGTATTCTGGCGCAGTCCTGGCAGCCTTGTTCCGCGGCGATCTGGAGCGGGGAAAAATTCCTGATGTCGAGGTCATTCACGCCCCTTTTGTTGATAAGGAAACGTGCAGCGAGTATCGGGTGCAGATGGCTGCGAACCAGCAGCCATACCGGAATCAACGCCGTTATCCAAGCAGCAGCCAGGAATAGCAGCAGAATCAGGCGAATAGCCTTCGAATTGCCCGGGTATTTCGGCTGTTCCGCCGGATATGGCCTAGTGATTGTTTTCAAGACGTGCTCCGGATATTTCTCTCCATGAGATTATACATTCATCGCTTGGAAGGCAACCCTTTTACAGACGTGGTCTGGCGAACGTCGTTCACGGGTGCCCGATCATCTGAGATATTTTTTAAAATAATTTATCGAGGGTTAATATGGCTGAAAATTGGAGATATCGAGAGAAAAACAGACTAATGCAGCTGATTATGCCATTACACCGGGCTACATGTCCGCGGGGGTTGTGACGAAGATATTTGTAGAAGTAAAGGAAACCGGATAACCCGCCCTGCACCCTGCGGGTTCAGAACAAAAAGCCGGTTCCGCAACAGGAGGCGCAGGCCATGTTTGTCAACAACGTTGTGGCTTCTATCACTCCGGATGTCGCGGATGCGACAAGCACGAAAACGGTATCACCCGCGGGCGATTTCGGTTCGGTCCTCAAGACAGCTGCCGACCAGGAAACCAGTGCATGCGGAGAAACAGTCCCGTCGGACGCGGCGGAACAGAGCGACTCCGTGAAGACCGATTCTGCCTCTGAGACCTCGGATTCAAATAGCGGTGCATACGCAATGACGTTCTCGTGGTATATGAGGATCGCGGATGATGTTGGAAAAGCCGAGCCCCCGGCGCTGAGGTTGTTCCACGACGTTGCCGAGCGCATATCGAATGTCTTTCTCGATAGCGGTGGGTGGAGTGGCAACCCGATCCCGTCCCTGCTGAACGGCACGGAAAGTGCCATTCAGAGCGGCAGCGGGCAGGTTGAGTCCTGGATGGGTTCATTGCTTCAGGCGTCGAACAGCGGCCTCCAGTCGCTGACCAGTGCGCTCAACGCGCGGACATCGTGGCCGGGTTTTGCCTCGACATCCCTGTCCGGAACATCGTCCGGCTCTGCGGGCTCCGGATTCGGACTGTCGTCTCTGGCAGATCTGGCACTGGTAAAGCTGCAGTATGGAAATGGTTTCACCAGCGGCCTTGGAACCTCGCTTTCGTCTTCAGACACAAGCGTATCGGGCAGTTCCGGCCTGAGCAGCGGAACGGTCTTCGAACGCCCGTTGCCTCGAAACAGACTTGGCGGGCAGATCATCATGGTTTCTGCGGGCGGGGCCACTTCCGCCTCGACGATGGCCGGCAGTTCGGGGAAGACCTCTTCGACATTGGCCGTTGGCAGTGAGGACGCGGCCCGCCGGTTCCTTGAAGCGTTCAAGGTGTTTGTCGAATCTTTCAAAAAGGACCTGGAAACGGAGACGAAGTCTGTGTCAAATGTCGATGCGACGTCGGCGGCTGATTCCACCCAGATGGTATCTTCGGAAGAATCCACTATTATTGCAGATGAAGCTTCGGTCAGCGCCTGAAACGGATATCAGGATCAGGGAGCCCGTTTATTCAATCGGCAGGAGGCAGGCAAATCAGTCGCCCAGAGAGAGTTAAGGGATAAGGAGCAGATGTAGAAAGATGTTTCGGGAAATAATCGGAGCGTTTTACGGCCGACACACAGCGACACTTCACTGAATGCAGAAATAAGACAGGACACGGGAAAAAGTTAGCGGAAACGTCACACTTCCGGTCGCGCCCCGATGGTCACAGCCCGCGGAGTCTCGAAGAATACGAGGCCCGCGGGTTTTCTTTTGCAGTTTCTGCCGGGAGCACATATTCTTTCTCCATAACAAATCGGGAAAATGCACGTTTCTGCAGATGACGAGGTGGCACGGAGCGTGTCTTGCGGCGTGCTTTATGCCCCGCAGTCTTCGCGGTAGACCAGGGCAATTCCGGCGCTGAGATGTGCACCGAAGAGAATGATGATGCTGCAGATATAAACCCAGAGAAGAAGCGCGACGACCGCGGCGAGGGAGCCGTAAACGAGCTGGTAGCTGTTCCAGTCGCTTCCGAGATACCAAGCGAACACTTCCTTGGTGACTTCCCAGCAGCCGGCGGCGCAGAGGGCTCCGGAGAATGCTTCCCGCCAGCGCACCCGCGTGTTCGGCACAAGCCTGTAAAGCAGGGTGAAGAGGGTCAGGATACCGAAGAACGGCATCAGGCGGACGAACCACCGTCCGGCAAAACTCATTCCGGCCATCACTTCATGGCCCATCAGCGGAGCGATCTGGATGGTCAGGTTGAACGCGGCGGTTGCGATCAGCGAAACGACGACGAAGCAGATCAGGCCCGCGATCATCGAAAGTGCGAGGAAGCGTTCGTGCAGAAAATGCCTCGCCGGAGCATTTTTCCAGGCTTGATTGATATTTTGAGCTATACCGGCGAATACTCCGGTGGCCGACCAGAGAAGGACGATCATGCCGAGTAGTCCGACGGTTCCGCGGAGTTCGATCACCTGCCGGATGTTTTCGCTGACGATATCGCGCGAGCCGGGCAGGAACTGGTCGCAGGACGTTAAAACCTGTGCCTTCAGTTCGTCGCTTTTCAAAACCGAGCTGTATATCGCAATGAGAAACAGCAGCAGCGGGAAAAGAGAGAATATTGCATAGTATGCTATGGCCGCTGCTGCCTCAAGAGCCTTGGTTTCGGAAAACCTCTGGTTGATGATGACGACCAGACGCAAGAGTCGATCGACGCTTTCCGGAAACCTGCATGCTTTCACTGCTGTCTGCCTCGCGCTCAATCGCAGCTCAAGCCGCCGGCCGCGATGAATGAGTCGAGTTCCTTCTTCAGCAGCTCTTGCAGCTCCTGGATGCTGGTTTGTTCATCCAACTGGGCAAAAAAACCACGCAGTTTCTGGTAGTAAACGGTGAAGGGAATATTTTCAATGACTTGGTTCAGGTAGCCGTTTGCGCAGAATACCGGGCCTGCGATCTGGTCCCACCGGGGATCTCGCAGATGATGGTGATCGCCGATGACGCGCACCAGATAGTCGGGGAAACTCCACCTGGTGGCAAGTGCCTGGCCGACCTGCTGATGCTCGATTCCGAAAACCTCGAGTTCGGCTTCATACGTGCGCTTTCCCTGTGTGTGAACCAGTTCGCGGGTGTGTTGAAATTCGGCGGGAAAAACGAAGGCCATGGCGAGGCTGCCGACATCGTGCAAAAGACCGGCAAGGCGGATTTTCCCAAGGATGGGCTTGGGCACTTTCGCTTTTTCGGCAAGGAAAGAGGCAAGATGCCCGCATGCCCGGCCGTGATCCATGACTTCCTTTTGTGCGCCTGCCAAGCCGCTCAGGCCCTTGAAGACGTTGAACATCAGCAGCTGCTTCAGACCTTCGATCCCGAGATAGGCCATGGCTGCTCCGAGGGTTTCGACTTTGGTGTGTCGCATGAAAAATGCTGAGTTGGCGCTCTTCAGAATCTGGGCGGATAACCCGGGGTCGTTCGAAATCATGGTTTCAAGATCGCCGAAAGAAGTATTGGGATCGTTCAGCTTTTGCAGCATTTCAAATGCCTGCGAGTGAAGCTGTGGGACCGAGTCCATTTTGGATGTGATCTGCTTGAGTTTGGCATCACAGCGAATGCGGCTGATGGCCTCTTCAGGAGTTGAAAAGATGCTCAGGCCGGCTTTTTCATACGGAAGCGCTGTCGGATCAGATGTGACGATTCGCAGATCGGTGAGCCCAGACACCTCTATGAGTTTGGGCAGAACGATTGCATCCAGTGAGGCGCCTGGTTCGAGAGTGAACAGGATATGCCTGAACTTTCGCGCCAGAGAGGCCAGTGCCACAACAGCCGGATGGTCAAGAGTCATTCCGGGAAAAATGCCGATGATTTCGAGAATACCATCTCCCCGATCTCGTGCCTGAAAAGGATGTGTGTCGGTCATGCGGTTTCCGCCTCCCTGACGTCGCGCGTGGCGCAGTTACCACCCCACACCATCAGAATAACAGAATCAGATCAACAGGGAAAATCCCCATTTTGACGCAGGCTGGTCGCGCTGAATGAGGGTGGGTACAACCGGATACAGGTCCGGCTGCAGCAGGTAGGGAAGATCATCAGCCAGTCCGATACTCATGACGGCTTTCCCGGCACCGGAATTCTGGAAAAGCTTCAGGGGATCCCGGTAATAGCCGTAAATGGCCAGTGCCGCCTGACCGCCTTCGCCCAGTTCGAAACCCTGGTCAGAGGGGATGTGGCTCAGCAGCTGCGAAATGAGAAAACCCGCGCAGTAGGCGTCGTCGATCGCGAATCGCTCTTCCCGGCCTGCACAGACCATCACAATATCCAGTCCATTTTTGACCGCCGTCGAGAGGGCCGTCTCTACAACCGCGCCGGCATTCAGAAACGAACCGAGAAAAACGTAGGGGGCGAGGTTCACATCGGCGACCGCCCGGGTGCCGTTACTGGACGTGAAAACCACGGTTCGCCCTGTCAGATCGAGATCAGCATACTCACGCGGGCTGTTGCCCCGGTCGAAGCCTTCCGGAATCAACCCGCCACGCTCCCCGCACAGCATTGGATGCACCGTCTGCTGCGCGGCGAATTTCATGGCTTTCTGGACGGTCGGGGTCAGAATGACTTTCGCCGGGTTGCGCGAGTAGATGACCTGCAGGGTGGAAGTCGATCTGATCACGTCCACGACGATGCAGACCTTGCCGGAGAGCGCCTGCACCTCGTCCGGCGTGAATGCGGCATCAATGTTCATGGCCATCCGGCTCGACGGTGTTTCGCAGGAGATCATTCATGCCGAGTTCGATCAGCGAACGGTGCGAATCATTCAGGACAACGCGAGTTTCACGGCGTATGGCGTCAATCTGCGAAAGAGCTGTACCTCGATCGATCGTGCCGGTTTCCGCCAGAAGAATATTCACCAGCCTGTCGAGACGGTCATTGCGCGCGTTGAGTTCTTTCAGATTTTCCAGAACGAGGGTCAGAGTCTGGTCGACGGAGGTCCCGGAACCAGTTGATTGTGTTGAGCCGCTGTCGCGAAGATTCGATACCTCCTCTTCGCCAAGCTGTTCACGAACTTCGCGTAACGACTTCCCTTCTCCTCTCGAAAGGCTGAGAATCCGTGTGAGCACATCGATATGTGCCTGGCGATATTTGCGATGACCGCCCGCAGTGCGCTCCGCAACGAGACTTTTTGGGAACTGGGTTTCGTAAAAGCGGATCGTATGGGCTGCCAGCCCGGTCATTCGGCAGACTTCGGCCATGCTGAAGAGTTTATCCATGATGAACGTGAGTCTCCCTCAGAAATGCGGCCAGACGGGCCGGCCAGCGTTCGGGTTCGGCGGTGACCACCAGCAAGAGGATCACGGCAATACTCAATACTATACAGAACATGACTTCCTCCCTATGCGTATGGAATGGAAACCCGAGTTGACGAACTGTATCGGCTTCTTGAACATCTCTATGAATGATTCACGGCTTTTTCTTCGCCGTGGTTTGAGGAATGACGCCGGCGACAACGGATTCGGCGCCCCCAAGGACCGAGTCGGCGAACCTCCAGAGGCGCCGTTCCGCTTCTTCGGGTGATTCGCGCGTAGCGGCTCCGGTTGAGCGTTGCACAACCGGAGCCGGTTGCAGTGTTGCCGGCAATTCAGCCGGGGACGGTGCGGCTGCCGGAGCCACGATCCGAGACATCTGTCGTGGGGCGGCAGCCTGCACGTCTGACATCTCCGCGCTTGCGACCACGATTTCGGTCTGTGGAACCGCGCCGCCGGCCGCCGTTTCCAGCCAGCGCCGGATATTGATGTCGGGCGGGCGTTCGGGGCCCATGGCGAGGGGCGTTGGAATGTTGTAGAGTCGATCGAGCTGGTTGCGCAGGCGTCTTTCATGTTCATACATCCGCTTTTTTCCGCCATCCGCGGGTGCCGTCTGCAGCTCGGCGCCGGCGGCGCCCCAGCGGTATTCGACCGCATGATACGGGTCGAACGACAGGTCGAAAAGCCGCTCCAGGATCTGATGAAATGTCAGGGTGACCTGGCTTTGGGCGCTGTTGACATACGTGACGGTCAGTTGTGGACTGAGCGAGTCATAGATCGACAAAAGTTCCGCGGCCAGCTGGCTTGCCGAGCCTGAATACTCGATCGACGGGTCGCGGCGTGCTGCCATCTGAACCATGCGCACCGTCTGTGAGAAAAACTCTTGGAATGCCACCTTCAGACGCGCATCGCGGGAGGGCGTCGAGAAGGATTCCCATTCGCCGTCCGTGCCGTAAATATTCCAAGGCAGCGAACCCGGGTGCGGCTTGCGATGAATCCCTGCCTGAACGCAGAGTTCCACGGCCAGTGCGCGGTACCGGATGTCCTCCTGGATGTCTTCCATCATCGACCGGAAATCTTCGAGCGGCCGCACCCGGCCGCCGCGTGAGCTGAGGCGGGCCCGTACGTAATCGAAGTAGGAAAGCCCGTTCATCCCCTGAAATTCGTAAGAACCGCGATACTGATCGTCTGAAGAATAATCTTTGATATTGTGATTCGAAAGCCTGTGGATCTGCCCATCCCCGCCATACCATGCGGGCCGCCACTTGCGGAATCCGCCACCCTGATCGCGGCTGCCGAGCGCGAACTTGCCGCCAAACCACGGCCGCGAAACGCTGCGGTCGGGATGGGCATCTATCAGCCGGATGCGGCCGTCATCGGTGATTTTATAAACGAGCGCCACATGGCCGTTTGGGTCGTAGTAGACGGTTCCCGGCCTGATCGTGTCGGGGCCGATGCGAACCGGGTAGGTGTCGCCAGTGTCTATTTCAGGCGCCATTCTATAGTAACCTGAATTTACCAGTGTGACGTAGCCGAACAGTTTCTGTGGGGAACCGAACGAGTCCTGATCCTTGAAACATTTCGGCCGGTTGCCCTTGCTGTAACGCTCGTCTCCGCGACTGTCCTTGGTAATTTCGCACACGTATCCGAACGGAAGGCGGAGCTTGTAAGCCACATACGCCCTCACCAGGTAGGGAAAATCAGCGCAGTCGGGCGAGAGATTGAACTTCTGATCCTCTATTCCGTAGAGCGGGTTCAGGTTGCGGTCATGAATGAACCGGTTCAGATTCGGATGACCGGACTCGCCGAGCCTCGCAACGAAATCGCTGTATACCTGTTCGTCCTGGTCGGTCCAGCGCGTCGAGTTCAGCGCCCATGCGCCCGCATCAACGATGGAAGGCATGAAAAACCAGCACACGGCCATGAACATGGCCGTAAGCGCCGCGGTCAGCAGTCTGCGCCCGCGGTAATGCCGATGTGCCACTCTTCTCGAAGATCTGACCTGCTGAAACGACATGCCGGACTCCTCGGCGACACCTATCGGCAGATGTCGCCGTTTTCTTTCGCTTCTGTTGAATCTGGATGATTTTCCACATTCAGCCGAAAGGAGGCATGACATAGAGACGAGAGGTCGGCGAATGACATATGAAACCGCGTGTCGGGATATGCTGAAAAAGAGTTCTTTCATCGGAACGGCGATTCTGATGATTGTCGCCGTTGCAATCCTGGCGGCCAGCGTGCCTGCCGCAGGTGCGGCGGGTGCGGATGACCTGATCATCCCCGCACCACTCGCCGATCCGACCGTATGTGGATATTTCAGGCTGAAGGACGGATTCGTCCGTCTCATGAGCGGTGATGGCCCGTTGAAACTGACAGGTCCGTCTGGTTCATCGGCTCCCGAACAGATATTTTCACATGCCTTTCATGCGGCGGCCCAGGCCAGAAAACAGGTCAGGGCGCATGCGCGGGGCGAGCTGATGCCCGTCATCCTGAAGGGAAAAACGCCGGCAGAAAGCGGGAATCCGGCTGGTGTGATTCAACTGATCAGGTCCTTCAGCACGGCCCGGAAGTTTATACCCGAAGATATGTATATTTATGTCCGCGGCCTGGGTGAATATGCTGTGATGATTACCGGGAGCGTGGTCCCGAAGGCTTGGGAAGGGCTTTTCGAGGCTTCAGCCAGGCTGCCCCGGGCAACCGGGTTCACGGTGAATCCGGCCGGTGCCGACGGTTCGGCTGACCGACCGATTCTTCATATCGGACCCGGATATCTCCTTCTCTGCCCGGCAGGGCTGGAAGGCAATCTGCTCGACGCGCTCCAGGCCGGAGCAACGCTCGATCCGGAAAAGTGGAAGGTGTTTCGCCGGATGGCAGGCCTCAAGCCGGTCGCCGCCCTCGAAGCCGACCTGGAAGGCCTGCTCGAACGCTGCCGCGGCGATAGAAACGGCACCACCATCCTGCCGTTTCCCTATGACAAGGTGCAGGTGCTGCGTTGCTTGATCGATTCGCGCGTCATCAAGGCTCAGCTGTATTCTTCCGATGAAAATGCCCGCGTTCTGCTTCGACAGGCCGCCGGAGTCGTCGCGAAGGCCCTCAAATCAATGGGTACCGATTCCCTCTTTGCTGATTCCCTGGGCTCGGTCAACGAGTCGATGCAGCAGACAAGCGTGTTCATCGAAGGCCGGGGTCTCGAACAAAATGCCCCCCTTGCAGGCATTTCGACGCTTGGCATGATTTCGCAGCTCATCTGCAGGGCGCTTCCGGAAATGAACCTCAACTGACGGTCATTCGAACCGCAAGGCTTCGATCGGGTCGAGCTGAGAGGCTTTCCAGGCCGGATACAGGCCGAAGAAGATGCCGACGGCCGCAGAAAACGAGACCGCGATGACCATGGCCGGAATCGAAACATACACCTGCCATTCGGTGAATCGCGAAATGATGTTGGTCAGCACCATGCCGACGACGATTCCCAGGAAGCCACCGACGCACGAAAGCGTGACCGACTCGACGAGGAACTGGGTCAGGATGTCGCGCCCGCGGGCGCCGATCGCCATGCGGATGCCGATCTCGCGTGTGCGTTCGGTGACCGAAACGAGCATGATGTTCATGATACCGATGCCGCCAACCACCAGCGAAACCGAGGCAATCGCCCCCAGGAGCAGTGTGATGATCCCGAGCGTCGAACTTGCCATGGCTGCCATGTCAGCCTGGGTGCGAATCTGGAAGTCGTCGTCCTCTTTGTCCAGGAGACGGTGCCGACGGCGCAGCACGGTTGTGATCTCTTCCTTGGCTGTCTCGACCGAGTTGTCATCCAGGGCTGACGCCATGACCATATGGATGTATGTGACACCCAGCATGCGACGCTGAACCGTATACAGAGGCGCCACGACAACGTCATCCTGGTCCTGGTTGGGGCCGCTCTGGCCGCGCGATTCGAGAACGCCGACGACCTCGAACGGCATTTTTTTGACCCGGATGCTCTGACCGACAGGGCTGATCGATCCGAACAGATTGTCGGCAACGACCTTGCCGATGACGCAGACTTTCGCGCCATTCCGGATTTCCGGATCCGTGAAAAATCTGCCGGAGGTGAGTTTCCATGCCCGGATGCCGAGATAATCGGCGCCGACGCCCATGACCTGGGAGGTCCAGTTCTGGTTCGCAAACACCAGCGGGGCGTTGCTCCGGGCTACCGGGGAAACCATGCTGATCGACGGGCAGTCGGCCGCGATGGCATTTGCGTCCTCCTCGGTCAGCGTCGTCTTGGTTCCCGCTCCCTGGCGGGCGCCGCCCGAAGAAGAACTTCCCGGCATGATCATGATCAGGCTTGTGCCCATTTTCGAAATTTCACTCTGGACGGACGAGTAGGCTCCCTGGCCGACGCCGACCATCGTCACGACCGAGGCGACGCCGATGATGATTCCGAGAGCGGTGAGAAACGAGCGCATCTTGTTGCGCGCGATGCTGACGAGAGCGAGACGGATGACGCCCCAGACATTCATGGCAACGCTGCTCCTTCTTGCTCTTCGGGAATCGGCTGCTCGATTTCGTCGGCCAGGCCGTCCTGTTCGAGCGGTGGCAGTGCGGCGAGCTCAGCCGGCGCATTCAGTTGCCTGGCAACCGCTTCGTCGCTGCTGATCAGGCCGTCCTTGACGCGCACATTCCTCTTTGTATACTGCGCGATATCTGGTTCGTGGGTGATCAGGACAACCGTGATGCCCCGTTCGTTCAGCCCCTGGAAGATCGCCATGATTTCGATGCTCGACCGCGAATCGAGGTTTCCCGTCGGTTCATCGGCGAGAATGACCGCGGGCTTGTTGACGAGGGCGCGGGCGATCGCGACGCGCTGCTGCTGCCCGCCAGACAACTGGCTTGACGTATGATTCTCGCGGCCGGTGAGGCCGACCGAAGCAAGGGCCGCCAGTGCCCGTTCCCGCCGCTCCTCCGCCTGCACATTCGCATACACCATCGGCATCTCGACGTTTTCGAGGGCGCTCGTGCGGGAAAGCAGGTTGAACCCCTGGAAGACGAAACCGATCTGCCGGTTCCGCACTGTTGCGAGCTGGTTTTTGGAAAGGTGCGAAACCTCGATGCCGTTGATCTTGTAAACTCCGTGCGTCGGTCTGTCGAGGCAGCCCAGAATGTTCATCAAGGTCGATTTGCCGGACCCCGATGCGCCCATGATTGCCACGAATTCGCCGCGCTGGACGGAGAGGTTGACGCCGCGAAGCGCTTTTACCGTGACGCCATCCATGAAATAGGTCTTGTGAACGCCCGCGATCTCAAGCAGGGGTGGTTCGTTCGCCGGCCTGTCTGAGAGGATGGCGGTTGTCTTCAGGCTCATAGATGGATGGGACCGCCGCGCCGGCTGCTGCTTTTGCTGCTTCCCGATGCTTTGTCGCTGACAAGCACCTTCTGGCCAGGTTTCAGGTCGCCTTCGATGAGTTCTGTGTAATTGTTGCTGCTGAT
>Ga0079303_10000199_pt1 | contig 13679 bp, 13 predicted proteins | sample Methanogen_OWC_FD_77073 | JGI IMG/M metagenome (GOLD analysis project Ga0079303, IMG submission 77073) | Enriched soil microbial communities from Old Woman Creek wetland in Ohio, USA - Methanogen_OWC | ecosystem: Environmental > Terrestrial > Soil > Wetlands | place: USA: Ohio | collected...
AAGGCAAAATGTATTACTCCAACCAGATTAAGGTAATCGGCGATAAGCTCGGATTGAAATATTACGCTTTCGCGGGTAATCCAATGAAAGAAACGGACAGCGCGTATAATATAACTCACAATATCGTCGACAGAGGCGGAGTGGCGATATTGAGCCGCTACCCTCTCTCCGAAGTCCGGCAGCTCGAATTCGCCGGATATTATACTTCGGCCGGAAGGACCGTCAAATATGCCGCCGCGAAAACGAAAGTAAATAATAAGGTCATCGCGCTTGTTTGCGCGTATATGCTTTCGACGTCTTCGCAATCGGCGATACAGCAGAAAATGATACAATTATCAAATTTTTTAAAAGCCAACTATAAAAATGTCCCGACGATCATATCCGGCAATTTTCAAACCAAAAATATTTCCGAGGAAGACATCGCGTTATGCACGCTGAAACTTTTGGCTTCGGAAGGTTTTCGAGTTATCAATAAAAAGTATAATTACATTCAAAAGCCCGACAGAGGGTCCAATTACTCGTCCAAATCCCCATCCCAGAAGCGCCAGCATATTTTCAACACAAGCCATTTTTCGGTAAAAAACGCCTATGTTTGTTCCGGGACGCAGTTTCAATATTATTTGAAAAGCCTCCCGATCTTTGAGGAAGTCAAACTTAAATAACAAAAAAGGGCTGTTCGGATAATAATCTTTCCGGACAGCCCCTTTTCCTGAAATGAAAGTCAATAAAAACTCTATTCGATCCCGGTTTCAAGCAATTTCTGCTTGATTTCGAGAAGCTTTTTGTCTCCGACGCTGCCGGAATTTTGCGCTTTTCCATCGGTTCCGGCGGAAATTTCCGCCGTATCGCCCGTATCGCCGGCCATACCGGCCGCCGCTTTCGATAAAGAGGATTTAATCGTCGCGCCGCTTTTTTTGAATTTCAGCAGCGTGATCATCGGCCTGTGGTCTGATGCGTCCTTATATTCGTCGCCGCCGGCCCATGCCCTGTCGCATTCGAAGAAACCCGGGGTATAGAAAACGAAATCTATGCAGTGTCCGCCGCAGGTGGCTTCGGCGCCTTTTTCCTTCGCGGCGGAGTAAGCGTCGGTGAGTTTCGCCGCGACGATATTGTAATCGGGTTTTCCGCGCCGGGTATTGAAATCGCCCACCACTATAACGGGCTCCTTGAGTTTTTTTATGTATTCGACGAGTTCCTTCGCCTGGCCGATCCTGGCGTATTCGGGGAAGCCGAGGTGGGTCGATATGAAATTGATCTTCGTCCCGTTGACGTCGATGAGAGTAGAGGTGAACGCGCGAGTTTCGGCGGCCGCCCCGCCGTCGGATTTCTTGCCTTTGGATTTATACTCGATGCATTCCTTTTTTAATATCTTGAATTTGGAGCTGATCGAGTTGCCGTGTTTGTTGATCATCCCTAAAGGGCCGACCGTGGAAGCTTCGTGCCAGTAGTAGAACATCGCGAGCCGTTCGCCGAGGTATTTCGCCTCGTTGACGAAGCGGGTGGTGAAGCGGTTGTCGTCGACTTCCTGCATTCCGATCACGTCAGGCTTTTCAGCTTTTAAAAGTTTGACGAGCATGTCGAGGTATTTCGTCCCGGCGTATTTCGTCGAATTATTGGGTTTGCCCTGCCCCGCGGCGATGTTATAGGTCATCATCTTGAAATGGAAGTAACCGTCGGAGGCGACCCCCGACGCGAATATTCGCTGGCCGGCAAAGGCGGTCGCCAGAAAAATAAAGGCCATGACTGATATCGCGGCTGGTTTCAAGCACGAAAGCCTCATGAGATACCTCCCGGAAGTAAATTGCGGTTCAAACCTGTTTGGATGTCAGGCCGCCGTTCTTATATATCATTTACTATTTTTCCATGTTCCTCTGCGTGAAGGTGTCTGCGTCGAGGGCGCAGTCGTATTCGATCTTGTCGAGCGTGAGCTTCGTCGACGAGCCTTTTTTGGCGTCCTTGATGATGACTTCGTAAGGCGTCCAGATGTTTTTGACCTTTTTTATCTTGTTGTTCTCGATGGTTTTCGTGCCGCCGTCTTTTTTGACCGACATCGTGACAAGAAGCGGAATGAGTTTTTCCTGGGAGACGCTGAAGACGAACTTTGAATACTGCGATTCGGCGTCGGTCTTGGTGGCCTCGATGACGTAGACTTTCTCGCCGTTTAAGGTGTCTTCCTTCGCCTCGCCGCATTTGTAATCGGCGGCGTGGAAGTTGTTGAGGTCCTCGTAGGTGAAATCGCTCGAAACGTAGCGCACGTCGTTATCCTTCGAGACGATCTTGCGCGTTTTTTTGAACGAGGGAAGATATATGAATTTTTCCTGCGCGCCGTCTTTTTCGTTGACCAGGAACGTGATGTTCATGATGTCGGAGGGCGAGTGGAAATGCTGGAAGCAGTTGAGGTTTTTCGAGTCGAGCTTCTGGCGGTAGATGGTGAGGGTGCGTTCTTTTTCGCCGCCCGAATCGCTGATCGTCATTTTCGTTTCGGCCTTCGATGTCTTTCCGACGTATCTGTCCTCGACCTGCTGAAGGATTTCGACTCCGCTTGTGGCCAGGGCGTTTCCAGCCACGCAAAGGACCAGTGCCGCCGAAAATGCCGCGAGGATAAGACTTTTTTTCATATTTCGAGCCCCCTTTAAAATAGTGCCATGCCGTACAATCATTATGCAAAAAATATACCAGATAACCGGGGCGTTGTCAATTTATGCGCCGGGTAAGAGGGAGGCAAAATAAACAAAATTAAGCTTTGAATTCGAGAATGAATTTTGTTCCGTTAACGCGCTCGATCTTAAGCTTGCCGGACAGTTGCTGCGTCATTATGTCCAGAAGTTGAAGCCCGAAGCTGCCGGATGCGGTGATATCGATCGAATCGGGAATTCCGATTCCGTCGTCGGCGATGGAGACGGTCACGAGCTTTTCTTTTTTCGTGACGCATATGGTTATCAAGCCATTCGCCCTGTCGGTGAAGGCATGTTTCATAATGTTGGTGAGTATCTCGTTAATAATGATGCCGAGTGAAGACATCATTTTGGAGCTGAGCTTGAAATCGTCGATGTTTTTTTCTATTTTTACTATTTCCCGGTTCGGAAAATTGCTTACGATTTCGTCCACGAGGGGTGATAAATATTCCGCAAACGATATTTCCCTGAAGTCGTAGGAAAGATAGAGCTTGTCATAAAGAACCATCATGCTTATTACTCGGTTTCTGGCGTCTTCAAGGGCTTTGACGGCCTGCGGGTCCTTTAACGTTTCCAGCTGCATGAACATGAGGCCGGTAACGGTATTCATGTTGTTTTTTATGCGGTGATGTACCTCTTTAAGCAGGAGCTCTTTTTCGACGAGGAGGGAATTGATTTTTTCTTCGACTATTTTGCGTTCCGTGATATCCTGTAATATTCCGTTAAAAACTATCTCGTTTTCTCGCCGGGATGGAATGGAACTGCCTGAAACCCAGATTTTTTCACCGGAAGGCTTCTGCAGCATTCCTTCGTATTTCCAGACGCTGGATTCATTGACGGCTTTTTCGATCGATTTTAAAAAACCGTCCCTGTGTTCCGGAATAATCAGCCCGGTCAGGCGCTCGACGTAACCGTCAGGATCCGGTTTCAGGCCGACGATCTGTTCCGATTTGTTGTTTATGTAGTATAGCCCCATTTTTCCGTCAGGCCTTGCGTAAAATTGAAAGACGATCCCCGGCATCTGGGAAGTGATTTCGGCCAGCAGGCGTTCGCTTTCCTGCACTTTCCGGGTAGAGGCCAGCAGTTTGTCGGCCATGCGATTCAGTGCTTCCGCCAGATCGCCGATTTCATCGGCCGTTTGAATGGACGTTCTGATTTCCAGACTGCCTTCGCCTATTGTTCGCGCCATGTTCTTCAGCTCGATGAGCGGGCGGGCTATGACGCGGGAGATGTGGTAGCTGAAGGCGAAGGCGGCGAAAAATGAGAGCAGCAGCAGCGCGATCAGGTTGTTCTGGAGGTATCTGGCGTGGCTGGCGGCGGCCAGCTTGCGGTCTTCTTCTATTTTCAGTTCATATTTAGCCATGCTTACCGAATTTTCGCGTATGGCGGAAGTGCTGGCGAATAATTTTTTTATCGGTTCCCTGTACTTTTCCATTTCGCATTTTGACGTGCCGGCGATATCCCGGTCATGGGCGTCGATCAGGAATTTTCCGGCCGGCAAAACTTCGTCGATGAGCTGCTTTAATTTCGCCGTTTTTGAAATGGCCTCCCGGTCGGCCACGTTTTTTCTCAGAATTTCAAGCTGCTGCTGCAGGGAGGCGCACCGTTCGAAAAATTTATTTTTATCGGCCGCATCGTGCAGCGACATGTACATGAGCAGATGGCCTTCGGCGCGTTTGGTGTAACTGCCGATTTCCGTCAGCGCCGTTACTATGTCCCTGAAATGTTCGTCGCCGGCGGTGAACAGCTGGACGATCCGGCGGTTATCGTTTAACGCGATAAGGCCGAAGGCGCAGCAAAAAAGGGTCATGGCGAGAAACGAATAAAACAGTTTGGCGAATATGTTGAATTTCATCGTCGTCCCCGTAAAAATAAAACAATAACCCCGCCGAAAGCGGAATTATTGTTTTATTTTCAAGCCGGTTATTGATTTTTACAGGTTTCGTTATTCAATCTGGCCTATCTCGGATTGTAATTTTTCGATTTTGCGGATCGTCTGGCGGGTGTTGCCGCCCTTATCGAGTATCGAGTTCATGTACATGTTTTTGACTTCCTTTAAAACAGGCAGGAGGAGCTGTTTTGAGTTCTGGTCGGACTTCGCGACTTCGGTTATGAATTCTTCGAGGTTCGCGGCGTCTGCGTCGTTGGCCGGGTTCAAAAGATTGACGAGCTCGTTTTTCGCGTCGACGTCCTTCCGGTCTGAAACGCCGGCGGCGTAGATGTAGCGGGAAATGGCCACGGCCGTCTTCGAAGCGTAGTCGGGATGGGTCGAAGCGTGGACTTCACCGATTTTGTCGAGAAGGTGGAGGCACGCTTTCACGTTGTCGGCGCATATTTTCGGGACTTCGGAATCGGCTGGAATGAACGACGAAGCCAGTTCGATCGTGAATGAAAGCGAACCGCAAGCGCCGTACATGAAGTCGTCGGTGTCGCCCATCGACGGATAAAGGTCCGAGCTTTTCTCGGGCGTGTATCCGTTGAATTTGGCCATTTCGCCGGCGAGCTGGGCGAGAAGCTTTTCGTCCCTGGCGTGCGCTTCGTAGGCATAGCTGTATGGATAGAGAATCAGCTCGGAATAGCTGTGGAACGTGATGTCGCCGACGAATTTATGTTCCTCGGCGAGTTTTTTGATCGCCTGGGTGCAGGGTTCTGAAAAGGCCTTCGTGCCGTGGTAAGTGTCGTCGCCCATATAGTCGGAGGAGCCCACGTTGCCCCATTCGTAGCCGTAATTTCTGTTGGGATCGACGCCGTACGATTTATCCGGGTTCAGACGGCGGTTCTTGCGCCACATTTTCGATTTGGTCTGCGAATAGGTCAGCCCGTCGGGATTGACGACCGGGACGATCCAGATGTCGCGACCGTCGACCAGTTTCGTGATGTCTTTATCTTTCTGGTATTTCGTTATTAGTTCGTTGATGAGCGCCAGCGGCACTTCGACCGATATCCATTCGCGCGAGTGATGCAGCCCCATTATGAGACCGGCCGGTTTTTTCTGGCCGCGTCCGATGTTTCCGGTGATATTGAGGGCGTATATATCGCGGCCTTCGAAGCTTTTTCCGATCACGTTCAATTTGCAGATAGTCGGATTATTGGCTTCGGCGTCTTTCAATATCTGTTGTACCTGTTCGTAGGAGTGATATTTTCCGAGCGTGGTGCCGGCGCGAAAACGATTGAGAAGCGAATTCGCGTCCGGGTTGGTTACCGTATATTTATATCCGCGTTTGTCGAGCTTTTTCAGGTTGGTTTTGGTCACGATGATGGTGACGGCGCCATTTTTTACTTCGGCGATGTCGAAACCCATATTGGCGATATCGGCCACCTGTTTTTTGCCTTCGGCCGGGACCTTGACGATCATGGGGTTTTCGGACGCCGCCCTGATTTGTTCAATTGTCCTGCTCTCCGCGGCGAAAGATGAATTAAATGAAACGAACGAAAATAAGACAGCAGCCCCTAAAGATAAAAATCCGAGTTTTTTCATGTAGATTTCCTCTTCTTTCTGAACAACTTCAAAAACGTGGATGCTTGTGGGCAAATTAACCAGGCGGTAAACTTTTTATATGAAATTATAAAAATATAGAATTATATACTGATAGAACAATTTTAAATAATAAAAGTGACTTTGTCAAGGGCGCTTAATTATTCGAAGGCTCTTCGGATATAGTTATCGACTTTCTATTTCTGCTGTAATGGACGTCTATCGTCGATAAACATTTGAATTTTCCGTTATCGAAATTGTAAATCGCGATCGTTTTCAATTGGTTTTCGGGATTTCTTTCGGTCGTATATATCCTGTTTTCGAGCTTGACGAAACCTAACATTTTTTCGCCGCCGAGATCGCATTCGATCAATTTATAGGCGCCGTCTTTTCCCTTCTTGAAAAAATAATTGTCTTCTTCCTTCAACGTGCCCTGGACCGAATGGAACCTGATCTCTTTCTCGCCGTCGTTATCGAAGTCTATAAGGGACGTATAATAGCGCAACCTGGCGTGCTCGACAGTGCGTTTGATGGTGTTGTCGGGCGAACCGCCGAGCGACATTTTTTCCGGGTCGATGCCGGCTTTTCTAAGATAAGTCGTCTGGTTCAGTAAATTTTTTCCTTCGTTGCCGCCGTCGTCCGTCACGTCTTCCTCGGGGTTCAAGGGCGGCTGCTCGATCTCCTCTTCCCTGCCGGACAATATAAGTTCAGCCAGTTTTTTGACGACGGGTTCCTTGATGTGATCGTCGGATTTCAGCAAAGGCGCGCAAATAGTTATTTTATTGGCTTTTTTAACGTCGCTTTTCGAACCGCTCGTGGCATCCGGGGCCTTGGCGGCGGAATGCGAAGCCGTTAAAAGACACATTACAATGACGCTCAGAATTCCGGATATAAAGTTGTATCTCATAAATCCCCTTCTTTTTATTTATCGCCGGCGCCGCCGTAACGGGCATTTGTCGTAAATCGAGTATTCAATATATCAGATAATACGGATGATGTCAATTTTTTATCGCATGATATTCTTTCGAAAATTCGTCTTTCAGAGACCGTTTTTCAGCGGGCGAAAGCCATGAAGTGTCGATGGCGCCTAACGCAAATCCGGCCGCCTCGGTTTTCGAGTATCCGAGATTTTCGATAAAAGAATACTCTTCGGCGAGGCTGTTTCCGAACATTTTCGGATCGTCCGTATTTATCGAAAACGCGATGCCGTGTTTTATGAATTTGCCGAGCGGATAAAGTTCGGGTGCTGCTATCGCCCGCGTCTTTATATTTGAAATGGGGCACAACTCAACCGGTATTGCGCGCGCGGCAATAAGCCGCAGTAATCCTTCGTCCTCGCACGCCCGGACGGCGTGGCCGATCCTGTCCGGCACGAGTTTTTCAACGGCGGTTTCGACGCTTCGCGCGCCGGCGGCTTCGCCGGCATGCACGGTCGTTTTAAAACCCATTTTTCTGGCTTCCTCGAATACCCCGGCGAATAATTCAGGCGGGAATTCGTTTTCGCTTCCGCCGAGGCCGATCCCGATGACTCCATATTTTTTCGTTTCTTCGATTTCGCGCAGGGTGTTTAATTCATTCTCCGCGCCGTAATTTCTTACGAGGTCGACGATCAGGGATATCCGGATTCCGTCCACCGCGCCAAGCCCTTCGGCCACGTGTTCGATGGTCTTCGCCGGAGAAAGCCCCCGGCTTTTAAACGCGGAAGGCGAAACGAACATCTCGGCGTACCTTACGTTCTGGCTTTTCAGGTCGCGCGCCACGCTTTCGGCTATGAAACGGAAATCCTCGTACTCTCTCAAAAACATGTTTTTCCATGACCATAGCTGGATAAAATGTGAAAAATCCCTGAATGTAAATTTTTCCGCCAGGCACCGCGGATTTTTTATTTCAGGCGCACCGCCGTACTTTTGTATCAGCGCGAACAAGGCGTCATGGGGGATGGCGCCTTCGAGATGCACGTGCAGTTCGATTTTGGGAAGTTTTTCAAAAAAATTCATTTCATACCTCTCTTGATTTAAGAATTTAAAAATGCTTTAAACACTTCACGAACAATTTTGAACTGAATTTCAGGCATGGCAAATCATGCTTTGAAATTCAAGCCGGTGCAAAAAAAATCGAGTTTTAAAAATTGATTTTAATCCGAGAGGATATAAACGATTGGCGGAGTGTGTTTTCTGAACCGCTTCCGATTTTCGGCCGAAAGTTTTCTGAATGCCTGCGGGCTGATGGCGAACCCCTTCGACGCCAGCGTGGCCGCGGTGTTTACCGCTTCCCCGATTACGTCCGGGCGTTTTTCACCGCGAGTTCCGATCGGCCCGAATGCGGCGGCGCCGAAGTGGATCTTTACGATAAGCCGCGTGGCCGCGTTCCGCTTCGCGAAAAACGCTTCCGCCTTTTTTTTCAGTTCCATCAGGGCCAGAATGCCGGAATCCGCTTTATCTTCAGGAAACACGGCCAGTCCGGCATCGCCTGTGAACTTGATCACTTTGCCGCCGGCGGCCTCGATGGTCTCGCCGGCGAGTTCATAAAACCCGGAAAGCAATTCGAACAATTCGAGTTCCGAGCGTTCGTTGCTGATTTTGACGTAATTGGTAAGATCGAAAAAGGAAATTACAAGATCGACCCTGACGGGGGACTTAATGGAATTTAAGCCGGTCATAAAGGTTGCTCCTTTTTATTTTCGAGTATACAGGCGGCCCATGCGTCCGTCGGTTCGAAAGAGATCGCCGGCCCGTGCGTCCGGCAGTTAAAAAGGAATATGAAGTTTTGTGGTTATATTTTATTTTAACGCCGCGGCTTTTAAAAGTCAAGACTTTAATTTTACGGAATTTAATTCGGCCATATTTGTGCGCCCGAATGCAAATCAAGTCAAATGCTCTGAAAGCGCACAGGGCGCTGGCCCTTCGGGCGGTGTCTCCAGATACATGTGATTTCAGTGCTCCGTCCGTTTTTATGCAGCCTGAACAGCATTTTATAGCTTCGCGAGTTTCGATTATTCGCGCGAATCCGGTTTTGTCGCGAACACGTAAGCCCGCCGGCTTTCGTACTCCACGCCGGGATACGGCTCCCTCTCGGTCACGTCGATTTTTTCGAACCCGCTTTTTTTCAGGGCGCCCGATATGAAATCCGTGGCGAAGAACATGAAATCTATTTCGACCTTCCTGCCGAGGAACTCCTTTATGTGGATCGTTTTATCGCCGATGTGGAACGCGAGAAGGAAAATTCCGCCCGGCCGCAACACGCGAAACGCTTCATGAAAGGCTTTTACGACCTGTTCGTCGGTGAAGTGGACTATGGAGTAGAACGCCACGATGCCGGCTATCGAGTCGTTTTCAAACCCGGGCTCGAGGATATTTCCCTTCTGGAAATGTATTCCGGGATGGGCCGCTTGCGCCTGCTCGATCATTTTTCCGGACAGGTCAAGGCCCGAGATTTCGACGCCTAGGTCTTTCAGATATTTCGAAGTCTGGCCGGGCCCGCAGCCGAAATCCCACACCGGCTTCCGGTTCCCGACTTCGCTGGAAAACCTGCGAAGCATTTCCCGGTCCATCGGTTTCTTTTCATGCTCGCCCGCGAACGTTTCGGCGTATTCCTTCCCGACCGAGTCGTAGGTGGTTTCTATCAATTTCAAGTCCTGACCCTCGATCATAAAAATCTCCTCGATTCATTTTACCTGTCAGCGGGATGGCAGCAAAGAAGAATATTATTGTTTTTGAATATTCTTGTCGAGGTGAGCTTCAGCTCAAGACTGCGGTCGACGCCCCTGAATATCGAAGTGCCCGCGTCCAGGGCGGCGGGATCGATCATGAATTGAAATTCGTCGACCGGTCCTTCCCGCGCGAGCCGTGTGACACTGCTGCCGCCGTTGTCGAGAACCTCCTTTTCAATCATTCAAAAATTCGATATTTTCGATGATCTCTTCGCAAATCTTGAAGTAATATTCATAACATTTGATTTCGGCGTGGAATAAAACCATTAACACGTCATTTTTATCAGATAAACACCATAACCTGTGAAAATTTTCGCCATCGTTGACGCTCGCCGCCGCTATCGTTTTGCCTCCGTCTCTTTTGCAGATATCGAAAGCCTTTTCTTTATAACCCAATTTTCTTTTCTCTTTTATCGCGAGCTCGTATAAATAATCGCTTGAAATATTTTTGTCTTTCAAATCAGATAATTTAATGAACTCCATGTAGTATTCTTCGTTCGGCGCCAGAACAAAAGGCTTTCGCGCCGGTTCGTCTTCTCCGGCCTTGAACCAGGCCGAGACGTCGCTCCAGATGTCGGGCGTCGTTATTTCGATATTTTCAAATTTGAATTTGCCCATCATTCAACCTTCCTCATAATGAAAAACCACTTAAGTATTATCAGAACGATCATGAAAAGGCCTGTTCCTATCAATAGATGCATGAGACCCGACACGATCGTGTCGAAAATATAAACGGTCGTTTTCAGGGACAGTTTTTTCTTTTTTTCAACTTCTTTTTTTAATCCGACTTCGCCGGTTTTTCCAGCCGCGCCTTTATTAATAGCGGTTTCGGCCGTGGCCGAAACCACGGCGTTTATTTTCACGTTTTTGGCGGCCTGGCCTGATGCCGTTTCATGACAAAAAATATTCAAAACGGCTAATATGATTGCGGCTGTAAATATATAAGGCGCGCGTGGCATATATTTCCTTTATCCCGGCCCGGAGGGCGAGGGTCGTTCCGTTGAGCGGCCGAAAAAAATCAGCCGTGGAAACCCAGATATTCCAGAGCTTTTTTAATATCTTCGGCGATCATCCGCCTCTTACTTTTTTCAATGTTAAAGCTGTCGCCCGTCTGGGTATAAGAAGGGAAAAACCTTGTTTCGTTTAACGTATGTTCTTCAGCGCGTATTTTATAAGTCGATCCGGCTTTTATCGGCGCGACCTTATATTTATTTTTGTAAATATGGTTGACGGCCTTTATCGCGAAGTCGCCCATGCACATTATCAGCCTTAAATTCGGGAATTGCGCCAATTCCTTTTCAAGCACGCCCGAACATTTTTTTATCGTTCGCGCGGAAACAAGGTAATCTTTTTTTTCGCATTTGATCGCGGTGGTGAGAAAAATACCCATCTTTGTTATATCGTCATAATCGTTTATTTTAAAGCCTGCGTCAGCGAAAGCGGCCTGCGTTGTTTTAAAAAAGGAGCCCGTGGAATTTTGGTAAAAATAATTCGAGCGATCGGCGGGCGGCGCTTCGGAAATCATGATCATCCTGATTTTCTCCGGATCAAAATCAAGCTTCGGAAGAGTGACGGGCCGCTCGGTATCGCAGCAGGCATGATCGCACTTGATCGCTTCGTTTATCACGGTATTTTACCTACCTTCAGCGCTTTCAAAGTTAAATAAATATTATCATTTCGGGTGACATAAATCAAGATCGCCGTTCGAACGCGATCGGGCGGGCCTGAAAATAAGTCGGTCGATTGCGCATGAAAAAATAAACCGCCCGGGCCACGTATGGCGCGGGCGGTTGCGATATCCGTAATTATTTTTCGTTTTCCATGTAAATGCCGCTTCCGATAAAGTAGTTTTCGTCGAGTTTTTCGACATATCCGATCTTCGGAGCGCTTTTTTTCGTCAGCGGATTCGGCCATTTGAAGGGCTGAAATCCCTTTTCGTGATTTTTGGCCACATCTATCAGAGCCTGGATCAGCTTGAAGCCGTCCGGGTCGGTGAAGTCTTTGAGGTCCTGGCCGACGAGCTTCGGGTTGGAGCCGTGCGCGACGCATACGCCGTTGAAATCATAGGCGTATATATAAAATTCTCCGTCGATGAATTTGCCCTTCGGGTCGCTGAATTCTTTGAACGCCTTGTCTTTTCCTTCTTTTTTATAAAATTCCGCGGCGGCCTGGACGAATTTTACGAGTTTGTCTTTTCCGGCTTTTATATCGGCGTTATCCGGAATTTCAAATTTTCCCTTTCCGACGAATACCTCGCCGGTTTTTTGCGCCATGCACGGGACAGCGCAGGCCAGAAACGCGAGAACCAGAACCGCCATAAAAACTTTTTTCATGCTTTCTCCTTCTTTCTTCTTGAATTTTTGTTATTATATTATAATGTCCCCGTTATATCAAGTTGTTTGTCAGGCCCGCCCCGTCGGGAATGAAATCCACGCGCATTCGAGCGGGCCTGAAAATGCGACGGAAATATTGCTGGAAGATTCGCAAAAAAGGTTTGCATTGAATTGTGTTTACATATATAATACAACACAAAATATAAGACGGGGTGCGGTACTGAAAAAACATATGAGTAAATTTGGATTCTTTTTCATTCCGGCTATTCTGGCTGTTTGTTTCTGGTCGCCTTCGATTTCTTCCGGCCAGGCGGGCCCTTATCCGGACAAATCCGAAAAAATATCGGACCTGATGGAAAAAGTCAGGCAGTCGTACGCGAAAAAAATAGGGGCGAAACGTTCGGCGCCCTATCTTGCGGCCATTCCGCTGGAAAATAACGAAACTTCGGAAACGGCCGAAACTTCGATTCGCCCGTGCGACACGATAGAATCGTCTATCGCGCTGATCTGCGCGCTCAATTATCTGTCGGGAAATTTGTCCCTGCCCGCACGCAATTCGCCAGGTCCTCGAACGGGACCCGCGGATACATATACTTCTGAAACGCATCTGAAGGGAACGATTCCGTATGACGCGAAATTTATCGCCGATTCCACGACATCGGCTCAGTTCACGGTGGTTGACGCGATCAGGACCGCCCTGGCGTTGAATCCGAATATAAAATTGCAGCAGGAACAGGTGGAATCGAGCCGCGGGCTTCTCGAACAGGCGACGGCGAAATTCGACCTCCAGACCGATCTGACGGCGCAAAAAAGCCAGACTTACACTCCGCAGATAGAAATGCTGCAGCCTTATTATGAAGACGGAAAATTAAAATCCCAGCAGACCAGCTATTCGCTGAATTATCAGAAAAAAATGCGCACCGGCAGCAGTTATAATCTTGCAGTCTCGTCTACGCGCAATGTCGATAACACTCCGGGAAGCATCGGGATACCAGCCAGAAACAATACCGGCACGGTAAATTTCACCGTAATCAAACCTTTACTCAAAGGCGGCGGCAATAGAGTCAACACCGCCGAGGAAAAATACGTTTCGCTTTCGATCGACGCCGATTATTGCGACCTCCTTCAGACCGTATCAAGAGTGATCTACGATACGACGGCCGCTTACTGGAATTACGTCGCTTCGGTCAGGCGCCTGGCGATATTGAAAAAATCCGAGGAGAAGGCCCAGCGGCTGCTGATCGAAACGCAGAAACTGATCGACGCGTCCGAAATTCCAGCCGCCGAACTTCAAAGCGTCAGGGCGAATCTGGCTTCTAAAAAAGCCTCTATAATCCAGGCCGAACAGTCGATCTACCAGGCTCGAAGCCAGCTGGGAATACAGCTCGGCGTGAAGGCCGAGGAAATAGAAGCTATCGTTCCGCCCACCAGCGATTTTCCTCCGGTCAACGAAGAACAAATCAGAACCGTATTGAAAAACTCCGAAA
>Ga0079303_10000200_pt1 | contig 13674 bp, 9 predicted proteins | sample Methanogen_OWC_FD_77073 | JGI IMG/M metagenome (GOLD analysis project Ga0079303, IMG submission 77073) | Enriched soil microbial communities from Old Woman Creek wetland in Ohio, USA - Methanogen_OWC | ecosystem: Environmental > Terrestrial > Soil > Wetlands | place: USA: Ohio | collected...
GTCTATAAGGTATTTCGTTTTAATAAAATTACCTTCCGATGCAGTCCTCATAAGCAGCGAAACTCCATAATAATCTTTGGTATTGATATTTGTCCCGATAGATCTAATCCTTTTTATCGTTTGATTGGCTTCATTGAAGTTTGCGCCTCTTTTTTTCAATAATTCGACGCTCTGAGTCCGATTGCATGTAATTGCCTCAATCAGTGCGCAAAAACCATAGCCATTTTTATAATAAATATCTGCGCCGTGATCAATAAGGATATCGATTATATCATTATGGCCTGCCATCGAAGCGAACATAAGAGCGCTTGTGCCGTCAGTCGATTTTGAATTAACGTTTGCGCCCTTTTCGAGCAATATTTTTAATGCGGCTGTTCTGCCAAACCATGAAGCGATAATAATTGGCGGTAATCCGAAAATTCCGTTACGATTTATGTCAGCTCCTTTTTTAATAAGCAATTCAAGGATCTCATCCATTTCATTGATTATCGCCATATTTAAAAAATTCGCGTCATGAAATACTATGCGGGGAACTGAATACTGATGTGGATTGTTTTTCACTTCGAAAGCCGTTTTTTTTGCGTTATTAATTATCGCTCGGGCAATTTCGGTATTACGTTTTCCTATATAATAATATATTTCGGTGGCATAATCATAATTGACGCCTTTTTTGCAATGAAAATCCATGATTACTTTTACAATTGCCGGACTTGTAACTTCTAATAAAATATTTCCTTTATAATTTTCGAATCTTTCGAATCCTTTTAATAAAATAGTCAATAATTCAACATTGTTGTCTTTTATTGCTTTAATCATATCTTCATCATTGACTCTTGCGCCAATATCTATTAATTTTTGGGCTGCTTTAAAATTGTTATTTTTAGAAGTCAACCTTAATAATTGGTCAATATTAAATGGGTTCTTAATTTTCCCGATCAAGGCTTTGAAGGTTTCAAAATTATTATCGGATATCGCTTTTTTCAATTCTTCCATTGCAATCGTTTCGTCGATTTTCAATGAGCTATATTCCTGGAACTTATATAAATAATTTTTGACAAATTCATAAGTTTCTTTATCTTTATAATTTGAGTTTACGAGATAATATAAAGCGTCATGCCCCGAATTGTCCATTGCCGTAACATCCGCTCCGTTATTGAGTAAAAGCGATATTTCCTTGAACATCCATGTATGTGATATAAGCAGCATCAGTGCGGTTACTCCGCGTTTGTTCTTGGCATTCACATCAATTCCTTTTTTAATCAAAAAATTTATGAATTCATAAACGCTACAATTGGGAGATTGGATTGCCGACATTAATAAATTATTTTCATCATTGTCGATGATATTAACATCCACGCCGGCTTCTATAAGCATTTGCGTATAAAAAAAATCTCCGCTTTTTACTTTGCTGAAAATAGCCTCATTATAGATCGGATTGTATTTTTTTATTTTAACGCCACTGTCACGCAATGCCATGAATTTGTCATGATTATTTTGTGGCGCGGTCGCGATATTTATCAAGTAATCGCCTAAGTCCATTATGTTTTGGTCGATGTACTTTAATATTTCTTTTTTTTGTTTTGCGATGAGAATGTTTATTACATTATCGTTGATTTCGAACCCATTTTTAATAAGATATTTAAACGTTTCAGGCGCGATACAATTCGACAGCGAATCAAAATCTATATTTTTATAATTGATTTTGATTTTTTCGATAAGCGAAATATATTGAGGTTTGTTGTTAACGATAGCCCTGTTTAAAGCTGCGGCCTTATTATTATCATCCGAGCCTTTTTCGATCAAATAATTTACAAGTTCATCATTCCCATCGATCGGCATAATAAGTTCGAGAGGATATTCGCCGTACTTATTTTTAGCGTTAACGTTCGCGCCGTTTTCAACGAGCAGCCTGGCAATTTTAAAGTCGGGTTTGTTGGCAAGCGCCATCATTAAGGGTGTATCTCCGGTCACATAGGTATCGTTAACGTTCGCGCCTTTTTTCAATATGTAATAGACGGCATCGAAGTTCCTTCCGATCACCGCAGCCATTAGAGGCGACAGGCCATTATAATTTTTTTTATGGATGTCAACCGGGCAGGAGTCAAGGATCAGTTTAAAATGTTCAAATTCATTGTTCTTCAGTTTTTCCAATAATGCATCGGATAAATCGGCTTCATATTTTATAAAAAGCTTTAATATTTCAATGTTTTTAACTCGGAGGTAATAATTATAGTTAATTTTTTTTATATCAGCGCCTTTTTCAACCAGTTTCAAAATCTTTTCATAGGTTTCCTTTTCAATGGCGTAATTTAAAGCCAACGCTAATAAAGGCTTATCAATATTGGTATTTGAGATAATATTTATGCTTTCAGAATCGTTTCTGATGATTTTTTTTAGAAGTGTCTCTACGCTGTCAAATTCTGATTCTTCAACATGGCTGGAATAAGAACCGTATTTTGTCTCCATAATAATATGGCATTCCGGCGTATCTGAATCCGAGGTCCAAAATCCTTTGCTGAATTTTACTTCATCGCTTTGAGCAGAGACTTCGTCAGAAGAATGAACGAAAGAGAAGAACGACATTATGAAGAATGAAATTGAAAAAATCAACCAGACGCGTGATCTCATTTTTCCTCTTAACTTTATGTCATAACTATGATCAAGGTTTATTGGGGTATCATAGATCATACTACATTTTATCACTCATGTAAATAAGGTTACGATAAAATTTCTATGGTTGCTCCTTTACTATTAAAATATTTCAGCCCGCCCCGTTGGCGCTTTTATACGGGCACAAAGGAGCGGGCTGAAACGGGGAATTAATTAACTTTTTAACTCTTATTTTACCGTCACTTTTCCGGTTCTTACGGTTGCGAAAATTTCTGGGTTGGAAATGTGCCTGACGCTCACGAAGCCGTCGCTTTCGCCTTTTTGCCGGCCTTCGACACGAAGCGCCATTGTGCGCGAGCCCCTGAACGGCACCGTCAGAAATTGCATCTCGGCGCCGCCGGAGGATTTCTGGCCGTATAAAAGCTGCCCTTTTTAATCGGACAGAAGGTCGTCGGTCTGGCGGACCGAAAGCGTCGAAGGCACGGCTACGATAGCGTAATATTCCGTGGGGTCTTTTTCTTTTTCGAGCCGGATGGTCAATTTTCCTTCATCACCGATATCCATAATGCCGCGGTCGAATTCGGCGCTGAAAAACGACGGTTTTTCGAGGTGGTCGAAGATGTTTATCTCTGCGGTCGCGTCCGAACGCGCGGCGGAAAATTCGGGGGCTTGAACTGCCATGTCGCCGTCCGCCGCTTCGAGCGTCAGCGGCGCGCCGGAAAACTTGACGATTTGCCCTGCCTTGCCGTCTTTGATCACTTCTACCGACGCGTCTGGACGGACCTTTTCCTCTCGGGCCATAAGAAGGAGAAGCTCGATGAATTTAACCGCGGTTTGCGGCGAGGAATATACGCCGCCGAGAAGAGCGGGGCCCTGGATAAGTCCTGGTTCGGAAGTGTTGATCAGCCCGCGCGCGACCATCGAGAACAGCGGAGCGAAATTTTTATCGTTACGGACGAATAACGGTTTCAAATTCAATAGGATATAATATAACGGCCCTGTCCTTTCGAACGCCCGCAGGAACCTGTATTTGTCATAGTTTTTGATTAAGGCGTCCGAAATGTCGCAAATGCTTTTTGAATGACGTGTATCGAGGCCGGGAACTATTTTCTCGGTGAACCAGTCTATGACCGCGTCGTCGGTCGGAACTTTGAAAACGACCTTCCCGCCGATGGCGACCGGGATAAGGTCTTCGCCCGTCTTCGGGTCGAACATTCCGAGTTCGCGTATCGAAACGCCGCGCCCGAGCAATTCCGATATCATTTTTTCAAGCATTCCGGATGCGCACGCGATAACATCCGAAAATTCATTTTTCGATATTTCGGAGCCTCTCAGCGTGTTTATTACCGAACTTAAATTTTTGGCCGACCATATGGTCCAGGTGATGTCGACCGGTACGCCCGGATACGGATGAACCAGCCCCGTCTTTTCATCGTAAAATTTTTCGTTGAAATCCCTGATCGACTTGACCAGGTCGGCTTTCAGAATTTCGCGCATTCCGTCGTCGTTGATTATTTTCTCGTCGACGGCGCGTATGAGCATCGCCCTGATCGCAGCCTGCGCCGTTATCGCTTCGGCGTGGGCGAACCAGGAATACATCGTCGTCACTATATTTCTGACCAGTCCCTGGATCATGAGCCCGGGGTTCGCGCAGATCTGGATCTTTCCGCCCTTTTTAACATATATTGGCGAACCGTCCGATATCATGATATTTGAATATGTGACCTGCGCCGAAGCGGGATTTTTTATATTCACGTCGCGGCAATCGAGCAGCCTGCCTGAATTATCGAATATTTCCATGCGAAGCGCGCCGTAATTTTTTCCGATAAGCTCGAATTCGACGTCTTTGTTTCCTTCGGATACCTCCATCGTAACGTCTTTTTCAAGACACGCGCCCGAAAGCTTCAATTTCATTTTTTCGCCCGGCCGCCCGGCGATGTGGACCCGGCCGCTCACGCGCGCGCCGGGCATGAGGAACGATTGAACCGATGTTTCGACGGAATTTTTCTTTTTAACGTCAATATCCCTGTTCTTCTCGAGATAATCATACTTGTCGAAGGCGACGAACCTGATCTTGCAGCGCCCCGTTTGCGGCGGGAGTTGAACGCTGATTCTGGCCCGGCCGTTTTTGTCGGTCGCGACGGCGCCGCAATAAACGACCTTTTTTTCGCCTTCCCTGATTATTTCGGGAAGCCTGTCCTCTCGTTTTTTTTCAACGCTTCCCGATTCTTTTGTTTCAGATGTGACATTTGTTCCGCGGTAGTTTTTCATCATGAGCATGCTTTCTGCTTCGTCATCGGCTACGTAGCCTTTTCCGAGCGTGAAAGTCTGGCGGCCGATCCTGAAGTTATCGATAATATTGTCGCCGCCGAAATGTTTGATGTTGACATAACCGAGGAAAATATCGGCGCTCTTGCCTGCTGCCGCTCCGCTATTAACGCCATTGCCTTTGTAGTTCGGGGCGGCGCCATGCCCGGTCGAATCATTCATGGAGAAGAAACCGGTCACGTTGTCGTCAATGTCTGCTTTCATGTTGACACGGAATCTGTTTATGAATCTGGAGCCGCCGGCGCCGCCAGAGGTCGCAGGTTTGAATTTGTTTTCTTCGAACCGTATTCTGTCTTCCACCGAAATTTTTATTTTGCCGAGCCCGCCCTTTTTTAACATTTCTAAATCGCGCCTGGCGGAATCCATGTCGTTTCTGATGACGCTGACATCGCCGCCATTGCCATAGCCGGTGAGGTCGCGCCAGCTCGAAACGCGATCGCCCAGGCTGCGGTAAGAATCGCCGATCGCCGAAACGAGAGGCTCTATCGGACTTTTCGATTCGACGCGGTTGTCGAACACTTCGAGGATGCCGCGGCATGGTATTCCCCGGCCCGACAGCCTGTCGGAACATTTGAGATCGATATCGACCGAACCTTTGGGCCGGGCGGCATCCGGCGCATTTATTTCGACTGAAATGCGCGGCTGCGCGAATACGATCGCCCACGATTCGAAGCAGTCCGATTTGTCGTCGGCCCATCCTGCGAGTGCGATGAAACAATATGGCGGAAAGCATTCGATCTCTGTCTTTTCGCCTTTTTTAATCTTCTTCGAAAGAACGATCTCGCGCGTTTTCAACTCGCAGTCGTCGCCGAAATAAAAAACGACCGCTCTGGCGTTCACGACGGTTTTTCTGGCCAGGAGCGCGATTTTATTCGATTCGTCGCAAACGGGTGAAATGATTTCAAGCGCGTCGTTTTCATTTTTATTCCGGCCTTTTTCGATAAAGACGCCACGGCCGTAAACCTGGCTGGTGCCTTCATAGGGGGCGAGGGTCGCGAAAAAATCGTTAGTCAGATTATGCGTCAGTTTCGTCGTCTGCCGCTCGATATGTCCCGATTTCTGGAACAGGTGCCGCGCGCTTCCTTTCGCCGTCGCCACTTCGATCTCAAAAGGGCCGGAGTGGACGCCTATTTCAAGACCGATTTCGAGCGAACCGTTTTTGATGTCGATGTCCTGCGGCGAACCCGCCTCGCAGCCGTTGCAGCCCGGAAGATAACACCTCGTTTTTATGACCGCCCTGCCCGCGAACGGTTCGTTGAATTCGCGCAGCTGGTTCTTGACGAACAGTTTATTCCCCCAACGCATCCCCGCCCCGTCCTGATTGCCCAGGAACCAGCCGCCCGAGACGCCCTTCAGCTCGTCGAAATCGGTCATCTGCCTGAATTCGAAGGCGAAGGAAACGGCCGAAAGCGACCCCGCGATGACCGAAAATGTCGTGAAATCCTGTATTTTTTTGTCGGTCCGCTCGACCGTTACCGTATATTCGCCAGGCTCGAGCCTTGTTTTAGATCCGCTCATTATTTTCGCGACGAGAATTCCGCCTTCGTCGAGCTTGAAATTTCCGAGTTCCCTGGCGATGGAATCTTTTTTCTGAACGGTTATCTTAACCTCGCGCGATGGCGCCATCGGCATTATTATTTTAAGCGATACGTCTTCGTCGGGCCAGTATACGGGCTGATCGGCCGTGACCGAGACGAATTTCAGATTTAAAAAATCGAGGACCTTTTCGGTTGAATATTCAATTTTTTTGTTATTCGCGTTGAATTTAAATATTTCGGTTTTAATGACGTTTTCTTCGCCGGCGGCGAGGAGTTGAGGAGTCGTGTTAAAGACGAGGACGTAGATCGAAGCAAGCGCCAGACAAAAAAGTGCTCTTGAAAATCTTAACATTATTACCTCCAGCTGATAGTTTTTTCTCACACGCATAAAAAATCAGGACCGGAAAAATAAATAGATATTCACATTCTCCTTTATTTCTTCCAAACGGCCAATCCGGTGTTCGAATATCGCCGTTTTACGGAAAGAAACGCTGATGAAAAATCGTTGACTGTGATTTTAAATTGGCCGGAAATTTTCTTCATGAAGCTGAAATAAGCAATAAGAATGCCGGAAAATTTTTTGATATTCCCTGCTTTTTAGAGCGTGCCGCAGGGCAGGCCGCCGGTGAACGGCCTGCCGGATATAATTGCTATTATTAAATATTTAATATATAATTGTTGGAATATAAGATCGCCCGGAATTTCAAAATTGGGAAAGAGGTGGAATGTGAGCATCGAAGGCATAAAAAAGTTCACTGAAAAGATCGCCGGCGACGCCGGATTGAAAGCACGGTTCGCCGAATTGATCATTTCACACGATCTCGGTGACGGAATAACCCTTGCCGAAAAAATCGCCGAATTCGGCAAAAGCGCCTTCTGCGATATCAGCGTCGACGACCTGCTTGCGGCGTCCGGCAAAAAAAGAAGCCGCGAACTCGACGACGAGGATCTCAGAAAAGTGGCCGGCGGCGAGGCTGACGGGCGAAACGCCTTTGGCGACGCGGTCGAGGCTTTATACTATGTCGCCTTTGGAAACGGTTCGAATTCAGGACTCGATCATTGGCGCAGCCTGTCCATGCGCCTGCGATAAGATTACTTTTTGATATTTAAAATCTTGTTGTTAATTTCATTGACCTGGCGGATAATTTCAGCGCATTGAGCGTCGTCATGGGCTTCCAGAGCTTTTGTGTAAGCCTGGAAAAGCGCATTCCGTTTCTCGTTGAGCTTGTATAAGCCGGCCTCGGAATTGGAGCCGGTATTTAAAAACGCGAACTTGCCGCGAAGTTGCAACATGAAACCCGAAGCGCGTTGCTTTTCGGCGGGATAGTCGTTGACGTAAGCGTGCAGTTTTGCCTCTCGCTTCGCGTTCAGCAAAACTGCTCTACCTGATTATTTCATCGCCAACGGGGCGGTCCGGCGAATGATTGCCTCGATTCAGCGCCCGGTAATTTTATCTATTAATTTCGCAGGGTTTAATATTTTTCCGAATGAGACATCTCTGTCTTTAATTTTAATGCTCGTTACATCGCCGGTTTCGAGCGCGTTTTTCCAGAATATTTCCGGCGTCATGTCCGGCTTTACCTGGCAGCAAAGCGCGTACATTCCGGCGAGATAAGGTATGGCCCAGCTCAGGCCGCCTTCACGGCCGAAAGAATAACTTTCGGGGCTTTCGTAATAAGCGTAAGTCCTTGAGCACATTGGAACGAAAAGCATATCGTCTTTAAGAAAACCCGGATTTTCATATAATCTTTTTTTCAGGAATTTTTCCGGGGCGTACGAAGAAAGCGAGTCGGGATCGGAAAGAGGGTCTCTGTCGAGTCCGCCGAATTTGAACCCATTGGTTTTTTTGAGCGATGCCGAAACGACAAAAATTCCGGCGTCGTTAGCTTTTTTAACCGCCCGCATTACTTCGGCGTAGCCTTTTTGCGAAGGCATCCAGCCCACGGATATCGATATGACCCTGATTTTATTATTTTGCGGCAGGCCGCCGTTAATTTCAATTATTTTATCTATCGATCGGGCGAACGGCTGAAAGTCGTATTCAAGCTCGCAAGGCCCGGCTATGCTGAAATTATAGGTCCCGCAGGTCGACGCCACGTAATAAATGTCGGCTTCCGGCGCCACGCCCGTGGCGCTTCCGGCCGCCAATGAAGCGACCGCCGGCCCGTGCATTTGAGCTCTTTCGTCCAGGCAATGGATTTCTTCATAACGCTTGATCCGGCCTTTATATTCTTTATGATCCTTAAATAGCTTTTGATCGATAATTGCTATCGCTATTCCTTTTCCAGTTATCCCTTTTTTATGAAGCTCTTTCATTTTTAAGCCGGGCGTTTTTCCGAGTTCCATAATGGTTTCAGGGTTGAATTTTTCGGGAAGTTTTTTGGGCCATCTGGTAAATGAATTGAAGTGGGAGTTTATAAGATCGTTGAATCTGCCGCTGAGATCGAGCGATGAAAGATCGCGCCCGCGCAAATCCACCTGCCATGGCTGGGTGGAATTTTCATCGTATGCCGGCATATCGAAAACAGGTAAATTAAACAGCAACGTTCCGGCTTCTTTCTCCTCAGTCCGGAATTTAATGACGAGTTTGCCGTTTTTACCCAGCATCGCGTATTTGCTTTTTTCTATATTGAAGGTAACGCTGTTATTTCCACGTTTAAGTCCTTTGTAATCGCAGATCGAAATCGACATTCCTAATGGCGGATTATAAAGCGAATAGCCGCCATCCGCGGACGCGTGGCATGTAAGATAGATTTCATATGTTTCGGCGATCCGCTCGAACATGATCGAGCGGATTTTAATTATTGACTCATCGACGGAGTTGTTTAAGACCTCTACCGGCTTTTTTTCAGCTCTCGCCTCATGGCAAAACAAATTTATTATAAGCGCCATGAATAATAATAAGCGCAACCTGCGATAAAAATCCATTTTTTTCTCCTTAAGTTTTTCTATTGAACCGAAATATCATATCAATATCAAAATAAAATCGATTTCGTTTGATTTATTTCAAAGAAACGATCGAAATATTCACGAGGGTTGAAAATTTCGAAAAAGTTTTAAGCGGAATGCTTTTTGGCAAGATGTATCGAGAATATGGTAAAACCGGCTATTAAAGCGTGGGCAAGTAATATTAAAATGACGCCGGCATCCGGATCGCGCCGGGGAGGATTCAGTAAATTTATGTCCACGATTAAAAATAAGACTATATTAATTATCGCTCCGATGAGAGCATAACCCCATGTCCTGATGAGGCGATCGACATATTTTGAGTACATCGCTTTATGGTCCCGGCCGCTTAATTTGGTCGACAGGTAAATATATTTTCCAAGGCTGCCGCCGGTGTAAAAACAGATCAACAGCATCGTCGCGAAAAAATAATAACCCGAAACGATCGGCGCTTCTCTATAAAGCCCTCTTGAAAATACGTGAGCTAAATTGTCGCCTATTACCGTGGCGACGGCGAGGCCGCCGTAAAATCCAATGGTCAATCCGACTATGGTCCCGATCGCCGACATGAACATTATGAAAAATAATCCGCCCGCCGTATGATGTTCGAAGCCGCTTACGGATTTCGAAATGGCTTCCGGGCTCGCGGCCGATTCATTGCCGTCATGCAATGGATGCGGCCTGACGGGGTGGTCGAAACGGCGTACGTCAAGACATTCGATTGTCGGCTCGTCCTCCACGGCTGAGCGGGGAACGGCCGAATTTAACCTGTAACCGCAGATCATGCACGTTTCATTGTCGTCTGAAATTTCGGCCGCGCAACCCGGGCATTTTATTATTTCAGCCATTTTTAACGCACCCCCGCCTGAATCCTGAAAACTTTCACTCGAAAATTATAAAACAAATTTCGGGTTTCGTCAAATAATCTTCCCGCTTCCGCTTCCTGTCTCATCCAATTTTTATACGCGTTTTTTATCGTTTGAAAATATAAAAAATTATAATGAAAATTACGATGACGATCAGCATCGCCTTTAACTGATCGTCGGCGGTGGCCTCTTTCGTCAGAGATGAATCGCCGAGGAGCTTTTTGAAGATCGACTCGGGTTTTACGTATTTGGAAAATCGGGCCATGAAATTGCCGGACTCGTCTTTTTCGATCGTCAGAATTTTTTCCCGGCCGCAGCCGGCGAAGCTGCATTTTATCAGAAAGGCAATCAGCTGCGCCCGCATGTAAAGCGCGTCATAATCTTTTTCGTCGACGCAGTCTGAAAGATCGGCCGCTCTGCCGAAAGTGTCGAGCAGGCATAATTTATATTTCCATTCCTTTATTTGCCCTTTCCATATTATCTCGCCGGCCACCACTATGTATTCGGCGGCGATGAACGGAACGTATTCGCGGGAATAATTCAACATGAATAATTGATGGCTGTAATATATTTTCTTTTCGGTAAGGTCGAGAACGTATAAACCCCTGACGTAACGCAATAAGACGAGCGATACGACAAGAATTAAAAAAGAAATAAGAATGATCGAATTGTATTCGCCGCCGCCGGGGAACTCTTTCTTGTGATTCATGCCGGCGAGAAAACCGGAGATCACCGGATAAAAAATAGCTATCGTCGCCGCCACGCCGATCCATTGAAAAACGGTCCGTAAAATAAAAGACGCGTCCTCGATCGTCACGTATCTTGAAAAAGCAACCCCGCTCGATGTTTTTCCCGCTCCGACTTCGATGATGGCGTCGAGCGCCGCTTCTGGACCGACGTGGTCGGGAAACCGCCTGACCGTTTTGGAATCGGGCGAATAAATCTCGTTCCGGGCGCCGTCGCAGTCGAAATAAATATTTCTGAGGGGCTTGTCGCCGGGCGCCCTGATCACGAACTTATTGTCGGTGGGCTCGAAATTTCCCCTGTCCTGAACGTCCTTTAAATCGAACAAAAGCATACGAGAAACTCCATATAACCAGGATCGCCCGGATCGCCGGGATCGCGCGTATCGTCAGATCGAATCGGTGATTATCCTGGAATTGCTGAGTATGAAAAATTCTTCCTGGCTCGGCCTGAATTCCTTTTTCAGCGGCTCGAATTCCGAGTCGAACACTCCGGCCCCGGCTTTATCTATCTCATATACCGGGCTTCCCATGTAGACCCATTTTTCGCTTCCCGGGTCTCTTTCGACTAACTCCTTGACCAGCATGGCGGTCGGATACATATCGATCCCGAGGCCTATGTTGAATCTTCGGCAGCTTTTAAATCCCAGGCCCAGGTAATTGCCGGGATTCCCGAAGATAACTATCATTTCATGCCCGAGTTTTCTGGCGATCCCGAAGGAATGCTCGATCAGCTTTTTCCCGAACCCCTTTCTCTGGAATTCCGGCGCCACGCTGACCGGCCCGAATGTCAAAACGCTTTTTTCCCGGCCACTTTCGCTCTTGAGCTTCGATAGCGTGTACATAATGTTGCCGATGACGGCCCCGTCCAGTTCCATGACCAGGTCCAGCTCGGGAATAAAATCCGCATGCCCTCTCATGACATGGACGAGATAGTGCTCATCGCAACCGGGCGAGTGGAGGTTCCAGAACGCTTTTCTCGTCAATTCCTCCACTTTCCTGTAGTCGCGCGGTTCTTCTTTTCTGATAGATATGTTCATTTTTCCTCTTTCCTCCGGGCTGAACTTTTTTGGCGAATCGTAACCTGATTCCTTCGTGTCGGCTATTGAAATATTATCATAACATATTTTAAACAAATTGTCATTTTCGGCGCGTTCCATTGATCAGCCCGCTCGTGGGCATCTGCATTAAATTGTCAACGGGGCGGGCTGGAACGTCGCTTTGGAACGGGCGTGCGGGGCGAAAAAGTTTTAAGCTGCGTTCGCTTGCACGGTAAATAGTGGTTGAAGCGCAACAACTAAACCGTTGTTGCGCCAGATGCCACAGACGACTTTCGCGTGCCGGGCGGGCTTGCGTAAATAGTTTGAAGAATGGCGGATGCCTGAGACGAGCACCGCGCGGGCGTTTTCGCAGATCTCTTTGATAAATTAACGCGCCCGCCCGGTCGGCGATATTTTTGAATTTGCGCCAGACTAATATTCAAATCGGTTTTTCAATTGCCCGCAGCGCTCAGCTTAGGGTCGCTCGCTCCGCATTAAAACTTTTTCGCGGCAATTGTTTTCAGATAAATAACCTGTCTGAACATATCAGTTTTTGGGGTTGCGGCCGCGCGATTGTGGGCTATTCAGTTGTCCGTGGCGCGGCCGGGCGACGCGGATGAAGCCGAATGAAGGGCGGGAGAAGAAGGTGGATTCCTTTCTGGCCAGGTAAGGCCGGCGAGGGGGGCTAATTTATACAATTAGAATTATTAACCACATATATCATCCTCCATTTTCCATTCGTCCATTTCCTCGTTTACAGAAACAAACCCCAATTTTTCGTACATTTTAACTGCTTTATCGTTGCACGCGGCAACCGTCAAAACAATCGGCGTACGATAAGTTTGCTGAAGTTTAGCTACAATAAAATTCATTAACTTCGTTCCGTAACCTTTGCCCTGATACCGCGGAGCGACCATCATTCTCTCGATTTCATAACAGTTATCCTCTTTGTTGTGATAAATTCGGATGCTTCCGACAAGTTCATCGTTTTCGAACCAAAGATACGTTTCGCGTTTTTTAACTTCGTCAAGCGGGAAAAATTGGCGTATATTGCTACGCATTTTATGAAATAAATCAGCGAAAATTTCATTTCCGACCTTTTGATATATATCGTAATATTTATCATCGAACAAAGTCAACTTCGGCTCTAAATCTGAAGTGACAGTCCCGCCTCTATACTCCATTTTTGTAAACCAGGCGTAAACAATGCCGTTTGCTTCGTCGATTCGATATGGATAATTTGCTTTCATAATTTTTTCCCATTTTTATTGATATATTCCTTGATCCTTTCGACTATTTCGATTCTATTCCGCACTTCGTTAGACCTGATCTGTGATTCGATTCCGGGTATTTTTATAATATGTCCCTTCCATTCGATCTCTTCGAGAGTTTTTTCCGCATTCGGTCCGAAATCGACATTTCCATTTTTATCGACCCAATCTTCAGGTTCGAATGCATAATCAATTCTATATTCTTTATATGCCACTCCGAATCCCTTTACCACCCATTTTTCAACATGGTGGAATGGTTCGACTATGTACGGATTAACTATTTTTTGTATTTTGGGTATTTCCGTTTTATAGGTCATTATGTCGATATCGTG
>Ga0079303_10000201_pt1 | contig 13665 bp, 7 predicted proteins | sample Methanogen_OWC_FD_77073 | JGI IMG/M metagenome (GOLD analysis project Ga0079303, IMG submission 77073) | Enriched soil microbial communities from Old Woman Creek wetland in Ohio, USA - Methanogen_OWC | ecosystem: Environmental > Terrestrial > Soil > Wetlands | place: USA: Ohio | collected...
GATTCCTGTCTTAACCGTGATCGGCAAAGGCTGGGAATCGGAAGACAACATCCAGACGCGGGCAAATTGCGCGCCTTCCGGAAGCGGCGGGAGATCGGCAGGCATATACCCAGTTGGCGGCTTGAAGAACATCGCGCGGGAAGGCAGCCTGACGACTTTTTCCCGGTCGTCGACGAGAATGTCCACGTTTGCCGTCATGCCTGGCATGAGCACCAGATCGTCGTTATCGACCATCACCATGACCGAGTAGGTCACGACATTCGAGGAAACGGTCGGTGACAGTCGCACCTGCACGACGCGGCCCTTGAAAGTCCGGCCCTTGAACGTGTCGACCGTGAAGACTGCCTTCTGCCCTTCCTTCACCTTGCCGATATCAGCCTCATCTACGGCCGTTTCGATCTGCATGTGTCGCATATCTTTAGCTATAGTAAAAAGGGTGGGTGCCTGAAGACTTGCGGCGACGGTCTGTCCGACATCGACTTTCCTGGAGACAACCACGCCGTCGATCGGCGAGAAGATGCTCGTGCGGCCCAGGTTGATGCGCGAGACGTTGAGAAGTGCCTCCATCTGACGGATCTGGGCCAGTGTGCCGCTGTGCTGTGCTTCAGCCGCGGTGATCTGGGCGGTGATGGCTCCCTGTTTCGCCTTGTAGACCGTCATCTGGCTTTGGACAGCTTGAAGAGCCGCTTTCTGCGAGTCGAAGGCGGTCTCCGCTGAGTCGAGGTCTGATTGCGAAATCAGCTTGCGTGCTGCCAATTCCTTCATGCGCTTGTAATTACGCTCGGCATCCGTCACGGCGACCTCGGCCTTGCGGACATTGGCCAGTCCGACCTGCTCGTCGGCCTGGGCGCCGAGCATCGATGCGCGCAGATTCGCGATTTGTGCAACGCTGTTCCGCTCGTTCGCGCGCGCATTTTCCAGGTTTGCTGTGGACTGTTCGAGCTGGGCCTCATACGTTGAGGGATCCAGCCGTGCGAGGAGCTGGCCTTCTTTGACGGTATCGTTGAAATCGACCGAGATCGAGGCGAGGATACCGCTGATCTGACAGCCGACCTCAACGGTCGTGACGGCCGCGAGAGCGCCGGTTGCCGAAATCGTCTGGCGGATTCCGCCTTCGGTTATTTCCTCGAGGTTCCATACAGGGGAGGGATTGCGCTGATTATACCAATACCAGCCGCCTCCAATAAGGCTGAGCATGAAGAGAATGACGATCGCGATGCAGCCGTATTTCATTTTTTCACCTCGTGGTTTGCCTCAGGGGCGGCCGGGGTTGCCGAAACGGCAGCCGAGTCGCTTGAATTCGTCGCGGATTTCCCGTCGAGTTCCGCTGTGCCGGAACCGGGAGTGGCGATACCGGTCGTTCCCGTTGACGGATAATTCAGATCTGTTGTGATAGAAGCGATTTCCGATTCGGATATCGTCTCGTCGGTGACGGCGCCGGTCGTCCAGGGCGATAGTCCGCCCGCTTCCGCCGGCATCAGGCCGAGCGAGCGGTCCAGGGCTGTGAGGGCGATAAGGCTGTCATAGTAGGCTGTGATATGGCTTCCCCGGGCTGACGAGAATGCAGCGCGGGCATCCGTGATCTCGATCGGGGAACCGAGGCCGGCGTCGAATCTTCCTTCGGCCAGGGAAAGGGACTCGGCCGCTTGTTTGAGCAGGATCTCCGAGGCTTCCAGTCGCTGAAACGCGTCGCGCACGCCGGTTACGGCGGTTTCAACCTCGGCGCGCACCGACAGACGCTGCTGATCGAGTGTGGAACGGGTCTGTTCCAGGCTGTTGCGCTGCTCTTCGACGGAGTATTTGTTCAGCTTTCCGTCGAGAACCGGAACGGAAAGCTGCATGCCGACGCTCCAGCTGCGGTCGAGCGGTGAGGCCGTTCCACTCCAGTCATAGCCCGCCGTGCTGGAAAGGGTCGGATTCAGGCCGCGCTTCGTTCCGGTCAGCCTGTGGTTTGCGGCATCGACCTGGAATTTGATCTGGGCAATGTCAGGTCGGGAAAGGGCTTCCTCGATGAGTCGCTCCGAATCGAGTTCGGGTTGAATAAGTTTCAAAAAGTCGGGCTGAGAGGCCACTTCGATGAATCCCTCGTATCCGACGGCTTTCGCCAGCTCGGACATCATGTTCCGGGCTTCGCTTTGCGCCTTTATGACTGACACTTTCGTATTCGCGACATCGACGAGCGCTTTCGTGATGTCGTAGGGCGCGCGCGTGCCGACATCGACGAAGCCGCGCACCTTGTTCAGATGCACTTCGTAACTTTGCAACAGGTTCTCTTGGACTCCGACCTGGGCCATCGCCTGCAGGGCCTTGTAATAGACCGTCTTGATCGTGACTGCCGTGGTGACGTCGTTCCAGGAGCGCCCGGCGCGGGAAGCCGAAAAATCCATGTTTGCGGCATTCAGCTTTGCCGACGTCTGGCCGGAATCGGTAAGGGTTTTGCGGACGGAAATACCGTTCGATGTCGAATCGGTGAGATCATTGCTTCCGGAAATGCCCGCCCGCCTGAATTCCTGTCTGTTCCGGGTAAAGTTTGACTGGATACTCACCTTGGTACCCATGCCACTCCGGGTCGAGCCGATGCGGGCCCGGGAAGCATTCACGGCCGCATCCGCGCTGCGAATGGCCGGATGATGTTTCAGCCCGTATTCAAGGCACTGTTCGAGAGTCCAGGGTCCTGATGCTGGCTGGGCCGCCGCCGAAAGCGTGACAACGAGCATGCCGCCGACGCCAAGCAAAAGACAACGGATGAGGAGGAACGTTTCAAAGCGATTTCTCATGGCGTGATATCTTACCATTTATCCAGCCGTCATAGCGAGAATCGGCATGTAAATAATTGTAAAAAATATAAATCGATATAATATGAGTCGGGTGTTGCTTTTCTTTTCGGGAAAATTCAATAATAACCGGCAGCGGAACATTATCGGAGGATGACGATGAACAGACGTATCGATGCTTTTTTATCGGAAGACCTGGGGCCGCATGACTGTGATATATCCGTCGAGTCCATCGGAGAGGCGGCCTTTCGCCCCGCTGTCGGGCGGGTGACCGCCAAGGCCTCTGGGATCATATGCGGACTTGGACTTGTCGAGCCGGTCGTTCGGACCGTCGAGTGCAGAAGAGCGGCATCAGGCAGGCTTGGTTCTTCAGCATCGGTGAAAATTTTCGCCTGTGATGGGGATCCTGTCTCGCCCGGAACCGTCGTTGCGGAGCTGGCGGGGCAGGTCGGCACCCTGCTGATGGCGGAACGGACACTACTGAACCTCGTTCAGCGCCTGTCGGGCATTGCGACTCTCACACACGCATTCGTCGATGCTATGCGCGGAACCCGATGCCGGCTGCTCGACACGCGCAAAACGACCCCGGGACTGCGCGATCTGGAAAAGGCGGCGGTTCGCATCGGCGGCGGCGTCAATCACCGGTTCGGCCTGTTCGACATGGTGATGCTCAAGGATAATCACATTACCGCCATGGGCGGGGATATCCGTGCCGCGGTCGCGGCCGCCAGAGCCCGGGTCGGGCCGGCGCTGAAAATCGAGGTGGAGGTCGCAACGTTCGAACAGCTTGAAGACGCGCTGGATGCCGGAGTCGACATCATCATGCTCGACAACATGCCGCCCGAACTGATGAAACGCTGTGTGGACCGCGCGGCCGGTCGTGTGCCCCTCGAAGCATCGGGCGGAATCACGCTCGATACGATTGCCGTGGCGGCTGCGACGGGCGTGGACTATGTTTCCGTCGGAGCGGTGACGCACAGCGCAAAAGCACTCGATATATCAATGAAAATACAATTGCGCTAGCCGCTTCAACGACCTTTCAGACTCTCCGGAACGAGAAGCCCCGGATCCGATGCCGCGCCGGCCTGATCCGCCTCTTCCAGGGAAGTCGCTCTCAGCCACAGCGGGCAGTATGTCGACTCGCGCAGTCTGATGAAAACCGACACCACCTGCGGGTCGAATTGCGAACCGGAGCAGCGGCCGATCTCGGCCATGGCTTCATCGAACGTGAGCGGCTTTCTGTAGGGGCGGCACGACGTGATCGCGTCGAACGAGTCGGCAACCATGATGATCCGCGCGCCAACGGGAATCTCATCACCCTTGAGACTGCTCGGGTAACCCCTGCCGTCAAACCGTTCGTGATGATGCTCGATGATCATGCAGACATTCTTGAGAAACTCGATCGAGTTCAAAATACCGGCGCCTATATGCGGATGGGATTTGATCGTCTCGAACTCGTCATCCGTCAGCCGGCCCGGCTTGAGAAGAATCTGCTCGCTTATGCCTATCTTCCCGACATCGTGAAGCAGCGCCGCATGCCTGATCGTATCGACTTCCGTTCGGGGAAGGCCCATCGCGAGCGCGAGGGACACGCTCAGGTCCGTGACCCGGCGTGAATGGCCGTGTGTGTAGCTGTCTTTCGCGTCGATCGCCGCCGCAAGTGCCCTGATCGTTTCAAGGTAGACGTTGAGAAGGTTGTGATACAGCCTGGCGTTCTCGATCGCGACGGATGCCTGCGAGGCGAGCGTGTCGAGCAGATCGAGGTTTTCCGCGGTGAACGGGCCTTTTTTGTCGAGCTCTCGCTCGCAATTGATCACGCCGACAAGATTGTCACGGTTGAGCAGCGGGGCCGAGATCAGGGTCACGGGCTTGGAACCGGTTTCCAGGGCAAGTTTCTTGAACTGGGGTTCAAGAACCGTATTGCTGACCCGCAGCGGTTTGCGCTGTCTGGCGGCCTGGCCGGCAATTCCCTCGCCGAGCTTGAACCGGACGTCCTTGATTCTGACATCGTCGAACCCGCGTGAAACCTGCACGTGCAGCTCTTGCGTCTCGCCTGAATACAGCATGAGCGTCGCGCGGTCAGACTCGGTTATCCGCGTGGTCATGTCGATGAAATAAGTCAGAACCGAGTCCAGGTCGAGCGATGAGTTGATCGCTTTTCCGAGTTCCTGAATCAGGCTCAGCTCGGCTACCTGCTGCTCGGTGCGCTCATACAGATTCGCGTTCGCGATGGCCTGAGATATCTGTCCCGATATACTCAGAAGCAGATTCAGATCGTCTTCCGTAAATGCGCTCCCGGAGCGCTTGTTGTTCACGTTGAGCACACCCAGCAAAATCTTGTTGTGAAGGATCGGAACGGACAGCACCGATCTGGTGGTGTATTCGAGGCGTCCTGACCGGTTGGCGAACCGCTCATCTTTGGAGATGTCCTTGATCAGAACCGGCTGTTTCTGCTGCGCGACCCATCCGGCAATCCCCTCACCGAGCGGCACCGTAACGCGGCCGACGAGATTTTTGGGCATGCCGAGCGCGGCATCGAGCGACAGAAGGTTGCGCATCGGGTCGTATGCCATCAGCGAACAGTTTTCGACGTCCATCACATCCTGGACCTGCTGGAGAATCATGTTGAACAGTCGGACGATATTGAGCGTCTTGGAAACGGATGAACTGACCTTGTAGAGAGTGGTCAGATACTCGAGCTTGCGCCGGGAATCCTCGAACAGCCGTCGGTTCTCGAAATGCGAGGTGAGCAGCCGGCCGATGGCTGTCAGCAGCTTCTCGTCAGCCTCGCTGAATGGACTCGTATCTTTCTTCTGATACGCACTCAGGACGCCGATCAGGCGCTCTTTTGTCGCGAGCGGCACTGCAAGCACGGAACGTGAGAAGTGGTCGAGAAACGAGAACTTGACGACATTCACATCATGCGCGACATCCGTGATCAGCAACGACTTGCGCTGCTGCGCGACGAGCCCGTGAATGCCCTTCCCGACGGGAATCCTCAGATTCTCCAGTTCGCCAGGAAGCCCGATGCTTGCCGACATGAACAGATCGTCGCGATCCCCGTTGTGAAGCATGAGAGAAACGCCGTTGCAGGCGAGTGCAGCCGCGACGTCGGTAACAACCTCGTTGAGCAAGCCTGGATCACCGGCTCTTTCCGAAAGCTTTTCGGAAATGGTGAACAGATTGCTCATCTCGCGGACCTGCTGGCTTGAACTGCTGAGCAGCCGCGCATTTTCGAGCACCTTCGTCACCATCGACGCCAAGGTGTTGAGCGTGGTGCAGTCATCCTTCGTGAAGGCATTGATTTCGGATGAATCGACCGCGATGACACCGATCAGCTTGTCGCCGACCGTCAGTGGAACCGCCATCTCCGAGTAAATAGCCTCGGGAGTTTCGATGTAACGCGGTTCAAGAAGGACATTCGGAACCACCAGCGGTTCGCGGTTCTTCGCGACCCAGCCGGTAACGCCCTGGCCGATCGGAACCCGGATCTTCTTGACTTCCTGTGGATACGCGCCGCGCGCGACGGCGACTTCGAGATACCGCTTCTTGTCTTTCCGAAGCAGCAGCGCCCCGCATGTGGCACCTGTTATATCTATTGCTATATCCATCAAGAATTCGAGCAGGTTCTGGAAGTCCAGGGTCGAGTTCATGATGTTCGATGCCTCTTCGAGCACCGAAAGAATCTTTTCCTTGCGTCTGAGCGCTTCGCGTTCCGAGGCCATGTCGGCCTGTTGCTGGAAAAAATGCTCGACCATCTCGTTGACGGCATCGACCTGATCGTCGCTGATCCGGGGCCAGCCGCACGTGCTGGCAGTGGCCGCGGACGAAACGAACGGGCCGACCAGAACGGCGCCATACAGATGGCCGCTCCAGTCCAGCTTGACGACTTTGAGAGAACTGCCGTCCGGGCGCATCATGATGCCCCCGTCGGAAAAACCTGTCAGATCAGCAGGCTCGACCGGTCCGCCCAGAACACGTTCGTGTTCACCGACGACGGCTTCGCCGCGTTCGTTATAAACGGTAAGGTGAAGCCCGGTCAGCTTGAAGACACGTTCAACGAACGCTTTCAGGCTGGCTCGATCGACGCTTTCCTCCAGGTATACTTTTTTGACCACGGTGTGCGATTGTCCTGGAAGCTAAAGTCGGAACGGCGACCCCGCCGTTCCGCGATGGGAAATGATTTTAGCGAACCTCGATGACGGAGGAGCTGCCGCCGTACTTGTCGGCGACGGTATCCTTGGCTTTGGGATCGCTGATCCAGTCGGTCTGGTTGATGACGAACTTGTATTCATGCCTGCCCGGCTTGAGATTCATGCTGCATTTCCAGACGCCGTTTTCATTTTTCATCGTGCTGGTGTCCTTGTTCCAGTCGTTGAAATCACCGACGACCGATACGCTGGTCGCCTTTGGGTCGGCATACTCGAATGTGACAGATCCCATGCCGGCGGCCGATTCCGCCTTTTTCGGAGCTTCGCCGCCTGCCTGAGATCCGGTGTCGGCGGATTTGTTCTCTTCCTCGTTATCCCACTCTTCATCTTCCTCGAAGCTGTGCTCGCGGCCGATGATATAGCCGATTCCAAATACGCTGCCCACGATGAAGAGCTTCCAGATGAACCGAAGAAATCTCAGCATCTCTTGACCTCCTGAGTGTGTTGTTTCTTTATAACCCGAAGCGCAGCATACTGCAAGAGCAGTGTCTTACGCCCGACCTTTTCAAAATCGATCGTGAGCCTGAAGTCCCCGAGAGAGCTTCCCTCTACGGCGGCAACCCGGCCCCGGCCGAACACCTGATGGAACACATCAGCCCCGCCCTGTAGATTCAGCATCGTTCCGGGTTCGGAATCCGTCGGGTGTTCCGGTGTCTCCGGTTGCTTCTGGAACGAATACCCCGGCGTTCTGGTTCCTGGACCCGCATCTCTTATGTCGCGCGACTCTTCCGCGGGTGCCTGGGATTTCATGAAGGAAAACGAAGCTGCTGACCCCGTGGTGGGGCGCCAGCCCGTGCCTGCCGCGCCGGTTCCGCCTCCTGGTCTGCCCGTAAGCATGCCGGCGGGAACTTCGCTGATGAAACGGGAAACGAGATTGCTCATCCAGCCGCCGAACATCATGCGCCGCCGCGCCGCCGTCATGTACAGCCGCCGCATCGCACGCGTCATGCCGACATAGGCGAGGCGCCGTTCCTCTTCGAGCTGGTGGGGCAGATCTTTTGATGAGTGGTGCGGAAACACGCCCTCCTCCATCGCCATCAGGAACACGATGGGAAACTCGAGCCCCTTGGCATTGTGGAGGGTCATCAGATGGACGCGCTCCGCCGTCTCGTCGAGATCATCGACATCCGCATGCAGAGCGACTTTCTCGAGATACTCGCGGAGCGAAAGCTGCGGGTTCTCCTCCTCCTGGAACCGGATGTCGGCCAGCAGGCTCTCGACGTTCGATATCCGCTCTTCGGCTTCCTTTTCCTCTTCGGTTTCATTCAGCCAGTCGAAATACCCTGTGCGATCGAGGACTGCCTTGGTGAGCACGGAAACCGGCGCGTTCGCCGCGGTCTCGACGAGCTCTTCCATGAGTTTGACGAATGCGGCAAGCTTCCCGCGCGGGCTCGTGCCAGCCTGGACCATGACTTCGCCCCACAGATCGCCCGTCGCCGCAAGCTTCGCGACCGTTGTGTCGCCGATTCCGCGTCGGGGAGTATTGATGATCCGCCGCAGGGAAATAGAGTCGTTCCGGTTGCCCAGAAATCGCAGGTAGGAGAGAATATCCTTCACTTCGCGGCGCTGGAAAAATTTGAGCCCGCCCGTCACCTCGTAGGGAATCGTCCGGTTCGAGAGCGCCTGCTCGACGGTGCGGCTGAGGCTGTTCATGCGGAAGAGGACCGCCATCTCCCCGTAGGGGACACCATCACGCTCGAGCGTCCGAATTTCGTTTGCGATACGGTCAGCCTCGTCGCGATCGTCGGCCGCGTGGATGAACCTGGGAAGCTCGCCGGTTCCATTCGTTGTCCAGAGCCGCTTCTTGTGAGTGCCGGCGTTGTTCGCGATGACGGCGCTGGCGGCATCGAGGATGCCCTGCGTCGAACGGTAATTCTGTTCGAGATACACGACCCTTGCTCCCTGGAAATCCTTTTCAAACTCCCGAATGTTGCGGATCGTCGCGCCGCGCCAGCTGTAGATCGACTGGTCCTCGTCACCGACCACGCACAGGTTGCGGCTTGCCGATGAAAGCAGGGCGATCAGCTTATACTGGGCGGTATTCGTATCCTGATACTCGTCGACGAGAAAATATCTGTACCGCTCCTGGAGTCGAGCCAGCAGGTCAGGGCGCGCATTGAGCATTTTCCAGACGCAGAAAATCAGATCGTCGAAATCCATTGCCTGATTTTTGGTCAGCGCCTCCTGATACCGCTTGTAGACGGCGGTGAGCCGCTCTGCTTCGGAGTGCGGCGGCTTGAACTCTTCGGGTCCCTGCAGCTCGTTTTTCGCCTGTGAAATCAGGCTTTGCATGGCCCTTGGCGTGTATTTCTTGGGGTCGAGACTGAGATCGGCCAGAACGAGCTTCATCAGCTTTTCGCTGTCGTCTTCATCATAAATCGTGAACCCCTCGGGGAAGCCGGCGGCCTCGTGCCATCGGCGCAGAAGCTGGCTGCAGAACGTGTGAAACGTCGTCAGCGTCACGGCTTCGCCCCGGCCCGGCAGCAGCGCCTGCACGCGTTCGCGCATCTCTTTTGCCGCTTTGTTCGTGAATGTGACCGCAAGAATCGCTGTCGGATCGACACCGTTCCGTTCGATAAGAGCTGCGATGCGCATCGTCAGCATGCGCGTCTTTCCCGAGCCGGCCCCTGCAACCACAAGGAGCGGCCCTTCCGTTATGCCGACAGCCTCGGCCTGGCGCGGGTTCAATCCAGCAATCTGTCGTTCAAGCGCGGCGTTCACTCGTTTTCCTCGTCGATCCCGCGGCGCTTCCGGACCACGACATCGTGACCCAGCCGCCCGCGATATAGGTGCACCCGTCCGTTGTTTTCACGTCATACAACGGCCCCTGGTGCTCTTCCATTTCAATTTCTACAATATTGTCCTCTTCGATGACGCCCCGCTCGCCGATCACCGGAACCAGCATGCCGATCTTGAGATGAGACGCCGGAAGCAGGTAAAATGCGGGTTTCTTGGTCAGCTGCACCTTCCGGATGATTTCGAGATTGTCGAGTGCCGAAAGCGTTTTAACGAAGAGCTGAGCCTCCTCGTCGTCATCGCGCGTGACTTCGAGATACCACTGACCATGGCTTGTCTGGCGTCGTTTGAACTGCTTATGCTCGGCCTTCTCGGGATCCTGAACATTGTCGATGCGGATCAGATGAGTATAGCCTGGTCTCGAATCGGCCCTGTCGGTTCCCCCAAACACGATGAACTGGACCGCATTGCTCGACGTCTGTCCGGCCTTCGCGAGGCGCATCGTCACATGCGGACTGTCTTCGAACATCAGCCAGTCGAGCAGCATCTGATGCGCCCGTGATGGAGTATCGATGCGATTATATAACTCAAGGATCATTTCATCCGAAAGTTCCGATTCGGCCTGCCTGCTCGAAAACGGGATATCCGGCAGTCCGTATTTGAACATCGCGTATTTCAGCAGAAAGTGGGCTTTGGAAAGGTTTTCCGTCGATTCGACGATCCAGATGCGGTCGATGATCTCCTGTTGATTGAACAGATCCTGACGCAGGTTCTGCATTGCCATCAGGTCCTTCATCAGGTCGGAGGACAGCCCGACGCGGAACCCGAGAGCATTTCGCTCCATCAGATACAGGTGATACAGCCTGTTGATCGGGTTCAGCCTCCCGCAGCACGGGTGGTCGGGGCTGCATTTCAGCTTTGCGCCACGCGAGGTTGTCAGGTTGAGGACCGGACCCTTGTGGTCGAACTGGACGAAGATGTCGGCAACCTTGGTGGAAATCGACTCGCCCCAGCCGCCGGCCGCGATGATCTCGTTTTCCTCACGGATGTCACGCGTCGCACGCACCCCTTCGCGCGTCAACAGCCCTGTCTCGGCTGTCAGCATGTTGCGAAGGTCCCGGGAATGTCGTGTCGCGGCTGAATCCGGGGAGAACGTTCATACCGGATCTGCCGAAGCGTGGACGGAGAAGCCGTCACGTCTCCTTCGACAGACCCGGAATAAACGAATTGATTTTCCATGATACTCGATTCTATAAAATCTGGTTTAGCACCCGTAGGACAGATTGAACTCGTAGGGATGCGGTCGGAGAGCCACTGGCATCGCCTCTTCCTCGGTCTTGCGTTTGATCCAGTTGTCGATCAGCCCCTTGGTGAACACGCCGCCCTCGAGCAGGAACGCGTGATCTTCTCTGAGAGCCCCAAGGGCCTCGGCCAGGCTGGTCGGAAGCGCCCTGATCTTGCTGCGTTCCTTCTCGGGAAGCTCATACATGTTGCCGTCGATCGGCCCGACATTCTCTTTTTTCGGGTCGAGGCCGCGCTTGACGCCGTCGATCCCGGCCATGACCATAGCCGCGAACATCAGGTAGGGGTTCGCCGTCGCATCGCCCGCGCGATACTCGAACCGCTTGTCTTCCGCGCTCTTTACATAGCCAGGAATACGTATCGCGGCCGAACGATTTGAACGAGCCATGACGATTGAGACCGGAGCCTCGTATCCCGGAACCAGTCGCTTGTAGGAATTGGTCGAGGGGTTGGTGAACGCCGCGAGCGCCCGGGCATGAACGAGAATGCCGGTCATGAACTGGATTGCCGTTTTGCTCATTCCCGAGTATCCCTTGGGGTCGGCGAACAGCGGTTTGCCGTTCTTGTCCTGGAGCTTGAAGTGCACGTGAAACCCGCTGCCCGGTGCGCCGAACATCGGCTTGGGCATGAACGTGGCCGTTTTTTCATGCTCGACGGCGAAGTTCTTGGTCGCGTATTTGATGATCATGGTCTTGTCGGCCATACTGCACGGTGTGCCGAAATCCGTCTCTATTTCGAGCTGGCCCGGGCCGCCGACTTCGTGATGGTGATACTTGACCCCGATGCCCATGTCATGAAGCATCTCAACGAGGCCGCCGCGGAACGATGCATACATATCTTCAGGCTGCTCGCCATGATAGCCGCCCTTGAGAGGCATCGGGTAGCCGAAATTGCCCATTTCGGCATCGCCCGTGTTCCAGTGGGCCTGTCGGGCATCGATCGCAAAACCGCAGCCCTGCATGGTGTCTTTGAACGTGGCCGAATCGAAAACGTAGAACTCGTATTCCGGCCCGAGAAGCAGCGTGTCGCCGACCTTCTGGTTTTTTATGAACGCTTCGGCTTTCTCGCAGACGAAGCGCGGATCCTGCTCGAAACGCGGCTCGTCGCCTTCCGTTACATGCATGTTGCAGATGAATGAAAGGGTGGGTTGGTCCCAGAAGGGGTCGACAAAACCCGTCCTGATGTCGGGAATCAGGATCATATCGCTGTTGTCGACCTTTTTGAAACCGTAGCTCGACCCATCGAAGCCGAAGCCTTCCTTCAGCGTTTGCGGGGTCAGATACCGCGCGGGAGTGGTGAGATGCCGCCACCGCCCGAACAGATCACATGCCTTCAAATCGACGTTGACGATCTTCTCTCTCTTGATGAACTGGACGACTTCCTGGAAACTCTTGAACATTGCCCGGCTCCTTTCCCTGGAAGCGGCTCGCGAAAGCCGCCCTTGCCGCGTCGCCTGTACCACCCGCGCGCGCCACGTAAGCATACCCGAGACCCGCCTCCAAGGCAACGACATTCATTTCCCAGGGCAGTCGGATAGGTTCCTGACACTCACGGTTCAGCACCTTCATCACAGAGATCGAAGAGCGAAAATTCATCAGGCATTGACTTTCGCGATGCGGGCGTCTACCCTGAATCGATGCGGGTTTTGACGGCCCGACTTCTCACGAGGTGACGCAGATGCCTCCCAGACTTCCCAAGGCACAACGCAAATACCAGCTCACGGCCATTTCCGACGCTCTGACCGACATCATCATCGAAGTCGAAGACGAGGAGCTGGTCTCACTCGATCTGCCGAAAGGCAACAGCATCGAACTCACCCCCGATAACCTGAAAAAACTCCAGAAGATCGCGCAAAAACACCTGCCGACGATTTCACCCGGCGGTTCGCCGACCAATGTCATCTACGGAGCCAGCAACCTCGGCCTGCGCTGCTCCTTCATCGGCTGTGTCGGAAGTGATGATTATGGATACGACTATATTAACAATCTGCGTGAAAACGATGTCGATACATACGTTTCGATCAAGCGCGGTCATTCCGGCATCTGCTATACGCTGATCAGCCCCGACGGACAGCGTACGTTTGGCCTCGATTTCGGTGTCACGAAAAAATTGTATGATTATGAAATCCTTCACAGCCTGATCGCGGATTCCGAATACCTCCACTTTTCCGCGTATGAGCTGCGCGGAGAGAACCCGATCAACCGGTCGACCCGTCATGCCTATGAGACGGCCCGCAAAGCCGGAACGCATATTTCCTTCGACCTGGCCGACAGCTTCGTCATCAACTCGGCGCGCGCCAGAATCGAAGAGTTTCTGGCCGACCGGGTCGATATTCTCTTCGCGAACGAGGAAGAGGCCCGTGCATTATGCGGCCCGGACTTCCGCCGCATGCTTCAATACACCGATCTCGCCGTCGTCAAGCTTGGCGAACAGGGCTCCGTTGCGATTACACCCGAAGGCGAAACCCGCATTCCGGCGTATCGCGTGGAGGACGTGCGCGACACGAACGGCGCCGGCGACAACTTCCAGGCCGGCTTTTTCTACGGCATGTTCAAGGGCCTGCCCCTCACGACCTGCCTGAGAATCGGCAATTTTCTCGCCGCCAACATCATCCGCCGCATCGGTGCTCAGTCCAAGGTCAA
>Ga0079303_10000202_pt1 | contig 13649 bp, 14 predicted proteins | sample Methanogen_OWC_FD_77073 | JGI IMG/M metagenome (GOLD analysis project Ga0079303, IMG submission 77073) | Enriched soil microbial communities from Old Woman Creek wetland in Ohio, USA - Methanogen_OWC | ecosystem: Environmental > Terrestrial > Soil > Wetlands | place: USA: Ohio | collected...
AGCTCTGAAAGTCGAAAGTCTGAAAGTCAAAAGTCTGAAGGTCAGACGATCGTGCAATCATGCAATCATGCGATCATGCAATCGCCAAACTGAGTTTTTTTTCAGAACTTTAAAATATAATTCCTCCCAATTCGTCTCTGAGAGTAAATAGAGTGATCAATGAGCCCCTCTGAATCAGAAAAGATCAGTACAGCGTACAAGAACGAGAGGAAAAAACTTCTCGGCTATATCAGCAGGAGGGTGCCCGCACATATGGAGGCAGAGGATATACTGCAGGATGTCTTCTACCAGCTCACGGTGGGCTTCAGGGATCTCGACAGGATAAAGAACCTCACAGCATGGCTTTACAGGGTGACTGATAACCGAATTACGGACCTTTTCCGCAAGAAGAGGCCTGTGAACATATCCTACTCTGAGAGTGCCGGCAGAGGTGACGACGAGCCATTAACTCTCGAAGAGATACTCCCTTCACTCGGACCTGCACCGGAGGATGAAGAGATCAGGGAGATGATATGGGATACGATAACGGAAACGCTTGATGAGCTTCCTGCAGAGCAGAGAGATGCTTTCATCTTAAATGAGTTTGACGATATGAGCTTCAGCGATATATCTGAAAGAACTGGTGTCGCAGTCAATACCCTCATCTCAAGGAAGAGATATGCTGTGCTTGCTCTCAGGGAAAACCTTAAAGAATTGTATGAACAACTTAAAAATGAATGATATGAAAACACTGAAAGTATTAAAGTATGTGGGTTTCGGAATACTCGGGACAGCTTTTGTTTTCCTGGTCATATGGGGTGTGATGGCACTCTGGAACTGGCTGATACCTCAACTTTTCCACGGTCCGGTTCTGACCTACTGGCAGACAGCCGGACTGTTTCTCCTTTCCAAGATACTCCTGACAGGAGTTGCTCCAGGTGGAGGGCATAATAAAAGTTACAAAAAGGACTGGCGCATGAAATACGAGGGCAAGTATGGCTCGTACTGTGACGATTCTAAAGAAGAGACTGTTGCGCCGAAGGCCTGAGCAAACAAATTAAGAATTAAGAATTAAGAATTATGAATTAAGATGTCACCACAGATTGCACAGATTCTCACAGATAATATTCTCCCAAATCTGTGTATATCTGTGAAAATCTGTGGTGAGTATTTTTTAATCACTCAACTTTTGTCGTGTCGATGGGGAAGGGAACCTTTGAAGATTCATGCCCGAAGAAGAGCTTCCAGCTGCCTTCAGTCTTTCTGAAAGCATAAGTAGCTATATAGTCATCCATAATGGTTGAATCACCTGTCTTCATGTAACCGCCATTCTTCCCTTGCCATGTATAAATGAAGCAGGAAGGGTCAACGATAACATACTGTTCAAACTTGGTTTCAAATGTCTGTCTTTCAATAAGAGGCATAAATTGCTTGACCATTTCTTTCATCTTTTCATTGCTGTAAATTTCCCCGGCAACGATGAAAATAAAATCGGGACTGTTCTCCATCAGACCTATCATTTTTTCACCATTACTGGTAATCATTGCGTCAAAAATCTCTTTAACGATTACTGAGCCTTCCTCTTTCACCGCGGCTTTCTGCTCATCGGTCATGGGCTTGTTTACCGTGTTGCATGCTGCCAGCAGGACTAGGAACGGAATAAGGAGTTTTGCTTTCATAGTTTGTGGTTTTAGTTATTAAATAAAATTCCCCTGAATATCAATGAACTATCAAAGGTATGACAGGAATAGGGGCGAGTCAAGTTTATTTGAATGTAGCATGGGGGGGAAATGAACAATAGAACAATTGAACAGTAGAACAATAGAACAATTGAAATCAGAACCGATTGCATGATTGCAGGATTGCATGATTGCATGATTGCATAATTGCATGATTGCATGATTGTCCCGACTCTTCGGTCGGGATCTCCGCCCCGCCTCGCGGGGCTCCGACATGATTGCATGATCGCAGGACTGCAAGATCCTCAGCCTCCGAAAGAATTCTGTCCAATATTTGCCGCACAATTTGTAAATTCACGTCTTTATGACGTAATTCTAAAAACAATAGAACAATAGAAATCAGAACCGATATCCGACAACTGATAACCGATAACAGACCGCATCACCAGGAAAACACTACAAAAACCACTATCTTTATCAAAAATCACTGCTGCTTTATGAGGAGATTGTTTGCGATTGTGTTACTGCTGGCCGTAGCCGGGGTGACAGGAGATATATGGGCGTGCACCACCTTTATTATATCGGGTAAATATACCCCTGACGGAAAACCAATACTTTATAAGCACCGTGATACGGATACACTGGATAATGCCCTTGTTCTTTTCACTGACGGCAAATACGATTATATTGGGCTGGTTAATTCAGAGGAATCATGGAAGAAGGAGGTGTGGGGTGGATATAACTCTGCCGGATTTGCTATCATGAACACTGCTGCCTACAACAACAATACAGGCGACACCACGCAATTCACCGACCAGGAGGGGGTGGTGATGAACCTGGCACTGCAGAGCTGTGCCACACTGGCCGATTTTGAGAAAATGCTCAGTGATATGCCGAAACCACTCGGTGTCGATGCCAACTTCGGGGTTATCGATGCTTACGGCGGCGCCGCATATTATGAAACAGGCAACTATGGATTTAAGAAGATCGATGCCAACGACCCTGCCCTGGCACCTAACGGCTACCTTATACGTACCAACTACTCCTTCACCGGTACTGTTGACGGGGGCGGAGGTTACATCAGGTATGCCGCTGCCAGTGAGGCGCTTAATATGGCTGCAGCACAAAAGAAGATTGAGCCTCAATACTTATTGAACTGTATATCGCGTAACCTGAACCACTCGCTCACAAAAGTAAACCTGGGAACAAACCTGGCACCGGATAATAATAGTGCCGAATTCAGGAGCTTCGAGGATTTTATCCCGCGCTATTCATCGGCATCTGTGATAATGGTTGTCGGTACAGCGAAGGGAGATGATCCGTCGGCTACCATGGCATGGGTGGTGGCAGGCTTCCCGCTGACTGCTGTAGCTGTTCCCGTTTGGATCAGCGCAGGCAAGAATATGCCATGGGTGGTGAGCATGAAAGATAACATGCACTCTCCTCTCTGCGATGCGGCCATGATGCTCAAGGGCCAACTATTCCCCATAACCAGGGGCTCAGGCTATAAATACATCAACGTTGCTGCACTCATCAACGCTGATAAGACCGGCATCCTGCAAAAACTTGAACCGGTAGAAGATGAGATATTCAGAAAAACCGCTGAACTTATGCATTCCATGCCTGAAGGGAAAATTCAGAATGAGAAGATCCGGGAGCATTACAAATGGATTGACAGCTATATCATTCAATCGTACAGGGAGATATTTGGCATAGAAATGAAATAAAAAATAGAACAAACGAACATTTGAACAATAGAACAATCGAAATCAGAACTTAATAGTTTCCTGAAAATGAGAATTACACAATTTACTTTAAGAAGGAGCCTCCTGCTGCTTCTTGCAGCTGTTTTTATAACGCCCTGGCAGGCATCAGCCATCGAAAAATACAGTGATCCTGCGACGGTGAACAAAAGGATCGAGCAGATACGCCAGAGCGCAGACGGACGGATAAGGGTGAATAAGCTGGCCGTCACCCCCGGAGGCACCGATATGCTCATGATCGAGATAGGAAAGTCCGGGGCAGGAGTCCCCGCTGTGCTGGTCGCAGCAAACCTGTCGGGCACTGTACCCGCGGCCACCGAGGCAGCTCTCTCGCTTGCCTCGAGGATCGCCGCTGATGCATCCCTCTCTTCAGCCCTGACATGGTACATAGTTCCGATGGGTAACCCTGACGCCTACAGCCGCTGGTTCAGCAAACCCCTGTATTTAGATCCGGGTAATGCAACACCTTTTAACGATGACAAGGATGACAAGACTGATGAGGACGGTTACAATGACCTCGACGGTAACGGCATCATCACCCAGATGAGAGTGAAGACGCCTGACGGAACTTTGATACCCGTTGCCGGCGAGCCCCGCCTGATGCGCAAAGCCGATCCTGTCAAGGGCGAGACCGGCATATATAAACTCTACAGTGAGGGGATCGATGATGACGGCGACGGGCAGTACAATGAAGATCCTCCGGGAGGGACAAACGTCAATGTCAATTTCCCGCATCTGTTCAGGAGCTTCGATACACGCAGCGGCCTGTATCCTGGCTCCGCACCTGAGTCGGGCGCACTCCTGAAGTTCGCCTTTGCGCACCCGGAAATAGCCATGGTGTTTTCCTTCGGCTCCACTAACTTCCTGCTGTCTCCGCCGCAGGGAGGAAGAAAGGGTGAAGCTGATATGGATAAAATAAAAATCCCTGAGGAGATAGGCGGGATGATGGGACTTGATGTTTCGCGCACCTACACCATGGCTGAGATCATGGAAGCAGTGCAGCCTATGCTGCCCCCCGGAATGACGATCGACGAAGGACAGGTGGCTAGCTTCCTCGGGCTGGGCGCGATAGTAAATCCTATGCAGGAAGACCTTGCATTTTATAATGAGATCTCTTCAGACTATAAGGATTATCTGAAGAAAAAAGGTGTGACCGGTGAACGTTTTGACCCGGCGCAGCCGGAAGACGGCTCGTTTGAGCTGTGGGGATACTATCATCTCGGCGTGCCTGTCTTCAGCATGGATATCTGGGGATTACCCAAGCCAAAAGAAGAGAAGAAGGATGCGAGCGGCATCACTTTAGAGTCGCTTGAAAAGATGTCAACTGACGATTTTCTGGCACTGGGAGAGGATAAGGTCAGTGCCTTCCTTAAAGAGAGGAATGCACCTGAGCAGTATAATGCAAAGATGGTCATAGGCATGGTGAAGAGCGGCCAGGTCACGCCGGCACAGATGGCAGGAATGATGAAGCAGATGCCGGCACCCAAGGCTGATGAGAAGAAGGGCGACCCGAAGGAGCTGGCAAGCCTTGCATTCTCCGACAAATGGCTGGAAGGCAAAGGATTTACAGCATGGAAAACGTACAAACACCCGACACTCGGAGAGGTGGAGATAGGAGGTTTTACACCGTTCGTCGATAACACACCTCCCGCAGCAATGATCGACTCACTTCTTGACCTGCAGCTTCCGTATGTTTTTGAACTGGTAAAGCGGTTGCCTGCATTACAGTTTTCGGAAACCAAACTCACTGAAAAGGGAGGCGGCGTTTACCAGCTTGAAGCCTGGGTGACCAACGAAGGCTACCTGCCGTTCCCCACAGCCATGGGCAAGAGAAACAAGATACCCACACCGGCCGTAATAACTCTTACAGGTGACGGCATAGAGATACTTTCAGGCAAGAAGAGAACACCTTTGACTGAAATGGGAGGAAAGAAATCAGCGAGGTACATATGGCTTGTCAGGGCTCCGAAGAAAGGTGCAATTACCCTTCAGCTTGAATCGAAACAGGCCGGCACTGATTCAAAACAGATAAACATCGGAGGTTAGTCATGAAGAGCAAAAGATCAGTAATAACAGTTGTGCTGATGGCTCTTGCCATCACACTGTCACAGGCCCAGGAGATAAAGGTCCCCCTGAGGTTCGACTCCTATTACAGCTATGAAAAGATGGTTGAGGCGCTGAAGGCACTGAACACAGCATATCCTGAGCTAACAAAGCTTGATCAGGTTGGTAAGAGCGAGGAGGGAAGGATTATATGGGCGCTGACGATCAACAATCCCAAAACCGGGGAGCCTCTGACCAAGCCCGGCGTCTATGCCGACGGCAACATCCACGGGAATGAGATACAGGCCGGCGAGGTCTGCCTGTACCTTGCAGACAGACTGCTGACAAACTACGGCAAACTCAAGGACATAACCGGGGTGGTAGACCGTAACGTATTCTATATCATCCCTGTTGTGAATGTTGACGGCAGAGCTCATTTCTTTGACGACGCCAATACTCCCAACTCGAACCGCGGGCTGAGAATACCTGTTGATGACGACCGTGACGGTCTCTTCGACGAGGATGGTCCTGAAGACCTTGACGGTGACGGTAATATAACCACCATGAGGATCAGGGACACACTCGGCAGGCTGAAGACCGATCCTGAAGATAAAAGGCTGATGGTGCCTGTCAAACCTGGCGAAAAGGGCGAATGGACAAGACTTGGGCAGGAAGGAATTGACAACGACGGTGACGGCCGGATCAATGAAGATCCTGAAGGATATGTCGACGGTAACCGCAATTGGGGCTATAACTGGAATCCCCCGTACGCCCAGGACGGTTCAGGCAATTACCCCTTCGAGGGCACCGGCATAAAGGCAATAGCAGAATGGATGCTGGCACGTCCGAATATCATCATGGTCTTCGCCTTCCACAATTCGGGAGGTATGTACCTGAGAGGACCGTCATTCAAGGCCGAAGGTGAGATGCCCCAGGGAGATGTGTCTGTCTTTAACTATCTGGGTAAGAATATCGAGAAGATTGTTCCCGGTTACAAGTATCTTATTAGCTGGAAGGATCTCTACCCGACGTATGGAGACTTTACCGATTTCGCTGACAACCTGATTGGCGCCTACTCGCTTACCGGTGAGCTGTACCAGGTTGAAACAGAGACATTTGATGGCACTCCAAAGAGAAAAGAGGAAGAGAATGCGAGGTTTGAAGAGTCCGGCGAAACAGACAGGCAGAGGCTGCTGTTCAATGACAGGGTAACTCAGGGAGAGCTTTACAAGGAGTGGAAACCGTACAAGCATCCTGCCTATGGTGAAATTGAGTTAGGGGGATGGGTTAAGATGAGCAGCCGGCTGCCACCTCCGTTCATGCTGCAGGATCTTGTTCACAGGAATGCGTCGGCGGTGATCTTCGCGGCACAGAATACTCCGGATGTAAAGATGGATGTGTTTGAGGTTAAGAAGATGGAAAAAGATCTTTGGAGGATCAGGGTACGGCTGGTGAATAAGGGAGCCATGCCATCTGTCACGTACATGACAGTCAAACATAAACTGTATCCGATGGATATGCTTAGCGTAAGCGGTCCTGATGCAAAAGTGGCCGGCGGCGGGAAGATAAATGATATATATCTCAATCTTATTGATTATAAGGAGTATAAGCCCGAAATGCAGTTCTGCCAGGTACCTGGTCAGGGTAAGGTTGAATACCAGTTCCTGGTGAACGGCAAAGGAAACATCGATATCAAATTCGAATCACGAAAAGCAGGCACCATAACTCAAAGCGTTCCTCTGCAGGCCAAACCAGCAACTTCCGGGAAGGCTTCTGATGGCGATAAACTATAAACTATAAACCAGGAACCAGGAACCAGTAACGATAAACCCTGCCGCGGTTGCGACCGTTATGCAAAAAGTGTAAATTTGCCTGACACCAAAGACAACGTCAGATGGCGGGGCATAAAGGATCACCTTATTATGATATCTTCCTCAGGTACGAGATCTGGCTTGAGACGATCAGCAAGATCAGGGTGCTTGACGGCGAGGGGTTTGCACTGCTGCTTGAGATAAACGATACAGGATCGCTGACAGCCTCAGCCCGCAACCTGGGCATGAGCTACCGCAAGGCATGGGGCAAACTGCGGGACGTTGAGCAACACCTTGGATTTCACCTGGTAGAGAAGAGACGCGGCGGTGTTGCCGGCGGACGTACAAACCTGTCGGCTGAGGGCCGCCAGCTAGTGAGAGCCTACAACAGTCTGCACAATGATACTGACATAGCTATGAAGAGCATAGCGAAGGTCTTCTTTAACCGTATCAACGATATCAACGGCAGGAAATGAGAAACACATTCGTACTGATAATGATGGCATCACTTCTTCTTACCGCATGTAAATCCGGGAAGGAGAAAAACATCATTATCTTCCATGCCGGGAGCCTGACAGTGCCAGTGAACAAGATCAGCGAGGCCTTCGAAAAAGCCAGTACGGGTGTCAGGATTCTCTCCGAAGCCGCAGGCAGCCTTCAGTCGGCAAGAAAGATCACTGAGCTGGGCAAACCATGCGACATAATGCTCTCGGCAGACTATTTTGTCGTTGATGAAATGCTTATCCCCGGGTTTGCCTCATGGAATATCAGGTTCGCCACTAATGAGATAGTGATAGCATACAGGTCCAGGTCGGCATATTCTTCCATCATCAGGGAGGATAACTGGCCTGACATCCTCCTTAAGGATGACGTAATCATCGGCAGGGCAGACCCCGATGCTGATCCCTGCGGCTACCGCACTGTTTTCGTCGCCAGGCTTGCTGAGGAATTTTACGGCAGAAAGGGACTGGCAGATTCACTGCTTGGCAAGGACCGTGATTACATCAGACCTAAGGAGGTGGACCTCATTGCGCTGATGGAGACAGGGGTGATTGATTATATGTTCCAGTACAAGTCGGTAGCCATCCAGCACGGGTTAAGCTATCTTGAACTTCCCGACGAGATCAACCTTTCATCTCCGGACATGAAGGAGCATTATGCTACCGTATCGTATATGGCCCCCGGTGACACACCCGGATCGCGTTCAGAGATCAGGGGCGATTATATCTGTTACTCGGGGACGGTACTCGATGGCGCCCCGCATAAAGAGCTGGCAGTAAAATATTTCAGGTTCCTTCTGAGCGAAGAAGGAAGAAAAATCTTCAGGGAATCAGGTCAGGAACCCCTCACGCCCGTGGTTACAGGCGACACTGCTTCAGTGCCCCGGTCACTGCGATTATTTGCTGACAGCAATATTGATTAAAGGAAGACGATGAAAGGCCAGACGCTCTTCACCTGGATTTTTACGGTTCTTGCCGCGCTGGTGCTGCTATTCATAATTGCACCCCTGGCGGGTATGTTTCTTGACTCATCATTCAGTGAGGTAAAGACGACGGCAGCTGACCCCGAGGTTCAGCGAAGCGTATGGGTCACTCTTGTGATTGCTTTCTCGGCCACGATCATCTTTGCCATTGGAGCGGTACCGCTGGCCTGGATCATGGCCCGCAGGGAGTTCCCGCTCAAGAAGGTGGTGCAGGGCATCATCGATCTGCCTGTAGTGTTGCCGCACACCGCGGCAGGTATAGCTCTGCTGGGTTTCATCTCACGTGACGGCCTGCTCGGCGGCGCAGCACAGAAGGCAGGTATCCTGCTTGTCAATAACGGGGCCGGCATAGCCCTCGCAATGGCATTTGTCAGCCTGCCGTTCCTCATCAATGCCGCACGAGACGGTTTTGCTGCGGTGCCTGAGAGAACTGAAAAGGCCGCTCTCACCCTCGGAGCATCTCCGTCGCGTATCTTTTTCACCATATCACTGCCCCAGGCATGGCGGTCAGTCGTCTCAGGTTTCATAATGATGTTCGCACGCGGCATGAGCGAGTTTGGCGCTGTAGTCATCATCGCTTATCATCCTATGATAGCACCTGTGCTGATATATGAACGGTTCAACACTTATGGCATCAAGGCGGCAAGGCCTGCTTCCATAATTTTTATACTTGTCGCTCTGTTTTTCTTTGTCCTCTTCAGGACCCTTGCCACGGAAAGACGTACCATTTTCAGGAGTGAAGACGATGCTGCGGACTGAAAGAGTAAATAAGCATCTTGGCAGTTTCTCGCTCAGAGAGATAACCCTGGAGGTCTTCCCGGGTGACTACTATGTCCTTCTCGGCCGGTCGGGAGCCGGCAAGACGCAGCTGCTTGAGCTTATCTGCGGGCTCACGGCACCTGACAGCGGACATATCTTCATCGACGGCAAAGAGATAACCCGGACAAGGGTACAGGACAGGGGCATCGGGCTGGTCTTTCAGGATTTTGCCCTCTTCCCTCATTATACCGTGCGTGAGAATATTGAATATTCGCTGAAGATCAGGCGTTTATCCAAAGAGGAGGCGGATCAAAGGGTCGGGCATGCTGCCGAAGAAATGAATATCACGCACCTCCTCTCGCGTAAGCCTTATAATCTCTCGGGAGGAGAAAAGCAGCGTGTGGCGCTGGCACGAACGCTGGTCACTGACCCGAAGGTGTTACTCCTCGACGAGCCGATGGCTTCCGTCGATGCCAGTCTCAAGGACAGCATCAGGCGTATGCTGCGCCGCCTGAACCGGGAAGGACAGACGATAATACATGTCACGCACGACTTCGGCGAAGCCATAAGCCTTGCAAACAGGGTCGGCGTGATGCATAACGGAAGGATCATCCAGGAGGGTACCCCCCTTGACGTGTTCAACCATCCTGTCAACAGGTTCGTGGCCAGGTACGCAGGCATCAAGAACTTTTTCAGGGTCACCTTCATCAAATCATACAACACCTGTTCCGGCATCACGGACAAGACGACAAAATTCAGGCTTCCGAAAGCTGACTACCCTGCTTCAGGACTGTTGATCATAGGCAGCAGCGAGGTGCTTCTCTCGCGCCAGGGTGCTCCGGGGATACAGATGAATAACATTCAGGCCATCATCGACGATATCGTGCCGTCGGCTACGGGTTACGAGATTGCGGTTAATGCCGGGGACTATTTCTATGTTGATATCACGCACCGCGAGATGGAGGAGAATAACTTTGTCCCCGGCGAAAAGGTTTTTGTTTCTTTCCCTCCTGAAGCCATGCGTTTCGTGGGAGAGTCAAACGGTAAAAAAAATTCAGAGCAATGATGATAACATTTGAAGAAGCATTCAGGATTGTGACAGGCACCGTTTTCCGGACGGGGAAGGAACAGGTGAAATTCAATGAATCCCTGGGAAGGGTGCTAGCTGTACCGGTGAAGAGCGATATGGACATGCCTCCATGGAACAGGAGTGCTGTTGACGGCTATGCATGCCGGCACGAAGATCTTGGCAATGCCCTGACTGTCCTTGAGGTCATCGGAGCAGGCGTCATGCCTTCCAAGGAGATCACGCCGGGAACCTGCTCGCGTATAATGACCGGGGCCGCGGTGCCCCATGGCGCTGATTGTGTTTTCATGCTTGAAGAGTCTGAAGTGAAGGAGGATGGATTGGTCAGGTTCACCGGTAAGGCGGGGAGGTCCAACATTGCAAAGGCAGCTGAGGATCTGTTCAAGGGACAGACTGTTCTCAAAGCCGGACGCTTCATCAAACCTCAGGATATAGCCGTGATGGCTGTGGTGGGAGCTACGGAGGTGACGGTAAGCTGCAAGGTCAGGGTGGGGATCATAAGCACAGGCAATGAGCTCGTCGAGCCGGACAAGACGCCTGCTGAGGCGCAGATACGCAACAGCAATGCCTCCCAGCTGATGGCACAGGTGGCACGGGCGGGAGCCGTTGCCAGATACTATGGCATAGCGGCTGACGACGAGGTATCGACAGCGAAGCTTCTCTCGGCGGCTCTGTCGGAGAATGAGGTTGTGCTCATCTCAGGAGGCGTTTCGTTCGGCGATTTTGACTTCGTACCGGCTGTGATGCGGTCGATGGGCCTCACCCTCCATTTCGACCAGGTGGCCATGCAGCCCGGCAAACCGTTGACGTTCTGCACGGGAGACAGAAAGGCGGTCTTCGGCCTGCCGGGTAATCCCGTTTCGACATTTGTACAGTTCGAGGTAATGGTAAGACCGTACCTTAATAAGATGATGGGCGTGACAGCAGAGGAACCGCTGCTGATGGTACCCCTTGCCACAGACTACTCAAGGAAGAGAGCTGACCGCATGGCATGGATACCCGTGATCATCACTGCCGCGGGCGAGGCACAGCCGGTGGAGTACCACGGTTCAGCTCATATAACGGCATTACCCGATGCCTGGGGCATAATCACGATACCCCGTGGCCAGAGCTGGATACAAAAAGGAGAGGTGGTAAGTGTTAGACAAATTTAACCGGAATATTAACTACCTGCGTATCTCTGTCACTGACCGGTGCAACCTGAGATGCATTTACTGCATGCCTGAGGAGGGCGTCAGGCTGATACGGCATGAGGATATTCTTAGCTATGATGAGATAGCAGATGTCACCCGCGAGGCAGTGGCGATGGGTATCACCAGGGTGAGGATCACCGGCGGTGAACCCCTGGCAAGAAAGGGTGTGGCGACGCTCATATCGATGCTTGCCGGAATAGGCGGCATAACTGACCTCTCAATGACAACCAATGGCACCATGCTGGCTGAACATGCGGATGAGCTTGCTGCAGCAGGACTGATGAGAGTCAACATAAGCCTTGATACTCTTGATCCTGACAAGTACAGGAGGGTCACCCGCGGCGGAGAATTAAGCGATGTGCTGGAGGGTATTATTGCAGCACAGAACGCCGGACTGAGGCCCGTAAAGATCAACTGTGTCATCAAAAGTACGCCTGACGAGGAAGACGCACGCATGGTTGCCGGCTTCTGCATGAAAGAGGGTCTGGAAGTACGTTTTATCAGGGAGATGGATCTTGCCGGCGGCACCTTCTCTGTGGTGCACGGCGGCAGCGGTGGACACTGTGCTCGGTGCAACAGGCTGCGTCTGACACCTGATGGGATAGTCAAACCTTGCCTCTTCAGTGATATCGGGTACAACATACGAGAGATGGGAGCTACGGAAGCGCTGAGAAGAGCTGTCGGAGACAAACCCGAAAAAGGAACAGTAAATCATATCAACGGATTTTACAATATAGGAGGCTGAACAATGGCAAAACTTACACATACTGACGGGAGCGGCAGGGCGCATATGGTCGATACCGGCGACAAACCGGTACAACACCGCATAGCCAGCGCAGCGGGAAGAATAAATATGCTGCCGGAAACAATTAAACTGGTCAGCAACAGCATGATGAAAAAGGGCGATGTTCTGACAGTGGCAGAGATAGCGGGGATACAGGCTGCCAAAGAGTGCGGCACGATGATACCGCTTTGTCATAATATTACCCTTGACCAGGTCAGTGTTTCGCTGGCGATTGACAGCAAGGGTGTAACAGCTTTAAGCACTGTACGCTGCACAGGACGTACCGGTGTGGAGATGGAGGCTCTGACAGCGGTGAGCTTCGCGTTGCTGACAGTCTATGACATGTGCAAGGCAGTTGACAAGACCATGATAATAACTGATATTAAACTCACTAAAAAAGAAAAACATGACATTACCTGAGAAATTCAAGGTGCTGGTAATCACTCTCAGCGACAGGGTTTACGGGGGTGGGTACAAGGACCTCAGCGGTCCGGCTGTTGTGAAGTACGTCAGATATGCGATGAGCAACGCAGGATGGGAATGTGATATCAGCACGGTGGTTCTGCCTGATGTTGCAGAAAACCTGCGTGATACACTTGCAAAGGCAATCGAGATGGATCTTATCATAACCACGGGCGGTACAGGCATCGGTCCCCGTGACATGACAACGGATGTCATCAGGCCTTTTCTTACCAAAGAACTGCCGGGAATAATGGAGCTGATAAGAGTAAAGTACGGGATGAAAAACCCCAACGCACTGCTGAGCCGTTCGGTGGCAGGAGTGTCAGGGAAGACACTGGTCTATGCCCTTCCCGGATCAGTGAAGGCAGTGCACGAGTACATGGCTGAGATTGTCCTTACCATGGAGCATACATTTTATATGCTATATGGAATTGATACTCATAAATCAGGCAGTAGAACAATAGAACAATAGAACATTTGAACAAACGAATTAAGAAATCAGAACATATTACTTATATCGGATTGCATGATTGCACGATCGCACGATCGTACGATCACACGACAACAGACCCCATCAACTATGAGCACCAGGCAACTAATCGAATG
>Ga0079303_10000203_pt1 | contig 13647 bp, 8 predicted proteins | sample Methanogen_OWC_FD_77073 | JGI IMG/M metagenome (GOLD analysis project Ga0079303, IMG submission 77073) | Enriched soil microbial communities from Old Woman Creek wetland in Ohio, USA - Methanogen_OWC | ecosystem: Environmental > Terrestrial > Soil > Wetlands | place: USA: Ohio | collected...
TCAATCTCGTTTTCGACAAAATACTTAAAAACACCGGAGTGGAAGTGATCGAATGTTCCGGATTCAGAAGGTTCGTTCATCAGTGATAAAATGGAACATTATAAAAAAACATTAGAATACGACCGCGTAACAGACATCATCGAACGCTATATCAAGACCGACGGAGGCATGAAGGTCCTCCGGGAACGAGTGGAATGCCCCGGCATTCCGGAAATAAAGAAGAGTTTCGCCCTCGTCAACGATATCCGCGATTTTGTTTCAGCCGAGTCGAAGCTTTATTTCGACAACGTCCTCGACCACAGGGACGCCCTGAAGGCCCTTCGCATCGAGGGATATCTCCTCGAACCGGTGGCGCTTTACAAAGTGGCCCTCACTTTGAGGACCATAACCGAGATCCGCGCCCTGATCCACAAGCGAAAGGAAAAAAACAGGATTTTATTCGAATCGGTCCGCGCCATGGGCTCGTTCGAAAAAATCAGCCGCGAGATCCTTCGCTGCATAGAGCCCGACGGTTCCGTACGCGACGAGGCTTCGTCGAAGCTCCTCGCGGTTAGGCGCGAGATATCCTCGCAGTCCTCGAGGATACAGTCGAAGCTCAAGGACATCATAAACAACCTCAAGACGCATATCAGCATGCCCGAGGATTACGTCACCATCCGCGAGGGCCGCTTCGTGATGCCGATCCCGTCCGCCCAGCAGGGCCGGATCAAGGGGATCGTCCACGACTATTCCCAGTCCCACTCGACGCTTTTCGTCGAGCCGCTGGCCATTCTTAACGAGAACAACCGCCTGCGCGAGTTTCGCGACAACGAGGCTTCAGAGGTGGGCAGGATCGTCGGACAGCTCAACGACATGATAAGGCCCGAAACTGAAGCTATATGCGAATCATTGCAAATCGCTTTCGTTCTCGACTCCAACTGCGCGATCGCCGCCTTCGCTTCGGCGAAACGCTGCGAGGCGGTCGAAGTGTCCGAGGACGGCGGGCTGGAGATAATCAACGGCCGCCATCCGCTCCTGGATGACATGTCTTTTCAGGCGCCGTCAGAAGGGCGGGCGCCCGGCGCGCGCTCGTGCGTTCCCCTGAACCTCAAGATTTCCCCCAGGCACGACGTTCTGATACTGTCCGGCCCCAACGCCGGAGGAAAGACCGTCCTTCTCAAGACGATCGGACTTTTCTGCCTGATGGTCAGGATGGGCATTCCCGTGCCGGCCAACCCATCGTCCGTCATACCTTTGATCGACACGATGTTCGTGGATATCGGCGACTCTCAGAGCATATCCGAGAACCTTTCGACCTTTTCGGGTCACGTCAGGTTCCTCGCGGCCATGATCGACGGGATAAAGGAACCTCGCCGGACGCTCGTTTTACTCGACGAGCTCGGAAGCGGATCGGCCCCGAATTACAGCTCCGCGATAGCCTGCGCCATAATCTGGCACCTGGCGAAAATTCGCGTCAGGGCCGTCGTCACGACGCATTTTTCCGGCGTCGTCGACTTCGCCTATTCTCTCGAAAACGCCGTGAACGGCTCGCTCGAATTCGACGTCGCCACTCTCGCTCCTACTTACAGGCTCATCATGGGAGTGCCGGGAGCGTCATACGCCATTCATATCGCCAAAAATTACGGGATGCAGCCATTCATTATAGACAAGGCCCTCGAATTCCTGGACCGCAATGAAACCCGTTACGAGGAACTGATTTCGGAGCTGGTCAAATATTCATCCGGGCTCAAGGACGAATACCAGAAGGTCATGAGCGAGTCGGAGAAGCTTAAAATGACCGAACAGCGGTTCGTAGGTCTCGAAAAGGCCTTTACCAGAACGAAGGAAGAGATCGTCGAGGAGCTGCGCGAAGAGTACGAGAAAAAATACAACGAGATGCTGGCCAAGGTCAACGCCCTTGCCGCTTCACGCGAAAAAAACTCCGCCGAGAAAACCGTCCGCGACGATTCCGCCCGTGAAAAGAGGATCGAGCTTTCCCGCCAGATCGTGGAGGAAAAGAAGGCGATCGCCGCCGCGCCCGCGTCCGAAGAAGAGGGCGATTCAGGTTCTTCGGGCCGCCTGTACCGCGGTTCTTTTCCTTACAAGATCGGCGAGCAGGTCCTGATCGAAAAATTCAATTCTCACGCGGTGGTGAAGGAGATCGATTTCAAAAAACGCCAGGCCAGGCTCGAATTCCGCAATAAAATGGAGATGTGGATCAAATTTTCCCTGATCTCCGGCACCGCCGAAAACCTTTCGGAGTTCGAGGACAGGGGCGTTATTTCGGTGAAATCGGCCGAAGTCGAGGTCGGCCTCGAGCTGGACATCCGCGGAAAAACCTGCGAGCAGGGCCTGGCGGAGCTCGATTCCTACATTCCACGCGCGATCGCTCGCAGGCTCAAGTCGGTGAGGATTATTCACGGAAAAGGAACGCTGGCGCTCAAGGCCGCAGTCGAGGGATACCTGCGCCGCTCCTCGCACGTGAAGTCCTTCAGGTGCGGCAAATACGGCGAAGGCGACTACGGAGTCACGGTGGTGGAGCTTGAATAACCGGCCGGAATATTCCGGCCAGGCCGATTCTCAGTCCGCTCCGAGCGCCGCCGGATACTTCGATTCGGCCACTAAGCCGGTCTACGGCTTTCTTTTCGTTCTGCCCATACTGCTCGTATACGAGTTTCTGATAATATTTACCGGCACTCCGATACGAAACGGCGCCGACGTCATCCTCAAACTTTTCTTCAACTTGGTCGGGATCAAGACTATAATCGGCTTCACTCTCGTTGTCATGACGACCTACGCCTACATCGTTTTTTCAAGCAGGGAGGCGGGCGAAGAAACGATTTATCCCGTCTATTTCCTCCTCATGTTCGCCGAGTCGGTCGTGTACGCGATGAGCCTTGGCCCTCTCATACTGCGTCTGATGAGGGGCGTTAAGGAGGCCGTACCCGGGCTGTACGCATCGGGCCACGCCATCGCATCCGGAGGCGGCGACGCGGTTTCCACGGGCGTATATTCCATGTCGGAGCGGCTGATCGCCGCCCTGGGCGCCGGAATATACGAGGAATTCGTTTTCAGGTACATGCTGGTGACTTTCTTCGTCTACCTGTTCGTCAAACTTTTCGCGCTTTCAAAGTGGCAGGCGGCCGCCTTCGCGATTTTCTGGGCGTCCCTCATTTTTTCCGGCTTCCATTACGTGGGCGAGCTCGGCGACAGGTTCGAGGTGGCCTCATTCATATACAGGTTCATAGCCGGAGTTATTCTTTCCCTCCTGTATTTTTTCAGGGGCTATGGCATAGCGGTTTATACCCACGCGCTTTACGATCTCAAGCTGTTTTTCCTTTGAGGAGGGCGTTATGAGCGAACGATACGATGTTCTATATCTTCACGTTCCGAAATTTTCTTCTTATTACAGGCCGTTTGACGAATACATGTTCATCAATTACATTTCGATGGGCCTTTTCGCTCTCGCCGATCTGACCGAACGAGCCGGCCTGCGCTCCCGCATACTCCACCTCGGCGTCGAATGGATAGCCGATCGTGGATTTTCGATCCTCGACTACATAGAAAAAACGAAGCCTTCGGTCGTCGCCGTCCCGATATTCTGGCACCCGCAAACTTACGACGCAGTGGAAGTGATAAAGGCCGTAAAAAAAAGGTTCCCGGAAATTTTCGTCATGAGCGGCGGCTTCACCGCGTCGTATTTCGGCGCCGAAACGATGGAATTCGTCCCTCAGATCGACGCGCTCGTCGTCGGCCACGGCGATCGTTCGGTCGCGGACATCGCCGGCCGCGTCGTCGAATGCCGCCGATCGACCCCGGCTTTGCTCGATTTTAGTGAAAAATTAGACCTTTCGAATATTCCGAATTTGTTATGGCGCCGCGGCGCGTCACGCGAAATCGTAACGAACGCCGAAAGATATTTTCCCGGCCGCGCCGACCTGGATTCCCTCAATTATTCTAACATGTCGCTTCTTTCGAACCTGGAGATCTACTCGCGGAGCTTTCGCATGAACGTCGCCTATTCGAAGCGCCTCACCCGCGAGGACAACCTGCGCCTCACTCCGATAAAGGCCGGCCACATACCTCTTTTCGTCGGCCACGGATGCCCCGTCGAATGCAAGCTCTGCGCCGGCCGCAACCTCAACCAGCGCCGGGTCAACGGCTCCGGCGAAGTCGTGATGCGCTCGCCCGAAAAGGTTTGCGAATCGATAGTGGAATTCAAAAAATACGGTTTCGAGCAGATGGTCGTCTGCTACGATCCTTTTCCCGGCAGGCCCGGCTATTTCCTGGACCTTTTCAGGCTCATACGCGAAAAAAACATCGAGACGGGGATGTACTTCGAGTCCTACGGCCTGCCGTCGCCCGAATTCGTCGAGGACTTCAAGGCCACGTTCCCGGGAGACGATTCGGCGATAGCGATCTCGGTCGAATCCGGCAGCGAATCCGTCCGCGAAAAGATCCGCGGCTATCATTTCACCGACTCGGAATTGTTCGCCTCGCTCGATCACATGCAGTCGCGAGGAGTTAATTTTCTGGTGTTTTTCACCATCGCCAACCCCTTCGAGCGCGCGTCCGACCTCGAAAAAACCGCGGCCATGATCGCGCGCATCAAGAACGACTACGGCCGCGCCAGGTGGATCACCACTTATCCGGTCCAGATCGAGCCGGGTTCGGCGGTCTTCGAGGCACCCGAAAGGTTCGGGATCGAGAAGACGCTCTTCACTTTCGCCGATTACTATAAGTTTCACGGCTCCGCCGGTTCGTGCCTTTACACGAGTCTGGGTTACAGCATAAACGATTACTTCTCCGACGGTCTTCGCGGCGCCACGCCGGCCGACCGCGTTGCGGAATTTTCGGAACGCATCAGCGCGTTGAGATGCGAAAAGTTTTGCGTCCTGCATCCCGACGCTTCGGTGGGAAGGGCCTATTGCGAAAGGTTTTACGAAAAATATCGGGAGATGGGATTCGGATCTCCCGATAAAGTGGACAAAAATGGTTTGGTATCGGCGGAATAATGCTATAATTAATTTAGCGCCCGGATTATGGTAACGTGTCCGGCCGCAATTTTTGCGAAGCGGTTCCGCCGGGTCAAAATCGGTAATTATGCCGGAAGGTGATAGATGGTGAGCGATTTCCCAGTGAAAAACGACGATAGCGGACTCGACGTCCTCTACCTTCACGTGCCGAAATTTTCGGCCTATTACAAGCCCTTCGATGAATATATGACCGTAAGTTATATTTCAGTGGGGCTCTTTGCCCTGGCGGATCTGACGAATTCGGCGGGGTTTCCGTCGCGCATCGTTCATCTGGGCGTGGAATGGATCTGCGACAACAATTTTTCGATCATCGACTACGTCGCCAGAACCAGGCCCAAAGTTCTGGCGGTCCCGATATTCTGGCATCCGCAGTCATACGACGCGATGTCCGTGATCCGCGCCGTAAAGGCGAAATTTCCCGAAATATTCATCGTCACTGGCGGTTTCACGGCGTCATATTTCGCCGACGAGATAATGCGCGACTTCCCAGAAATAGACGCGGTCGTTCGTGGCCACGGCGAGGCTTCCATTACCGAGCTTGTCAGGCGCGTCGTCGCGGCTGCTTCATCGGGCGATGGAATCGGCGGTCTCGACCTTTCTTCTATTCCGAACCTTCTTTGGAGACGGAAGTTCCGGCGGCGTCAGACGCAGGATATTACCGTCGCGATTGCGCCGCCTGAAAATGCGGTCCCGGCCGCCCCGGAAATCGTCGTCAATCCCGAAAATTATTTCGCGACGAGCGAAGACCTCGACCGGCTCAATTACACGAACCTTTCGCTTCTTTCGAACTATCTGACTTATGTATGCAGTTTCAGGATAAACGTCGCCTATTCGAAAAGGCTCACCCGCGCGGATAATCTCAGGTTGACGCGCGTGCGATCTTATAACATTCCGGTCGCCGTCGGCAGGGGCTGCCCTACTGAATGCAAGCTCTGCTCGGGCAGAAACGCCACGCAGAAGAAGATGAACGGCTCGGGCTGCGTCGTAATGTGTTCGCCGGAGAAAGTATACGAGCAGATAGTCGAACTGAAGAAATACGGTTACGAGGAAGTGATAATCTGTTTCGATCCGTATCCGGATAAACCCGATTATTTCATCAAAATATTCAGGATGCTTCGCGAAAATAATGTGAAAATCGATATGCTTTTCGAGTCCTGGGGGCTTCCGACCGCTGAATTCATAAGGGAATTCGCGGCGACCTTCCCGGGAAGGAACTCGGTAATTGCGATATCGGCCGAGTCGGGTTCCGACGCCGTGCGCAAGAAGATTCGCGGATACCATTTCACGAATGAAAAATTGCTGGCGACCCTCGATTTGATGGAAGAAAGCAGGGTCTCATTTCTCGTGTTTTTCACCGTCGGAAACCCATGTGAAAAATATTCGGACCTCGAGGAGACCGAGAAACTGATAAAACAGATCATGGCGAGCTATAAATTCGGCATTCCGACCTCGTGCCCCATCCAGATCGAGCCGGGTTCGGCGATATTCGAGGAACCCGACAAATACGGCGTCGAAAAGATATTTTCGTGTTTCAAGGATTACGTGGAATTTCACGGCAGACCCGATTCCTGCATTTACACCAACCTTGGATATAACGTCAGGGAATATTTTCCCGAAGGCACTCCCGGCAATACGCCCGTGGAGAGGATCGCCGAATTTTCGGCCAGGATAAGCGCGTTAAGGTGCGAGAAATTCTGTTTTTTGCATCCGGACCCGGAATTCGCCAGGGAGTTTTGTGAAAAATTGAGAAAAAAATACGAGGACGCCGGTTTCGGTTCGTTCGATACTTTCGTCCGCGGAAGTTTCGTTTGATCTTCGGCGGGCCCATGGATGTTTGAAAACTTACATAATTCGGTGAGCGCCATTCGTCTGTTGTTAAAAATCTGACAGGTCTTACAATCGGTTCTTCAAGTGAAATCGTTCCGGGCTTTCCGCGATATGAATCGCCCGGCCTGCGAACGCGGCTTGCCTCAACCGTAGAGGTATGGACCGCCGGAAAAATCATGCGCCGGCAACGCCGAAAAGGCTTTTATACGATGCCAGGGTATGTTTTTTGCTGAATAATTATAAACCGGTCGGGTGTCTTCCGGGGCACCGTCCGAAGGACGAGAGTGGCCGTGCGTCATCGGGGCGAATGACTGGATTTGCGTTCGCGTGCACGGGTGATCGGCTTATATTTAAAATTGACTAAACCTCTCGTTTATGCTATAATCTTTATATAATTTTCATCATATTTTAGCGTCGGGGGGATAGTATGAATATCAGGGCTGATGTCTTAAGGATAATCAACAAGGTTGTCGGCAACGTGTCGTATCTCGAAGTTTCATTTTTCGACAACGACATCATCTCCAGCCTGCAGCAGATCGACTACTTCCAGAAAAAATACGGTTTTTCGGGTTTGGCCCTCGAATTCATCGACGTAAAAACGTCGCGCGACCTTTATGAACGCGTCCGCTCCAAATCCGCCGCGATGAAGGACGACTATCTTACCTTCTGCATTGAAATTTTCCTCAAGTTCTCCGTCGATATTCTTCGTTCCAGGACCTTCACGAAAGAAGAATCGTTAAAAATCGTCGAGCAGCTTTCGGCAGGAATGACGAACAGGATCATTGTAGAGCCCGACACGCTCGACAAGGTTCTTTTCAGCAAGCTGTATTCGGAGGTCCTCAAGAGCATAAGAAAGGGCGGAATACCGGCGATCGGCGGCGTCAATGAAAACGAGCTGAAATCGAGGCTTACTCTTGCGGTTTACAGGGTCACGTCCGAAACGATCCTCGATACTAATCTGCCGCTTCTCAACCTGACCAAAAAAGGAAACGAAGTCATCCACTTCCTTTCATCCATAGAAAAAGTCTTCGAGATCCGCGTGCCTTACAGCGAGGTCGGCAAGCTCAACATTTTCACCAGCGTTTACAAGTGGCTACAGTTCCAGCGTCCGGGCAACAAATTCACCAAAGAATCCATCGAGCAGGAGATAATGACCATCGCCGCCCGCGTTTTTGGCGATTCAAACCTTCTCACGCTCCTGGACATGACGAACTTCATCGAGCGCAAGTACGACATTACCATTTCCAAAAGCGATTTGCTTTCATCCATCGGAGTCAAAAGCTTCATCGCCCTGGTCGCCAGGTCGCTGAAGGAACAAAAGCCCCAACTGACCGCGGCTATGGCCAATATCGAAGACAGGGTGAGGGACGCGACATCCGAATATTTCGCGGAAAAGGAAATGTCGAGCGACAGGCCCGATGACGAACATCAGGAAGACAACAAATTCATAGAGGACATCGAGAAACGCTTCAACATAAGGTTCGCCACTTACGATCTCATGCAGCTGCAAAACCTGAATTCGATCGTAACCACAGTCGAGCGCCTTGTGCGGACCAACAGGGTGGCCGAGAAATTTCCCGGTTTGCTGCCCTCGGTCGGGCCGCTTTCGGCGTTCATAAAAAGCGAAATCTTCAAGCTCGCGAGCGAAAATACCAAGAAAAATGAAAGCGCCATGATGACCGACCTGGGCGCCGTCGATGCTCCGAAAAAGATCGATTCCATGCGCTCCATCGAAATAGTCGTTCAGCTGGAGAATGCCTTCGGAATCAAGATCCCGCAGGACATGCTTTACCTGATAGAAACCCCCGATCAGATAGTTGCGCTGGTTGAAAAACTAGTAGCCGAGAAAGAATCCCGCTTGCTTCCGCCCGAGCAGAAGGGCGGCGGTGACATCACCGATAAACTTTAAGGGCTTTTGCCGGGGCCGTCCCGGATTTTGCCTCCTGAAACAAGCAAGTTCCGTAAATATAAATTCTGTTGCCTCTCGGGGTTTCAGAGTTTATATTTTTTTAGGACGGTATAAGGTTATGTCAAATCGAGTGTAAGACGGGTTGTACCGAGTTTGAAATTTTTCCGGAGGGTAAGATGAAGTTAGCCAGAATGTTCAGGGAGAACGCATTGAGGTCGCCGGAGGACGTGTTTCTCTGCGCGGCGGGCGTACGCATGGATTATGCGTCCGCGCTGAAACGCGTCGTCGAGATTTCAGGAGCGCTGGCCGAAGCGGGATTCGCGCCAGGATCGGTAGTCGGTCTGGCCGTTTCGAGTCCGCTGAGCTTCGTGACTTATTTTCTCGGCCTGCAGGAAGCCGGGCTCGTGCCTTTGCTTCTGAATATGAGGGCGGGACGCGATGAAATGCATAAAATCGTTTCGACGGCCGGAATAAACGTGATAATCTCGGATTGTATTCGTGACGGCGGAGCGGCGGAGGAACCCGTATCTTATTTTTGTCCCGACGCCCCCGATGTGAAAGAGAAATTGCCTTCGAGTCCGATGCTATCGGACGGTACCATATTTCTTCTGACGACTTCCGGAACCGGCGGAAACCCCAAGATCGTCAAGAAAAAAGACGATCCCGTTTTCATGCAGAGCGAAATGCTCTTCCCGAAGATAGAAGGCCCTCGCCAGGGGAAACTCAGGTATTTCGTCAATGTGCCTCTCTGGCATTCATACGGTATCGAATTCGCTTTGTTTGGCGCGATATATAATGGCGCGGAACTTCACGCGGCCGATTTCAGTTTCGCGGAGTCGGCGATGAAATATATCCGCGCCGAAGGCATTACGCATGTTTTTTCCGTTCCGCCATTTATCGCAGCCCTGACGGGATATGCAGTAGCGATCGGCTGCGACGTTTTTTCAGAACTTGAAATGGTGATTTCGGCCGGGATGAGGATACCTCCGCGCACTTCCAGGGCCTTTTTCGAGGCTTTTGGATTCAATATAAGTTCCGTATACGGCATTACCGAGGTCGGCTGCGTCGCTTTCAGGCCTTCTAAAAAGACCGGCGAAAAAGCTTATGAAGACAATAACGTCGGATTCGCCCTCGCCGGCAACACGATCGCCGTTCGGCCTTGCCCCGGTGACGACGGCGCGATTGGGCGGGGGATGATCGTGATAGAAAAGCGCGTGCCGGATGGAGGATATTATGCCGGCGCTTCGGGCGACTGCCTGGAAAAATGGTCCGCCGACCTCAGGACGTTCGTGACCGACGATATCGGCTATCTCGACGGCGAAGGCTCCCTTCATCTTCTCGGACGCAATGCCGCTTACATCAATGTCGGAGGCGAAAAGATCAATTCGTTCGACGTGGAGAACGCGTTACGCGAAACCAATCTCGTGCGTGAGGCTATCGTCTGGGCCGGGGCGGACGACATTCTCGGCGAGAGGATACTCGCGGCCGTTGTACTGGAGCCCGGGATCGCGATTACGGGCGACGTTCTGAGGGAAAAATGCATCGGTTCTCTTCCCATGATCAAGGTTCCCCGGGAAATAGCCGTTTTTGAAAATCCCTTCCCGAAAACGGCTACGGGCAAGATACGCTTCGACGAGGTCGTAAGGGAATTCAACAGACTCACCGAAAGGAAGGATGCCAGATGAAGATACTGGTTCCAACGAATTTCGACTCAGCGGAGTCAAACTATTTTTCATCGTCTTCAGACGAGATCATATTATATGGAAGGAATTCCAAGGATGAAGTCGGAAGCGTTTTCGATATTTTCCTGAAGAACAACATCAAGCAGACGTTTTCGGCGATAAAAAAATTCGTGGCGAACGCATCCAGGCTTTCGAAGAAGTTCTTTTATCTCATGGACGCTGTCTGTCTCGACAATACTGAAATCGACAGGAAATATCATTTCAAGATCGTGGATCTCATAGAAAATATCGCCGATGCCGGCGCGGCCGGGGTCATAGTTTCGTATCCCATGCTTCATCAGATCGTCAAGGCGAAGAGGCCGGAGCTTCTGACCATAATATCCCCCGGCCTCAAAATAGAGTCATATCAGAGCATAGACGCCATGAAGCGCCTCGGCGCCGACGGGATCATCTTTTCACCCATTGTCGCAAGGGACAGAAAATTCCTCGAAATGGCCGAGCGTGAATTTACCGGCGAGTACGATTTCATATACGCCAATTCGGGATGCTACATCAAGTCGATTTTTTGCGTGAGGCATCTCGCTGAAATGTCTCATTTTTCACAGAATTTTATAGATCATGAGATGACGCGTTTTGACATCGGCGGACTCATGTGCCTTCTCGACAAGAATGAAAAGCCGGAAAGGTTTCTAACCACTCCGTTTTTGACGCCGGCGCGTGCGGCCGAATACAGGAAGCTATATCCGAGAATGAATTTAATGATAAGCGATTCCGACGGAACTTTCGCCTCGGTGCGCCATGTCTTCGACTCGTTTTTCAGGGGAAAAAAGATCGACAATATTTTTTCCATAGTCAAGAATTGTTATTTCATGAAGGAGATCCGCTCGCGGTCGCTTTCGTTGAGCCCCGCTGACGCCGAAAGAATATTCGACGAGGGACTTGCGGAAAAGAGTTCCTGCGCTTACAAGGATTGCGGGAAGTGCGGCCTGTGCTTAAAATTTTATGAAAAATATGTTAAATACGATGAATCAGAGCGAAAAAAAAATATAGTGGAGCTGAAGAACCTTGAAACTTCTTGTTCCGTCTAACTGGGACGACAGACTGATCGAGGGGCTCGCGGGCCTTTCGAACGTAGATTCGTTATACGGGCAGGCCAACTCCGATGAATACGGCGGAGGAAGGTCGAGTCTTCTCTTGCCGTTCACGACTTCCGACAAGATTCGCGCCCATGTCAAAAAGGCGCGTGACGCCGGATTCGGTTTCACTTACGTCATGAACGCCACGTGTTTTGAAAACAGGCCGATGGGCAGGGCATTCGAAAAAAGACTCAGGGCCCACCTCGACAGGATCTGTTCGATCGGCGTTACCGGAATAACAGCTTCGGACGTTCCGGTTATACGCATGATTAAAAAGCATTATCCTCGGCTGAAAATCAGCGCTTCGGTTTTCTCCATCATCACGACCGTAACACAGGCGAAGAGGTACGAGGACCTTGGGGTCAACGATATCGTCCTGGCCAATCAGAACGATTTTGAATTCATCAAGGCGGTCCGCGAAGCGGTTTCCTGCGACCTGGTCCTTTTCGCCAACCTCGGCTGCCAGATTTTCTGCAACGAATGCTCGCTCCATTCTTACACGGTCACACATTCATCGCAGTCGGGCCACTTTTCAAAAGGTTTCATCATCGACACCCATGTTATCCGCTGCGCGATAAAAAAGATTGAGAACCCGGAATCGCTTTTGAAGATGATGTATATACGTCCCGAGGATTTGTGGATCTATGAAAAACTCGGCGTGAACAAAATCAAGATCGTCGAACGAATTTCTCCGACGGGCACGCTCATAGACCTGGCGAAAAGTTACAGCCAGAAATTTTTTTCAGGCAATTTTCTCGACCTCGTCAACGGGCTCGCATTCGTCAACAGCAGAAGAGTCTATCCGAACATTTCTTTTGTCATGGCGCCGACGAAGGTCAACATCCTCAGGCTTATCGCCAGGCTGGAAGGCGTGCGGCCGTTTAAAATTTTTATAGACAACAGCAAGCTTTCCGGTCTCAGGGAAGCTCTCATGAAAAGCGGTATTTCATGCACCACGTATAATTGCGAAAAATGCGGTTTGTGTCACAAATATTTCATGGAAGCCGCAAGGTTCGACGAGCAGGCAAGGATCGAGTCGCTGGCGTTACTTCGCCGTCTTATAGAAAGCATTTCTTCGTCCGAGATATTTTCCTGGAGTCCTTTTTAAGCCTTGGAGGTGATTATTTGAAGCTTCTTGTATCATCTAACTGGGATGACAAACTTATAGAAGGACTATCGGCTCTTTCGAACGTCGATACGCTTTACGGACAGGCTAACTCCGATGAATACGGAGGCGGGAGGTCCAGTCTTCTTCTGCCTTTCGTGGCGCCGGATAAGATGCGTTCGCATATAAGGAAGGCGAGGGCTGCCGGATTCGGTTTCACTTACATCATGAACGCCGCATGTTTTGAAAACAAGCCGTTCGGAGGGGAATTTGAAAAGCGGCTCAGAAGCCATCTGGATAATATATGTTCGATGGGCGTTAGCGGTATAACGGCGACCGACGTTCCGCTCATTCGTCTGATCAGAAAGCATTATCCGCAACTGAAAATCAGCCTCTCGGTTTTCGCCCGCATCACGTCCGTAACGCAGGCCAGAAGGTTTGAAGAGCTCGGAGTTAGCGATATTGTCCTCAGCAATCTGAACGATTTCGAATTCATCAGGGCGGTATGCGAAGCCGTTTCCTGCGACATTGTCCTTTTGGCCAATCTTGGGTGCCAGATATTCTGCAACGATCGGACCCTTCACTGCTACCTGGACGCCCATTCCTCCCAGTCCGGCCATTTTTCAAAGGGATTTAACATAGATACGCACATCATTCGATGCATGGTCAAAAAAATCGAGAATCCCGAGTCGCTTTTGCGGATGATGTTTATACGTCCAGAGGACGTTCCGCTTTATGAAAAACTCGGAGTCACCACGCTCAAGATCGTTGAGCGTTTTTCTCCTACCGACACGCTGCTCAAAATCGTCCGGAGCTACAACAATGGTTCTTTTCAGGGAAACCTTCTCGATCTGGTCAACGGGCTCGGGATGGTGAACAGGCAAAGCACGTTCCCGAATTTTTCATTGCTGATGTCGCCGATGAAAGTGAACCTGATCAAACTCATAATTAATTTCATCAGTATATTGCCTTT
>Ga0079303_10000205_pt1 | contig 13614 bp, 7 predicted proteins | sample Methanogen_OWC_FD_77073 | JGI IMG/M metagenome (GOLD analysis project Ga0079303, IMG submission 77073) | Enriched soil microbial communities from Old Woman Creek wetland in Ohio, USA - Methanogen_OWC | ecosystem: Environmental > Terrestrial > Soil > Wetlands | place: USA: Ohio | collected...
TTGGAAAAATTTTCGCTGTCGAAAACATATATCATCTTTTGTTCCCTGTCCAGAACGTACAGCCGGGCCCTTTCATTATCTACCTTGATGCGTACCGGAGAAGCGAGGTTGCCGATCGAAATGCTAACTTCGTTAGATTCGAGGTTTTTGGGCATCTTATAATAGAAAACGGGCTTATAATCGCCGGACAGATAACTCGAACTGAGGTGCGATATCCGGCACATGAAATTACCGTCCCTGTCGAACTTCTGAATTCGCGAATTCAAGGAATCCGCTACATATATGTTTCTCAGAGAATCTATGCAGATGTCGGTCGGATTGTTGAATTCGCCGTCCAGCCTTCCGCGGCGGCCGATCACGCGCAAAGATACTCCCATGGTATCGAAAACCTGTATCCTGTCATTTCCCGAGTCACAGACGAAAAGCTCGCCGCCATCGCTTGCGACTATCGAGGTCGGAAGGTATAGCTGCCCCCTTAAATTTCCACGGGAACCGAATGAATACTTATAGTTTCCGTCGGAATCGTAAACGCACACACGACAATTATACCTGTCGGTAACAAAGATGTTTTTCCCGTCGCCGGTAATTCCGGAGGGTTCGTTAAAATCCAGATATGTTTCTCCGAGCTTGCCGAAAGATGTCTTCGGCAGACCGAAAGAATTGAAAATCATAACCTTGTGCAGAAGCGAATCTGAAATCGCGAAATCCTGTCTGGCAGAAACGAAGATGTCGCTTATCTTGCCGAAAAGCCTTTCTTTGGAAAAATTAACGCCAAAATCGCTTACTTTGCCGAAAGGATCTATTGAATATGTGTATATTCGACCTTCCAGATAATCGCCAACCAGAAGCCTGCTGTTTTTCTGGTCAAAAGCCATGGCCGTCGGAGCGATAAGAAAGTTTTCGCCGGAATTATCGATTGGAATCGACTTGAAGACTTCATAATATTTAGCCCTGAGTTCTTTATTCATTTCAAGAAAATTCTGGTCATCGTTGAAAAGAACCAGTTCAGCGGCTGATGCACTGAAAACGAAGGAAGACCCAAACCACGTAAATATTGCGGCTGGAAGCAAAAACATCAACGCCATGAATATTTTTTTCGGGGCCGTATAAGACATTACTTGTCGTCCTGTTATACTATTTAGAGGGATAATTTATCATCATTTTATCAAAATGTAAATACCCGTTTAAAAATAAACTGGGCGTACCGGTTTTATTCAAACCAAAAAATTAAGTTGACTTTTTTTTTTTGTTGTGATAGCATCGAGTCATTAATAAAAAAAATGCAATTTTATATAGCATTAAATGTCTAAACAAAGGAGGTGGAACATTTGAAAAAAACATTGATCGCAACTTTGTTCGTAATGTTTTTCGCCGTCTCGATGATGTACGCCGCTCAGGCTAACGCCCAGGAATATCCTCAGGTTTCCGGTCTGAAGGCTTTCACTTCGCAGACTGCTTATCTTTCGCTCGTAGGCTACATGCAGTACCTGGCCAAGAATCAGGGCCACGAAATCACGAAGGCTGAGGCCACAAAGATCATCGCGCTGCAGTCCGAGGGCAAATCCGTCACATCGGAAGCCAAAGAGGTAAAAAAAGTTAAGAAACACAGGAAAAGCAAAAAGAACAAAGCTGTTAAAGCCGAGGAGCCTAAGGCTGAAGAGCCTAAAGCTGCCGAGCCCAAAGCCGAGCCTAAAGCTGAGCCTAAAGCTGCCGAGCCCAAAGCTGAGCCTAAAGCCGAAGAAAAGAAATAGTAATGTTTCTTGATTCAAAATAAATTAAAGACGGCTGCGAGTTTACTCCAGCCGTCTTTAATTTATTTAATATCTATTCATTGCACAAGCCCTTTACCATGTATGCTTAATAATCGCTTTGGTCCGGGGCGCATGGAACCTTCGAACTCCTCCTGTCCCATAAAAAATACGGCGCCTCGTTTGAGACGCCGTATTTTTATTCGTGAGAAAAATTTCCAGTCTTGTGTATGTTATCAGTTAAGACCATCAAGCATGAACGAACCGATATTCTGAATAAACCATATAAAGGTGGACAAATCCGGGTCGCCTTTTATGTATTCCCTGACAAGCCCCGTCGTCTTCATTACATTGCCTTTGAGGAAATCTTTCTGTGAGGTAAGGATCATCGCGAAATTTTTCAACTTGCCCCTGCCAAGGCGTTCGATGTCCTTTTCCAGCGATGCCATAATGACGTTCGTATCGCCGAAATTGGATTTAACTTCGCCTTTTCCGGCAGCTCCGACGACCTTGTTCTTTAATTTCAAGGTTGTTCCGAGCTGAAGAGCCTTAACGTAAGCCGAAATGAATATTTCTTCGTCACTGTCTCCGGCGGGAGGCACGCTGAGAAGTGAGAAGAATTTCTGCATGAGGACTCCTACCCTGAAAGAATTGACCTGCATTCCCAGTGAAGCCCCGCGAAGTATGAGCAACGAATTGTCGCGATCGATTTCAGTGGCATCGATAATGCACTGCATTGCGTTTTCGATATCTCCCGCGCTCTGATATTCCAGTGATTTATCGTACAGGGCGCGTGTTTTTGGGTTCGCCAGATATTTTGCGCGCAATGCAGCGGGCTCCGCGGCGCCTTCCAGTTTTTTCAAGTCATCCTGGCTGATAACGTTGCGAAGATAAAAATTAAGGCTGGACGAAAATGAATATTCTTTCCTGACATCTTTACTCATCGGATCGGATTTTTCCATGTTTTTCCCGACCAATTTCGGCGGAGTCTTGGTAAGCAGCAACTCGAAAAGTTTGTCGAGAACGGCTGTGGCCTTTTTCATATCTCCGGTGCGGAGCGCGGCATGCAGGTAACAAACATAGTGGTAGGGAAATGGAGAAGTAACGAGGCTGCTTCTCTCGGTATCCATGTCCGCCATTGATTTGAGGGCGGGAAGATCCAGCCTGGCGCACCTTGCAAATGCCGACTTGGCTTTGTCCGTTTCGCCAAGTTCGCAGTAAACAAGCCCGAGAAAATATTGGGCCATGATCGAATCCTGAGCACGCGAGGAAACCTTTTGAAGTATCCTGGCCGCATCGGCATAATCACCGGAATAATATTTAAATAAGCCAAGCCTGACCATAAGATCGGCGTTACCGGGAAATTTTTCAAGCAGCCCATTCAAGATGGTTACTCCGATGCTAAATAATTTCTCGGAATAAAGGGCCTCTTCAAGTTCGCGGAAAAGAAATTTTCCGCTGGCGGAGTTTTTGGCAAGCTCATTTTCCATGTATTTGATAGCGTCGACGGTATTGCCCATTTTTAAGGAAGCCAGAGCGAGGAAATGGAAAGTCTGGTTCTCGACGCTGTCGGCACCGAATTTTTCAACATATTTTTTAAGGAAATCTACGCATTCGGAATAGTTTTTGGCGTCGTAAAGAAGTTTCCCTTTGAGAAGATGAGCACGAGAATGATATGGAACTTTTTCGAGAATTTTCTTTACGAGCGCTTCTCCTGTAACGGAATTTCCAGCCATAATGTTAATATCCGCAAGCATGGTCATGAGGTTTACATCATCGGGGGAGCTTTCATATTTTTTCTCATAATGCTCAAGAACGGCGTCCAGATCACCCAGCATCTGAGATTGATTTAAGAGGCTTTTTATCGCCGACTCATCCTTCGGGTTGTCGCGAACGCTCTGCTTGAGTAATTCAAGCGTCTTTTTGAATTCGGATGAACGCTGGGAAATTGAAGTCACCAGGTTCTTGTATGTTTCATCCTGAGGATATTTCTTCATGTCCTGTTGAATAATATCGAGAGCCTCTTTGACCCGGCCTCCGGCGACATTTACGTCGATGAGCCTGAGTCTGAGGTTTTTGATTTTCACTTCATCGCTGGAGGCCGATATCTGGTTTTCGATTATGGAAGAGGCTTCGGGGTAACGGCCTGAACGGGCGAAAACATAAGGAGCGGCTTCCTGGTAATAAGGCAGGTTGGGAATGATTCTCTGCAACCTGTCCAGAAGCGCGGCCGAATGTTCAAGACGCCCGGAACCCGTAAGGCATGATACAACCAGACAATATGGCTGAAAATCAGTTCTGAGTTGGTCTTCAGGATATTGCGAAAAAAACTTTACAATTGAAACGATGTCGGCGTTGCGAGATTTTTCGAGAGTATTGGCGATCGTTACATAAGCGGTTTGAGATTTGGGGTCTTTTTCGGCGATCTTAAGACATTCGGCTATAATCTGATCGGGATCGCCGATTTTGATCAATTCCGCGAGCTTGGATTCCTGGGCGAAGCCAGTCGAGAAGAAAAACATAAGGAAAAACAACGTGGCGGAAACCAGAAAAGTCTTCGAATACAACCGGTTAAACCTCATAAGCTCACCTCAAGCAATTATTTTTATGTTAATGTCAGAAAAATTTTAGCATTTATAAAGATATTAGTCAAGTTTTGTTTATTTTATGTTGACAAAATAACCATGAGCATATTAAAATATCAAAAGTTTTTGCGCCAGACAGAATCAAAATGACTTATGCGCGCGATAGTTTTTTGTCGTTGCCTTGTGACAGACACGGTATAATATTCTGAAAAGACAGGCCCCTATAAATGGGGGAAGGAGCAATAATGTTCTCTTCACCGAAGGAATTTTTAAAATATGTCAGAGAATCCAAAACCGAAATGGTCGATTTCAAATCCACGGACCTTCGCGGAAGACTTCGGCACGTCACTATTCCGGCAAGCCGGATCACTGAAAAAATGATTGAAGAGGGCGTTGGAATCGATGGATATTCATACGGTTTTGTCAACATCGAAAAATCCGACATGGTATTGGTACCGGACGTAAAAACGTCATTCATGGATCCATTTTATGAAATACCCACTCTTTCGTGCTTTTCGAACATCTGGAGCGTCGAGGACAAAGAGGAACATCACCAATGCTGCCCTAGAAATATCGCGAAAAAAGCTGAAAAATATCTCACCGACGCAGGAATCGCCGACAATCTTCTTCTCGGACCTGAATATGAATTCTATGTTTTCGATAACGTGGAATTCGTAAACGAGGCGAGGACCTCGTCATACGCCATTTTCACGAAAAATCATCCCCTGGTCAATGAGCCTGGCAAATATGACGGATACAGTCTCGGTCCGAAATCGGGTTACCATGCCTGCAACCCGGGCGACACTTTCTACGATTTCCGTTCCCGCGCATGCATGATTCTCGCCCAATGCGGAGTAGCCGTAAAATATCACCATCACGAAGTCGGCGGCGGAGGTCAGATGGAAATCGAAACATCTTTCGATTCTCTGCTTAAAACAGCCGATGCGACGATGCTCGCGAAATATGTGGTTTTCAACCTGGCGAAAAAAATGGGCAAGACGGCCACTTTCATGCCAAAACCTATCTACGGCGAGGCCGGATCCGGCCTTCACGTCCATTTCAAGCTTCTCGCCAACGGGAAGAACCTCTTCTACGACAAAAAAGGGTATTCCGGGCTTTCGAAGACAGCGCACAATTTTATCGGCGGCATTCTCAAGCACGCCAGAGGGCTCACGGGACTCACGAACCCCTCGACCAATTCATACAAGCGGCTCGTCCCGGGATTCGAGGCACCTACCTGCATCGCTTTCGCGACATCAAACCGTTCGGCCGCCATAAGGGTTCCGGGCTATGTTAAATCCATGGACGACAAACGTTTCGAATACAGGCCGCAGGACGCGACCGCGAATCCATATCTCTCATTTTCGGCTCTGACCCTGGCCGGAATCGATGGAATCCTGTCCCAAACAGACCCTGTCCGCGAAGGGTTCGGGCCTTACGACGTAAATCTTTTCGAACTTCCCGCCGAAAAACAGAAAAAACTGAGGTTCCTCCCTCATTCGTTGTCGGAAGCCCTCAACGAACTCTCTAAAGATAACGATTATTTACAAAAAGGCGGAGTTTTCCCGAAAGAGCTCATCGATAGCTGGATCGCCCTGAAAAATAAAGAAGACGTGTCTCCTATCCAGAATCGCCCGCATCCTTATGAATTCGAGCTCTATTACGGCCTGTAACCAAAAAAGAAAAATCGGAAAATCCAGAAGCAAGCCGCACGGCGATATCCCGGACGGCTTGCTTTTTTATTATTTATTGAAATGCGCTTCCTTGACAACACCCAGCATTTTTTATATAATTGTTATGAAACTCGTCAATAGACAGTTTTTTGATGACTTCCCAGCTATTCGGGACTTGTATTAAGCGGTATTTTCCGCGAAACATCGGAGGTGGGACAGGAGTTTTTTATAACGCATTTATTATGAAGGAGGAAGTATTATGATTAACAGGCGGTTTATAAAAATCAACTCAATCGTGACGCTGATCGCTTTCGTGCTTTCGCTTTTCGCCTCAAGCATTCCCATGGCCAAAGCGGCAGAAGGTGACGGAGCCATTAACGCTTCCGCTATTACAGGAAATTGGAACGTAAAAACCCCGAAAGGCGAATTTCAGACCCAGGCGACCGGCGGATATGAAAAATGGGCCGACGGAAAACAAAGATTCGTTCTTCGTGACACCCTGGGCCACCTCGTTTCCTGGGGAGAAGCCAAGATAGAAAAACTCACAGGAAGCGACTTCAAAGTGTCCGTAAAGGACAGCGAAGGTACTTTCGAAACAACCAAAATGCTCAACACTCCCGAAACCGCATCCCAGGTATCCGCTGCTCCGACCGATGCAGCCGCGGCTCCGGTTGCGCCCAAAACCACTCTCGGCCAGAAACTTTCCGCGCTGAAGACGAAAGTCACCACCCCCATCGAGGGCGGCGGAAAAGATTCAGCTTCATGGGAAAAAGGCTATAATTTCGGCAAGGACACTCCCGGAAATCTCGTTTCCAAAATCAAGGGAATTTTTCACAAAAATACCACGACAACCCCTGCCGCATCTTCTTCGGCTAATACCGCTTCAGCAGCCGCCACCACCGATACGGCCGCTGCTCCTGCGGCGCCGCAGTCTTCACAGGCAGCCGCCAAGACTTCGCTTGGCGAAAAACTCTCCGCGCTGAAAACGAAAGTCACCACCCCCATCGAGGGCGGCGGAAAAGATTCGGCTTCATGGGAAAAAGGCTATAACTTCGGCAAGGACGCTCCCACAAAAGTCGTTAATAAAGTAACGGGTATTTTCAAAAAAGACGCTTCGGCTAACACGGCTGCCGCTACTGAAACTTCCCCGACCGCAGCCGCCACCGAAACCGCAGCTCCCGCCATCCAGAAATCCGTATCATCTTCGGCTAACACGTCGGCTACGGCTCCGACCGAAACCGCTACTACGACTGCTGCGCCCAAGACCTCAATCGGCGAAAAACTCTCCGCGCTGAAAACGAAAGTCACCACCCCCATCGAGGGCGGCGGAAAAGACTCCTCGGCTTGGGAAAAAGGCTATAGCTTCGGCAAGGACGCTCCCACCAAAGTCGTTGATAAAGTAACTGGTATTTTCAAGAAAGACGCTTCGGCTAACACGGCTGCCGCTACTGAAACTTCCCCGACCGCAGCCGCCACCGAAACCGCAGCTTCGGCCAAACCCGCTGTTGAAGCCGCGGCAGCTCCTGCTGCAGGCGACGCTTCGGCCGCTCCGAAATCCACTCTCGGCCAGAAACTTTCCGCTCTCAAAGAAAAAGTGACTACTCCTGTCGAAGGCGGCGGAAAAGGTTCAGAGGCATGGGAAAAAGGCTACAAATTCGGAAAAGAAACTCCTGAAAAAGTCGTCGATAAAGTAAAAGGCGTTTTCAAAAAAGACGACGCTTCGGCCGCAGCTCCCAAAGAAGACGTTGCCGCTTCGGCTTCCAAGGAAAAAACCCCTTCGCAGAAACTTTCCGACACCAAGGACGCTAAAGTCGAATTCAACGAAAAAACCGGCCAGTTCGAAAAAGCGCCCGTCGCTCCCAAAGTTCCCTCGAAGCTCAGCACCGCTTTAGGCGCAGGAAAAGATTCCCTGAAATCCAGTTTCTCGGTTCGTAACATAGCCATGTCAGCCGGCCTCACCGTCGGTTTCAAGATATTCGAACAGATCAAGAGCGGCCAGCCCGTTTCGATCGGCAAGGCAGTCGGATACCTGGCTACCGGCGAATTCGCGGGTTCATTCGTAGGCTCGAGCCTCGGTTCCGCAGCCGGTTCGGTGGTAGGTTCGCTCGTCGGATCTTCGATTCCCGTTGTAGGCCCGATCATCGGCGCATTCATGCCCGCCATATTCGGAGCTTTCGGCGGAAGCCTCGGCGCACAGATGGGTAACGACCTCTCAGCCGGCCAGATGCCTTCGTTCAGAAAAGCAATCGCGTCCATCGACAAAGTCGCCGTTCTCGGACAGGCTGTAGGCTCGACGGTCGGCGCTGCAATCGGCTCGATGCTCCTTCCCGGAATCGGCTCGATCGTCGGCGGAATCGTCGGCGGAATGATCGGCAACCTGATAGTCAACAAAATCCGCGGCCGCGTTGAACCCAGCACCGTTTCATCAGTCAACGTCGCCACACATCAGGTTATCTTCAACGAGCAACTTCCTCCTCCGCCTGCTTCTCAGCCAACCGCCACTTCATCCATCGGCGGCGGAAGCGCGTCGGGCGACCTTTACGGCAGCATGGTTGCCGCCTATAAGCAGTACTCACAGCTGCTGGCCGAAGGGAAAGGCGAAACCGCAGAGGGTCAGCAGTCTCTCTCGCAGTACAAACAGCTCTACACCCAGTACGCTAACTCGATCCAGAAATAATACTTATAAGAGTACAATTCAGTAAAAAAAGCGGCCCGTGATTTTATCGCGGGCCGCTTTTTTTACTGACCGTTATAATTGAAATCGCAAGCCGGGTCCTCCGCCGCGGAGCTTTTTTTCGCGATCGAAGCCCGCGCCCTGGAACCGCCGCATATCTGTTTAAAACCGCACAGTCCGCACTTTCCGGACAGCGTTTTTCTGTTTCTGAGAGACACCATGGGCTGGCTACCGCGGTACAACTCGCATAAGCCTTCAGCAAAGACGTTTCCACAACGCGTGTCGATGAAACGCGAAGGATACATTTCCCCCATTCCGTTGATATAACACTCGCCGCATCCTGCTCCGATGCTTCTGAATCCGAATTCCTTCGGCGACGGATTTTTCGGCGGCTCATGTTCCGCCTCGGTATCGCGACAGATCATCGCCACGATCCGTTCGACAACCTGGGCGCCGGAAACGTCCCTTTTATGCTTGCCTTCCCGCGCGAGCGTCCTTTCGGCTTCGATCTTCTTCAGAAAAAATCTCCTGTAATGAGGCGCCTCTTCGATTCGAAGGAGCGCACCCGTTTCCGCTGTGATAATGTAATAAAAATTAAAAATGTCCTCAAAATCCACGGGTTCAAGTTGAAGGTTATTGATACCCACGCGATAAGGCGCTACAAGATGGACAAGTTCCCATTCCAGGAGCCGATGCACTTCCATGAACCTGTAAAAAATATTGCCGATCTGGCTGAGATTCGCCCTCGTCACCAGCGTCCGGGGAACTATCCTCGCTCCAGACGCGAATGCCTTCTTCACGGTCGATTGTACCGCGGCGAATCCGGACGCTATATTCCTGTATTGCTCGTAGTTGGAAAGATATCTTACGGTTTCGTCGTGAATCCGTTCGTCCATGGCGAAAAATGGAATACTATGCGACAGGCCCGGCCTTCTTTTCGCGGCTTCCCAGTAATGATCCGGCAGGAAATTCAGATCGGGGTCGAGCCTGAATACGCCCTGCAGATTCGCGCCCTCGCACGCGGCGAAAACCTCCGTTATCTGTTCATAGGAAAAATCGTAATTGTCGAATTCGACTACCAGCCTGGCCTTCCCGGCGAGCGGCTCCAGCTGGCGGAAAAAATCCGCGTACCTGTATTTGAGAAGGGCGAACGACGCTACTATTTTATAAGGCGCATCCGAAAAATCAAGCCTCATCTTCACCGCTTCCTTCCGGGCCGCCAATTTGCCCGTGTATGTCGGCGCCATCGAGCGGCCCCGAACCTCCGCTTTCGGAAACAATTTCGCGTAACTCGTACCCGCGATCATCAATCGGGTCTGCTTCCTTGCCGACCGCCGGCATCACATCCTTGGAACGCGGTTTGTTGGCCGGCCTGAATCTCTTAACCTTATTTCGGGCCCCGGGATCGTGGATTATCATGTGTTTCTCGTATTCCTTCGGATCGGCCGGCTCTACGACGATACGCTTTTCGTCGCCGCCGACTATCCTGACCGTAAAATCGACGGCGGCTTCGCGCGCCGATTTTCCATATCCGGCCGTCAGCCGAGCCGCCAGGACAAATGAATTATCGTCTAACCTGCCTTCCACCAGCGCGACGGGCCCTTTGGCTTCGGTCGCGGCGACCAGCGCCATTCCCGTTTCGGCGTATTGCTCCAGAAGCTCGTTTTCGGATTCATTCCTGCCGATTATGATCTTAAAGTCAGGCGACATTCTGAAATGGCGGCCAAGTCTGAGGCGAACGACGTCCTCCATCGTGAGAACCTTTTCGTCCCTGTGCCGCATGAGGTCGAAAAACCGGCACGCGTACGTCTGATCCGTCAGGAAGCAGCATCCGCCCGCCGGATTCGGATAGTCGGCGATCCCGAGCTCGGAGGCGAGCTTCATCTGGCGGCCGCGGCCCCTTCCGTATATGTCGTAGAGGTCCTGCCTTTTGACCCAGCCTTTGATCTCAGGAATGGTCGGCGGGAGAAGCCTGGCCGACAGCGGCCTTAACACGAGATCGGCTACGCCGGCCTCCTTCTCGATAAGCCTCATGGTGTTCTTATGCTGAGACATGGGCCTCTGTCCCACGACTTCGCCGGTAGCGATGAATTTCGCGCCGATCCTGTCCATGAAAGCCTTCGCCTCGCGAAGCATGTGGATGCGGCAATCGATGCAAGGATTGACGTTGGAGCCATAGCCGAATTTCGGATGGGTGACCATGGCGAGATACTCTTTCGAAATATCGATAATCTCGACCGGCACCTCTATCTCGGCGGCCGATTTGAGAGCCGGATTGATCAACTTTTTATTGTTTCGCGATGAAACCGAGCCGTCCACGCGCCTGCGCTGCTCGACGATGCAGAAGCCGGTGTAAAAATTGACCGCGTGAACCTCGAAACCAAGACGCTCGAGGATCTTCGATACGAGCATCGAATCGAGTCCGCCGGACATCATCGCAACTACTTTTATTTTTTCCATCTAATGCCTCTTTCCGTCATCAATTCTTTTTGAACCCGGACCTTTTCATTTCACCCCATTTTTTATTACCCAGAAAATATTCCATGAGCCCCTTGAACCTGAAATACGTGCTGAGCTGTCTGTAACCGAAATTTTCGAGTACGGCGTATATCGAAAGGATGACGACGTTCCTTACTCCGGGGTACTTTTTGAACGACAATTCCTCCAGGACAATCGAGCTCAGGGATAGCACCATTCCAAGAACAAACGCGGCCGTAAAAAACAGCAAGGCTATCTCATAGCTGACGGCGTTCACGCACAGCAGAAACAGAAAAACGAAGTAACCCGTAAATTCGACTATGGGCCCGAGCATCTCGAAAAAAAAGAAAAACGGCATGGCGAAGAGCCCGACGGCGCCGTATCGAGGGTTCAGAAGCATATTTATGTTCATCAGCAGGCTGTCGACCAGGCCTCGCTGCCAGCGGTTTCGCTGTCTGGCGAGGACGCTCAGGTTTTCGGGAACCTCGGTATAACATACCGGGTCCGGAATGAACCTGATTTTCGAACGCCCCGAAGGGCCGAATCTGTTGTGGAGCCTGACGATGAGCTCCATGTCCTCCCCTACCGTGTCAGCCCTGTATCCACCGGCCGCAAGGACCTCTTTCTTCCTGAAAAGGCCGAAGGCCCCCGAAATTATGAGCATGGCGTTCAATACGCTCCAGCCCGTTCTTCCGAAAAGGAAGGCGCGCAGATACTCGACTATCTGGAACCTGGCCAGGGCCGAACCCGGCAGGGCGATATCGATCACCTCTCCGTTTTTGATCGTGCATCCGTTGATCACCCTGACGATACCGCCCACGGCGATTATATCCGGATCCTCCACGAACGGGCGCGCGATCTTCAGCAGGCTGTCGTTTTCCAGGATCGAATCCGCGTCAAGCCCGCAAAAAAGGGTATATTTGGAATAATTGATTCCGGCGTTCAGCGCGTCGGCCTTGCCGCCGTTCTCCTTGTCGATCAGAATAAGGTTTTTATAAATGGTAGATATGTATATGTTTTTTATCGGCTTCGTCTGAATATTGCCGCCGGCCTCGAACGAAACCTCGGTCATCTTGTAAGCCAGCTTTATCGATTCAAGCGTCCCGTCAAGCGAGCCGTCGTTGACGACGACGACCTCGAATTCCGGATAACGCAGCTGAAGAATTGATTTTATATTCTCCACGATGACTCCGGCCTCGTTGAACGCGGGCACGATAAGAGAAACGGGCAGATAGAAATTGGACCTGAACATGATCTCGGGATTCGTTACGCGATTGCGCCTGACGTATTTCCTTATCTCAAAGAACGAGAGAAAATTAAGCAGAAGATAAACCATGTTGATCACGATAAAATAGATCAGCACGATAAAATTATAATAATAGAATATAGTGATTAAGTAATCTTGCATTTTCATCGTCATGACATTTTTTCCGTAAGAAGGTGTACCAGCGTCCTCAGAGCCCTGGGCGAAACATTGCCGGAAGGGTCGAACATATACCCCCGCAGGTCGTACTTCATCTTGAACAAAACGTTGGCGGCCGTATATCTGACGCCCCAGTCGTCATCTTCGAGAAGCTTCTTTATTTTATCGATTTTATCGAACGCCACCATGTCAAAAAGCGCGTTCAGCGCGCTGATGCGAATCTCGGGACTGCCGCGTTCGAGCATTTTTTCGACGTCGGGCAGCGCTTCATTGCATGACATCCGCCCCAATGCTTCGATACAGCTTTGGATCACCTGGTCATCGTCGGTGTAGTGAAGCATGTCCATAACCAGCGGCGCGGCTGCTGAATATTTAAATCTGCCCAGCACTTCCACCAGAGGCCCTATCACGTAAAGATTTTCATGGACGATTTTTTCGTCCCGGAATTTTTCCAGGACTTTTTTAAAGTGCGGACATCCTTCCTCGCCGAATTCCCAGAGTATCTCTCCCGTTTTGTAATGATGCAAAAGATGCTCGGAATTAAAAGCGGCCAGGATTTCCTCCAGCATTTCGAAACATTTTATCCTCGCGAGCGCCTGAGCGGTAATTATCCGCAAAAGAACGTTCCTGGCTCCCAGATTGGGTTTTATCACGTCTTCGCACTCGATTTTTTTCAATAATCCGAGACAGTAAATCGAATATATTCTGCTGTCGATGGAACCCGTGCCGGCCTGAGCGCAAAAATATTCGTAGATCTTGCTTTTTGAAATCGAATCGACTATTTTCTGAAATTCCTCGCCTTTGACGTTACCTAAATAAATCGAGGCGAACTCCACGAAAATCTCGTATTCGCTATAAGGCAGGTCTTTTAAAATTTTAGCGATTTTCACGGAATCGCCCGCGACAATAAATTCCGCGAAGCAGTCTCCCCATTCCCTGAACCTGAGCGCCTTCAGACGCTCGTACATTCCGCTTGAATATTTATGAATGACCAGATAGACGAAAAGGGATATCGTCAGAAGAAAAAAACCAA
>Ga0079303_10000207_pt1 | contig 13535 bp, 11 predicted proteins | sample Methanogen_OWC_FD_77073 | JGI IMG/M metagenome (GOLD analysis project Ga0079303, IMG submission 77073) | Enriched soil microbial communities from Old Woman Creek wetland in Ohio, USA - Methanogen_OWC | ecosystem: Environmental > Terrestrial > Soil > Wetlands | place: USA: Ohio | collected...
TCTTAATATCAGCATCAGCGTGGTAACTATAAACCAGGCTGATACGCCTGAAATAAGCCCGATCCAAAAACCAGTATACAAAAACGGTCTCTGAATGAACGCATTTGTAGCACCAACCAATTTAGCGATCACCACTTCATCACGTCGATTATGCAGTTCCAGTCGAATCGTATTACCGATAATAAACAACACAGCCCCTCCTAACATCACATTGAGTAAGGTAGCAAAAAGCCTAGCCACGGCCATAATAGACTGCAGGCGTTCAACCCACTGCAGATCCATCTGGGCAATATCGACTTCAGGCGATTGTTGAAAGCTTTTCAGCAAATTCTCAAGCCCTTGCTTATCTTCCAGAGTATTTTTAGGTAACACCTGAATGACAATAGGCAACGGATTTTTTTCCAGTGCATTAATCGCTGCGCCGAAGCCGCTATAGGTTTTGAATTCAGCTAACGCCTGTTCCCTGGTAATTAATTTAACGTCCTGAACACTCGCATTCTGCCTGATACTGCCAGCTAATTTATTGGCGTGTGCATCAGAAACATCGTCCCTGAGAAATAAGGAGATTTGATTGCTGGTTTCCAGATTACCTGTTAATTGCTGAAGATTCACGACTAAAATATAAAAACCGCTGGCAAGTGAAATGGCAATAGCCAGGACAGCAATAGTCATTATCGAGGTAAATGGTGAGGCGATCAGGCGGCCAAGACTGGAAAACAATGCGTGCGCATGAAGGTCTCGATAGGCATTTAATTTATCGACAAAATTTCCGCCCGCAGTTTTAGTTTGCCGGGTGTCCTGCCTGACTGGCCTAACCGGAGGATCTTTCCTGATACGATTTTTATTGACCCGTTTCATAGCTTAACTCGAAACCAGTTGACCATGATCCAACTTCAATACGCGATGGTTCAGTTGTGTAATCAAAGAAATGTCATGTGAGGCGATCAACACGGTAACGCCGACCTGTTGAAACTGTCCAAATAAAAACATGATTTCTTCCGACAATTCCGGATCCAGATTGCCAGTTGGTTCATCCGCGATAATGATTGGCGGCTTATTAACCACAGCCCGGGCAATTCCTACCCGCTGCTGCTCACCACCCGACAAGGCCAGAGGGTATTTTTTTTCTTTGCCAGATAAGCTTACTTTATCTAATGCTGCCCTTACCCTGCGGGCGATTTCATGGTGGCCGAAGCCAGCTATCACCAGCGGTAATGCCACATTATCAAAAACGGTTCTATCTTGAAGCAGCTTATAATCCTGATAGATAAAGCCCATTTTTCTTCGTATAAAAGGCAGCTGACTTTCTTTGACATGGCAGAGCTCCTGTTCATCCAATACTATCTGGCCGCGGCTACAACGCTCCATGGCCGCAATCAATCTTAATAACGTGCTTTTCCCTGCCCCTGAATGACCGGTAAGAAATGCAATTTCGCCACGCTGCAAATGAAAACTGACATTACGCAATACATCGCCGGTCTCAGGGTAGCGCTTGGTTACATTGACGAACTTTATCATGATTTTTTAGTCTTTTACGAACAAGGCATCGACAAACAGTTCTGCATCAAAATCCTGCAAATCATCGATACCTTCGCCTATGCCTATAAAACGAATTGGAATACCGGTGTGTTTGGCCAAGGCGAATATAATGCCACCCTTTGCCGTACCGTCCAACTTGGTCAACACCAGCCCTGTTAATGCTACTGTTTCATTAAACAGTTTTGCCTGGGACAAGGCATTTTGTCCAGTCCCGGCATCTAATACCAACAGCACTTCATGGGGTGCTGTTTGATCCAGTTTACCCATAATCCTTTTTACTTTTTTCAACTCGTCCATTAAATTTGATTTTGTGTGCAATCGACCTGCCGTATCAGCAATCAAAACATCTATGCCTTTAGCTTGCGCGGATTGCAGACCATCGTAGATAACCGAAGCGGAATCTGCTCCTGTATGTTGAGCTACCACCTGGATATTATTACGCTCTCCCCAAACCTGTAACTGCTCAACAGCCGCCGCTCTAAAAGTGTCTCCTGCAGCCAACATGACGCTATGACCTTGTGCCTGAAGGCGCTTTGCCAATTTGCCTATGGTTGTGGTTTTGCCTGCTCCATTGACTCCGACAACCAGAATAACAAATGGCGTTTCTTGTTCCGGTATTCTCAGTGGTATGTTGCAGGGTTTGAGAATACTCAGCAATTCCTGTTTTAAGGCAGCTGATAATGCCAATCCATCATTCAACTGATGCCGCTCAACACTTTGCGTCAAGTGCCTTATTATTTCGGTTGTAGCATCAACACCCACATCGGCCATTATTAAACTGGCTTCAATTTCCTCCAGTAAATCATCATTAATTTCTTTCTGGCCTATAGGCAGGCCGGACAGTATACCGCTAAGGCCGGAACGGGTTCGTTGTAATTGTGACTTGAGACGTAAGTATAGTGACTCAGGCTCAGGTTTTACAAAAATTTCTTCAATTAGCGCTTCAAGTGGCACTGAAACCGCACCCGTTTCAACGATTTCTTGTGGAAGCTTTACTTCTAAAACAGGCGCTTGTACCGGTATACCGCCGTATCTGCTATAAAAACTGATCGCAATCAAGGGCAGCATTAATAATGCGGCAACTGCTTGATGAGCTACGGCTGCCCACAGGGGCATACTCAGCTTGACGCCAATAATGGCTAAGCCAATCTGTACAAACAGCAACACACCCAACCATAAACCTGCTCTTTTTACCGGTTTGAGTGAATTTGTTGCAGTTGCACTGAACATCAGCAAACTCAGCAACACAAAGCTCAACAACGCACCAATTCTATGAAGCCAGTTGACTGCAACCTGTGCGTCGTATGAAATAACGCCGGTATAACCACTATCTAATCCGCTAAATAAATTTAGCGCATTTTGATAATCGGCCTTAGGCCACCATTGTCCATTGCAAAGAGGAAACCCGCTACAAGCTAAAGCCGCATGATTGGCGCTAACCCAGGCTCCCAGTACGATCTGCAATACTAAAATAAACTGGGCAAAACGGGTAAAGTTTACAAGCCCGATACGCACCTGTCCTGGTAAACTGACACCAATTCGCCCGGCTATTGCCGGATTAACACGCAAATACAGCCAAAAAAGCAACCAGAAAGTCATCATGCCCAGCAATACATGCGTGGTTATGACGATAGGCATAACGTGTATAGCTTTAGCCCAATAACCCAGGGCCGATTGTAAACCAACTAAAACTAGCAGAATCAATGAGGTCGTCATTGCGGCTAATCGGCATTGTTGCTGCTGCCATGACATCAAGCCCAGCAACAAGGTCAAAAAACCTAATGTAGCCGCCAGATAGACATGGCCGCTGACTCTCAATACATCAATAAACCCTTGTTTGGATAAGACCAGATCAGCAGCCGACAACCGAAAGAATGAACCTAAGACTATAATTATTAGCGTTAAAACAACGCCAAATAGAGTTATTTTTCTGAACATTTTATTTTATTTACCACTAACCAATTTGTGAAATTCTAAGTAGATGCATGAGATCATCTTTTACTTTGTAAGTATTGAAACCCGGTTCATATTGCATCATTAAATTTCCCAAAGGATCCATTAAAAACAACATACCATCAGGTATTGAGCCTTGCCTGATATCAGCAATTATTTTAGCCAGTCTCGCGCTGGGCTTAACCCTGATAAGCTCTGAATTAAGCGCGAATTCCCTGTTTTCATTAGCAATTAATTTTTCTATTAGCGCATCATCTACCTTGTTTTCTTCGCGCAACAAACTCAAAAAGAGCGCATTATCCTCTTCTTTATTTTCTGTACGACGTAACCGCCATAACAGTGTGTCCTTCAACCACCATTGACTTGCCGCTTCTGCCACAGGTTCTTTAAACACAATAACGACACGGCGCGTGCGGGGTAACTCCTTGTTTAACATGAGTCTTAATTGTCTGGTTTTAAGCAGCGCATCAAGGCAAATTTCATTACATCCGGCGTTTGGAATCACATTGACTATCAACCAGTGTCCGGAAAGTTCCCCCATATTCTCAGCCGAAAATGGATCAAAACCGGTAAAATCAGTCAGCTTAGTGGGTACCGGGGGAATTATCAACTGCCCACTGTTTGTTTTACCCGTTACCAGCCCCGGATATTGCTTCAATCCCCAGGCGATTAAAAAAGGAATAATGGTCATTCCAAAAATAGCCAGAATCAATAGTCGATTTTTTTTCTGTTGATTATTCATGATTTCTTTTACAACTGTACCAGATAAATAATAATGTAAGCGTAAATGCCAGTGCAAACCATTGAAAAGCATAGGCTGTATGCTGTTCAGGCAACATAATTGCTGTTGTTTGCCATTCCCTTTTAAAGCCTTCGGGTTGATCCTTATCCAGCTCGATCTGAAATGAAAATAATGAATAAGCCAGTTTTTTTTCCAAAACTTGATTGTCTACTACTTGCACCACTGATGGCCAACCCTCCGATGGTATTTCCGCCCCTGCCAATTTTATACCAACGCCAGGAAAACGATTTATCCGGCCTCTGACAATTGTTGGTTCATTTCTGATCTGCAGTTCAGGCAACACCGATCTATCCTGATTTAACGGAACCCAGCCTCTATTGACCAACACAGCCTTGGCTTCCCCATGCAGAACAAACGGGGCCAAAACAAAATATCCCGCTTTCCCGGCACTGACTTGGTTATCTATCAAAAATTGATGCGCTTGATCATAATGCCCGGTCGCTTGTACTTTTTTATACCTGAGCGCGTCCACATTATCTTCAAGGGCAGTAGATAACTGTATGATTTCAGCAGAGGCTAACCCTTGTTTCTGCTGATCAAGAAATATCCTTTTCTCCTCTGAACGCCCCAATTGCCAGATTCCCAGTGCAATTAGCAGAGGTAATAAACATAAATAAGCCAGTGTGGGAGCTTTTTCAAATGTCATTGAATAGCGTCTAGTTTTAATAATCATGCTTTTTTTCTTTAACCTATTGGCACAGACACATTAATAAACGAGAATAGAAAAATCTTACCTATAAGCATAACTCTATCATGATTATCAAAAGCGTCGTCATTATTGCCTTTATCCTGATAATTATCAGTCTCGGCTCCGCCCTGTTTCACCTGGCGAACCGTAAAACCGAAGAACAATCCGAAAAAACAGTTAAAGCACTGACTTTTCGTATTGCGCTTTCAATCCTGTTATTTATTTTTGTTTTTATTGCCGTTGCAACGGGTATTTTTAAACCTCATGGACTGGGTATAAAAATGCACATGCAACAACCGGCACAGACTGAACGCATTAAGTAAATAAGCAGACGGTCCACCCGACAAAAAAAAAGCGCTGCCTGTTGTTAGGCAGCGCTTTTTTGGGTGTTAATGTGTAAATTACATCAAATAAACAAACACAAACAAACCCAACCATACGACGTCAACAAAATGCCAGTACCATGCTGCGGCTTCAAAAGCGAAGTGGTTTTCCGGTTTGAAGTGGCCCCTGGTGCTTCGGAACAGCACAACACTCAGAATAATGGCCCCTATACAAACATGGAAACCATGAAAACCCGTCAGCATAAAGAAAGTAGAGCCGTATATGCCTGAGCCCAAGGTCAAGCCCATTTCAGTATAGGCTTCATGATACTCGAAGGCCTGAAATGCAACGAACGTAAAGCCTAATGCAACAGTTGCGATCAAGCCTTTGATCAACTGATCCCGATTTTTTGCAAGCAGGCCATGATGCGCCCAGGTACAGGTGACACCACTGGTCAACAAAATCAAGGTATTCAAAAATGGCAAACCCCAGGCTCCCATGGGCTCAAATTCTGCGCCAAATGTTCTGGCGCCGGATGCATCGACGCCAAGGCCTTTGGGGCCATTAGTTGGCCAGGTTGCTTCAAATGTCGGCCAAAGCAATTCTTTAGTCGCAGCACCAGTCCCTTCACCGCCCAGCCATGGCACTGATAAATTACGCGTATAATAAAGCGTGCCGAAAAAAACAGCAAAAAACATGATTTCAGAAAAAATGAACCACATCATGCCCATACGATAGGAAATACCTACCTGGGTATTGTACATGCCTGACTCACTTTCACCCGACTGCAGGGTAAACCAGCCAGCCAACATAACAATGAATATAACCAGACCCACCACCATTAAAGTCGGGCCTATCGAAGAACCATTTAAATAATTTGCAAATCCAGCCAGCATGGTAACCAAACCAGCAGTAGCAATCACTGGCCAAGTCGCTTTATGCGGAATGTAATAGGCGACATTTGTAGACATAAACTTCCCCTCTTATTTCACTGATGTTTCAGTATTATCAAAAAATGTATAGGCAAGTGTAATTGTTTTATATTGCTCTGGTATCTCAGGATTCACAACAAAACGCACCGGCATGGTTTTACCTTCTCGCGCTTTGAATGTTTGCTCTGTAAAACAAAAACACTCGGTCTTTTTAAAATATTCAGCAGCGGGCCCAGGTGAAATACTTGGAATTGCCTGAGCCACCATTGCTTTATCAGTCTTGTTTTCTGCATAAAAATTCACCGTAACATACTCTCCCGGATGAATTTTCAGTTTTTTTATTTCTGAACGGAACAGCATAGGCGCAGATTTATTGACCGTAGTCATAAATTCCACGGTAATTTCCCTGTTTTTATCGACCTTGTAGCTGACTTCTTCAGCCGCTACGGGTATACCGGGTTTCTCCTTTTTAAATACAACTTCACACATCACATCATAAAGAGGAACCAGCGCATAACCAAAGCCAAACATGCCTAAAGCAACAAGCACTAATGTACGAACCAGGTTGGCATTTTTTTGCCTCGTATCTTTATTCATTGAGAAATTGCTTTAATGACCGCTAACACATAAATAGTGACCGCAATCGAGACCAAAATCAATGCTGTCAAAATATTTTTCGTTTTTAAATTCATCATCCCGCCACATGCGCTAACTGTTAAGCAGGTAGCGCATTTCAGAGTATTTACACTTTACAAACAGGAGTCATACTGACATTAAACAATCTGTTAAACCGCTCAGATATGTTCTGTAGGTATAACTGTGGGCGGTGTGGTAAACGTATGGTATGGAGGAGGCGAAGGTAGAGTCCACTCCAGGCCATGCTTGTGAGCATCTTCCCATACTTCATCCGTTACTTTTTCGCCCGTCCCGCCTCTAATGGTATCAATAACGATATATAGGAACAGTAATTGGCTAGCTCCAAATATAAAACCACCAATACTTGAAATCATATTCCAGTCAGCAAATTGCACCGCATAATCCGGAATTCTGCGCGGCATACCTGCTAACCCCAAGAAATGCTGAGGAAAGAACAGGATATTAACTGACACGGCAGATAACCAGAAATGCAATTGGCCAATCTTTTCGTTATACATGTGGCCTGTCCATTTAGGTAACCAGTAATAACCAGCAGCCATCAAAATAAAGACAGAAGCAGGCACCAGCGTGTAATGGAAATGGGCAACGATAAAGTAGGTATCGTGATACTGAAAATCAGACGGCGCAATAGACATCATCAAACCAGTGAACCCGCCCATGGTAAAAAGAACGACAAACGCAATTGAAAACAGCATGGGTGTTTCAAAGGTCAACGAACCTTTCCACATGGTTGCAGTCCAGTTAAATACTTTAACCCCGGTAGGTATCGCAATTAACATGGTTGCATACATAAAATAAAGTTCGCCAGCGACAGGCATGCCCACAGTAAACATGTGGTGAGCCCAAACGATAAATGATAAAAATGCAATCGAAGCCGTCGCATAAACCATTGAGCTATAGCCAAATAAAGGTTTACGGGCAAACACAGGGATAATGGTAGAAGCTACGCCAAAAGTTGGCAGAATCATTACATAAACTTCAGGGTGTCCAAAAAACCAGAAAATATGTTGATAAAGAATGGGATCACCACCACCGGCAGCATCAAAAAAACTGGTGCCGAAAAACTTGTCGGTCAGCAACATGGTTACCGCACCAGCAAAAACCGGCATGATAGCGATTAACAGAAATCCGGTGATTAACCAGGTCCAAACAAATAGCGGCATTTTCATTAAGGTCATGCCAGGCGCACGCATATTGAAAATCGTTGCGATGATGTTAATAGCACCCATGATGGATGAAATGCCCAGCAAATGCACTGAGAAAACTGCAAATGGCAAGGCGTTACCTGTTTGCAAAACCAGGGGCGGATACAAGGTCCAGCCGGCAGCAGGCGAACCACCTTCCATAAATAACGTGCTGGCAAGCAATAAAACGCCGGAGACCAATAACCAGAAACTCATGTTATTCATCCGTGGCAATGCCATATCTGGGGCGCCAATCATCATTGGAATCATCCAGTTAGCCAAACCAACAAAAGCCGGCATAACCGCTCCAAATACCATCACCAGGGCGTGCATGGTGGTCATTGAGTTAAAGAATTGTGGCTGAACAAACTGTAATCCGGGCTCAAACAATTCAGCACGGATAATCATTGCCATGATGCCACCAACAAAAAACATTGCCAGTGCAAACACCAGATACAAAGTACCTATATCCTTATGGTTGGTGGTAATCACCCATCTTAAAAGCCCCTTGGCAGGACCGTGATCATGATCATCGTGATGATCAACATGTTCGGCTGTTACAGCAGACATAGTTTATACCTCTAAAGTAGATAAAAAAGATTTGATTGATAACATAGTCAATGGCTTAGCCATCATCATCCTTTGCAGCAGGCAAAGCCGCTTGCAAAGCCTGAATTGCTGAAGGCTGTATAGCATCATTCACTGAATTACCCAAACCATTACGGGTATAGGTTACAACTGCAGCAAAATCAGTTGCACTTAACATTGCTCCGAAAGCAGGCATCATGCCTTTTCCATTCAACATTAAATCTACCTGTGCATTGATATCGCCTTTTACCACTGCACTTCCGGTTAAAGCAGGAAATGTAGGCGGCATACCCTGACCTTCCTCCATGTGGCAAGAAGCGCAGCTACTGGCGTAAACAGATTTTCCCTTAGCCACCAATTCATCTTTCGACAGTACTACATTGGTATCTATTTTTTCCTGTGGCGCTGCTTTTGCTGCGGGTGCCGCGGCAGCCGAAGCTCCTGATGTTTGTGGCAACAAATCCTGAATTGCTTTGGGCTGTATTTCATCGCCGACTTTGTTCCCCAGGGCATTTCTGGTATATGTAATAACCTGAGCCAATTCATCCGCTTTTAACATCTTGCCAAATGCAGGCATTGCGCCTTTACCGTTCAAGACAAGTTCGGTCTGGGCTTTGATATCACCGGTCACGACGGGGCTCGCAGTGATGGCAGGAAATGCTCCCGGAACGCCTTTACCTTCAGCTCCATGGCAGGTAACGCAATTTTTGGCATAAACCGCAGCCCCTTTGGAGACCAATTCATCGTGACTTTGATCACTTAAGTCAGGGCCTTTTTTTGATTCTTCGATGGTCTTTTTCACCCATGCATCATAGTCAGGCTGTTCCATTGCAACGACCACTATAGGCATAAAGCCATGATCCTTGCCACAAAGCTCTGTACATTGGCCACGATAAGTACCGGCTTTGTCGACAGAAGTCCAGGCTTCATTAATAAAGCCGGGATACGCATCTTTTTTCCAACCCAGATCAGGCACCCACCAGGAATGGATTACATCAGCCGCTGTAAATACGAAACGAATTTTCTTTTTAACTGGAATTACCAATGGTTTATCAACATTTAACAAATAATGGGGAACCGAGCGAGGGTCGATACCCGAGCCAATCTGACGCGCCTTGTCGCTGGCCTCATCCAGGCTGCTAAAAAAATGTATGCCTTTATCAAGGTATTCATATTCCCATTTCCATTGCCAGCCCGTTACCTTGATAGACATTTCGGAGTCTTGCACATCATCCAGTTCCATCATGGCTTTTGTCGCCGGTATGGCCATACCAACCAGGATCAAGGTTGGAATAATCGTCCAGATAATTTCGACCGTCGTGTTTTCATGAAATTGTGCCGCTTTATGTCCTTTCGATTTACGGTGATGGTAAATCGAGTAGAACATCGTGCCAAACACGCCAATGCCTATAAATACACAAATCCATAGAATCAGCATATGCAGGTCATAAATGTCATTACTGACCTTTGTAACCCCTTTCATTAAATTGAGAGTGTAATCCGCCTGCGCTGTCCTTAAGGCCAAAGCCATTAAGATCAGACCTGCGAATAGTTGCTTTGTTTTGTTCACGGAGCAGCCTCTTCGATAGTAGTTATAAAACTTTTTGTAAGTGTTATATCGTTTCGTAATATCAAGCCGCGCAAAATAAGCTGGCATTGTTCCTTTTACGTAATAATTATCACAAATAAACTGGGAAATTTTAACCCATGAAGCCTATCTACACCAGCTGTCCTTTTTATGATTTTAATTAGACGCAAAAAAAAGGCTTGTGAATCAGAGAAGTCACAAGCCTTTTATTGTTAATGGGAAGTTACTATCAGCTGTTTAAAGCATCTGCATAAGCCATATCAAAAGTTGGAATATGATTATCTAGCCAGCCTTTGACCATTTGCCCTACTTCTTCGGTGACATCAGCACTACCCGCATGAAACTTTGTTTGCAAATCAGCGCAAATACCTGTTAATGCTTCATGCTCTGCCTTGTGACGCGCATAACCATCGTAATTTTTTGCCAGCATTTCTTTTTCTTCATGGGCAAAATGTCCAACAACATAAGCGATCAAATCATCCAGTTGATCACCTACTGCAGAACGAGCCGCTCCACCCGTTGCCAGATCATATAATTTGTTGAGCTTGTCAAACAAAATCTTGTGTTCATCGTCTGCAAAAGGAACATTTGTTCCAAATTGACTAGCTGTCCACGTAATTAAAGCCATATTTTTTCTCCTGATTGTTTTATTTATATTAACCGTACAAAAAGTATGGAATATATTTCCCCAGAAGTCAATTTTAGTGTAATTTGTTCAAAAAAGGCGGATCAATTCGACAGCCACCGACCTCAGGATGATCCAACACATCCTGTTCGAAATCCCTGTAAGTCGGCAACTGGAAAGCAATGCGGTTTATTTTGCCGCCAGAGAATTCAAATTCCATCGCGCCACCTTTAGCGCGTGGACTGCCCTCTTTGGTAGTAAATAACAAAATACCTACATTGGCAGACGGCTTACCCTGTTGATCAGGGAGAATGCGTGTGCAACTCAACTCGTTAATAGACAATCCGGAAAAGACTTGCACCATCTGCCGTGCGCTAACAATAACACCCTCCCCAGGAAGAATGGCAGGCATAGGTACAACGGGCGCAGGTATTGGCGTGACAGCGGCTGCAGCCGGAATAGCGGCTGATGCAGGTGCTGAAACGGAAACCGGTTCGACTAATGGCTGAGCCAACAATTTCTCTAAACCGAAATCACCCAAATGATTTTGCAACAAAACAGTACCATCACCCTTCTTGACCGTGGCTAACAAAGGAAACAGTTGTTGCTCCATTTCAGACTTGTTGGGGTTTTTTAGTACAGAAATCAGCTGCCGTTCAATCGATTTGAGCGGTGTAAAAAACTGTTCTTTTTTCTGACTCGACTCACCAATCTGCTTCCAATCCGATTGTAAATTGACTGGCAACCCCATTGCTTTCATGGCGGCATAATCATCAGCAGCCAGACAGCTGCCAAAATCCTTACTGCGATAACTTTCCATGTCCTTAAGACGGATTTCCCCACTCATCGCCTTTTGCGGGGATATATTGTAATTTTTCCAATCACTGTTATTGGCCAAAAAGTAATAAATAAAGGCATTACGATCAAACTTGTTGAAGCCCAAATCTTTCATAACCAGCTTTAATTTTCGGCAATTATTCTCGACTTCCTCGTAGTTTTTCCAGTTCGGTTTTAAATTTGGCTTTGCAGGATGCTTTGATTGCTCAATCAGTTGCAACAATTTTATTTCGCCTGCAGCCGATTTGATTGGCAAGTAGCCTATTTCTTCCAACGATAGATCCCTCGCATCGGGTACACCATCAGCCATTGTTTTTAACAGCAAGGAAGGAATAATTTCCGGATAAATTTTTAGCTCGCCTAGTGGCTGGGTATCCGAGCCAAGGATATTAATACCACCTTCCGAGACCGCGTAGACTTTAAAAACAGTTTGATTAAGGATGCCTGTTTTGCCCGAAAAAGTAACAATGGCTGGTAATGAATGTGATTCCGAGCTTTGTTTTACTGATTTCGGAGCAGTTGTTGCAGGTGGATTGCTTTTTGCCCATTGGCCAGCGAACTGCCCCATAATGGCAACCCCCATGCCCACACCTGTTAACGCCATTAAATTGCTGGCAGTTGACACATCACCGACCAAACCCGATACATCCATATCGCTATTTGCACTGGAATAAAAACTATAGTCAACGAGAGTTTCCTTGCCTGAATCCAGACGCATCCAGGGCGTCAAAGTAATTTTTTTAGCATCAAATTTGAAATTACATTTCCCTGATGTTGCTTGATATAAAAAACCAGCAGCTTCATGATTAAATTTGAGTACATCATTGCGTACGCTGAAAATTAGCGCAGAAGACAAATCACCTTTTTCATAAGACGGCGTCATATTACTACAGCCGCGCTTTAATATATTATCGCCTTTAAAATCAAACTCCGAAATCAGACGCACATAATAATCATCACCATCAATGACCTGAAAACCAGGCAAAGATTGAAATTGATGTGACTGGGTTGTTTGCGCAGTCTGCGAATCATTGACCTGGGCCGATGGATAATCAATGGCAATCTGTCGGGTAGGCGCACATCCAGCTAACATGACACTGGCAACTAAACTAAACTTCAAAGATGAAATACAACGAATCGACATGCTTTAAACCTTGTACCGCAATTTATACGGCGAATCAAGCTGAAAAAAAACGAAAATGATAGGGCTTACACCGAGTCTTTGTCATGCTTTATTTTTTGCCCGTCATCTACCACGGGGATAGATACTCTAATAAAAAATAAAACATACGCATCGAGTATGCCAATATATTCATTCCTGCATTTTTTCCCACATTTTAAATTTATACCATGTAAAATTGACAGCATGTATTTTGTAATTTTAGGATATTAAAGTGTTTAGAGGAACAACCATACTTTCTGTTCGCCGAGGCGACAAAGTTGTGATTGGTGGCGATGGCCAGGTCACTTTGGGTAATACAGTCATGAAGGGCAACGCCCGTAAAGTTCGCCGACTTTATCATGATAAAGTCATTGCCGGTTTTGCCGGCGCAACTGCGGATGCATTCACGTTATTTGAGCACTTTGAAGGCAAACTGGAAAAACATCGCGGCAACTTGACCCGCGCCGCTGTCGAAATGGCCAAAGACTGGCGTACTGACCGTGCCTTACGCAAGCTGGAAGCGTTGCTGACAATTGCCGATGCCAAAACATCGTTAATTATTTCCGGCACAGGCGATGTTATCGAGCCTGAATTTGACTTGATGGCCATAGGCTCAGGCGGCGCTTTCGCTCAGGCGGCTGCGCGCGCGTTACTGG
>Ga0079303_10000208_pt1 | contig 13491 bp, 11 predicted proteins | sample Methanogen_OWC_FD_77073 | JGI IMG/M metagenome (GOLD analysis project Ga0079303, IMG submission 77073) | Enriched soil microbial communities from Old Woman Creek wetland in Ohio, USA - Methanogen_OWC | ecosystem: Environmental > Terrestrial > Soil > Wetlands | place: USA: Ohio | collected...
GACAGCAGTCCCAGATGATTTTTGACCGGAACAAGTCTCGCGACGACACCCATCAGACAAGCGTCCTCGGGGATACCGGCAACCCGGCGCCATCCTCCTGTCCGGCGGGGCAGCTGCAGAAAAGAAGACAAATCAAGCCCAAGCGGCACGACACGAACCTTGTCCGGCTTCGCCAGGCGCAGTCTGCTCAGAATTTCATCCCGCTGCCCGTCGCTCAAAGCGATGATGAGATCACTCAATCGGGACAGAATCCGCTCTGCAAAGATGATTCCGCATGTCCCCGCGGACGAGAAATACCCTTCGAACACAGTTCCATGAAACGTGTGCACCGTAACCGGAACGCCGCAGGCGACGGCAGCCATACGGCCCAGCAGCCCGGCTTTGGCGGTATGGGTTTCGACGATGTGGGGTCTGAATTCACGAATGACGGCAAGGAGCGATGCAAACGCGGCGGCATCATGAACCGGATCGATGTCACGGGTCAGTCCTGAAATGATGCAAGGCTGGACGCCTTCCCGCCTCGCGAGCGGAATCATACTGCCTTCTATCATTGGCGGCTCACCGACGACAAGCCGTGTCTCGAATCCGTGGCCGGCAAGACTTCTCGTCAGATTGATGACGTGGATCGACGGGCCACCCACATTCATCCGGCTAAGGAGCCGAAGAACACGGATCGGGCCGCCGGTCAGCGCCTCATCCGTCATCTCCGCAGATTTTCCCGATACCAGTCGATGGTGCGCCGAAGTCCGACAGCAAAATCGACCTCCGGGGCAAAGCCGATACTGTTCTTCGCGAGATATATATCCGCCGCCGAATCCCGGACGTCGCCGGGCTGAGGTGCGGCCATAACAGGCTGAATCGCCGCCCCGAGAATCTCATTGATGGCCGCAATCAGATCCAGCAGATCGATACGCCGGCCGCCTGCGATGTTGATGACGCGGCCCGAGGCATCCGGGGCATCCGCGGCAAGCCTGTTCGCCCTGGCAACCTCGCCCACATAGATGAAATCGCGGGTCTGTTTTCCATCGCCAAAAATTGTCGGCGCCTTTTTCTGAAGCATACTCGTGATGAATTTCGGGATAACGGCCGCATACTCGGATTTCGGGTCCTGGCGCGGGCCGAACACATTAAAATATCTCAGCGCGACGGTTTCAAGACCATACAGGCGGTGGAACAGGCGAAGATAATACTCAACGGTGAGTTTATGAAGGGCATACGGACTGATCGGGCACGGAATCATCGCCTCGTGCTTCGGCTGTGCGGGGTCATCCCCGTAGATTGCCGAACTGCTGGCGAAGACGACCCGGCGCACGCCGGCATTCACGGCTGCAACGAGCAGCCGGAGACTTCCGTTCACGTTCACCTCATGCGTGCGTTCCGGCTCTGCAACGGATCGCGGAACAGAAGCGATCGCCGCCTGATGAAACACCGTATCGACACCAGCAACAGCTTTGCGGCAGTCAGCCTCGCTGCAGATATTACCTTCTATAAAATCAATATCCGCAAGCCAGGGTGTCAGGTTCGTCCGTTTCCCGCTGGAAAGATCATCGAGGACGCGCACCCGCATGCCGCTTTCGATCAGCCCGCCAACGATATGAGAACCAATGAACCCCGCTCCTCCGGTGACAAGGGCTGTCCGCATGCGTGATCCTCCGAATTTCTACCGGCCGTCGACCGGTGCAATCGTGCCACATGGTGCCACACGACTCTCTTTCATGGCAAGCAGCAACTCGTATCCACGCACGAGTTTATTCCTCGCGTTCCAGACACACAAGGGAACTGGACTGCCTGAGAGCACGAAGAACACGGAGACCGCACGGAATTTGATTCTTCAAAAATCATCCGTGCCCATGGTGATAGATCGGGATGACATGCCAAGGATGCGAGTATCTGTGCTATACTTTTTCGAAATTGATGGGGGGAGAAGATGCGCCGACAACCGGTATATAAACATGCGGGGTTCAAAAAGATCGCCGAGCATTATTACCATGAGCTGCTGCGCCGCAATCCGATCGCAGCCACAGCGCTTGGAGAACATGGTTATGACGGGCTTCTTCCCGAGGTCGGCGCGGAAGCGGTCGATCGTGAAATCGCGGGTTTGCGCGACATGCGCGATTCCTTTCAGAGTCTTCCCGAACGCGAACTGAGCATAGACGAGCGGCTGGACCGCGAACTGGCGCTGCACATGGCGCGCATGCAGCTTTTCATGCTTGAAGACGTGAGACGCTGGAGGCTGGGCAGTGACCTGGCAATGATGATCGGTGACGCTCTGTTCATGCTGTTCGTGCGCGATTTCGCTCCTCTTCCCGAGCGTGTCGAATCGATGATTTCGCGTCTGCGCGCTGTTCCAGCCTATCTGATGAGCGGCCGAACGCTGTTCCAACATGTCCCCCCCCTCTGGGGGAGCATTTTTATCGAGTCCACGGAAAAGCTCCCCGAGCTTCTTGCGGCAATTGAAGGAGGCCTGTCCGGCCGCCTCCCCACGCCGGTGATGCAGCCCTTCCTTCATGCGGCGAACGAAGCCCGCAAGGCCCTTGCCGAACATGCACACTGGCTCAGACATGCGATTCTGCCTGAGACAAGCGGCGACTGGGCGATGGAAAAAGGCCCCTTCCAGGCGCTTCTGTGCGCGCGACAGCTTGGCATGAATGCCGGGGAGCTGCTCGAGCTCGGCGAAACAAGCCTGCGACAGGCACAGACGAAGGCGGATCTGCACGCCCGGGCAATCATCGGTTCCCAGCACGGCACCGTCGCCGGAACACGCCAGGCCGCTCTCGAACGCGTTCAGGCTCACGCGCCAGCCACATTCGAGCTGGCGCTGGCCTCCTACCGGGAATCAGTCGCGCGCAGCAGGGCCTGGGTCGAAATGACCGGCTTCGCGACACTCCCGGACGGGGAACGGCTCGATATCTTCGAAACTCCGTCCTACATGGCACATCTGATTCCGTTTGCAGCATACATGCCGCCGGAACGGACTGCCAGACCGCAGAAAGGCATTTACCTCGTAACCCGCCACGCCGGCAGCCAGTCGACTCACAGTTACGCCGACATTGCCAACACCTCCATCCATGAGGGCTATCCGGGACATCACCTTCAGCTATCCGGTCAGAATCTCCACCCCGGCATCTGGCGGGGGCTCGCGGACAGCATCGAACTGATGGAAGGCTGGGCGCATTACTGCGAAGAAGCAGTTCTGACGAGCGGTCTTGAAGCAGGCAACGAAAACAGGCTCGTCCAGAGCCGCGATGAAGCGTGGCGTTCGGCACGTATACTAATAGATATCAATCTGCACCAGAAAACCTGGAGTTACGATCAGGGGCTTGCGTTCCTGATGGAACACGCATCCATGGACCGTGCCTCGGCAGAAGCCGAGATGCGCCGTTACACCCAGACTCCCGGGTATCCGCTGAGTTACATGGCTGGCAAGCATCTGCTGCTGGACCTGAGAAATTCGCTTCAGCAGCGGTTCGGTTCTGACTGTTCCGATCGCGAGTTCCATGACCTGGTCATTCACGAAGGCAGTCTTCCGCTGTTCCTGGCGCGTGAGTTCTACCCGCAGCTGCTGCAGGACAAACTCTCGGCAAATCAGCGGGATGCCCGGTCATGACATTCAAGAGACAGCTGTATATTCCCGGGAAACGTGATTATATCAAAGGAGATAGCCGGCCGAAGGTCGATTGCATTCTTTGCGCTATCCTTGACGGCAATGACCGGGTCGACCGGCTGATGATCTGGGAAGATGAGCTGTTCGCGGTTTCGGCGAATCTCTATCCGTATAACGCCGGGCATCTCCTGCTTTTTCCAAGACGGCATATTTTCGATCCACGTGAAATGACAGCCGCGGAGGTTTCAAGAATGGCCGAAGTCCAGAAGTTCTGCCTTGACGCGCTCGACAAGGTGTATGAACCGGCCGGGTATAATATCGGCTCGAATATCGGCGAGGCATCGGGGGCAAGCATCGATCACCTTCACCAGCACATTGTTCCCAGATATCCGAAAGAACTCGGTTTTGTCGACATCTGCGCCGGCGCGAAAATCATCATTGAAGATCCGCACGTAACGATGGATAAACTCCGGGCAGCCATTTCCCCACAGCTTGACCAGAGCGCACCGGAAATTCGGCGTGAACCGAAAAAACGCCGTTCGCGAGTTTGAGGACCTGCCTGTATTGCATGAACGCCAATTGTGATATACTCGACCACGCTCAGATCACCTGTACGCTCTTATCTTAGATATTCAGGAGAGAACGATGAAGAGGTTTTTTAGCCGCACGCTGCTTGTGATTACAGCTGCCATCGCGTTTTGCCCCGTGACCGGTTCCGCAGCAGTCGAGGATGAACTGCGATATCTCGGCTACTCGGGTGAAATAGCCAGCATGGCGAACGAGTCATACAAACGCACGCATAAAGAGCCCACGCCGGCTCCCGAGGCCGCTGCCGCGAATCCGACGATTCTCGACGAAGCCGATGCGGTGAAGGAACAGCTTGCCGAACTCGGCCGCACCCGGTCGCTCACTCCTCAGACTCCCGTCGCATCCGATGAGTCGAAAAACAAGCTCGACGCTTTCTGGAAGCAGATGGCCACCCCCAAAGCCGAAACCGCCGCTCCCATGTCGGACGAACTTCGTGCACGGCTAAGAGACGCCCTCACACAAGCACTCACCGGCGCCGGCTACGACATCAAGCAGCTCGACCTGATCGACACCACTCCGAACATGGACAACCCACAGGTTCGCGCCGTCGCCCGTGTTGTGAAGCCGGTCACATCGAAGGATTCATATCGTGAGATACAGAACAATCTGGCCCAGATCAAGGATATGTGTCTGCAAGCCGGCACGATCGACAACGTTCAGTATCTAAGCGAACTGACCACCTTCATTGCGGTTAATCCACGCAACAAATACTACTACGAAAAGACCGTATTGAACCCTTGAATCGACCGCTTCACACCGTCAATCGCCCCATCGTAGCGAGATAATGGCTGCTCCATTTTCTCTGGCTACGTCGGCCCGCCTGTCGACGCGCCTTCTCGCTTACGCCATGATCAGCACCCTGGTCGTGGCGTTTGCTGCTTTGGGCGTTTTCATTGCGGCCTACTGGGTCCCTGAATACGCCCTGATCGGACTTCTTCTCGGCTCGTCACTCGGGGCGTTCATAGCCGTCCACGAATCGACCCTGATCGGATGTCTCTGCGGGATGCTGACAGGCATGGTCGCAGCCCCCTTCGTCTACATGATCATCGATTTCGAGACGTCCTATATGGTCGTGTTCGTCTTTTCGCTTCTCGGAGCGATTCTCGGTGAACCGTTCGCCGCCTTCTGGCGGGAAGCGGAAGACGAAACACCGCCAGCCGCGCAGCCGCCATCAGGAAACCGGGGAGATCAGCCATGAGCGTGATTCGTCTGGTCATGCTTGACGGTGAAGAAGCTGTTTCCGGGCTTGTCCCGTCGCACTCGATCGATGCTATTTTATCCGCTATAGCAAGAGGCGCGACAAACATCTCAACCTTCTGGCCGCTGATCAAAGAAATCGATGCCGGCCTGCGGGAGCATTTCGATTTGAACCTCGATCCGTCGCCACTTCTGGAAGGAACCGGCGACGGTCTGCTCGTCATCAGCTGGGAACACAACTGCATCGAGTCGTTTCAGGAGTATCAGCCCTTACGATCAGAGGGAACGGTTCGGCGGCACGACGGGCTGCACGAGATCGACGACGAGAGCGAACAGCGCTACGCCATCGGTCCGCAGTGGCATATCATTGATCATCACTTCGAAGAAAGCAGGCATTGAGCCATGGCCTACTGTCACGGCTGCGGCGCGGTCAACTCCGACGATGCGATTTCATGCATCGCGTGCGACCGTCCTCTCGCAACCATCTGTCCGCAATGCTCGTTTCGCAACACTCCCGATGCCGCGTTCTGCTCATCCTGCGGCCGCATCCTAGGCCAAGGTTCGGCAACCGCCGCAGCTGACGCGCCGGCCATCGGTCCTGCGCGGCCGCCAGTCACGGCTGCGGCTTCCAAGATCACCGGAACAAACCTCCCGGCAACATCAATGCATGCAGCGGATCTTCCGCCACGGACACCGTTCATGAAGGTCGTTCTGGGTGGCTTCGCCTTTGCTTTTCTGTATCTGAGCCAAGCTTTGAGCGGTTATCCCCTTGCCGGCATCCTGGCAGGGCTTGCCAGCGGGCTGATCACCCTGTGGGGTGCCGTCGAACTTTCTCTGTGGGCTCTCGAGCGTCACGAACCACGCCACGCGGGCCAGTCGGAAGCGGAGGACTCGTTGTTTGACGAGGAACTGCCGGCTCCGCTGGCTCCTGAAATAGAACCGCTCGGAGGCTCATTCGAGGAAGTCGATCGCGAAGCACTCGAACCAATGCCGTCCGTCTCACGGATTTCACAACCAGAAGGCATGGTTTCGACAATGGTCGCAAGCATGCCGAACATCGAGCCCGAGCTGCCGGTTCGCCCGAGACCGCAGCCTCCACAACCCGCCCCTGCTTTTGGCCAGGGTGATGCACCCCTGCTTTTTCCCGGCGAGAAAGAAGAGCGCCAGACGGATGACGAGCCGCTGCTGGTGCCTGATGACACAGAGTTGGTGGGCCGCAACAAGACATCTCAGACACTCGCCGAGTTTCTCGATGACGGCATCGCTCAGGAAATCACGCTTGTGGCGAAAAAGCTCGGAAAAAATCCGGACAGCTATCCACTCCGGCTGCGTCTGGCCCAGCTTCAGGAAGAACGCGGCGAGGTGAGCAACGCTCTCGACACCATGGAAACATGCCTGCGCAGCAATCCGCAGTCCCCCGAAGTGTTTCTGTACTACGGCGCTCTCCTTCGTCGTGCCGGAGAGATGGACAAGGCCAGGGAAGCCTTCCAGAAATCCCTTTCGATGAACAAGTATCTTGCGAAGGCCCATTATCAGCTGGGCAGCCTGGAACGGGCCGTGCGGCGGATCCCTGAGGCAAGAGAGGCTTTGCAGAAGTGCATTCAGCTGACCCCTGACGACCCGTATGCCCATTATCAGCTCGGCATGGTCTACCGGGAACTCGGAGAGGCACAGCTGGCACAGCTTGAGCTCAAGCGGGCCTGTGTGCTGCATCCGAGCGACTCATACGGGCACAGTCAGCTCGGCCAGATATTCCAGTCCACCCGCCAGTGGGACCAGGCGATTCTCGAGTATTCGCAGGCACTCAGCCTCAAACCGAATGATCCGTATGTTCTCGAAAAGCTCGGCGAGGTCATGATTGAAAAGGGCGAACATTCCCGCGCAGCCGAGTTGCTGCAGGAAGCATTGTCGCATCAGTTCCACCCGGAGCCGCGCACAATGATCACGCTCGGGAAAGTGCTGCGAATTCTCGGCCGGATGCGGGATCTCGTGACTCAGATGAACGAGGTGCTGAGACTTGCTCCCGGCAATCTCGATGCGCTGTTTCTGCTGGCCCAGGCCCATATCGCCGACCAGGATCACTCCAGGGCGATAACCGTTCTGCAGGGACTTCTTGAAGTTTCTCCCGATCGGTCAGAGGCCTGGCTCGAACTCGCCCGGCTTTATCAGGCCCAGGGCAAGGAAGATGACGCGATTGCCGCGTTCACAAAGGCTTCCCCAAACGCCGCGGACCAGGCCGGGGTCTGGAATACGATCGGCGTGCTGCTCTCAAACCGCAAGGATTTCACCGAGGCCCTCAATGCATTCAGAAAAGCTCTGAGCTTCGATTACTCGGACGTCCAGATACAGAACAATCTGAAGGCAGTACAGAAAAAGATCGAGTCGAACTGCCGCCGCGTGATCGAAAATGCGGAAGAAGCGCTTGCGCTCGACTCCGGCAAACTCGACTCGTATCTGCAGCTGGGCCTTGCTTACGAAATGATCGACAGGCCGGACGAGGCAATGATGGCATATCAGCGGCTTCTTTCGATCAAGCCCGACTCGATCGATGGCCTGCAGGCCTACGCGGATCTGCTCAAGCGGCGCGGAAAGCTGAAGATGTCGATGAGGTGCTACCGGGAGATTCTCAAGCTGCGCCCCGACCATGCCGATGCCCGACTGCATCTGGTTCGCGGCCATCTCGCGCTGGGCTTCGTCAATGAAGCGCTTCGTCATGCCGTCGTCGCCCAGAAACTGCTGCCCGACGATCCGAGAATTCATTTTCTGCTCGGCAAGATCTATTTTGCAAAAGGGCTGGCCCCCCGCGCGTATCGCGAGTTTTCGCTCGTTGCGAATTCTTCAAAAGCTGACCCGGAAATGGTCAGCTGGGCCGAGTTGATGAGGCGCAGGCTGCAGAAAAAGCCATGAAGAGACGAACGCTGGTGAAAACACTCATTTTCCAGGCAACGGCTGCCGGAATGTTGCTGTCAATGTTTACCTGTGCTGCCCCATGCGCCGGCGAGCAGCTTTCTTTTCAGGACATGGCCGTGCGGGATGCCTCGGTCCGCGACATCATGACCGGCTCCCAGGCGCGCCCGCGAGCCGACACGTATTATCTGATGGGGCTCCAGGCGGCGCGGAAAGGCGAAGATCAGGATGCGCTGCGTGCCGTCGAAACTGGTCTGACGATCGAGCCTCAGAATCTCAAGTTGCGCAATCTGCGGGCAGCTCTCTGGGCACGGACAGGCCGCCGCGGCGAAGCGATCGCCGAGTTCCGCAGGATTCTCGCGGCCGCCCCGGACGACACCTATGCAAAAGAGTCGCTCCGGGCGCTTCTGCCAAGACCAGTCGCGCCCCTCACCACTCGTCAGATCAAAAAACCGGTGCGCGAAACAGCTCCGACAGCTCCCGTCGTCGTGCAAACTGCCGGGAATAAGCGCAACAAGGGCAAGGACACGGGAACCGCTTCCCCGTCGCGGCTTCTCGATTCCGGGTATTTCGAGCAGGCCAGGCAGAAACAGCAGTGCGAGCAGGTCATGGCTTCGATCAAACGCGCGCAGGACGCCTACGTGCAGGAACACAAAGACGCGAAAGGGAAGTTCGACCCGAAGGTTCTGATCGATGCCAAACTCCTGACAGCGGCGCCATCCTGCCCTGAAAGCGGCAGTTTCGAGTGGACCGGTGACGGGCCAGCGTGCAGCAAGCACGGAACGTTTGCAACCGTCCAGGCTGAAGTGAAAACGGTTTTCGCCGACTTCAACAGGGCCATGCAGGCCAAGCTCGGCCGAAACTACCCCGAAGCGCTCAAGGGGTTCGAGCAGGTCGTCATCGCCTATCCGCGATGGTCTGAAGCGCATTTCCAACTGGGCGACACGCTGTTCAGAACCGGCGAGGACCGCCAAGCCATCGACCGACTCCGGACATGCCTGCAGCTCGACCCCGGCAACCCGGATGCGTCACTTCTTCTTGCCAATCTGTATTTCAAGATCGGCCATAAAGAAGTGGCTCTCAAACTGCTGGACAGCGTCGTCAAAAAGCTGCCGGGCACGGTCTACGGGCTCGCAGCCAGAAGTATAGCCGGCTCTATAAGGGCAGGCCGCAACTATTACCAGATTTTTCCGCCAAACTGAACAATGACACCGTTCATCACGCGCAGGGCGAGCATCATACAGGCAAAAGGGCAGGCAAAAGATGATCAGGCCGGTTAAACGTCTGGGAGTTCTCTGCCACCCGACGCGCGAGTCGGCGCCTCCGCTGCTTCGCGCAATTCTGGAGTGGGCCGCGCGACACGAGATGGAAGTCAGGCTCGACGAAACCATGGCAAAGCGCATCAGACGGCCACGACTCGGCATTCCCAGGAGCGAGATGGGCGGAGTTGTCGACATGGTGGTGGTGCTGGGTGGCGACGGCTCGATTCTCGAAACGGTCCGCTCGTTCGCGGCCGACGGACTGCCTGTTGCGGGCATCAATCTCGGTCACCTCGGTTTTTTGACGCTGGGTGATTCGAAAGGGGCCGAGATGATTCTCGACCGGCTCAGACTCGGCCGGTATCGCATCGAGAACCGCATGATGCTCAAGGCGGTCGTCTTCCGGAAAGGGCACGAAATTTTCCGTGGAATCGCGCTCAATGATGCAGTCATCGTCAAAGGGCCGATTCTGCGCGTCATCGACATCGATGTGTCAATTTCAGGCACGTACATCACCTCGTTCAGGGGCGACGGGGTTCTCTTCTCGACCCCGACAGGTTCTACCGCCTACGCGCTTTCCGCGGGCGGGCCGATTGTTCCGCCGTGGGTCAACGCGCTTCTGATATGCCCGCTTCACTCACACACGCTCAACGCGAGACCCGTCATCACCTCTGACCAGGAAATACTGACAGCAAAGGTATCGGCAACCCACTCGACGATCGATCTCGTCCTGGACGGCCAGGAAGGCTTTGGCCTGCAGGGGGGCGACGAAGTTCAGGTTTCCCGGGCCGTTGAAACCGCCCGCATCGTGGCATTCGGAACAAGGAACTTTTTCCAGGTGCTCCGTCAGAAAATGAAATGGGGCCGCTGAACATGTATATTCATACCACCGAAAGGATAGATCCCAGTGAAAATCTCATGGACTCTCGAAAAGATCAAATGTGACGGTTGCGTTGAAAGTGTTGCGAAAGCGCTTCTGCTCGTTGACGACATCAGTAATGTCGAAGTGGATCTTGCAGGCAAGTCGGTTGCCTTCGATGCCATCGACCAGTCGGCCGCTGATGCGGCAAAGCGGGCGCTGACGATCGCCGGATATCCACCCAGGTGAGCTTTGAAGCTCTTTTTCCGTATGACCATATTTGGCCGGGCACCCCCTGTTTTTGAGGAATTGAATGGGATTGCTGCTTTGATGAAACGAACGTTTTACACAGGTCTGGCGATATTTTTTCTCTCTCTCTTTGTATTTATTCATTCTGCAACCGCGTCACCCTTTTCCATTGACATTTCGAACCCATCGACAGACCAGGCGGCAGGCTCGCTGATCGGTACCGTAACAGTAACGGTGCCGAAGGGCTACATGCTTTATCGGAGCCAGATATCAGCGAATACCCAAGACGGTCATGTCGAGATCCAGCTGCCAAAGGGCCATCGCAAGCCAGACCCGTTCGGGCCGGGTGAGATTGAAATTTTCGACGACGGCAGCTGGCAGATCGGTGTTCAGCTCAATCAGATCATTGCGACACCTGATGCCCATATAGAGTTCGGATACCAGGGCTGTTCAACGCTTACGTGTTTTATGCCGGACACGTTTGAATTCCGCTGGCCGGTCCCTTTCTTCTCCCGGCCAGGAAGCCAGCCTGCGCCCGCCAGCATTTCCTCGCAAACGAACAGCGCAATGATCGGCTCGATAAACGAACAGGCCTCATTGCCCGCGACAGGGGTCGGCTCCGTCACGACGCCGGGCGGCTCTGTCGATTTCGGCAGAACGATTCAGGAGCGCGGACTCGTTTCCGCCATGCTTCTGGCATTTTTCGGCGGGCTGCTGGTGAGCCTGACGCCGTGCGTGTATCCGATGATTCCGATCACCCTGTCGATCATCGGAAGTCGCGATGAAAACCGATCACTGGCCCGCGGCTTCGCCCTATCAGTGCTGTATGTCGCGGGACTTTCGCTGACATACGCCCTTCTTGGACTCGCCGTGGCGAGCTTCGGCGCGCATCTTCGCGGTGTCATTCAAGGGCCGTGGTTTCAGGGCGTGATGGCACTGATTTTTGCGATTCTGGCGCTGTCGATGTTCGACCTTTTTCTGCTGCAGGTTCCGGATGTGCTGAGACAACGACTGGCCGGCTTCCGCAGCGGCAGTACGGCCGGCGTCTTTCTGACCGGCATGGTTTCGGGCCTGATGGCCTCGCCCTGCGTTGCGGCGCCGCTCGCCGGCATTCTGGCCTTCATTGCCGCGACCGGAAGCGCATTGTTCGGGTTCATGCTTCTCCTGGCCTTCGCCTGGGGCATGGGGCTGATCCTGATCTTTCTGGGAACGTTTTCAGGCATCATCAACTCTCTGCCAAGAGCCGGGGAATGGATGAACAGGATCAAGGAGTTCTACGGATTCCTGCTGCTTGGCGCAGCCCTGTACTTCATCCGGCCGCTGGTCGGAGCCCCGTGGGGGGATCTGGGCGTTTCCCTGCTTCTGGCTGGCTTCGCGGGTTTTCTGGGGCTTTTCGCTTCACCGGGCCCGGAAACATCTCTCGGCGAGCGTGTCAGAAAATGCATGGGAGTCGTTGCACTGGCAGTCGCCTGTGCTTTTGCGGTCAGTTCGGCGGCGCGCTGGGGCGGACTGTGTTTCCCAGCGGCAGGCATCGATCACACGGGAATTCCCAGACCGGCACCAGGGACCGAAAGCGGCTTCCCGCGGTGGCATGGAAGTATCGAAGCTGCGCTTGCCGAAGCCCGTATGGCGGGGAAGCCGGTGTTCGTCGACTTTCGTGCCGACTGGTGCCCGATCTGCCGCGAACTGGAAGAAACCGTGTTTCCGCATCGAGAGGTTGCACCGCTGCTGTCGAAGTATGTTCTGCTCCGCATCGACGTTACCCGCAACGAAGGTGAAGCGGCAAAGCTCCTGGCCCGCTATCGCATTGTCGGCCTGCCGACGATGCTCCTGCTCCGCTCCGACGGCACCGAGCGCGAAGATCTCCGCATTGTTGGCGATATCAATCCAGCCGATTTCGCACGTGTTCTCGAAAAAGGATTGCGCTGAATCTCCGTTTCTGGCTTTCCGCGTTCCGGTATATGGCCTGTTGTAATGCAGTCCCGCACCTAAAGTATATCGATAAATATCTTATAATTCTTACAGACCGGGGGCATGTCCGTTCATACCGCGGCCGCAACGCACGATCACCCTTCAGCACATGAGGGCTGTCCGGATCAGGTTTCAGACGTTGCCTTTTTATGACTTCGTGTTTCCATCACAGTGGTTCTCTGTGTCTCCGTGCCTCTGTGTCGCATTGTCTTTGCAGATAACTCTTGACGTGAGGGAGGATCGTATTCCATGAACTGCCCATACTGCAGCACGCTGATTCCATCAGGCGATGTGAATATCGTCAGGCTCGTTGCCAAATGCAAATCCTGCAACGAAGTTTTCTCGTTCAGCAACGAGTTCGGCGGCAAAGCGCTCAACCCGGCTTCCGCGCCTCCTGACGACGGGTATTCCGAACCGCCGCCCATGCCGCCGGGACTTCAGACCGCAGTTGTCGGCGACACACTTCACATCCGGTATAAATGGTTCAAACCGGCGATTCTGTTTTTGATGTTCTTCGCGGTCGCGTGGGACTCATTTTTGATTTTCTGGTATGGTGCCGCGTTATTCATTCCCGGCCCTGAGAAGATCTTCATGCTGGTTTTCCCGATCGTGCATCTGGCCGTCGGGGTTGCTATAACATATGGTGTATTATGTGGTCTCTTCAATACAACGACGATTTCCGTCAGCCGCGGCGCGCTGGGCATTCGCCACGCACCGTTCTCCTGGGGATTCGGCAACAAGCTGATACCGGTTGATCAGCTTGATCAGCTGTATTGCCGCAGCGAGACGACCCACGGGAAAAATGGCACCTCGACCAGTTACTCCCTGCACGCGGTTCTGACAAACGGAAAGCGGCT
>Ga0079303_10000209_pt1 | contig 13479 bp, 9 predicted proteins | sample Methanogen_OWC_FD_77073 | JGI IMG/M metagenome (GOLD analysis project Ga0079303, IMG submission 77073) | Enriched soil microbial communities from Old Woman Creek wetland in Ohio, USA - Methanogen_OWC | ecosystem: Environmental > Terrestrial > Soil > Wetlands | place: USA: Ohio | collected...
AAAAAAGATGAGACCAAATGGTGGAGCAACCCAGTTGCCAAAATTTCCTCGAAGCTATCCGAATTGAAATCTTCGCTCATGTCCGGGTTCACCGCTGTAAAGTCAAAGGCAACCTCGTTTTTCGCTTCCGATAAAACCGGCACCGGCGGGTTGAAAAGAATCGAATCTGAAGAGCCGGCGGTCGCGGCCGACGAAAACGGCGACTCGAAAGAGAGCGCCAAGAAGCATCGGCCCTTCATAACCGGCGCCTTTTTCCAGCTCTCGGAATGTTATAACAACGGGACCGATTATCCCGTCCAGTATTGGCTGACCGAACTTGGCGCGATGCAAAATATCGGCATGGACACCGCTATCATTCAATATAATCTGTGCGACGGAATCAACTATTCGGAAGCGACCGAACGGTTTTTGACGGCCGCCGATCAGCTCGGCATGAAAGTTTTCATCGGAACGGCGCTGAACGAATCGAATTTATGGTACACGGTACATAAAGTGAACCCCGTCTGGCTGGCCGGCGCCAGCAAGACGATAGCGGCGTACACGCGGGTTCTTGTCAGGCAGTTCAAGGGCCATGGCTCGTTCGTCGGAGTTTACATCCCCAACGAAGATAACACGATCGGGCTTCCGGGACCGGTCGGCAAATTTTACGGCACTATCGTAAAAGCTGTCAAGGAAGAAAAACCCGAACTTTTGACGCTGATTTCGCCGTTTACTTGCCTTCAGCCCGGCCGCGCGAAATCGTTCCCGAAAATTTACCTCGAAAAATATTTCAAAACGATGCTTTCAAACGCCAAAGTCGATATTTGCGCTTGGCAGGACGGCGTCGGCGGAACCCGCGAACAGCTGAATAAAGTCGATAACGACCTTGGCGCCATTGTGAAGGCCTGCGACGAACTGGGCATAACCGTCTGGGCCAACGCGGAAGTCTTCCACAGAACGACTCCTCTGTCCGAAGCGTTCTCGGCCGAAGCCACCGATTTCGCTACCATGAAAACGCAGATCGACAAAGAATACAAATACGTTTCAAAGATGATCTGCTTCGATTTCAACCATTATTTTTCACCCAATATCGGAAGCCCGACGGCGAAAACGCTTTACGAAAATTACAAAGCTTATTTCGACGAAAATTCCGAATCGAAATAAAAACAGCGCGACGCTTTTATAATTCCTCTTCATACATAAATACCAAAACAACCGCATACCCTCCCGTGCGGTCGAGGCCATCGGCTTCGACCGGATTGTCGCGGCCGTAGAAGTTTTTTAAATTTTTTCCGGAATTTTAAATAAAAAACTCCCCCGCCGTGTTATATTTATGGGAATGAAAAAAGCGGGGCAATATGCGCGAAGAACATAAAAAATTTATCGAACGTCTTTTTGAGGAACATTCTGACAGGCTTTACGCGTATATGCTGGGCGTTCTTTCGGACCCCGCCGAAGCGGCCGACATCGTTTCCGAAACGTTTCTGAGGGCGGCGCGCGCCGAAGAGCTGCTCGAACCCGGGGCGAATCCGCGCTCATGGCTCTTCACCGTCGCGACGAACCTGGCGCGAAATCATCTGACGCGTTTCGTCAAACGGTTTTTACGCATGCCTTTACAGTTCTTCGAGATGTTTTCAAACGGGCGAGACGAAACCTTCGAATCGGCCGCCCGGGACGGCGAGCGTAAAAAGCTCGTGGAGCTGCTCGGAAGGTTCGGCCGCAGGGAACGCGAATTGATATACCTTCGATTTTACGAGGAAATGACATATAAACAGATAGCGCAGATCGTCAAAATGCCGGAAGGAACGGTATCGACCGTAATCCGCAATGCGCTCGGGAGGCTTGAAAATGAATTGCGAGGATAATTTTTCAGATATCGAAAAAAAGGCGAAAAAATATTTCGGGGCCGCCGACGTCGGCCAGATCAGGCTGCCCGGCGCGAAAATGGTGCTGGAACGTACGCTCCAGGAGATAGAAAACGTCGGCAATGAAGAACGAATGGATTTCCGGCACAGGGCGGCCGCCGCGATCGCCGTAGTGATCCTTTTCGCATTGTTCGCTTTCGGCGGCGCGCTGCTCGACGAAAAAGCCGAAAAAAATGGTGCTTTCTCCTTCACCGAGATTCAGGCTGCCGCCGTTACAATGGCGGCGGAACCGGATGCCCCGGCGGAAATGAATGAAGCCGGTGAAGCGAGGGGGACGGGCGCGCGGCAGACGCAAAATCCGCAGGTTCTTATCCAGCTTGTGGTTCCGTGCGCGGCGCTGAGCGTTATAGTAATTATGGCGGGCTTGATATTCAATTTCATGATCGGCTGGAAATTCGAAAGAAGGCGCGTAAACCTTCTATTAATCTGAACATCGTCGCAATCGAAAGCGGGTGAACGATATGCATGAAGAAACCGGAAATGCCGCGGAACGCGGCGGATTAAAAAGGACAATCGTTAAAGCGCTGAAGATCTTTTGCGTCTTCCTTCTGCTTTTCGCAATTTTTATGTTAATAGCGTCTTATCAGATCCATTCGCTGCTGGTGTACGGATTCTCGGGATTCGACTCTAAAAAATCCGGGCCGGACGTCGGCGCGCTGCCCGAACATCCCCTGCAAAAATACATCGCCGGCTTCCTCAAATGCGAATCTTACCTTCCCGACGATTATGACAGAAAAAAATCGATCATCAAAAATATCGAGAAGGCGATAGACGGAAAGTTTGAAATTTCTGCGAAAAAGAAGGCCAATTTTGTCAGCGCGAACAGGGACCTGAGAAAAATAGCGTTTGAAATGGCCGAAGGCGAACCGGATTCCGCTGAAGTATCGGTCCCGGACATTCCCGAGACTTTCGAGGTTTTGTTCAACCTGAACTACGACTACGCCGGACTCCACGAAAAAACCAAAATAATGGCGATTCTGACGCGTCTGGCGCTAAACGATAAAGATTACATTTCGGCAATGAAATTCGACCTCGCCCTGATGCGCCTGGCCCGCGCCTCGGCGGTCGGCCAGTTGAATTATCCCACGCTGGTCGGCGTTCTCATCCAGAACGTCGTTCTCGATCGCGCGAGCCGGACGCCGGCCGAAACATACCTTTCGCACGACGAATTGTTCGCCGACACCGCGGCGGTTTCGTTCATGAGAAAGGCGCTCGCGTCGCGTGTTTCGTCGCTCGGCCTCCTCTTCGGGCTCGAATCTGCCTTTCGGCTCGAAGGGCACATGATAAGGGCCGCGAACGCGAAACGGAGAAAGGCCTTTCCATGGACCATGGCATTTCTCGACTTTTTTTACGGAAAAGCCGAAGGACCGATATTATCGTATATCGGCGAGCTGACTGCCGCACCGCGCGCGACGTTTCGCGAGCAGTTCGCCGTCACGAAAAGATTCGAGGAGCGTTATTACGGGCTGATCGGCGGAAGCGGCCCCAACGCCATATTCTTAAGACCTCTCAGGGTAAACCCGCTTATGACGCATATGCCGGATTTTTCAGGGATTTTCCACGATTTCGCCTCGCTCGAAACGCGCGGGCGCCTGGCGACGCTCGGCGGCCTGGCGCGCCTCTTTCACTTCGACAACGGCCGCTGGCCGGACCTTTCGAAAGACAAAGATTTTGCCGCCTCAGCCGGGCCGGCCGCCGTCGATCCGCTCGACGGAGCGGCCATGAGATTCCGCGCGAACTCGGACGGCACCATGACTTTTTACAGCGTCGGCGTCGACTGCGCCGATAATGGCGGCGATAAAAAAAAGGACCTGACGATTAACGTGAAAGCGCCGACGCGCTAAATTTACATGCCCCTTGTCAAATTGATATATTTCTGCTATATTAAGTCCACTTGAAGTATTGAGTGCTCATTTGGTACATATATATACGAGATAATGCTGTCATCCGCGCCAGCTGCGATGGCAAGGTTATCCGACAAAGGGGAGCGGTTATGAAAAGAGCTGTCATTATGGCCGGCGGCTTCGGTACGAGGCTCAGGCCGATCACCTGCACCATTCCGAAACCTATGATTCCCGTCATGAACAAACCCATGCTGGAGCATGTCGTCGACCTTCTCAAAAAACACCATCTGCACGACATCATCGCGCTTCTGCATTTCCAGCCCGAACAGATCACCTCGTATCTCGGCGACGGCGAGCAATTCGGCGTCAAGATCGCCTACACCTGCCCGACGGACGATCTGGGCACCGCCGGCGCGGTAGCGGACGCGGCGGACCACCTCAAGGAGCCGTTCATCGTCATGTCCGGCGACGTATTGACCGACATCAACCTCACGAAGGCGATAGAGTTCCACAAGGCAAAAAAAGCCATGGTGACGATCATTTTAACGCGCGTCGACAACCCGCTTCAATTCGGCGTCGTCATCACCGACGGCGACGGGCGCATCACGAAGTTCCTCGAAAAACCCTCGTGGGGCGAGGTCTTCTCGGACACAATCAACACCGGGCTTTACATAATCGAACCCGAAGCCCTGAAATATATCCCGAAGGGCCGCGAATTCGACTTCTCCAAGGACCTCTTTCCGCTTCTTATGAAGCACAAGGAGCCGCTCTTCGGCTACATCGCCGAGGGCTACTGGAAGGACGTAGGAGACCTGAACGAATATCTCCTGGCTCACAAGGACGTCCTGGAAGGACGCGTCTCGGTCGACATCCCCGGAACGCGAATGAACGTCATCGGCAAAGACGTATTGATCGGCGACAACACCATCGTCGAGGACCGCGTCGACTTCAGGGGCGGCGTCGTCATCGGCAAGAACTGCCTCATCAAGCGCGGGGCGCTCATCGCCAACTCTATCATCGGCGACAACTGCATCGTCGAAAACGGCGCGCACATCCAGGGCTGCGTCATCTGGGAAGACTGCTATATCGGCCAGCAGGCGACGCTCAAGGAAAACATCGTCGGAAAAAATTGCCGCATAATGAAGAACGCCTTCATTTCCGAAGGCGTCGTCATCGCCGACGAATGCCTGATCGGCGAGGACGCCGTGCTGAAGGCCAACATCAAGATATGGCCCCACAAATCCGTCGAGGCCGGTTCGACCCTCTCGACGAGCCTCGTCTGGGGCGACAAGTGGAACAGCATCCTCTTCGGCGCGCACGGGATTTCCGGCCTCGCCAACACCGAAATCACTCCCGAGCTCGCCGCCAAAATCGGCGCCGCCGCCGGGGCCTATTTCGGAAAAGGCGCCAATGTCGCCACTTCCCGAGACTCCCATAAAACATCGCGCCTGATCAACCGCGCGCTCATTTCAGGAATCCTCTCCAGCGGCTGCAACGTCGACGACCTGCAGGTCATGACCCAGCCGATCGCGCGCTACCAGCTTCAGACAAGCAACCAGAAATGCTACATCCACACGCGCAAGTGCCCGTCGGAACCCAACACGCTCGAGCTCAAATTCTACGACTCCAACGGCATGGCGCTCTCGCTCTCGAAACAGAAGGCCGTCGAGCGCCTCTTCTTCCGCGAGGACTTCCCGCGCGCCTCGTGCGACGATACCGGGACGATCCGCTTCCCCCACCGCACGCTCGAGATCTATAACGAGGGGCTTCTGAATTTCATCAACTCCGAACAGATCAAAAAAGGCAATTTCAAGATCGTCATCGACTATTCATACAGCGCGGCGTCGGTCATATTCCCGCAGATCCTCGGAAAACTCGGCGTCGACGTAATTTCGCTTAACGCCTTCGTCGACGAGACCCGCCTTTCCAAGGACGAACAGGTAATAACCGCATCCCTGCGCCAGCTTTCGAATATCGTCCAGTCGCTCAACGCCAATTTCGGCGTGATGATCGACGTCGGCGCCGAAAAATTCTTCATCGTCGACGAAACCGGACGTATACTCTCCGACGACATCGCCCTCGCGCTCATGTCGTGCCTGGTCATGAAGACCTCCCGCGAAAGCACGAAGGTCGCCGCCCCCATCACCGCCTCGCGCATCATCGAGGAAATGGGCGAAAAATACAACTCCGTCGTCCTGCGCACCAAAACGTCGGTGCGCGCCATGATGGAAACCGCCGTGTCGGAGAACGTCCAGTTCATCGGCGACGGAAACGGCGGGTTCGTTTTCCCGAAATTCCAGCCCGCGCTCGACGCTATGGTGTCGATCTGCAAGTTCATGGAAATGCTCTCGATCGCCAACAAGCCCGTTTCGGAGATCGTCAAGGAAATTCCGCACTCCCACGTGATCAAAATCCAGATCCCGTGCCCGTGGGAATTCAAGGGCACGGTCATGCGCAACCTCATCGAGGACACCAAGAACATGACGACCGAACTCCTCGACGGCGTGAAAATCTGCCTCGACGACCGGGACTGGGTCCTGATAATTCCCGATCCGGACAAGCCGTTCTTCCACATCTACATGGAATCTTCGAATCCCGAAAAAGCTAATAAACTGATCAAGGAATTCACTGACAAGATCAAAACCTGGCAGATCAAAACCGAGCCGAACGATCAGGCTTATCACTCTCACACCTGGAAGGTCGATCTGTAATCCTTTATCCATAAGATTCGGGCGCGTGCCATCGCCATGGCATCATACTGGCATCGGGCGCGCCTGAAAAAAGAAACGAATAAATTTCAACGAAAACACAGGCGGGGTCGAGTACGGCCCCGCTTTTTCAATCTATCTTTACACTCCTCAAGTCATCCTCATAAGACAATCATGATTATTTAAGATTCAATCAGATGTTCAAAAACTGTACACCGGATTATGTAAAGTGATAAAAAATGTCGCAACATTAATAAAAAAATCAATTATTCGCATTGTGCAAAAATGCACAAAAACACCAAACCGCTTTCAAATAAAAGGTTTTTGAATTTTGGCATGCATATTGCTTATAAAAATGTCGCCGGGAAGTTCTTTCGAAAATTTAAAATGAAAATGATTCATTTTCAATCAAATGATAATAACGATCTTTAACCATTAATAGATTTTCAGGTTTCCTTACCTCAGGCGTCGATCGCCTGACTTCATACCTACCCCTAATTTTTGCCCTGATGATTTTTTTAATTTTAAAAGGCAAACGCCCATCCGAAGTACGGATGGGCTTCTTTTTTTTCACGATTTTTTTATTTTTTTTGATACCTTTTTCGAAAAAGCATTGTCTAATTAAAGTGAAAGTAATAAAATAAAGCCATCCAGGAGGTAAATATAATGTTATCATTTAAAAACGATCCGTTCGTCAGGACCCTTATATTTTCGTTTTTACTCGCCGTCGTCGTTTCACTGGCCGTTTTGAGCGCCGCGGCGCGCGCCGCGGACTTCAAAAGCATAGAAGGCGCGCAGCTCGACTCGCTCCAGAAGGCGGCGGTTTCGAAGGCTCCCGTCATCGGCAAATATTACCCGACATTCACCGCGCTCACCTACAACATACAGGGCGCATCGACGATATTCAAGATCGGAAAGATCGGCGCTCACGTCAAAACGATAAACGCCGATTTCGTGTTCCTTTCCGAGGCCGTAAAAGGCAACATCCTCTACCCCGACCAGCCGGCCTGCATCGCGCGCGCAGCCGGATTCAAATACACCGCCTTCAAGGGCAACGAACGCGTCTGGACCCAGATCGAGATGCTCGGAAACGCCATACTCAGCAAGACGCCGCTGTACGAAATAAAACTGGTGGACCTTCCCAAAATAGAGAAAAAATCCGAGCCGCGCGGCCTCGTCGCGGCCAAAACGAAATTCAAAGGCCGCGAGATCGCCCTCATAGCCGTTCACCTCTCGCGCATCGGGTACAAGAACGAACGCCGGAAACAGATCGAGTTCCTGGCCTCGTTCATCAATTCCAACTATAAAAACATTCCAGTGATCATGGCCGGCGATTTCAACACGTCCCAGACCGACGACGTCTGGGGACCGCTGAACGCCTTCATGGACGAGGGATTTTTAAGCCTTGTTTCAAAAAAAATCGTGTCCGCGAACGCCGGAAACACGATTCCGGTAAATGCGCCCAACGTCAAATTCGATTATATTTTCGCGACCAGGGCCTTCGTGGAATTCACCGGCGCCAGGGTAAGCCCATCCACACTCTCGGACCACAGGCCGTTTTACGCCACCGGAAAATTAAAATAAGAAACGGTTGAAATTAATCGATAAATCAGGCGAAGGGAGGGCTGAACATGAATGACGGAAACTGCGAAAAATACGAAGATCTGATAATACTTTCCGTCGACGGCGAACTCGACGAAGCCGGCGCCAGAACGCTCGACGAACATCTGGCGGCATGCGAAAAATGCCGCGCCCTCTACGACGGCTACGAACGCATGGACTCCGCCGTCCGGGCCACGATCGTGCCCGGCGAAGACGAAATCCCTCTCTTTTCGCCCGACAAAAAAACGATGGGATTTTTGGACCTGGTCATCGGGTTTTTCTCCGGCACGCGAGCCGTCCCGGCGATGGTCGCCTCTGCCGCGTTCGTCGGAATGCTCGCCACCGCGCTTTACATTTACATACAGGGCGATCCGGCCGGCGAGATGAGATCGTCCGGATTCTTGGCAGGATACTCGGAATCGGCGCTTTCAAAATTCGAAAAAAACGCCGTTCTCGAGGAGGGAACGGCGGTGGTGACCGCCGATGATTCCTCCGAATTCGTCACGCGCTATTATTCCATGCGCCCCGAACGCGACGCGCATTTCACGGTCGGCAAAAGAAAGGTAGCCATCTCGGCCGGATCGGCGAATTTCGAGTTTTTCAGAAGCGGCGACGAATACAGCGTCGAAACTCCCGATTTCACCATATTCATCACCGGAACGAAATTTTCGGTGTCCTGCGCTCCTTCTTCCTCGTGCGTTTCCGTCCGGAAAGGAAGCGTCCGCGTAAGGACCTCTTCCGATGAAAAGGATGTCGCGGCCGGAAATCTCGCGCTCGTCAGGCGCGGCCAGACGCGAATAGAAGTCCGGACTGACTCGACCGCGCCGAAAAACGTCGAAACGAAAGCCGCTGAAGCGAAAAATCCCGAGACCAAAGCGTCCGGCGTTAAAATCATCGGGCCGACCGAAGCGAAAGAGCCCGGCCGGAAAACCAAGGATACGGCAGGCGCCGCGGCGTCATCTTCGGAAACCAATATTTCACATAACGCTTTGCCCGCCGCAAACGGTTCTGAAATTTCGCGCGATGCCGCCGGCGGCGGGGCGGCCGTCACATCCGAAACCGCGCTGAAAAACGCGAACGGAATCGGTTACGAGGTCGATATCGATTCGCTCGACGCGAAGACCAGAAAATTGATTTTCAATAAAAAATGACGGGAAGCGCGGCGACGGCCTGCTTTCCCGGCGCTTCTCAAAGGCTCATGGGCTTGCGTGCGATTTATATGAAACGCCCACTTGACTTTTCGGCCCAAAACATATAGCCTGATCGCTGAAAAAGGATTTTAAGCGACCGGAGCCGATCGATGGAAAAATTGTACGCCGAAGCCTGCGCCGCCTTTTCGCGAAGACAATACGCGAAAGCGCTGGGCCTTTTTATAACCTGCTGCCGCGGCGGCCACATGGCCGAAGAAATTACGAAATTGGTCCTGGATTCATATAACAAGCCGTTCGAGGAAATTTTTCGCTCGACCTACGAAAAAAACGTCGAGGCCCTCATAAAATATCAATTCATAAAACGTACCGATTTTCCTGACTTTTCAAATCTCAAACGCATTTTCATTCCCTGCGACGACAGCCTCGATCCCGGAGGCGGGGCGTTCATATATTTTCTCAAGGAAAGCTCCGAATTCGGACCCGCGAAGAATCTGGCGATGAAGCCGATCGAAAAAAATTCCGGGTTGAATAAGCTCATCCCGCTTTTAGGCGAGATATACGACGCCGGATTCATTTCAGCCATGATCGAAAGCTCCTCCAGAATTTCATATCTTTCCCAAAAACATCCGGTTTATCTTTATTATCACGACTTCGACGAATTCGCCGATTACCTTCAGATAATCGATTTTTCTTATATACTCAATGCCGGCAGGGCGGTTTTCATTTTCGGCGGCGAAGAACTCGACGACGTAATGGCCGATCCCCAGATTCCACTTCCCGGATTCACCTTTTCTCCATCACAGGCTGACGAGGATGCCGTCAACGTTTTATTCAATTCGGCGATAAAGAAAAAAACCGAGACGCACGAAAGGAATATCAGGGAAATCGCCGATTATTACTCTAATTTATCGCCCGGCGATATCGTGAAAAAAATAAACGAGTCAACGGTGCGCGTGGGCGTAATCACCAGCCGTTTCACTTCCGCGGTCCAATACTACCTCAGGGATTGCTGCCGTGCTCTCGATAAGCTCGGCATAGAAAATGAAACTCTGATAGAGAAATCGGATATACACTCTCTTGGCGAATACAGCCATGTCGCGTTCGTGAATTCGTTCAAGCCTGATATCATTCTGGTAATCAATCACTTCAGATGGGAAGAGCCGCTACTTCCCGCTCAGATCGTCTTCGTAAGCTGGCTTCAGGATCTTCTGCCGCACCATTTCGAGAAGGAATCCGCGGCAAAAGTAGGACCGCTCGATTTCGTTCTCAACCAGTTCTCGGGACACCGGGAATTTCAGGAAATCGGATACCCCGAAAAACAGATGATTTTCGGGCCAATTACCGTCAATCCGGATATCTACAGGCGATACGAACTCACCGAAAAGGAAATAGCCGATTATTCGTCTGATATCTGCGTGATTTCGAATTCAGGAAACGTCGAGGAAACATTTGAAAAATATCTGAAAAATTATGAGTCAAATCAGCATTTCGAAATATTGAAAAATATATTCGTCAATATATATCAAAAAATATACGACGACATATATAACGAAAAAGCCGACTATCATGCACTCGATCCAACCCGGAACCTTTTCACGTGCGAACTGGAGCGGGCATGTCTTATGATCACTCAGGAAAATATTCAAAAAATAGCCAATGAATTCCGCGTAAACATTATATGCGAAATATACAAGTTCGTTCCGGTCACATGGCTCCACGAACGCGGATATAAAATGAAGCTATGGGGCAAATCGTGGAACAGCCATCCTGTCTTGAAAAAATACGCGATGGGCGTGGCCAAAAACGGCGAAACGATGTCGCGAATATTGAACGCTACCAAGATCGCCGTTGGGCTCCATGGCCTACTCACTCTTCACCCGCGCCTCATGGAAACCATCCTCAGCGGCTGCCTTTACATCGGCAACCACATCCCGCCCGAAGACGACTGGACCGACGCGCGCAAATACCTTAAAGAAGGCTATGAGCTCGTCCTCTTCAAAGGGCGCGATGACCTTTATAAAAAAATCGATTATTTCCTGAAGAATAAATACGAAAGAAAACATGTGGTCGCGGCTGGTCAGAAAAGAATAAAAGAAGACCTCACTTCCGAGGCCTTGATGCGAAATATGCTCGAGTCGATCTCTAGAACCCTTCGGGTTCTTTAGCAGAACGCTTTGCGTTCTGCCGAGTGGTACGGGTTCTTTAGCAGAACGCTTTGCGTTCTGCCGAGTAGTGCGGGTTCTTTAGCAGAACGCGCCTAACTTTTCACTCCGACGTAAAATTTTACGCCTTTGTCGGTCACGTGGCTTTCCCTGGAAAGCTCCTGCAAAAAGCTGTACATGAAATTCGAGAAATCCTTGCCCAGATACGACTTCAGGCCGTTCATCCTGTAAAGCCGCGCTTTCCAGTTAGACGATATCTGAGGCGAGGCCTTGCCGCTGAAATTCAATTCCCTGTCGAACCAGTTATCTTCGGAGACGATCATGCCAAAGCCGTTTTCACGAAGCAACCCGCCGATTTTTCTTCCGATCTGATGGTCATAGCCCCTTCCGAAATCGGACCCTTTTTCGAAAATGGCGATGGCTTCGGCATAGGGATTTTCCTTTGGCAGATGGCATGAAAGCAACCCGTCGATGTCGGCCACGGCCATCCAGCCGCCCGGTTTGAGGCATTTGCTCCAGCGGGCGATGAACTTTCCGGGATCGGCCATATAAGCGAGCGCGAAGCTGATCCATATTCCGTCGGCTTTTTCAAGCTTTTCAGGGTCCATTCCGGCGATATCGGCCATGACGAATTCGCAATTCGAAGGTTTTTCGCGATTCGCTTCGGCGAGCATCTTTTCATCGCTGTCGAAGCCGACCACTTTTTTCGCCTTCGATGCGAAAAGCCGAGAAACCGAGCCGACCGAGCATCCCAGGTCGTAGACCGTCTGGTCGCCCTTTACGGGGAGCCTCTCGATATACCGTTCCCATTCGCGCCACAAGTTCTGGTTCTTATATTCCTGTAATAGATCCATAATCCCGCCTCCGACTTCATGAGCTCAGAAAAACTCATATTCTTTGATTATACCACAAATATCCCGATTTAAAAAATCTTATTTCGCCCCGGACGACGAGCGCGCTCAAATGCCGATCGAGTCGCACGCCATGATGCGCGCCGAAACGCTCGTCCTTCGTAAGGGACCTCCGGGTACCGGTATGAATTCCGCCTTGACTTTTTCACTCAAATTATATAGGCTTTAATCGTCATAATCGATTATTAACAAATTAGCGGAGGGCCATTTGGACAGAAAATTACTTGCCGTTATCGCATTGATGCTTCTCATGATAGGCAGTATCGGATTTTATTTTTCATTCTTCAAGGAGGTCGGCGGCACATTTGCTCAGGAATCCGACCTCATGCGTTTTCAAAACGAACGGGGATTCGAGTTCCTCGGAAAATTCAACGTGATTTTTCCGGCGACCGTCACCGAAATCGAAACCGCCCGCGACGCCATTTCCTTCCAGATAAAAAACGGCAGCCGCCATAATTATGACAATTACGGCGGCTACGATCTTAAAGTAGTCAGACTCGACAACGGCGGTACCGGTGAAACCGTCTTCGTGTTCAGGTCGAAAGAAAAATATTAGCCTCTTCTTCTATTTCAGCGATTTGAGCTCCACGTGCAGATTTTTGTCGTGCGTCGTCGGAAACAGTATTTTCTGCGCGCTTGTCTCGTATCCGGCCAGTATGCATGTAACTTCATGGTCGCCCGGATAGGCGGCGCCCGATATGTCGCACGGGGTCTGGCCGACGGCGGCGCCGTCGACTAAAACCTTAGCGCCGACTGGATCGGAGGTGATTCTCAACATTTTTTCGGCCGCCCTGATCCTGATCCGCGAAGTCGCGCTCCCGAAAGGCGCCCTGGATTCCCTGGCCACGGAGTCGAAAAACGGCTGGAAGCTTTCCGGGGTCAGCGGGGCTTCGATCGGCGTGGCGTTCGGCGGAAGCGTGTCCATTTTCAGGTCCTTTCCGGCGACGGCCTTTCCCGCCACCGCGTAACGCCCCGGCAGCACGAGCGCCGCCAGGCTCTGGGGCGATACGGCGATCTTCTGCCTGCTGGCGATGGCCAGAATATACTCGTCGCCCATCGGGGGCTGGACCGTGATCTTCGAGGACGCGTTCTCAGGGAACGTATAGATATCGCCTTTTTTGATATAATTATTCGTGGCGCGCTCGTTCGGGAAAATGACCGAAGCCTTTCCCGAAGTTCCGAGGTCGATGACCGTCA
>Ga0079303_10000210_pt1 | contig 13473 bp, 10 predicted proteins | sample Methanogen_OWC_FD_77073 | JGI IMG/M metagenome (GOLD analysis project Ga0079303, IMG submission 77073) | Enriched soil microbial communities from Old Woman Creek wetland in Ohio, USA - Methanogen_OWC | ecosystem: Environmental > Terrestrial > Soil > Wetlands | place: USA: Ohio | collected...
CGGCGAACTCGCGAATGACCGACTCGGTTATCTCGCGGGAATCCGTCAGGACCATGAGCCTTTCGATCGTGTTCTGAAGCTGCCTGACGTTACCGTGCCAGTAGTAATTTTTAAAAAGGGTCATGGCGCCCGGAGTGAACACGGGCTCCTCGCGAGACATCTTCCGCGAAAAATGAGACACGAAATTTCTCACCAGAAGCGGAATATCGTTGGGCCGCTCGCGAAGCGGAGGAAGCTTCAGATTGATCACGTTGAGCCTGTAGTAAAGGTCCTCGCGAAAATTTTTCTTCCTGATCTCCTCTTCGAGCTCCTTGTTCGTCGCGGCGATTATCCGCACGTTGACCTTCACCGAAGCGGTTCCGCCGAGACGCTCTATGACCTGTTCCTGAAGCGCACGCAGTACCTTCGCCTGAATCTGCATCGGCATATCGCCTATCTCGTCGAGAAAGAGGGTTCCGCCGTCGGCGATCTCGAATTTTCCCTTCTGCTCGCCATGGGCGCCGGTATAGGCGCCCTTTTCGTGTCCGAAAAGCTCGTTTTCGAGAAGTTCGGCGGGTATGGCGGCGCAGTTCAGGGTCACGAAGTTCTTTGTCTTGCGGCCGCTGTTGAAATGGATCGCCCTGGCCACCAGCTCCTTGCCGGTACCGGACTCGCCGGTGACGAGAACCGTGACGTCGGTGTTGGCGACCTTCGACATCTTGTCGAATATGTCGGCCATCTTATCGGACGTCCCTATGATATTCTCGAATTTATATTTTTCGCGAAGCTGCGATCTCAAAGTCAGATTTTCACGCTCGAGGTTGATCCTGGCGAAAGCCTGGCCGATCAATATCTTGAGTTCCTCGTTATTGAAAGGTTTTGAAAGGTAGTAATAAGCTCCGCCGTGCATCGCCCTGACGGCTGTTTCGGTGTTGCCGTGCGCGGTGAGTATTATAACGTATGTTTCGGGACGCAGTTCCTTTATGGATTTCAAAACGTGCATTCCGTCGCTGCCGGGCATCGCCAGATCGGTTATGACCAGATCGAAATCATAGAGGCCGGACCTGAATTTGACCAGTCCTTCGTCGCCCGAAGACGCCGTCTCGCATATATATTTCTCCCTCGTCAGCAGAAGGTTCAGCGAATATAATATCGACGGTTCGTCGTCGATCAAAAGTATCTTGCCGCCCTGCCTAGATGACATCAAGGTATCCTCCGCCTTTCCCATAATCGCTTTTTATCGGTATGGTTATCCTGAATCTGGTACCTTTTCCCGGATCGCTCTCGACCGAAACCTCCGATTTCATTTCGTCGAGTATTCGTTTGACGATCGAAAGTCCAAGACCCGTGCCGTTCTTCTTGCTGGTGTAAAACGGCATGAAAATCTTCGGAAGGCTTTCCTTCGGAATTCCGCAGCCATTATCCGAAATCTCGATATTGCAAACGTTAATGAAATCGTCCGTTTCGATCGTTATCCTGCGGTTACTCTGCTGCGGTGGAAACGATTGTATCGAATTGATGACTATGTTGAGCACGGCCTGCGCCAGTTCGTCCGGGTCTGCGTAAATGGTTATCTTCGAATTCAAGCCGGAAACGATCTCGATGCCGTTCTTCCTGAACTGGGCCGAAAGAAGCATGAGAATATTGTTGAGAACCGGGTTGACCTCGAAAAAGGAATATTTTTTTTCCTGCGGCCTCGCCAGCGCGACGAACTGGTTTGTCACCTTGTTAAGCCTTTCGACCTCAGCGATTATCACGTCGACTGACGGACGGAATTCGGAGGAGACCGCCCCTTCTTCCTTGAGAAGCTCGACCAGGCTGCGAATCGCCGTCAGAGGATTCTTGATTTCGTGGGCGATGCCGGCCGAAAGCTGGCCGATCGTGGCGAGCTTGTCGAGGTTGAGCATCCTTTGTTCGAGTTCTTCCTTTTTTTCAAGGCTCTCGACAAGTTCGTTGAATACCGTCGAAAGAAACGAGACCTCGTCCGAACCGGTTATGGCGATTCGTTCGGTGTATTTTCCGCCGGTTACCTCCCTGGTCGATTTGATCAGCTGATTGAGCGGATTGAGAACGAATTGAGCCAGAAGAACAGAGAGCAGTCCCCCAAAGCATGTCACCAGACCGGTAATGATAAGGTTCTGGACCAGCATGGAATTGATTTCACTCTGGGTGGAGCCGAGGAGAAAATTGATCCAGACCTCGCCGCCCCCTCCCGTATTGAACTGAAACGGAACGAAAAGGTCGACGCTGCTTCCGAGCTTGAAAAAATATTTCATCTTGAAGATGTCCTTGAAAAGGACTATTTCCTCGGTCGCGGAAGAGAATCCCTGGGAAGTGTTCCTGTCGGTATCGGAGACGGTAAAAAGAACGGCCGATTCCCTGGGTTTTTCCTCGAAAAAACCGCCGACCTTTTTCAGCGTGATGCTGGTTACGTCGGAATCAGAGAGAACGATCTCGCAAAGATCGCGAAGCTGGTTGACGTCGCCGGGGCTCAGCTCTGATGCCGCGCGCGCGAGGGTCCATCCTACGACGTTTATCTTTTGAAGCACGTTTTCGATTATTATACGGCGCTCGCGGTTAATGGATATTACTACGACGAGCGACATCGTTATAAAGACCAGCAGCGTGACGAAAAAGATGAAACGGAATTTCAGGCTCCGCCCGATCTTAAGTTGTCTTCGGCCCAGGTTTTGTAGCCTGGCCGTGTTTTGAGTGGAACTTGTCATAAAGGTTTTTCTGCATCAGATAACTGTCGATGATGAACTTCGATTTCTTGTCCACGTCGGACGCGAAACGGACGCGGGCGAGTTCGGCGAATCCCTCCTCGATCATTTCCTTATGGTCGATAAGCATCATTCCCAGTTTTATTCTGACGAGATTGTTGTACTGATATATCGATAACGCCTCACGGTAAAACCTCTCGGCGAGATCGTATTTTCCATAATTGTAATATACTTCGGCGATCTTGTAACGTACGTCGGCGTAATTCGGATATCTGGTCATCGCAATTTCGAGGTCACGAAGCCTGATGCGGTATAGTATAAACTTTACAAGTCCGATGATCGTGTAGAGGACCAGGCAGGTCGAAAAAACGACCAGAATCAGGTGCTGCGTCGAAAAAGCGTCTCCGTTAATATTTTTTAAAAAATCAAAACTCATTTTCCCTCGTGGCCTCACTAAAAATTACGCGGGGCATAAAAGCAATTATTCTTCATCGGTGATTTTTTTCAGAGTCTTGATCTTTTCGAATATGGAACGAATCAGATAATCCCTGTCGCTATCCAGTATTCTTACGTATTCAACGGCGAATTCGCAGATGCTTGAATTGTCGACGCCGGTCGTCGAGGAACGAATAACCCTTGCGAAAATATCCATGTTTCTTCCGAATATCTTATCCTCAATCTCAATGTAATCGTCTTTTTTAAACAATTCCGACGAAAGAATAAGGACGCCGCTTCCGGAAAGATTGAGGCCCATCCCGCCGTTGGTCTGAACGCGCTGGAATTCTCCGGAGCGTATCGCATCGGGCGACGGCTCGGAATCTCCGGGAGCCACCCTGATCAGACGCCAGAAGCGAAGAGGCAGAAACAGCTGGATACGCAAAAACGCCCTGCGCTGATCGACGTCGGGAGGAACGTAATCGTTGAATTCGTAATATTCCGGCGGCGAAGATTTTTTTCCGCCTGCCAGATGACCGAAGATCCTGGATATTTTATCCCAGAGAGCGGCCACTCGAAACCACCTTCATCGCAGTATAACTGCATAAATTTTCGTCTGCCGGAATTTCCGGCGGACGAACCGTCGATCAGTTCGTCAGGCTTCCGAGGGGAGCGGGAATTCTTCCTGTCCGCCTGATGAATCTCGTAGAAGCGAAACGGGCCACATTCATTATCGGAGCTTCGCCGAGAAGCCCGCCGTAGTTGATACGGTCCCCGACGCCCTTGCCGAAAGCCGGAATAAGACGGCAGGCCGTGGTCTTGCTGTTTATCATACCGATGGCCATTTCGTCGGAGATTATCGCGGCAAGCGTTTCGACGGTAACATCGCCCGGAATCGCGACCATATCGAGCCCCACGGAGCACACCGCGGTCATCGCTATGAGACGTTCCAGCGAAAGCGCGTTTTTGTTGACCGCGTTTATCATTCCGGCGTCTTCCGAAACGGGAATGAAGGCGCCCGACAGACCTCCGACGTGAGAAGTCGCCATGACTCCGCCTTTTTTGACAGCGTCGTTGAGGAGCGCGAGCGCGCATACGGTCCCGTGGGTGCCGCATATTTCCAGCCCCATCTCCTCCAGGATATTTGCGACCGAGTCTCCTTCCGCCGGAGTGGGCGCAAGCGATATATCGACGATCCCGAACGGGACATTGAGCTTGGTGGCGACTTCGCGGCCGATGAGCTCCCCGAGCCTGGTTATCTTGAAGGCGACCTTTTTTATGGTTTCGGCGAGTTCGTCGAAACTGACGTCGCGTATCATCGATACGGCGTTTTTCACTACGCCGGGACCGGAGATGCCGATGTTGATGATGCACTCGCCCTCGGCGACTCCGTGAAACGCGCCGGCCATGAAAGGATTGTCCTGAGGAACGTTGCAGAAAACGACGAGTTTGGCGCACGCTATCGAATCGCGGTCGGCAGTTCGGCGGGCGCAATCCATGATGACCTCGCTCATTTTAAGAACGGCGTCCATGTTTATGCCGGCTTTCGTGGAAGCCACGTTGACCGACGAGCATACCCTCTCCGTTGTCGAAAGGGCTTCCGGTATGGAATTTATCAGATTGATATCGCCTTTGCTGAAACCCTTTTCGACCTGCGCCGAAAAGCCTCCGATGAAGTTCACGCCGAGTTCCTTGGCGGCCCGATCGAGCGCCGCCGCTAGAACGGCCAGGTTCGGGTTTTCGCACGACTCGCCGACTATGGAAATCGGAGTGACGGAAATTCTTCTGTTTATGATGGGAATGCCGTACTTGACCTCGACCTCGTTAACCGTTTTCACGAGGTTCTGGGCGTAGGACATCACTTTTTTATAGATCTTGTCCGCGCAGACGGAAATGTCGGGATGGGCGCAATCCTTGAGGGAAATGCCCATCGTCACCGTCCTGATATCCAGGTGTTCCATCTGGACCATCGATATGGTTTCTAAAATCTCGCTGGAACTGAAATATGACATTTGGCGCTCCTTGAAAAAAAAGAAAATCTGTTATGACGAAATAAAATATTATCACATTTACCGACAAATTACAAGACTTCCGCCGCTTGATTTTATGCGCGTGCGATTTATAGTTTACGAGGCTTAAGGGCGCGACCGGCGCATCGTGAAGCCGTGAGTATTGACGCGCCCAAAAATATTGACGCCGGTGATTGACTTTTCGCCTGAAATTCTGTTAAAATCGACTCATGTCACGGGTCATTTCTTTGATATCAAGCTCATAATATCATAAAGGCGATAAGCCCAGGAGGAAGTCATGAAGGGAAAAAGCCCGAAGGACCTGCTTTTGAAAAAGGAAAGCGGGTATGTCAATATTTCCAGGGACAAAAAGAAAAAGATATTCGATTTTTCCGAGGATTATAAAAATTTCCTCGATACCGCCAGGACCGAGCGCGAAAGTATCGATCAGATAATTAAAATGGCGACGAAAAGAGGTTACGTTCCGTTCGAAAAAGTAAAGATGTCCGGCGGAAAGATTTCCCACAAAAAAATTTATTTCGTCAACCGCGACAAGAGCATGGCGCTGGTCAACGTCGGAAAGCGTCATCTGACGGAAGGCGCTATGGTCCTTCTTTCGCACGTCGACTGCCCGCGCATCGACATCAAGGGCACTCCGGTGTACGAAGAGGGCGGCATGTGCTTTTTCAAGACCCACTATTACGGCGGCATCAAGAAATACCAGTGGATCTCCATTCCCCTGTCCCTGCACGGCGTCGCGACGCTCAAGGGCGGCAAGACCGTCAATATCGCGATAGGCGACGACCCGTCGGAACCTGCCTTCATGCTTCCCGATCTCGCCATACACGTCAGCAGCAAGCTTCAGGGCGACCGCAAATACAACGAAGTCATTAAAGGCGAGGAACTCAACCTGTTGATGGGCACCATTCCTTCGGACACCGACAAGAAGGCGAAGGACAAGGTCAAGCTCCATGTAATGGAAATGCTTTTCGAAAAATACGGCATCAAGGAACGCGACCTCGTATCGGCCGACCTTTCGATAGTCCCCGCCGTGATGTCCCGCGATATCGGGCTCGACCGCTCCATGATCGCCGGCTACGGCCACGACGACAGGTCCTGCGTCTATACTACGATGCTCGCCACTTTCGACGCGAAGGATCCCGAATACACCACGCTCGCGTACTTCTTCGACCGCGAAGAAATCGGCTCATACGGCAACGCCTCGTCGAAATCATATTTCATCTCCGACGTCTACGAGCGCCTCCTGTCACTCGAGGGCGAGTCAGGCCTCTATCACAAGCTCAGAAAGGCGCAGGTCAATTCGAAGGCCATATCCGCCGACACCACCGAAGCCTACAATCCAACCTGGAAAGCGGTTTTCGACAGTCATAACGTCCCGTATATCAATCAGGGCACCACGATATCCAAATACGGCGGCGCGGGCGGAAAATCCGGTTCAAGCGAAGCCTCGTCCGAATTCATGACTAAGGTCATCGACATATTCGACGCGGCCGGAGTAAAATGGCAGGTCGGCGAACTCGGCAAAGTCGACGAGGGCGGCGGCGGAACGGTCGCCAAGGATCTGGCTGCCTACAACATGGACGTCATCGACATCGGACCGGCCTGCCTGTCGCTTCACAGCCCGACAGAACTCATCTCGAAGTACGATCTTTATTCGTCCTACGAGGCGTTCCTGGCATTCGTAAACTTCAGGGGAAAATTCTGAAAAAACGGGGAAAAGAGAGAGCCTGAATCCAGCTCTAAGGCATAAATAAAAAATCGCGTCTGAGCGAAGGCGCGATTTTTTATTTTTTTAATTGTATATGAAGGTCAACTCTGTTAAAATTTATGCTTATGAAGATTAACCTGAAGAATTCAAGAACCGCGGCGGCGGGCGTTCTCGTTTCGGCGGTCGCGGTCTTTTCGATTCTATGCTTCATTTTTTTCCCCGAAAGCATCGACGACGCGTATATCACGCTGCGCTTTTCCGAAAACCTGGCTTCGGGAAACGGGCCGGTCCTTAACCCCGGAGAAAGGGTCGAAGGCTACAGCAATTTTCTGTGGATGGCGCTTCTAGCCGCCATCGGTAAAACCGGAATCCCGCCGGAATACGCCATGAAATCGCTTGGCTTCGCTTCGGGTCTTTTCGCGATGGCGCTGGTTTTTTTCGCGGCGCGCCGTGAATTGAAAGACGACCTGACGGCGGCGGCGGCAGTCCTCCTTCTGGCGTCTTCTCCTTATGTGGCGCTCTGGGCGGCGGACGGGCTGGAAACGGTTTTTTACGCCTCGCTATTGACGGCTCTTTTTTCGCTTTGCGTTTCTCCGGCGGAACGGCCGATACTCAAAGGCGCCGTCGCCGTCGCCGTCGCGTTGACAAGACCCGAAGGCGTCATGTTTTCGCTCATTTCATTTTCATACGAGCTAATGAACGGTCACGCCTATAAAGGCGAAACAGCGACGGGTCCGTACGGCCAGAGATCATGGAAGGCTTTTGCCGCCGGGGTGACGGTATTTTCGGTAATTTTCATTTCATACTTCGCCTTTCGATATTATTATTTCGGCGCTTTGGTTCCCAACACGGCTCTGGCAAAAGTGCATTTCGGCGCGGGTTCGATCGGCCGCGGGCTACTTTATCTGAACATGTTCAACGTCCAGAGCGGTTATATTCTGCTTCCCCTGGCGATATTCGGGACCATGGGCGTCGCCGGATCGAGTTATACGACATTGCTTGCCGCCTTCGTTTCGGCCCAGATATTTTTCCTGACGGTCTCCGGAGGAGACTTCATGTACGGATACAGGTTTCTGGTTCCCGTCTATCCATTTTTCTGCCTGCTTTCGGCCGGCGCCGCGGCCCGGGCGGCCAGGCGGCTCGGGCCCGGGACCGGCCTTCTCCTCTCAATCGCCGCCGCCGCGATTATTTCAGGCTGCCAGTATACGAGCCTTCCCCAAAAGAGGATCGCGACAGACAACCTTACATACAGGGCGGGGGCTCATTTCGAAGTCGCACGATTTCTTCAAAAGGCCGCTTCCGGCGGAGAGACGATCATGCTTTCGGAGGCCGGCATAATCCCTTACTACCTGAAGCGCAACACCATAATAGACTATCTGGGGCTTGTTTCAGATTACGGCAGGGTCAATCCGCAAGGCCGCATCGACCTGAATTATCTTTTTTCACGAAAACCGGATTACATACTTCTCACTGCGCTCGAAGACGCCGGTGAGGTTTGCACGCCGCGTCTTTACCAGGATAAAAAGATTTCGGAATACGAAGGGTTCAAGACCGGGTACGAATTGATACAAAAATTCAGGATCGAAAAAGACCGTTCCTTTCTGGAATCGCTTTATTACCGGAACGATCCGGAGGCGGCTGCGATCTTTTTCCTCCTTTATAAAAAGTCAAAATCGACGCGGGAAAAATAATATATTGCTTGGTATGGCATCTTAATTTCCGTTGTAATTGACGACCGTCTTTGTTAAAATATACTCGGAGGTTCAAATGAATTGCGCCATTATCGGCTACACGGGATTCGTGGGCGGAAACCTGATAAATCAGAATAAATTCGACTTCCTTTTCAACACATCGAACATTTCCGACCTAAAAGGTGGGGAGTTCGACCTTCTCGTCTGCGCGGCGCCCGCCGCCGTCAAATGGAAAGCGATCAGTGAACCGGAAACGGACCTGCGCATGGTCCGCTCGCTGATGGACGCGCTTTCATCCGTAACGGTTAAAAACTTCATCCAGATCTCGACCATAGACGTATACCCGTCAATAGACGGCGTGGACGAAGACGCGCCCATCGATCCGGAAAAGAACCACGCATACGGAAAGCACAGATTCTACCTCGAGCAGTTCATCGGCGAAAAATTCAAAAGCCATCTTGTAGTAAGACTGCCGGGCCTTTTCGGGCCGGGATTGAAGAAAAATTTCATATTCGATATCATGAATTCCAATTGCCTTCATCTGACGCACAGGGATTCCATGTTTCAATTCTATGATCTTAATAACCTGTGGCGCGATATACAAAAAGCAATGGCAGCGGGGCTGTCCCTGGTTAATTTTTCGTGCGAGCCGACTTCCGCAGCCGAAGTCGCGCGTGAATGTTTCAACGTCGAATTCGCCAATGTAACCGAAAAGCCTCCCGCATCTTACAACATGAAGAGTAAACACGCCGGTTTGTTCGGCGGCAAAGGCGGCTATATGTACGGCCGCGAAAAAATACTGGAACAGATCAGGGCGTACGCCTCCGAAGCCCGAAAAGGTGACGTGAAATGAGAATCGCTATTTCGAATATCGCCTGGACCCGCGAAGAGGACGAAGATGTTTACGCCGTTATGAGGGAAACCGGAGTCGCCGGAATCGAAATCGCTCCGACCAGAGTGTGGGATACGCCTTATGAAAAAACGGACCTTGAAATCGCGTCGTTCAAGAAAAATATCGCGGCCGCCGGCCTCCAGCTCGTCGCCATGCAGTCACTGCTTTTCGGAATGCCCGATCTGAAGCTGTTCGGCTCCGAAAGTTCAAGGCTGGAAATGCTGGCCCGGTTAAAAAAATGCGTCATTCTCGCTTCGAAACTCGGTTTCGCGCCGCTCGTCTTCGGTTCGCCTAAAAACAGGCTGTCCGGCGACCTCGCCCCCGAAAAAGTCGCCGGAATCGCGTCGGATTTTTTCACCGAAATCGGAAATTTCGCCGCTTCAAAAAAAACATTTATCTGCCTGGAGCCGAACCCGCGCGAATACGGCGCCGATTTTCTGACCACGACGAGAGAAACGATCGACTTCGTAAAGCGACTCGGAAACCCCGGAGTAAAGGTCCACCTGGACCTCGGGGCGATGACCGTGAATGGCGAAGATTACGAAAAAAACATTATCGAAGCCGCCCCTCACGCGTGTCATTTTCACGTCAGCGAACCGTTCCTGGGGCCGGTGGGCGACTCCGCCGTCAACCACGTCGCGGTCGCCAGAGCATTGATATCTTCCGGATATAAAGGTTGGGTCTCCATCGAGATGAGGGCGGCCGGCGGAGGTAAGAACGTCGAATCGGCGAGGGCGGCCATGGCGCTTGCAAAAAATTATTATGACTGAAGACATGATTGAAAAAGCGGCCCCGGAATGGGCTGTGCCGTCATACGATACCGTCGAAATATCGCCCAGAAGGAATCGTTATTGCGTTTGCGTCCCCGTAATCAACGAGGGCGACAGGATAAGGCGGCAGCTCACGCGAATGAAGATGGACGGAATATTCCGCGAAGCCGATATTCTTATACTTGACGGAGGGAGCTCCGACGGTTCTGTCGAGCAAAATTTTCTTCGCGAAGCCAGGGTCAGCTCGCTTTTGATCAAAACCGGCCCCGGAAAGCTTTCCGCGCAGCTCAGAATGGGCTATTCTTACGCGCTACTTAAAGGATATGAAGGCATAATAACGGTCGACGGCAACGGCAAGGACGGGACATCGGCAATCGTCGAATTCATCCGAAAGCTCGGCGAGGGATTCGATTTCGTTCAGGGATCGAGGCACCTTCCCGGGGGACGGGCGGTCAATACCCCGGTTATCCGCGATCTGGCCGTGAGGCTGATCCACTCTCCGATAATTTCCCTGGCGGCGGGTTTCAGGTTCACCGACACCACGAACGGATTCAGGGCGTATTCCAGGCGGGTCCTTCTCGATCCCATGATCGCCCCTTTCAGGGAAGTTTTTTCGACGTACGAACTCCTGGCATATCTTTCCGTCAGAATACCGCGCCTCGGATACAAAACGATCGAGGTCCCCGTGAGCAGAAAATATCCGCCGGCTGGAAGAATACCTACCAAGATAAGTTTTTTAAAAGGCAACCTCGATCTTCTGAAAATATTGTTTATGGCCGCTTCGGGAAAATACGATCCCCCGGTGGAGTGAACTCGCGGATGGCGAATGTGAAGAAATACGATTATATAATCATCGGCGCGGGAATCTACGGCACGCATGCCGCGCTCAATCTCGCCAGGAAAAAACGCCGAGTGGCGCTTCTGGAACACGACGCGGCGCCTTTTTCCCGCGCTACCTTTATCAACCAGGCGAGGCTCCATAACGGTTACCATTATCCCAGAAGTTTTTCCACCGCCATAAAGTCCGCCGGATACTTCGAAAGGTTCTATCGCGACTATTCCTATGCGATAAACGACTCCTTCAAAAAGATCTACGCCATCTCATCTAAATATTCGCTCACCTCGGCAGAACAGTTCGAAAGATTCTGCGTGAACGCAGGAATACCGTGCGAACGTATAGACCCCGGAAACCACTTCAATCCCGGCACGGTCGAAGCGGCTTTCGAGACAAGGGAATACGCCATCGACGCTTTCATGATCCGCGACAGGGTGATGGCCGAAATCGCCGGCTCGAAATTCGTGGATCTTTATTTTTCAGTGAAATTGGGCCGGCCGGTCGCCGGAACCGAAGAATATACGATCGAACTGGAGGGCCGCGATGCCGTCTCGGCTCCGGCGGTTATCAACGCCACTTACGCCGGAACCAACCAGATACTCGATCTTTTCGGGTTCGATAAATTCAAGATCAAATATGAAATCTGCGAGATAATCGTGTGCGACGTCACCGACAATTTCAAGGACGCCGGCATCACCGTCATGGACGGGCCTTTCTTTTCGCTGATGCCTTTCGGAAAAGCCGGAAAGCACACGCTTACATCGGTAATGTTCACACCACACCTGACTTCATACGAAACCCTGCCCGTTTTCCCGTGCCAGTCTATCAACCGGAACTGCACTCCGGCCACGCTTCAAAATTGCAACGGGTGCCCGGCCATGCCCGAAACGTCATGGAAATACATGTCGCAGCTGGCCAGGAAATACCTTTCGAGCAGGATCGGCTTCAATTACGAGAAGTCTCTTTTCGCGATCAAGCCGATTCTGAAGGCCTCCGAGGCCGACGATTCCCGCCCCACCCTCGTCAAGACGTTCTCTAAAAAACCGCTTTTCATATCGGTGCTTTCGGGAAAAATCAACACGTTATACGATATGGAGAGCTGCCTCGAATGAAAAAATACGTCGCGGCCGCCGCCATTCTGATCAACCTCGTTTGCGCCGTTTACATTTTTCAAGCCGCGCACTCACGGGCCGTAGACGCGAGCCGCTATTTCGACGGCCATTTCGCCGACGGAGCGTTCCAGCTTTTCAACCCCATGAGAAGGATGCGCGCGGGCCAGACACCCGGCGAAGATTTCCAGTTTTTTCACGGAATAGGCGTCCCCATGGCGCATTATCCGCTTTACAGGATCCACGGCGCCGACCTTTCTGCCTCGGAGTTCTCGAGGTACTCGCTTTCCCCTGCGCTATTCTACCTTTCGGCGTTCGCGGTCGGACGTTCGTTTTTCGGCTCCGGGACGGCGGCGCTCACGACTGCCAATCTTCTGGCCGCGCTTTCTCCCGCGCTGATGCCCGACCTTTTCGGCCCCGGCAATTCTCTGCTGGGAGTCAGAACGGCGATGCCGCTCTTTTTCGCCGCCTTCATCGCCACGATATTCAAAAAATTCAATTCGTTCACTCCCCGGACTTCTGCAATCGGGGCATTACTCATGGCGATCTGCTTTTTCACGGGGGCCGAGCAGGGGCTGGCCGCTTTCGCCGCCTTCATAATAATGTTCGTCTTCTCGCGCCGCTCCGGAAACGTCCTCAGGGAAAAGGCCGCCGGAACGATCGTATTTTTAATTCAGTACCTTTTCTTCGTTTTCGCGATTTTTTTCGCCGCGTGCGGAAAAAGTTTCCTGGCGCCTTTGAAATACGCTCTTTCCGAGCTTCCGGCGGACCAGTTCTGGTACTTCGGCGCGCCCCCGAACCTGATCATCACGTCATTTCACGATCTGGCCAGCCATCCGATCGTTTTCTGGCCGCTCGCGGCTCTCCCCTTCTTCGCCGCGCTTGGGCTCCGCCGCCGGGAACGGCCGGGCGAAAGGTTCGCTGCGCTCTTCCTTCTTGCTTACGCGGGAATATCCTCCGCCTCGCTTCTGGGGCAGTATAATCCGATGTACGCCCAGCCCGTCCTTCGTGTTGAAATAATATTCCTTATATGGTATTTATTAGGAAAGAAATTTTCCGCCGCCGAAACCGGAGGAGGAACGGTTTCCGCAAGCGAAGAAAAAAGGGAATATTCCGCGGCGGTTTCATTCGTCCCGGCCGCGCTTGCTCTCGCCTCGGCGCTCCTTTTTTTTCATCCGCCCGAAGGTCCTCCGGGCGATATCGCCGGAAAGGATTCGCGGCCGGACGCTATGGCCGGAGTCATACTTTCACCCGAATGGTCCGGCCAGATAAAAGACGCCGGGGATCTGCTCATGGAATGC
>Ga0079303_10000211_pt1 | contig 13428 bp, 12 predicted proteins | sample Methanogen_OWC_FD_77073 | JGI IMG/M metagenome (GOLD analysis project Ga0079303, IMG submission 77073) | Enriched soil microbial communities from Old Woman Creek wetland in Ohio, USA - Methanogen_OWC | ecosystem: Environmental > Terrestrial > Soil > Wetlands | place: USA: Ohio | collected...
CATAGGATAGCCTTCTTCAAGGACCAGCACCTTCTCGCACCTGGCAACAAGCTCCGCAACCTTGCTTTTATCCAGGGGATAGGTAGCTATCGAAAGAACAGAATAATCATCAGGCGTCCCGGAAATGTTCTCCTGAAGATAATTGTATGCTATTCCACAGGTTATTATTCCGGTTTTTCTGCCAGTACCCCTTTTGAGCCTGTTCCATCCTGAGAGAAGGGGATCAGTAGGCAGCGTGTCATAAAGATGTGTAAGTGCCCTGTACTGTTTCCGTGCTATTGCAGGGAGTAGCACAAACTGTCTCGGGTTTGACGGGAGCGACTGCTGGTTCCGGGCTCTCGGCTCGCGGAGGGTTACCGGGGCACGTGAGTGTGCCAGGCGGGTGGTTATACGAAATAAAACCGGCAACCTGTATTTTTCAGACAGTTCAAAAGCATCGAAGATCATGTCGTAACACTCCTGCTGGTCGCGCGGTTCAAAGATGGGAACAAGGGCAAACTTACCGTAGAAGCGTGAGTCCTGCTCGTTCTGCGACGAGTGCATTGACGGGTCATCAGCAGCCACGACAATAAGTCCGCCGTTGACACCGGTAACAGCTGAGTTTATGAATGCATCAGCGGCAACATTAAGGCCCACATGCTTCATGGCGACCATCGCTCTTTTTCCGGCGTAAGACATTCCCAGCGCTGCTTCCATGGCAGTCTTTTCATTCGATGACCATTCGCGTTGAACGCCTTCTTTTGCCGCCTGCTGAGATGACTGGACATACTCCATGATCTCTGTTGAAGGCGTACCCGGATAAGCATACATTCCACTCAGTCCCGCATCCAATGCAGCCTGTGCAATTGCTTCATCACCAAGCAATAATAATTTTTGCATACAAATATGACTTCTAGAAATTTTTCCTAAACTTATTAAAGTTAAGTTAAAAGTAAGAATCAACAGCCAATAATGTTTACTTTACAAAGAAAAATTAAGCGCCATTGAAGAAGGTTTTGGTGACATTCCTGTTGCTGATTTTGGTTATTTGCAGGGTCAGTGCGCAGGTGGAAGATAAGAAGTTTATCCAGATTGATGGTCTGACAGCTGATGAAAAGGGTTATATAGTACCGGGTGTCAGTATCTATTCAAAGGAACTCAGGCGTGGCGCCGCCAGCGATCATCGCGGAATTTTTTCGATAATCAGCACGCCGGGTGATACGGTTTTCTTCAGTGCCATAGGATACAAATCGACTCTTCTCACGGTGCCCTTGACGCTTACAGGCACGAGCTACACAACGGATGTAATAATGGTCTCTGACACTGTCATCATTGAGGAGGTGCCGATACTGCCATGGAAGACCTATTCTGAATTCAAGAGGGCCGTGCTGGAGAATAAGCCCAAGAATCCTCTCATGGAGAATATGGAGTTCAACCTGGCGCTTGTTGAACAGCAGACATGGTCTGACATGCGCTCCACACCGGGTCAGGGCTACAGGTATACAATGCAGCAGGTATCGGATAACCTTTACACCAAGGGCCAGACTCCGGTCAATAACCTTCTTAATCCGTTTGCCTGGTCGAAGTTCCTCCAGGGAGTTAAAGGCGGTTTGCTTAAGAATGAAAAGTCTACCGCAACCAAGCATACAAAGACCAAGGTCAGGAAGAAAAAAAAGAGTAACTGATGCCGGTGACGTCAAGGATAAAGTTTATTCTAACCGCTGTTTTACTGATACCCCTGGCTGCTTCTAACCTGACAGCTCAGAAAGATACAATTAAAGGAATGGTGACTGACACAGCGGGAGTAGCCCTTGCCGGTGTAACCATATATATTCCCTCTTCTTCCAGTGGAACTCTCTCGAACGAAAACGGTCTGTTCACTCTTCCCCTGCCGTCAGATGAACAACAATATACTATCGTTTTTTCATTTGTCGGATATAAGACCGACACGCTTTCACTCACCAGGGATGAATCAGCCCGCCCCCTGAATGTCGCTCTCAGACATGAAATAATAGAAATCGGCAGCGTTGAAATAAATGCTGAAAGATCCGGTAATATTTCAGCCATTTCGATACCTGTTGTCGCCGGCATTGTCATCCCGTCTGTGTCAGGGGGTATTGAAACAGCGATTACCACGCTCCCTGGTGTATCGTCTTTCAGTGAACTGAGTTCCAGCTATTCGGTCAGGGGTGGCAGCTATGATGAGAACCTTGTCTATATTAATGATGTGGAGGTATACAGGCCTTACCTCATCAGGTCGGGACAGCAGGAAGGGCTCAGCAGGATAAACCCGGACCTGACTGCCCGGGTAAGCTTTTCGCCTGGCGGGTTCAGCGCAGCATATGGCGACCGCATGTCGTCAGTCCTTGACATCACCTACCGTGAACCTGAGGCGTTTGAAGCATCAGCGTCTCTCAGCCTCATTACCTCTTCAGTCCATGCCGGGGCCAGGAGCAGAAACAACAAATTATATTTCATTGCAGGAGCAAGATACCGAACCAATGCCCTTATGCTGGGCAGCCTGGATCTTAGCGGCCAGTATTCCCCGCATTTTGCCGATATTCAGGCTATGGCAGGATATAACCCAGGCAGAAATACCCGGATAACCCTTTCCCTCTGGGGTTCATCGAACAGGTACACCTTCATGCCGGTGAGCCAGACGACAACATTCGGAACAACTGCAGATGCCTATAAACTCTATGCCTGGTTCGACGGAGGTGAACATGACAGATATGACTCCGGAGGCGGTGATGTCACTTTAAGTATGCTTCATGATAACGGGATATCCTCTAAAATCATATTATCAGGTTACCGTGCCATGGAAAACGAGAATTTTGACATACGGGGAGCTTATAGCCTCAATGCCCTGGACAAGACAGAAGGCTCCGAGAATAACCCCGACTCTGTCATAAATGCGGGAGTGGGAAGCTGGCTGTCTCATGCCCGTAACAGTCTTCACACAGGCATGGTTAGTCTTGCTTACAAAGGATCTGCACCGGCAGGCCAGACAAGATTTGAGTGGGGCCTGACTGCAAGGTATCGCAGTCATGACATAGATGTAAACGAATGGTCTCGGGTTGACTCAGCAGGTTATACGGTAGGTGCAGGTGACAATGAACTCAGCCTGACAACATTCAATGAGCACAGCAGCGTGGTGAAAAGTACCGTTGCCGAAGCGTATCTCATCAACAGGAGCAGCTTCAGCCTGGCGGGAATGATATGCGAACTTGACGCCGGAATAAGGGCTGCATACGATACATATAACTCAGAGGCATTGATCTCCCCCCGTGTTTCGGTAAGCATGCCGTTATCACAACGTCTGTCAGCGCATATCTCGGCAGGCGCATATCACCAGCCTCCTGGCGGCCGCGAAATGATGCTTGAAACCGAAGACGAATCAATGGTGCTTAAGGCACAGCGCTCAACCCATATAATTGCAGGTCTGCATTATGATTTTGTTGCCTGGGAGAGACCCTTCAGATTCACTGCAGAAGCTTACGGCAAGTTCTTTAACAGACTGATACCCTACACAGTTGACAATGTAAGGCTGATCTATTATGGCGGAAACATTGCAGAGGGCTATTCAGCCGGGCTTGACCTCAGGGTCAACGGCGAGTTTGTGCAGGGCGTCGAGTCATGGTTCAGCCTTTCATTTATGAAATCGGAAATGAAAATCCCTTCCTATAACACCGGATGGTTCCCCTCTCCTTTTGATCAGAGACTGAATTTCAGCATCTTCTTCCAGGATTATCTTCCCGGTCATCCGGATTTCAGGGCGCACATAAACATTGCTTTCGGTACAGGAATACCGACATCCCCGCCCGAAACGGACCAGTGGGATGTATGGTTCAGAATGCCTCCTTACAGGCGAGTGGACATAGGTTTCTCGAAGGTCCTGATCGGAGGCGACCGGAAAGAAAAGAGATCGGTTATAAAGGAACTTGTTGCAGGTGTTGAGATCTTCAACCTTGTCGATATAAGAAACACTATTTCGTATACCTGGATCAGGACCGTAAGGAACAGTGAAGGTAATTCGCTTGAATATGCCGTCCCCAACTATCTTACAAGCCGCAGTCTTAATCTTAAGCTTAGTGCACGATTCTGAGGTATGGGCGATGCGAAACAAACAATAATTCATATTTTCGTACCCTGATGAACAGGTTTGAGACCATATTCACGGCTGTAATGGCGACAATTATAATTCATCTGCTTGTCGCAGTGATATTTATGTCCGTCAAAGTGTCGGCCATGAAGCGCGAGCTAGCTGCCGAGATCATCCTCTCGGTGGATCAGGAACTCCCTGACCCTGAAATGAAAAAGGCTATTGAGCTTTCTAAAAAAGATGAGTTCGCAGGCGCCACCGCTGAAGAGCTCGTCAATGTCATTAAAAACCTCGCTGACAAGCCGATAGATATTGACCCCAAGGAATACGAGAATAAGGTCAAAGAGGAACTTATTAAAAGCGGCATGCTGAACGAGAAGAATTTTATCGACGAGCAGAAGGCGGCGGAGGAGGCTGGCAGGGATGAGATGGATATTCCCACGGAAGAGGTCAAGCCTCAGCTGACAGAGAAAAAGGAGAAGCCCCAGGAGAAAGGCACATTCAGAGGCCCTACACGAATCTTTTATGATCTCGCCAACCGGCATCATGTTTATCTCCCCATTCCGATATACAAGTGCGAGGGCGCCGGTCAGATAACGCTGGCAATTGAGGTGGACCAGAACGGGTACGTGCTTAAGGCTGAACCGGCTTCCAGTCTTTCATCGACCAAAGACCCCTGTCTTACAGAAACAGCGAAAGAATATGCACTGAAGTCAAAATTCAACGATGATCCCAGTGCTCCCGTCAGGCAGGCAGGTTTCCTGACGTTTGTGTTTGTCTCCCAGTAAACAGCTAGAACAACAGACCCTGAACAGGGTAGTTATACGGCATGACAAGCTCAGGCCTGTTGCGGTCAGCACGTGCGTTTGTGATAAGAGGACTGACAGTGTGAGCTTTGAGCATTTCTGATGCGACAGGCTCCATCAGTACCGAGGCTGAGCTCTTATCCAGATCACCCTTTAGCCAGATTTTCTCGGCGGAGGCCGGTAATATGACCGGCATGCGCTTCCTGGTGTTGTGTATCTCCGCCATCAGCTCATTGGCCTTTGTAGTCACAACCGAGAAGGTATTAAGGGTAATGCCTCCCTTCATCGTCCAGGAATCCCATATCCCTGCAAGCGAGAAGATATCTTCATCACGCAGGCTTACGTACCAGGGAATTTTCCTTCCCCCGATATGCTGCCATTCGAAAAAACCCTTTACAGGTATAAGGCACCGGCGATAGGTGAAAGACTCCCTGAAGGCAGGTTTCGTATCTATCGTTTCAGACCTGGCATTGAATGTCTTCATCATTATATCGGTGGCTTCCTGCTCATCTGCAGCCCACGAGGGTATCAATCCCCACCTGAAGAGACGCAGGGAGGCGGGGTCATCAGAGCAGACAACAGGCATATGAGGCAGACTGTATGCATGATAATAATAGCTGGGACGATATTTATCATGATCAATGAGTTCAGCGCCATAGCGGTCCTCAAGCTCTTCCCTGACAATGTTTACATTAACGGTAAAGCACACCGGTTTTTTTGTTTATCCGTTCTTCATCCCTGAAGCCTTCGGGGAGTAAGAGACCCTGAGAGGAACAGGCACCGAATACCTGAAAAGGTCAGTCTGTGGCCACTCTTTAACCCTGACTATGAATTTTGACATCATCTGGTTGATATCATTGGAAAGTTCCGGTCCGTTCCAGGCGCTGGTGTTAAGCAACACCACCCATGCCGTGCCGTCAGGTAAGCGTTTCATCATTGCTGTCGTCCCCGGGAATGATCCTGTGCGCCACCATGATCCGTTAACCATCGTCGCCCTCCATCCTACCGGCGCATATCCGTTATAAACATCAGTCATGAAGGTAATACTCTGCGGTGTCAGGATATCTTTCGGGTTATCAAATCCGTCGACGGCAAGAAGCAGCCTCATAAGGTCCGGGGCTGTCGCCACCCACGCACCTGCTGCGCCAAGGGCTTCAATATCATTTCCTCCCCTGCTTGCCGGCAGCATCTCACCGGTACCGTATACAGAGGGTTTAAGGGGAGCGTCAGCTACTTCATAATAAGATACTTCCAGCGGCAGAGCCCGTTCAGGAAGATTGTGACCGAGAGCCATGTCATAGATCCCGAGCGGCTCAAGCACCTTTGTTGAACAGTATTCATCGTAGCTCATTCCTGAAACTTTTTCAATTACCAGGCCGAGAATGCTGTAACCGAGATTTGAATATGACTGTCCAGTGCCGGGCGTAAAATGAAGGTTTTTATCGAGGGCAAACCTGATGATTGTTCTCGTGTCCACAGGCATAGGGACACCCATAGTCCTTGAAACCACATCAGGCATGAACATCTGATCTCCGAAACGTTGTGACCATCCTCCCTCATGTGCAAGCAGATGGGCTATCGTGATATCAAATACGCGTTTATCTTTCGGATGTGCAAAAAGAGTATCATCAAGTATGCCGCCGGGGCCGAAAACATGGTCATTGACAGACAGTTTGCCCTCTTCCTGCAGCTTTAGAACTGCCACTGCTGTTACCAGCTTCGAGACACTGGCGATGCGGAAGCGGTGATAAGGTTCCGCGGGAACAGAGTCAGTAAGTGATGCAAAACCGAAGCCGCGGGCATAGAGAAGCTTTCCCTCGCGGGCAATGGCAACAGATGCGCCCTTGATATCGTAGTTCTTCATGAACCACTCAACACTCTTTTCTGCGTTATTAAAAAGATCCTTGTCTGTCAGGTTGTTATCGATCCGGAGATGCGCCGGCATGGAGGTAGCATCAATGACTGCCACCCGCTCTGTGCCCACAGGCAGAACAAACGAAAATATACCAAGAACTGTAATTAAAATTATGCGTAACCAGCGGTTTTCTGAGGTCATAATGTCCATTCCTGTTTATTGCCAGCGTACAAAAGTATATTTTTAACGTTCTCGCACCAACACATATTATCTATTTTCTTAACCACTGAAAAAAAATATCAACAAAATCGCTGCACCTTAAAACTGCAGCTAAATTTGTAATTATGACTGCAAAGTACAGACATATCCTTATACTCTTACTCCTGTTATCTGTTTCAGCCGGTGTGAAAGCACAGAATGATTCTCTTAAGGTAGACTCGGTTTTAACAAGAATAAGGGTCATACTTGATGAATACAATGAAAAACTATTGTACGTTGATACCTCCGAATATGTTTCAGATATTGTTGATGCTGACAACTTTAACCTGCAGACTGCAGCTTCGCTGGGGGCATGCAACGAGATACTCAGGTTATTTGCAACAGGCGCCGATGTAAATACATTTGCCGGTGGTGTTGCTACACCTCTTCACTATGCTGTTGCCTCCGGGAAAAAGGAGGCGGTGGAGATTCTGCTGCTCCTGGGCGCATCGCCGGATAAACGCGACCAGTACGGCAACACTCCTCTGATTGCGGCGGTGAGGGCAAATGACCTCGATATTTCTGAACTTCTGATACGCTACGGTGCTTCTGTCAGACTGAGTGACAACTTTAACTCCGCCCCGCTTCATCATGCTGCTGCGCTTGGATTCTTCTACATCACCGACATGCTGCTCTACTATGATTCACCTGTGGAAATATATGATGACGAGGGGAACACTCCGCTGATGATCGGAGTGAGTTTCGGTTATTATGACATATCCGACATCCTGCTTCAGGCAGGAGCTGATCCCAATACCCGTGACAGTGAAGGCTTTACGCCTCTTATGGCAGCAGCCCAGAGGGGTGACACGCTGATGATGAGACTGCTGCTTAATTCAGGCGCCAACCTGTATGCAATCAATGATGCCGGTCTCGATGCCCTCGGATGCGCTGCCAGGTTCGGACAAAAAGAGGCTGTGGCGTTCCTGCTCGGGAACGGCAAGAGATGGACTTACAACAATGAAGGAACAAAAAACCCGGCCAGCATAGCCAAATTCTATGGTCATGAAAAGCTTGTATCGCTGCTCGGCGAGCATGGAATAAGTGATAAACAAAAGTTCGCGCTTGAAGAGATTACATTCTCGCCAGGAGGAATGTTTACATCTCATTATCTGCTTATGACCGGGGCAGTCTCGCTTACCGAACCAAGGCTGAAAGCAGGCATTACCGTGGGTGCTGCATTCAATCCGTTCAGATACCGGTTGCTGGTTGATGATCCTGAAATAATTCATCAGTACAGGGTAAACACCTCCGTGATCTCTGCGGGGGTCTTCAAGGATTTTATTTTCCACCGGTTCAGAAACAGCAGGCTAAGTGCCGTACCGGCATTGTCTGCCGGTTACCGGTTTTTTTCAGAATATGAAGGCACTAACCTCAAACCTGAAAACAGTTTCTGCATCATTCCTTCGGCAGAAATAAGGTGGCGCATCGGCAACTTTGCCGCAAACGCAGGATTTGTTTACATGAAAATGCCTTTTTACAAGGTTTCTCCGGCCTGGTTCAGTCTCGGTATCTCATACACTTTTTCACGCACAGCGCCTGTTACTGCAGGCAAGAAGATAAAAATATACAACTATGAAGAATAGTCACATCATGGTGGCATTGGCATTGCTTCTGCTGTTTTCATGTGAGAAAGGAGGCATGACTGATTGCAGTAAGTGCGATACATCCGAAAATTACCTTGTCCAGCTGATGATATACATTAGAAACAGTGACTATGTACCCTTAGATCCTTCAGTCACCATATATGAGGGTGCGATAGAAGACAGTATCGTTCTGGACCGCATAATAGTAAATGAGAATTACACCTATGTGACTTATGATGCGCTGTTATATAAGGATTACTCGGCAAGTGTGGAGTTCACTCTTGACGGAAGGAAATATGTGTCGGTGGGTGCCGCCAGCCCGAAGGTCCGGTATGACGAGACAACATGCGATCAGCCCTGTTATTATGTTTATGACAACGTCATCGACCTGAGCCTCAGGTACCATTAAGGCCTGAATTAATATCAGATCCTGAGGGTTAAAAGTATCTGCCGGAGTTCGTTGGGAGTTACGTCTTCATGTACTTTACCGGCATCGGCAACTGATATTCTGCCTCTCTCTTCAGACACTATTATTACTATTGCGTCAGTCGCTTCCGTCAAACCTATCGCGGCCCTGTGACGCATACCGAACCTGGCCGGCAACCCTGTCTGGTCGGTTGACGGAAGGGGACATCGTGCGGCAAAGACCTTGCCGTTCTGTATCAGGACAGCACCGTCATGCAGGGGTGATCCTTTATAGAATATTGTCTTCAGCAGTTCATCGGTGACGAGGGCGTTCAGCAACTCGCCGCCTTCAGAATAAATATCCAGCAGGCTTGTCCGTCCGACTGCTATGAGTGCACCCGTGCGCGATTGAGCCATCGATTCGGTAGCCCGCACGATCTCTTCGACAATCTGGTTAGTAGTCTGGTCTACCGCTCCTGAGGGGAAATATTTATCAAAAGAGAACCTGTTGCGGCTTATGTACCTGTTTCCGATAGCGAGAAGGAAACGTCGTATCTCCTGCTGAAAAACAATGATAAGCGCAATCACCCCTACTCCTATCACCTGCCCGAGGATGGCGCTGATAAGTTCCATATTCAGGGCTTTGACCATAAGCCAGAAGAGGTAAACAAAAAATATTCCCAGGAATATGCTGAAAGCGGCTGTTCCCCTGATAAGACGATACAGCTGGTAGAAAATGAATGCTACCATTAAAATATCGATGATATCAAGGACAGATAAGTTAAACATACAACTGAACCGGTGACGGACAAATTTAACAATAATGATCGAATGGGATGCCGTCAGGATAAATCTTTTCAAAGAGGGTGATGACCTCTTTTGCCTCCCTGACATCATGAACACGGAGCACTGACGCTCCCTTCATCAGTGCAGTCATATGCAAAGCAGAAGTACCAGTAAGTGCTTCATCAGCAGTAACATTCAACGACCGCCAGATCATTGATTTTCTTGAGAGGCCAACAAGTACAGGCAGAGAGACGATATTAAACTCATCCAGTCTCCGAAGCATTTCAAAGTTGTGTTCTGCCGTTTTCCCGAAGCCAAAACCCGGATCAATAATAATATCCCTGACCCCGGCGTGCTGCAGATGGGTTATCCTCTGCCCGAACCAGTACAGAATGTCTGCAACGACATCGTCATAATGAGGATTTGACTGCATCGTCTGTGGGGTTCCCTGCATGTGCATCATGATGTAGGGCACGTTCAGCTTTATGACCAGAGGGAACATCTCTTTGTCCATTTCTCCTCCAGAAATATCGTTGATTATAGCTGCACCCGAATTCCTTACAGCCTCTTCTGCCACTCGGGAGCGATAGGTATCGACAGAGATTATGGTTTCAGGAAATCTGCCAAGGATTAGTTCGGCTGCAGCGCACACCCGCTGCTTCTCCGTATCCTCAGTCACCGGCTTTGCTCCGGGCCGGGTTGAGCATCCTCCGATATCAAGGATATCAGCCCCCTCATCAAGCATCTTTCCTGCAGCGTTCAGTATCTCTTTGTCCGAAGTAACCCGGCTGCCGGCATAAAATGAATCCTCTGTCACGTTAATAATGCCCATTATCCGCGGTCTGCGCAGATCAAGAAGCATGCCCCTTATATTTATAAACATATCCGCTATATAAACTCTTATAAAGATAGTCATTGCCGTGAAACGGTGTTTAATGATGCCTGACAGGCACCGGCCAAAATGGCTATATTTGCTGTTTGCATTAATTAATTTCAAACATAAGACACATGAATGAGATCAACTGGGCAGACGAACTGAGTGTGGCAATTACAGTTTCTGACATCTCCGGAAACATTCTGTTTATGAATAACAAATCAGCGGCGGCATTCTCCAAATACGGAGGCAAAGAGCTTTTAGGCAAAAACCTTAAGGAGTGTCACGAACCCCAGTCCTGGGAAAAGATCCTGAGTATTATGACCAATGAAAAGGTCAACTGCTACACTATTGAAAAAGAAGGAGTTAAAAAACTCATCTACCAGGCTCCGTGGTATGAAAACGAAAAACTTGCAGGAGTGGTTGAACTCTCCATGGAAATACCGTTCGTTATGGATCACTTTATCCGCAAGTAGCCTTGTTGTCTTATTTATTGCCTTCAAGAGAGTGTTGATAAAATCAGATCTGACCTGACAACCTGCTTCTTATAAATATTTATCTTTAAAACCGCAGCATGAGGATTTAAATAACCCTATCTGTAAGAGAGCTAAGTAATGAAACTCATTGTAATTGAAGGATTAGACGGAGCAGGTAAATCGACGCAGATTTCATTGCTTAAGAATTGGTTTTCGGAAAGAAACCTGCAATGCAGGTATATTCATTTTCCGCGTACCGAGACCCCGTATTTCGGAGAACTCATAGCCCGTTTTCTCAGAGGCGAATTTGGTGATATCAATAATGTTGATCCTTACCTCGTCGCTATGCTTTATGCCGGTGACAGGAAAGATGCCTCCCCCATGCTGGAGGCATGGCTGGAAGAAAAATATTATGTGATCCTCGACCGGTATACCTACTCGAATATTGCCTATCAGTGTGCAAAACTTCAGTCACCTGAAGAGGTAAGGAAACTCATGGAGTGGATAAAAAATCTCGAGTTCGAGCATTTCAGCATTCCAAGACCTGATATAAATATTTTCCTTGATGTCCCTTTCAGGTTTACGGAAGAAAAACTGAACAGCCGGCGTATGGGTGAAGACAGGAGCTATCTTCGCGGTAACACTGATATACACGAAAGCAGTCTTGAATTTCAGAAAAGAGTGCGCGACGTATATAATTCAGTAGCTGCAGAAGATGAAAAACTTCAGGTTATACGCTGCTATGACCCGGATAATGTGATACTTGCACCCACAGAAATTTTTCAACTTATACTTGACAAACTGAAAGAGAAAAAAATCCTAAGATGAAGGTTCTAACTCAAATCGGCAGGATACTCACAGGCCTTCTCTTTGTGTTTTCAGGTTTTGTGAAAGGGATTGACCCGATGGGCACAGCATTCAAGCTGGGCGATTATTTCACCGCCTTCGGGGCCGGATTTCTTCATGACCTGGCACTGCCCCTTGCTGTAATTCTCTGCCTGGTCGAGTTTGTCACCGGCATGATGCTCCTGACAGGATCACTTGTCAGGCTTGCATCCTGGATGGCTGCCCTCTTCATGGCTTTTTTCACACCTCTGACACTTGTCCTTGCAATATTTAATCCGGTATCCGACTGCGGCTGCTTTGGTGATGCAATACTTCTGACCAACTGGCAAACCTTCTTTAAAAACATTGTCATAACCCTTCTCGTTGTCTTTGTCTTTATCAGGAGAGATGACCGCAACGGTACACTCCCGGTAAGATCAGGACTGAATACAACGCTGGCAGTCGTTTTTCTTTTCCTTCTCTTCATGCGTTACAACCTGGCCTATCAGCCTCTGATCGATTTCAGGCCCTACAAGGTCGGGACCAATCTTCCGGAAGCGATGTCGGTACCGCCTGATGCACCCACTGATAAATATGACATAAGGTTTATTTACGAGAAAGATGGCGTCCGGAAAGAGTTTACCCTGAACGACTACCCCGCAAACGACACAGCATGGAAATTCATTGATCAGAAATCGGTTCTTATCTCGCGAGGCTATGTTCCGCCAATACACGGTTTCACGCTGGTTGACGACAAGGGTGTAGACATGACTGACCAGGTCATTCGGAGCGAAGGCGATGTTGTGCTGATGATCGCCCGGAGGCTCGATAAATCTGACAGGGACGGTCTGGCCAAAGGATATAATCTAGGATTGACGCTGATGGAGAATGGTATAAAATTCTACATCGTGACAGCCACCCCGTTCGAGGAGGCAAGACGCCTGACGGCAGGTTTTAACACCCTCTTTGCCGATGAGGTGACCCTTAAGACAGTGATCAGATCTGATCCGGGCTTTGTACTCCTGCGCAACGGTACCATAATGGCCAAATGGTCATATCACGGATTACCCGGAAAGGAGGATTTCTCAGGAGATCTTAGTGCCCTGGCACTGAAAACCAATACCCGAAAAAACGTTAATCTTATCATTATAAGTACATTATTGGCAATTTCACTTATTATTGCTGTTACGCTGCCTTTCAGGTTGGCAAACAATGTGCGCGATAAAAACAAGGATTAAAATAAACAACAGAACAATGAGAAAAAAAATAGTAGCAGGCAACTGGAAAATGAATATGGAACTGAGCGAGGGTGTTGCCCTGGCCACCGCCATCAATAATTATTTTAAGGATCATCCGCTGAAGGACAAAGAAGTCATCCTGTGCACCCCCTTCATACATCTTGGTGCTGTCAGCACCTTTCTTGATGCAAAGGGAGTGAGCGCAGGTGCGCAGAACTGCAATGATCATAAGTCCGGG
>Ga0079303_10000212_pt1 | contig 13391 bp, 5 predicted proteins | sample Methanogen_OWC_FD_77073 | JGI IMG/M metagenome (GOLD analysis project Ga0079303, IMG submission 77073) | Enriched soil microbial communities from Old Woman Creek wetland in Ohio, USA - Methanogen_OWC | ecosystem: Environmental > Terrestrial > Soil > Wetlands | place: USA: Ohio | collected...
AAGAAGAGGTGCTCGGCAACCGCGGCGCCCTGGCCACGACGGTCGACGAGCTGATGAGGCGATCATTCCGGATTGGTTGGGTCGAGTTCAACGATCAGGCAGGGATGGATGCTTTGTTGATGGGGCTTCGCGGCAGGAGACCCTTCGTGCGGGTGCACAGCATCGGCCGCAGGGAACTCGACGAGAATTATAATGTATCGAGGGCTATTGCACGATGGGTTCGTGCCGTGCGTGAGCGCCGTCTCAAAATGCTTTATATGCGGTGCTTCTTTCAGGATAAGAAAAAATATATCGGGGATCTCGTTCACTTCAACCTGGAATATCTCGGCACGGTCGTGAAAAACCTCGAAAGCGACGGCTTTGCGATTCCGCGCAATGACGAACAGCGTCGTGACGAGCCCCGGCATCGGGTCGGCACCGCTTCTCCCGGGGAACGGCTTGCGATCGGCCTCGCACTTCTCCTGGGAGTTCCCCTTTTGATCGCGACTTCCAGGTGGCGGCCCGTGATGGAGCGGGATATCTGGATCACCGTCTGTGTTACGGCCATCGCATGGGGGCTGATGCCTTCTTCCTCGTTCATCGGTTTTGCAGGCCTTGTCGGCGCGATCGCCTGGTCGACCATCGGTTGCATCTGGGCGATGGGCGCGATAGAAGCTGGCATGGCCTCCGGAGAAAAACATGCATTCATGGGGGACACCGCATGGTTTTTCCTGCGGCTTACCCTGCCGGGCTTCATCGGCGGCACCCTTGTCGCGGCGATGTATACCGAAACGATCTATCTGTTGAAGTTCGAACAGTTCAGAGGCATCAAGGCGGCGTTCATCGTGCCGCTGATCTGGACCGTCATCTGGGCGCTTCGCAGGTATGGCGGCGGGATCCTGTCCCTCCTTTCCCGGCCATTGACGGCAAAAGAACTCCTGATCGGGGTTGCGGTTGCTGGCGGGATCCTGCTGTATGTGCTGCGTTCTGGGAACGTGACGTTTCTCAAACCCTCCGAAATCGAGGATGTAAGCCGCACATTTCTCGAAAATCTGCTGATTGCGCGGCCCCGCAACAAAGAGTTTCTGATCGGGTATCCGGCAGCCCTGTTCTACCTGTTTTTCCGACGTCGAGGTTTTTCCGAGATACTGCCTGTTTTAGCTCTTTTCATGCAGATGGGCCAGGTTTCTCTCGTGAATACATTCTGCCATTTTCACTCGCCGCTTTTCCTTGCCTATCTGCGAGGCTTCAACGGCCTCTGGACCGGTCTGTTCACCGGCGCGGCCCTTCTGGTGGTCTATTTCCTCTTCCGGCTTTTCTCGCTTGCCGGCTGCAAGGGCGAGCGAGCGCTGCTGATCGGCTATTTCGGTTTCGGAAACCTTGGAGATGAGCTGCTGTGGCGCAGTTTTGTCACGGAGGCCGGCCGGCGCCGTCCCGACCTTTCCTGGAACGTTCTGTGGGGCCCTGCCGACTGGGCCGGAGGACCTGCAAATGTCTTTCAGCTGCCCCGTCGTGACCTCATAGGCCTGCTTGAAGGGTTTGCCGCTGCCCGCGCGCTCATCGTGCCCGGAGGCAGCCTGCTACAAGCAACCACCAGTCTTGCCAGCCTGCTCTATTACCTGGTTCTGCTGGGAGGAGCCCGCCTGTTTGGCGCCAGGCTTCTGCTTGTCGGTCAGGGATTCGGCCCATGGGGTTCTCCGGGCCAAGGACACAGGCTCCTGGCCGCATTTGCGACGCGGCTGATACTCGGGTTTGTCGACCACATTTCCTGTCGTGACCAGGAAGCGGTGATTGCCCTGAGCCGGCTGCCGGGGCCGCCGCTTCAAACTGCCTCCGGAGCCGATCTTGTCTTTTTGAGGAGTTCTCCAAAAACAGGTATTGTAGAAGCCGGCAGCGGAGAAAAGCACCGTGTCGGCGTTATTTTACGAGGCTCTTCTCATGTGGCCGGCGAGATTGCTGCGCGACTGGCAGCGTGGGCTCGCTCGACGGATCACGAACTGCTCCCGATTGCATTCCAGCCCGGTGAGGATGAACAGCCCTGGAAGGGCATCCCGGAGGTGCCGCCGGTGGCGATTCTCCGCGATGCCGAATCCGCGGATGCCGTGTTTGCTGGCTGCGAAAGCATCGTAACCATGAGGCTTCATGCCGCCGTTCTGGCCACGATTTCAGGCGTGCCCTGGCTCGGTCTCGCCATTGATCCGAAAATGACCGGCCTCGCTGCCGAAATCGGCTGGGAATTCGTCATTTCTCCGGAAGAAGCGGACACTGCGCGTCTGGAATCGCTCATGCAGAGACTGGGCGCGGATCGCAGCCTATTCGCCGACAAGCTCAGAAAAGCCGCCGGCGCACGGGCGATGGTGGCATCGGCCGATCTGGATGTCGTGCTGAACTGCATCAGAAAATACAACATTTCCACGGCCTGAATACCGTGTGGGAGCTTCATTCATCGTGCTTGTATAGAAAAAACCCCGCCTGGCTGTTCAGCCGGGCGGGGTTTGCGTTGCGATATCAGTAGCGGTATTGATCCGACTTGTAGGGGCCTTCCGTCGGAACGCCGATGTAATCAGCCTGTTCCTTGGTTAGCACGGTGAGTTTTGCGCCGAGTTTTTCAAGGTGCAGACGGGCGACTTCCTCGTCGAGTTTCTTCGAAAGAGTGTAGACGCCGACCTTGTGATTGTTGGTCCAGAGGTCGATCTGAGCCAGCGTCTGGTTCGTGAACGAACTGCTCATGACGAAGCTGGGGTGTCCATGGGCACAGCCGAGATTCACAAGACGGCCCTCTGCCAGGACGTAGATGCTGTGGCCGTCTGCGTAGGTATAGCGGTCGACCTGGGGCTTGATGTTCGTGCGCTTCACGCCCTTCCAGGCCTCGAGCTTGTTCATCTGAATCTCATTGTCGAAGTGGCCGATATTGCAGACAATTGCCTGGTCCTTCATCTTTGCCATGTGGTTGGCGGTGATGATGTCGCGGTTCCCGGTGGTGGTTACGTAGATGTCGCCCTTGCCGAGCGTGTTCTCAACGGTGTCGACGATGTAACCGGCCATCATGGCCTGCAAAGCGCAGATCGGATCGATCTCGGTGACGACGACATGAGCGCCGTATGAGCGCAGCGCCTGGGCGCAACCCTTGCCGACATCGCCGTAGCCGCACACGACAGCCGTCTTGCCGGCAATCATGACGTCGGTGGCGCGCTTGATGCCGTCAACGAGGCTTTCGCGGCAGCCGTAGAGGTTGTCGAACTTCGACTTGGTGACGGAATCATTCACGTTGATGGCGGGGAAGAGAAGCTTCTTTTCTTCCATCATCTTGTAAAGGCGATGAACGCCTGTTGTCGTCTCTTCGCTGACGCCCTTGATATGCGGAAGCATATTCGACCATTTATTCGGCTCGGACTTCAGGAGCTTTTTGAGAATCGCGAGCAGCTGCTGCTCATCTTCGCCTTCAGCGTGACGATCGAGGCTCTTGGAATTCCGTTCGGCTTCGTAGCCGAGGTGAATCATGAGAGTGGCGTCGCCGCCGTCATCGACGATCAGGGTCGGGCCCTGACCATCCGGCCAGGTGAGAGCTTCCTGCGTGCACCACCAATACTCTTCAAGGGTTTCACCTTTCCAGGCAAAAACCGGAATGCCCCTCTTTGCGATCGCCGCGGCGGCCGGATCCTGGGTCGAAAAAATATTGCAGCTGCACCAGCGCACATCGGCGCCGAGATCCGCAAGTGTTTCGATCAGAACGGCAGTCTGGATGGTCATGTGCAGCGAACCGGCAATGCGTGCGCCGCGCAGGGGTTTCTTGGTGCCGTATTTCTCGCGAAGGGCCATCAGCCCGGGCATTTCATGCTCGGCGATCTCGATTTCCTTGCGACCAAGCTGCCACAGCTCGATATCCTTAACCTTGTAGGGCAGTCGATTGGTGCTGGCGGTGGGCGCCGACTCGCGTTCCGTGCCGTTGCTGGTAGTCTTTTTCATGATTGCTCCTTCATCTGATCAGGCCGATGCTCCCGCAAACGGCCCGGAATAACGATCAAGTTTCGCATGGCAATCAGAAAAAGTCAATTCACAACAGGATTTCAGGCAGGCCAAATTAACTGGATCACAGAGATACTCCGTTGATGTCCGATTGGTTTGGCGAGTGTCCTATTCGCCGTCACTACCGGCATCACCGGCCTGCTTCGCATCAACTTTCGCGAGAAGATCATTGAGTTTCTTCCTGTTGTCCGCGAGGCTGATCTTTTGCGTGAGGGCATCTTTCTTCGAATCAAAGATGCTTCTGAATGTGTCCTTGAGTTCAAACGAACCGGCTGCCTTTTCCAGTTTACCGTAATCCATCTGTTCGAGAGTCTTCATGCCGGCAAATGTTCTCTGCACGTTATCGACGGCCTTGTCCTTGTCTGCAACCCATGTTCCCAGTTTGCTGAATTTTCTCTCGAAAATGTCTTTGGGAAGATCCTTCATGTTCTGTTCGCAATCCTTGATCGCCGAATTCAGATCGATATCCGCATTGGCGATATCCTTCAACGCGTTCCGAAGCTGGTTCTTGGTTTCCTGGAGGTTGGCCTTCGGTTTGTCGAGTGCTTCCTTGACATTTGCTTCGAGCCTGTCGATATCGCTCTGGAGAGATTTTCCAATGTCTTCGACAAGCAGTTTCGCGTCATCTCCGATGCTGTTCAGAAGATTTCCATAGGTGCTGAACGCGCCTTTCATGTTCCCGACGTCGCGCCAGTGGGGGTCGTTTTTGGATGACGATACTTCCCGCATCGTTGCCATCGCATGCTGCTCGTGTTCGAGAGCCTCCGGAATACCCGGAATCTGGGCTTTCAGTCCGACTTTGATGGAAACCTGTTCGGGAGTGTCGGTATGATCGCCTTCCGCGATCGAGGGGCGGGGTTTGGTTTCGACGGAAAACGTATTCATGGCCGTGCTAAGAACCCGCAGGGATGTGCTTCCATTGTAGACGACTTTTCTCAGCAGACGAGGTTTTTCCCATCTGTAGATGATCAGCGCGAGCTTGTCGCCGCCCCGGTGCTGCTGGAGAGTGACTTCGCCCCTGGCTTCATCGAATTTCAGACTTGCTGAAGCCGCCATGCGGAAGTCATCCTGCATGGCTTTCATGACCGTGGTTGCCTGGTTCACCATGTCCTGACGGGTATACGCTCTGACGCTCTGCAGATTGCTGTGTCGCAGGAAGGCATACATGCCTCCGGCGGCCAAGGCGAAAACCACTGTGGCGACCATGACTTCGACAAGCGTAAAACCGCGTTTTCCTCGGAGTGGCATCATGGTTCTTCCTCCTGTCGTGTTCACGATTTCGGCTCCACCAGGATCATGCTTGTGGAGCGCTGCTGCTTGCCTGCATTTGGCTGATGCCAGGAAACCCAGACCTTGAAAAACACGATGCTGTGGTCGCTTGCATCGCGGTTCTGGCGCCTGACGAACTTGAACGTCCCGACGACGTCGAAGTCGCGATACTTCTTCTGGAAACCCATGACTTCATCCCTTGACTGCGGCCAGAACATATCATCGAGTTTATATTCGCCCGCCTCGTTCGGCTTGTTTGAATCCGCATACGTCCAGAAATCCTTGAATCTGACCGACGACACCTCTTCCTTCACCGACTGGAGAATTTTCGTGGCCATCTGAAGTTTTTCCGTGTCTTCGCCCACCTGGGCTTGTCCGACCAGCCCGCGCAGAAAAGGCCCGAGGACAAGGGCCAGGATGAACAGGGAAAGAATGACCTCGATGAGCGTGAAGCCTCTGGTGCTGCGCATGATTCCATGGCCCTCAGTTCTTCTGGAATTCATAGGCGCGCCACTTCTTGCTGAACGTGACGTGGTAGCGCGACGGATCATACTTGGCGACGTCCTTGAAATACGATATCAGCGAACTGTGAGTCCGGTTCGATTCGTAATGGACATGAACCTGGCCCTTGCAGTCATTGCGGTTGAACTGGTTCACCACCAGGTTGCCGTAAATCTTCATCGAACCATAGAACGGGTTTATGACGCCCCGGTCGCCATAGAGACAGGCTTCGATAATATTCTTCCCGCTATTCACAATGGCGCCGTTGCGGGCGATGATCGACAGCATCGTTGGAGCGCCGGTCGGCGGATCGACCCTTCGAATGCTCTTCAGGTGGATATTCCCCGCAGCGACGATGATTCCGCGGCCGCAGACATACAGGTCGTTCCGGAAGAACAGCCCTTGGCCGTCGGTGCCTTCGACGAACGTCACGCCGTCGCAGTTGAACACCATCTTCTTCCCGACGCCGGGGACCTCCATTTCCGTGCTGCGATTCTCGATATCCCTCGAAAAATCATTTGTCGTGGCGTAATAGTAGCTGGCTTTTTTCAGATACTGCATTGGCGAATACACGTTGGCAGGCATGTTTCTCGCCTCTTTCGGATCCCATTCCTTGGCCATCGCGTCGGGATCGACCTCGCCGTTTTCCTTTTCGAGCGGTGGGTATGCGCAGAACCCATATGGCTCGACAATATTTGTCTGGAACGGAAGAGGGGGAAGGGTAATATCGACGTTCGGACAGCCGAACAGCCAGTTGAGCGGAATGAAAAGCCTGATCATCGGCATCTTCACCCGCGAAAACCTTTTCCAGAGATTCCCTTCGACCCGGAAAGAAAGGGGAAATTCACAGTGAAAATCACCGAAAAAATATGTTTTATTATAGAATTTCGGCACCGGGATCCACATCGTGCCCTCGGTCAGCCAGGGCCAGTCGAAATGCGGTACCTTGAGGGCGTCAAACGGGACATTCATGAAGTCTCCGGCGGAGAGGTTGCCGGCTCCGGCTTTTCCCAGCAGTCCTTCGAGAATGTTGAAAAGGGCCACCCAGCCGCCGAGCGGCGGTACGCCTTCGATGCTCAGTCCATACAGGCTCTCCCCGATGGTCGGCATGAAATCGTGCTTTGCCGGATCGGGAGCTTCGAAGGATTTATCGTGCTTTTCGCGGTGTTTGTTCTTGTCGGCGTTATTGATCAGCAGAGCCGCAATTTCGCACCCTCTCAACGCCTCGGAAAAACTATATCCGCCGCCCAGGAAATCGAGGAGTCCGAAGTTGAGCCTGACCTCCATCGGCTTGGTGCCGTTCACCCGGACTCTGCCGGGCAGGAAGAAGCTGTTTGCCATTTTTTCGATATCCATCGAGCCAATCGAACTGAAGAATGTCTTCAGCTTTGCGAAAAGCGAGGCATCGAAAAAGGTGATGTTGTGAATCACGAGCGAGCCCATGCCGTCGCTCCAGTTGATGGCCACGTCACCGGGGAATCCGTCCGTGTTTTCTGCCGCTTCATCCTCGAACAAGAGCTTGCTGTTGGCGACGAAAAAACTGTGATCCGGTGCAATCGGCTGTACATCTGCAACCCGGAAATCCCGCTGGGTGAAAAGCGTCTTCCGGATCGTCTGTCCCCGGGGACCTTGCGGCTGGTATTCTACCGTTGTTTTCACCTCGAAAATGCCGATTTTCTCGACTGTCACTCCCCAGCCAACTTTCCCTGCCAGCGTGGTGACTTCGTCGGGGAAAAAACCGAGCAGCTTTTTTCGGATCGAATTTTTGAACTCGGTCAGGTCTATTTCCAGCTTGAGATCCTTCAGAAGCGTATCCTTGAGAAAACCCTTGAGCGTTGCCCCCTCTCCGAGCTTGGAGCACATGCCCTTGAGGAGTGCTCCGATGAGCCGGCCGACCGGGATGGGAATTGCTACGGTATATAACGATAAATTTATACTGATGTTTTTGATGACTTTTGCGACGACGTCACCGAAATTCACGTCAGGCATGTAGCTGACGATCTGGCTCGTCAGATCGATTTTGAACTCCTCGTCGCTCATGACCGAGTTGAGAAATTTGCCGACATTCAGGTCGGACAGATTGTTCGCTTCGGTGAGATCGAACGTGATTCCCGGAATCTCATACTCTTTGCCCTTGGGCAGGATTCCGAACACACGCTTGATCGAGGCTTCACTCTTGATGCTCACTTCGCCGCCCAGGTCGCGATACAGATCTTCCAGGTCGGCAAAATCCTTGTTCTGATACGTGTGTTTAAGCTTGGCGACCATCTCGGGGCCCAGGCTCAGCTCCGCGCCCAGACCGTTTCCCTCGGTGTCGGCCTTGTCGATGTTGTCGTTTTTGAATGCGAGCGGATCGACGCTTCCGCCGCCCATGACCTGCGGAAGCCTGAATTTCCAGAACCAGCTGTCGAAATCGAGCTTCCTGAAACTGATCGCATCGAAGAGCATCTTCGGATCATTCATGTTCTCGGCGATAATGCGGTATGTCAGATTGGTTGCGGCTTCGGCACAGTCCATGGCTTTCTGGTCGTTGGCCGAGCGTACGGTAAGGCGGCGCGATGCAACACCGGTTTCGGTCAGCGATTGAGCGATGACGATCAGAATCGCGGCAACCCCGAGCACGATCAGATATGCCGAGCCTTTTCTCAGCAGGGTTCGCGGTTGTTTGTTCATGATGCACCACCTCTGCCTGGCAATTTCTGCACACGTATAAGACGCACGATCATTTGAACCGGTTTTGCATTTGCTTGAATCCTTCAAGCATTTTCGTCTGCATTTCCGGTGGAACTTTCCCCGGATTGTCCTTTGCGATTTTCTGCATGATCTGGGAAAACTGCTCCGGAGTGATCTCCCGCATGCGGTCGAGCCCTGCGAACGCTTCTTTCACCGCCTGCCGGGAATACTCCCTGGGAAGCTCCTTTTCGGGGATCATCGCAAGAAACCTGTCCATCGCTTTTGCCAGTGTTGCTTTGTCGCCGACTTCGTAGCCGATGCCCATCAGACTTTGGCAGACCAGGACGCGCGCTTCCTCCGTGATGGATGGATCATCAAGCGCTTTGAGCAGATAATCGCGGGCTTCGGGATAATTGCCCTTCTCGATGCATTCCAGGCCGAGCTTGCAGTTCTCGTTCAGGTAAAATTCGGCATACCCTTTGTAATTCGGATCGTCCGCCATCTGCCGAAGCGTGTCCTTGAGGGCATCATCGCTCTTCCTCGCGAACTCGACGGAAATCGAAAGGCGCTCTGCTTGCATGGCTTTCATCGAGCCTGCATACGAGTGGCCGCTGAGGAACTGGCCGGGCTTGCCGCGCATGCCGGCCACCATTGCGGGTGCATTGCCGCCGCTCTCCTCCATGCGCGCCGACGGGGATTCGTGAACGACGGACGGACCGATGCCGGTGCTGCCGGGGAGGCGGATACGGTCGCCTGCGAACCACCAGAGCCCGCCGGTTACCAGAAGAAGGGCGGCCGCCGAGAGCCCTAGACGATGCTGCTCGAGAAATCCGGCGGCTTTGTCGAGAGCTTCCTTTGCCCGGGCCTCTGCCAGCTCACTGGGCGCATTCTGGCCTGAAAACTGATCTTTTTCACCGTACAGGTTTTTTTTCGTGATATTCGTGACGTTTTTGAAGGAATACGGGGGCTGCTTATCCTGACCTGCGGTGAGTTCCGCTTTCGGCTGCTTTGCCAGCCCTTCCATCAGGGCAGAGATATCCGGCGCAAGAAGTGGAATAGCTCCTACTATAGCAGAATCCCAGAGGTCCTGGAAGGCCGGGAGGAGAATGCCGTCGGCATCGTGGCAGCACATGGCGAGAAGCTTGAATCCTTCCCGGGTGGGATTGGCGGCGAGAATGAATCCTGCCTGAATCCTGGCGTCGGTGTCTCGCTCCGTCGGGATGTATTCACGGAGAAGGCCCTGCGCCGAGGGGAAATCCACCGCTGCCAGAAGGGAAAGGCCGTTTTTCCGGACTTTGACGGACGGCGACTTGAGCATCCCGGCGAGATACTGAAGCGCGCTGGATTTATCTGAAAGAAGATAGAGCTCGAGTGCGGCTGTCTTGATACGGACGTCGTCATGCCTGAGGTAGTTCGGAATTTCGTATGCGATACAATCAGGATCGAACTTTCCGATCGTTCTCAGTGCAGCTGCCGCGACACCCGGATCTTCGTGTTTGAGATGGGGGAAAAGGGGCTTGGGATCCCAGTTCCGGCCGTGCGTGCCGATGCGGTCGAAGAGATTCAGCAGGACGGACCGGTCGAGCTTTGCAAACAGAAGAATGCCGATCGTTTCGCGCAGTTCCCTGAAGGAGTCACTGTTGGATATCGCCGCGAGATGACGTTTCTGGGTTTTCGGATCGAGATCGTGAAAACTGCCGTCACGCACCTTCTGGCGCAGCGATTCTGCAGTAAAGACTTCTTTCGATCTCCCCAGAATCTGGAGCAACAGCTCCCTGGCTTCTTCGGAGGTTTCTTTGTCGATGCGCCGTTCTAGGGCTTCGCGGACGTTCGATAACTCAAGCCCGTGCTGCAGTCTGCGAATCGAATCAAGCCGGACATCCGCATCCTCATGGGCAAGATCGTTCAGGGCGATCTGACACGCCGTCCAGAGTTTCCGTTTCTGCAGGGTGACCTTGAGTTTTTCGAGGTAACTCTCGATCGGCTCATGAAGGATTCCCGACTCCCTGATCGCGGTCAGAAGCTGCCTGATGACCAGCTGGAGAATGTGGGCACGCGTATCACGCGCTGCTGAAAAAATGTCATACAGCTTGAGGGGAAGTTCGGGAGATGGATTCATCGCGACAGCGGAGCCGGCCAGGACAAGGAGGAGGTGAGCCGGCTCGGCAGAGAGATACGCAAGATACAGGACTTCACTTTCCTCAAAGGGGACCAGCAGCAGTTCCCGGAGTCCCCGCTGCCTGATCAGTGGATCGCGTGCCGCCAGCATCGAGCGAATATACGTCTGGGCTTCCGACGGATCGAATGTGCGAAGTTTCCTGATGGCATGCAGACGGATTTCGAGATCATCGGACGTGAGGAACACAACGATGCGTTCCTTGAAAAGATCGAGATTTCTGGCATGCAGCAGATCGATGGCAGACTTGACGACACCCGCCGAGGTGTGGTGCGTAAACGCCAGTGCCAGCGCGGCATCCGCCGCCGATCCGAATTTTGAAAGCAGGGTAAGACCGACGCTGATGACTTCGCCGTTCTCTTCGGACAGCAGGTGAGATCGCCAGGTGTCGAGAACCTCCGGGGTCGGGGCTTTGCGCAGCGAAAGCAGCACGATTCGTTGAAGCGTTTCTTCGCCGAACTCCAGAAGCGATTTTGTGCGTTCCGGTGTCAGTTCGACCTTTTCGATCTTCCGGTCGATGCGTGGTTTCTTCAGAGTCGCAAGCAATTTCCCCGCGCTGTTCCTGCATTCAGCGGACTCGTCTTCCCGGGCAAGCCGCTCAATTTCCGCGGCAAACTCGCCTGAAAGGCCCTGAAAGCCGATTTCTTCGAGCGCCAGGATCCGCTCGATTCTGTGGGGCGAGGCAAGGGCGAGTGACAGCCAGGGGGAAAGTTCCAGGGTCAGAGGGAGAACAGGTTGAGTTTCCTTGGAGCCATCAGCATCGGCCATATCCGGAAGAACCTCTCTTGGGACTGACGATTTATGGGGTGGTCCATCCCCATAATAGCATGCGAGGATGCGGCAAATGAGAATCTTCACGGATAGCATGTTTAATTTAGTATAAAAGTGAGATCGCGGCCTATTGTATAATCCATCTAACCCCTTGAGGAGATTGAATAGATGGATGCCATCCGCGAAGCTTTGAAAACCGACTGGGCGAGTCGCGATGCGGCTGAAGCCCTGAAAGTATATGAAACCAGTGAGCGAGGCCTCGCACGGACGGAGGCTGAAGCCAGATTCACGGCATTTGGTCCGAATGAAATCGCCCAGGGAAAGCCGACGCCATGGTATGTGCTCCTGGGACGCCAGTTCACGAATCCGCTGATTTACATCCTTCTCGTCGCTGCGCTTGTCACGGGGCTTGTCGGACATCTCAGCGATGTCTCGATCATCGTTTTCGTGCTTTTCGTCAACGCCGGTATCGGGTATTACCAGGAAAGCAAAGCCGAACGGGCCATCAACAACATCAAGGGAATGTCCGCCCCGCACTGCAGAGTCCGCCGTGACGGGGAACTCTTCGATGTGACGGCGACCGAACTGGTGCCCGGCGATATCGTTCTGCTCGAAGAAGGCGACCGGGTGCCGGCGGATGCCCGGCTTTTCTCGGCGACACGACTTCGTATAGAGGAAGCTATATTCACTGGCGAGACGATTGCCGCTGAAAAACAGACCGGGAAACTCGGTTCCGCGGCAGTGCTGGCCGACAAGACCAACATGATTTTCATGGGCACGCACGTGACGGCCGGGCGTGGCGAAGCCGTTGTCACCGGAACCGGCATGAGCACGGAGCTGGGCAAGATCGCCGGTCTGGTTCAGACGGCCGAAGAGGTTCAGACGCCCCTGTCGAGAAAGATCGAGACATTCAGTGCTCTCGTTGCCCGCGGCGTGCTGGCTATCTGCGCTGTTATCTTCGTCAGCAGCTATCTGATTCACAAGCAGAGCTTCACGGACGTACTTCTGAATGCAATCGCGCTGGCCGTTTCCGCGATTCCCGAAGGACTTCCGATCGTCGTTACCCTGGTTCTCGCGATCGGAGTGCGCCGGATGGCGCAGCACAACGCCCTGATCAGAAAACTGCCGACTGTCGAAACGCTCGGCTCGGCGACGGTCATCTGTACCGACAAGACAGGGACGCTGACGCGCAATCAGATGGTCGTGACTCACCTCTATACGGGGGACCAGGAGTATGAGGTGACCGGCGAGGGATATGCCGCGGAAGGCAAAATTTCAGCGGCCGGCGGAGAGGTCGCTCCCGATGCTATATCTTCTTTTATAGAAACCGCGGTTCTCTGTAACAATGCGTCCCTGAGACAGGAGCCCGACGGCACCTGGACCATGATCGGCGACGGAACGGAAGGCGCTCTCATGACGCTGGCGGGAAAACTCGATCGCGGGCTGCTGACCCTCAGAGACCGATACCCGCGCCAGGGCGAACTGCCATTTGACAGCAAGATCAAATACATGGTCGCGGTCCATGGAAGCCGGACCGGCATGAAGGCGCACCTCAAGGGATCTCTGGAAGCCGTTCTGGCGAAATGCTCCCATGTGACGGGCCGTTCCGGCGTGCGTGTCCTGACGGATGCAGACCGTGAACTGTTCATGAAGAAAAACCTCGGATATGCCGGAGAGGCGCTGCGGGTGCTTGGATTCGCCATGCGCGATCTGCCGGCCGGTATCGACCCATCGGAATTCTGCGAGGGACCGCAGGATGGCTATACGTTCGCGGGTCTTGTCGGAATGATGGATCTGCCGCGCCCGGAAGCGATCGAGGCCGTCGCGAAGTGCCGCAAGGCAGGTATCAAAGTCGTCATGATCACGGGAGACCATGCGGCTACCGCCCAGGCGGTCGGCCGCAAGGTCGGCCTGTTCGACCACGGGATGAGCATGATGACCGGCGAGGAACTCGCGAAGCTCGATGAAGAGGGATTGCGGAAGATCGTCGAGTCGG
>Ga0079303_10000213_pt1 | contig 13343 bp, 9 predicted proteins | sample Methanogen_OWC_FD_77073 | JGI IMG/M metagenome (GOLD analysis project Ga0079303, IMG submission 77073) | Enriched soil microbial communities from Old Woman Creek wetland in Ohio, USA - Methanogen_OWC | ecosystem: Environmental > Terrestrial > Soil > Wetlands | place: USA: Ohio | collected...
CCGCAGAAAAAAGCCACGGTATTCATCACGGCCGAAAGTTTGAACAGCCTGAAAGGCTCGTACCTGAGGGCCTTGACTAAAAGTTTCCATTCGACGACGATGACGATGATGTCCAGCGCGGCGACGTAAACGTTGGGCATCGGAGTCTGATACCTTGCAAAACAATAGAATATGACGAGGTTTATGATCGGATCTGTTATGACGTTGACGATAACGACATATTTCAATTCCCTGTCGCTGCGATAACCCATAAGAGCGGCGACCGAGGCTTCGACTACTATGGTAATGATCAGGGCGATCAAAATACTGGCGACTAACATAATCTGCCTCTTGTTTTCGATCGTACGCCATGTTGCCTGTCTTTAATTTAAGACTATCACATAAATTTCTTCAATGTCAAAGAAAAAATCCGTTTATCTAAAATACTTGACTAATTTAAACAAATATGATAAAATGTTATCGTTTTCCTCCAGCCCGGGGTCGGGCGAACATGGTTCATATATCCGGAGAGATGGCCGAGTGGCCTAAGGCGTACGCCTGGAAAGTGTATGTGGTGTAACAGCCACCCTGAGTTCAAATCTCAGTCTCTCCGCTTCATCTTTAATAGCGGGTATTGGGTTGGGTCCTGTGCGGCGGAGACTTACGAACCCCGCCAGGCCTTGACAGGAGCAACGGTAAGTGATGCTTTCCGGGTGCCACAGGGGCGCTCAATCCATGCCCGCGATTAGAGTTTTCAGCCGCCCGCGGGATTTCCCGGGGCGTTTGTTACAATAAGCGGACGTTTTTTCGCCGGCATTTTCAGTGCGCTCGTTTGTCGATCAAGTCAAGATGAACCGGGGCGCACTAAACATTTTCTCCGGCGATACGGTTACCGAAACCGGATTTCATAATGTGACTTAAATTTAATTGAGCGCACATGTATTTAACAGACAACGTCCGAAGGACGAGCGGTTCGTGCACAACACGGCATATGACTTAACCGACATTGAGTGCACACACCGTCCGAAGGACGAGCGGCTCGTGCGCCTCAAGGCATGTGACATTAATAAAATTGAGCGCACACGGAGTGATCACCTTGACGTCCAGCGATTCAATCAAACCCGAAACAACAGCAATAAAAGAAGAAAATACTAAAAAACGCGAAGTCCTGTACCGCAAATACAGGTTTTCTTCGTTCGCCGATATGTGCGGCCAGGATCAGGTCGCCTCTTTTTTCATAAATACAATAAAATACAATAAAATTTCTCACGCCTATCTTTTCGCCGGACCGCGCGGGACCGGCAAGACCTCCATGGCCAGGCTCTTCGCCAAGATATTGAACTGCACCGGCAAGACGACCTACGAGGCCTGCAACAAATGCGTCAATTGCCTCGAATTCGACAAGGGTACCGCGATAGACGTAATCGAAAAAGACGCCGCCTCCAACCGCGGCATCGACGAGATCCGCTCCCTGTGCGAGGACGCTTCGTTCATGCCGGCGATGGGACGCTACAAGATTTTCATCCTCGACGAGGCGCACATGCTCACCAAGGAAGCCTCCAACGCGTTCTTGAAGACGCTCGAGGAACCGCCGCCCTATGTCATCTTCATTCTCGCCACCACCGAGCTTCACAAGATATCGGCGACCATACTCTCGCGCTGCCAGCTGGTGAATTTCTCGCGCATCCCGATAGCCGACATCATAAAAAGGCTCGAACACGTCATCTCGCAGGAAAATATATCCAGGGACGCAAACGATAAAATCAAATATTCACGCGAGGCGATACTTCTCATCGCCAAAAAGGCCTCCGGCGGAATGCGCGACGCCCTGTCGCTGCTGGAATACCTCATCGCCATATGCCCCGACGGAGACCTGAAAAGCGAGACCGTCGAAAGGCTGCTGGGCGTCCATTCCATCAAGGTCATTAAAAAATTCGTCGACAGCGTCATCTCGAAAAAGGCCGACGAGGGCCTGGGCATAATCAGAAAGGTCCATTCGTCCGGAAACGAGCTTCTCGCCTTCCTCGAGGCGCTCAATTCATACCTGATTTCGCTGGTGCTGATCAAATTCGGCGCCGCCGACAAATCGTCGCTCGAATGCGACGAGGACGACCTGGCCGACATGCGCGAAATGACCGAAAAAGTCGACGAACGCTATCTTTTCAAACTGGTCGAGACTTACTCCGAATGCCTTTCGTCCATACGCTACGTCCCCGATCAGCTCGTCCACCTCGAATTCATGTTCATAAAATCCATAATGGCCCGCAACGAGGAACCGAAACAGGCCGCTCCAAAGCCCGCGGCCGTCCAGGTACCTCAGGCGGCCGCCGTCGACATGCGCGCGATCGAGGCAATGATCAATCAGAAGATCGCCGCTGCCAAAATCACCACGCAGGCACCCGTCTCCGGACCGCAGCAGGGCCAGACGACAAGGCAGGCTTCACCCGCTCCCGGCGCTTCAACATCTTCCGGCGCGGACACTGGACAGGGTTCTCCCGGGCAGAACGGACCGCGCCAGAGCGTTTCCATCGACCGCGTCAAATCAGCCTGGAACTCGACATATCTCACGGCGCTCAAACAGGCGTCTATTCCGACCCACGCGGTGCTGTCAGCGGGAATTATCCGCGGGATCACGGGCGATTTTCTCGAAATCGACTTTTCGAAGAACACCTTCTGCGGCGAACGCATGCAGACTGGAAATCACATGAAGATCGCGGAAGACGTCTTCGCCGACGTTTTCGGAGGAAGGCTCTCATTCAGGATCATGGTCCCCGCTTCCACCAAGGGAAGCGCGGAGCAAAGAAAGCACGAGATCATCGAAGAAAAAAAGAACGACCCTACCCTGAAGAAGATCCTGGAGGCTTTCGACGGGGAGATCATCGATGTCCATGAATAGCGGTTCCGAACACACCAGGAATGTCCGAAATTATTACGACTCCTTCGATCCTGCCGCGGCCGCGCCATCAAGGCTCACATTTTATTCAGAACTATTCAAACGGTTTCCCGATCTCAAGGCGCCAGATTCGGTGTCGAAGCTTTCGTTCGGCTGCCAGAACCCCGTCGAAACGCTTCTGGAAGAATTAAAGTCGATGAAACTCGACGTCAACGCCCCGGTCAAAATCCTGGACGCCGGCGGAGGAGGAGGTCTCGACGCATTTTTGCTGAGGCAGCTCCTCCCGAACGCGACGATCGTGAACGCCGACATATCGCAGAAATTGCTTATTTCAGGAGCCGAAACGTTCCGGGTCTTTCCCGGGACCGCCGTCAACAAAACCGGCGGAGTAAACTTCATCTGCGCCGACGCCGCGAGCCTTCCCATCAAATGGGGCGTGAAATTCGATTTTATCATATCCAACGCGCTTCTCAACCTCATCGAAGACAAGGAGCGCGTCCTCAACGATTTTTCAGCCCTTTTGTCCGAAAGCGGCGCGCTGATCCTTTGCGACGTGGCTTTCGCAGGCGGCAATAAACCAGGGCCCGCTTTCGCCCTGGGAAAAACCATAGCCGACGGCACCTACTTCGCCCCCACTGTCGAATGCGAGGACGATTATCCTGAAAAGATATTCAAATATTTCAAATTTTCGCGCATCGCTGAAAGACGTGAGATGAAGCCCGACATGGCCGGATTAAAAGGCGTCGCCTTCGCCATTTTCTGCCTGGCTGTCAGAAAGAATATACCGTGCGAAAAAGAGACCATTCCCTGCCGATGCGGCGGCCAGGCGACGATCGAGATAATCCAGAACGTCGATGTTTCCGAAGCGCCGTCATATCTGAAAATGATTAGAGAAGGCTCGCTCAATTCGGCGGTCTGCCCGAAATGCCACAACAGGTTTTCCGACCTGGTCCCGTTTTATTTCAGGTGGGAGAAGAAGGCTTTTGAAGCGCACGTCTTCCCGGCCGTCCTCGCCGATAAAGAGGACGATATCAGAATGAGCCTTTGCGGAATGGGAAAATTGCCCGGCGGCGACGCTGGCGGAGATAAAGCAAAACTCATATTCGGGTTCGAGAAATTCAGGGCCTCGGTACGTTCAATCGCCGGCTGATCCGGCCGCATTACGGTAAATCCAAATGAATAAATTGGAGCGCCTGTTCATAAAATATGAACGATCCAAACGATAATAAATACCATATTCCCAAGTCTGCATTCCTCAGGGACGACGGTCCGGGAAGAGCGGTTTTCGCCGTGAAAAATTACTCGGGATTCATACTCCCCGCTATAATTCTTTTTATCTGTTTCGCCGTTTACTTTCTTTTCGACGCGGATTACGAATTCAGGTATTTCCAAAAAAGAAGTTTCAACCGCAAAGTCGCCTTTCAGCAGAAAAAAAAGCGGGACACAGAAAAGGAAAAGCAGATCAACGCTACTATCAAGTCCAGATCGATCAACTGCGCAGGTTATTTCAGCAACGGCCAGCAAGGCACGCTGTTTAAGGTAATAACCGAATATTTTAACGCCGACGGCACGATCAAGGAACGGATAAATTACGGAATCGGCGAGACGGATAAAAATGGCACCGTTATCAGATACGATGAAACCCGAACGGTTTTCTCTTATTCCACCGATGGAACCCTTCAATCATCGCGTTCGGAAAGCACAGGCGGCGGCCCTAACGAAACCATCAACTACAAATGCGACAGGGACGGAAATATTCTTGAAAAGAGCACGGAAAAATATTCTTTTATCGGAACGGTCAAGAAAATAATCGTAGTCGAAAAATATAACGACAGAGGAGAAATCTTCGAGAAAATATCCGAAAATAACAAAGAACTCACCACCGAACAGACAAAGGACAAAAACGGAAGAGTGGTCAAAGAAGCCGTTTTCGAGACCTATGGTTCCGCCGCGCCCAGGAAGACGCAGACCAAGGAATACAGTTACTTCGCAAACGGAAATATCGACACGGTCCGCAGCGCATTATTAATTGACGGGAAAATCCTTAATTACGACGACTCCATCTATGACGATCAGGGCTATCTGATCAAATGGCGTCAAAGCAGCGACGGCTGGTTCGGAGGTTCCACATATAAGAAATTTTACTACGACGAAAATGGAAATATCACCGAGTCGCGCAGCAGGGCAATTTCATCCTCGGCAAGTGAAAAATACTATTACGACGCTCGGAACAACCTTGTTTCCAAAGCCATCGAGAATTTCGTCGAAGTAAGGTCGGGATCCGGAAAAAGCGCTCACACGAAAAACGTCACGGTCTATTCGGCTGTCGAAAAATATTCCTATGACAAGGACGGGCTTATCACACAGAAAATCGAGACCGAGAACGGCAAGCCCAAAAGGATCTTTAAATACGAATATGAAAAAAGGTAATTTGACACGGCTTGCGTTAATGTTATAAAATTATATTAGAATCGATGAAATCATTTTTTTTACTTTTTCTAAACTAAAATGGAGGTATTTATGCTTTATTTCAAAACCGCCTCAAGACCCATTATTTTCCTGGTAGCAGCCGTCATCGTTTTTTCACCGTCCATTTGCTCCGCGCAGACGGCGGAAACCAGCCTCAAATCAAAGCCAGTCACCGTCGAAGGCAAAATCGCCAATGAAGAAAAGATCGACATGACTTTAAAGACCTTCTTTTCAAACGTATTCGAAAAAGACTATGAATCGGCCGCCATGTACATGAAAACCGGCGAAAGCGCAGATAAGGCCGTCGCCAAAATTGAAAAATGGCGCGAAAAATTCATGACGCCCTCGAATCTTAAAGTTTTGAGCAAGAAGAAGAACTCCGACGGAACGGTCGCTGCCGTGGTTACTTTTCAATACAAGAATCAAAACGGCGTAGCCGACATAATGCGCGAAAAAGTAACGGTTTCCGCGGGCGAAATTCCCAAAATCGCCGTTCTCGATTCATTCGATAAAAAAGACACGACATCGGCGCAACAGCCGGTCCAGATTTCCGGAAATACTGCCTCCAATACCGGCGGCAACGATCTCAACGGACTTCTCAATTCGCTTTCCGGCGGCGGAAACAGCGGCGGCTCGGCGCCGAATATAACCAGCATAATCTCCGCGATCGGAAGCGGCGGCAGCGGCGGCGGCGCGATGAATATCGACCCGGGCACCTTAATGAACCTGGTCACCGAAATGTCGAGCGATCCGGAAGTCATGCAATTGGCCACCAATCCTAAAATAATGGCCATCGCCCAGGACCCGTCGGTCATGAACACACTTCTTTCCGGCAATATGGACGCAATTTCGAAAGATCCACGCATCAAGGAACTTATGAACGATCCAGCCATCCAGAGAATTGTCGAAAAGATGAAAAATAAAGGCGGCGGAAGCGCCAAGCCTTCATCCGGCGCGAACGAAGTCGATAAATTGATGGAATAATGTGTGCGCCCGGATGTCTGTAAAGACATTTGACACGTCGGCGCACATACCGCTCGTCCTGAGGGACGGGGCCTATACGCAAAACGTGTGCGCCCGGATGATTATTAAAAACATGCCCTGTTGGCGCACATACCGCTCGTCCTGAGGGACGGGGTCTAAATGAAAATGTTTGCTCCCGGATGTCTGTAAAGATACTCAGCTCGGCGGCAAACCAAAGACTTGTTGCCAATGCACTTATCACTCACCCTGCGAACGGAGGGCAACTCGTGGCATAATATTTGCTCTCTTTTTAATCGTTGTTAAAAACAACGAAAACATCGTTCGCTTCGTGGATATTCTCCACATAATTGACGAGTAATTTTTCAACGTCAAGTGCGCTCGGATGCAACAGGTCAAAATTGCCCCGAGCGCACCAGAAATAATTTTAATACACTGTACTTTCGGGGAGTGATTATTATATGTTCAACAATTTCAAGCTCGTTATATTCATGTCGTGTCTTATCTTCCTTTTCATGTTCATCGGACAGATGATCGGAGGAAGAAACGGAATGATGGTCGCGTTCACGCTGTCTATCGCGATGAATTTCTTCGGTTACTGGTTCTCAGATACAATAGTATTATACAGCTACGGTGCAAGACCCCTGGCCCCTTCGGAAGCACCCGAGATCCACGAGATCGTCGAACGCCTGGCGGCCAGGGCAAAAATCCCCAAACCGGCAGTTTATTTCGTCGATAACCCCATGCCAAACGCTTTCGCCACCGGCCGCGGCCCGTCGAAAGCCGCCGTCGCGGTGACGGGCGGTCTTTTACAAATATTGAATCTTCACGAGATCGAAGGCGTTCTCGCCCATGAATTCGCCCACATCATAAACCGCGACACTCTGATATCAACCATAGTCGCAAGTTTCGCCGGCGCCATCTATATGCTGGCGGACATGATGAGAATGGCCATGATATTCGGAGGCGGCCATTCCGACCGCGAAGACAACGGCGGCGGCGCGCTGGGCTATCTTTTTATCATAATCGTCGCCCCGATAGTGGCTATGATTCTCCAAATGGCTATCTCCAGGTCCCGGGAATACAAGGCCGATTATTACGGTTCGATGCTGGCAGGCGACAACACCGGTTTAATGTCCTCTCTTATCAAGCTGGAACAGGGCAACCGGGCTCTTTCAGGCCGCTATAACCTGGCTTCCCCGGCAACGGCTCCGCTATGCATCGTCAATCCTTTTTCGGGCCGCGCTCTTTTCAACATATTTTCGACCCACCCGGCTACCGAAGACCGCATCAGGGAACTCGAAAAAATCAGATTTGACGGCAGATGATAAGGTTTACAAGCTCTATAAAAAAAAGCCCACACATATAATTGTATTTCAAGTTCAAGGAGAATCGCAAACACGATTCTTTTGAATAACAAAAAAAGGACCCGCCGGTCCTTTTTTTGTCATCTTACGTCGTCCGCTTCGAGTTTATCCTTCATTTCGCGGTAAATATCGAGGATCTTGATCGTCTTTTGTTTTTTAGATTTTTTTACGATTGTTTTCACGAAATCGTCAGTATATGAAATTCCACTGGTTTTGAGATGCTCGCGAACAAGTTCCTCATAATCCGGTTTTAAATCATACACGTCGTCATAAAAATAAAAAATTTCGTCATGAAATTCGACCGGATTATATTCTATCAAAACCTTAGTCCCGACATCAACGCAATCGTAAAGCTCCAGCATGTCGTCGATTTCCATTCCAACGCAGCCACTAGAGCAGGCGTGGCCCATCGTCTCCGGGTTGGTCGTCGAATGTATTATCTGGCCTGATATCTCGCCGTCGATCTCAAGCTCAAGCCCCTTTATCTTGTGATATGGTATCTTGATGCGGTCGACGATCTTACCCTTGTATTTATTCCTTAAATTTGAATATTGAATAATCTGGCCTTTTTTATCTCCGGATGAGAACCTGAAGTATGAAGGCGAAAACTTGCGGGTGATAGATCCTGAACCGGTACGTGTCTTTGTTTTCGGCGCCCCAACCCTGACACGGAATTTTTGTTCTATCTCGCCGTCCGCAATTAAGTAAAGGCTGAATGCGGGAATATTGACATAAATTTCATAATTCTTATCACGGTTGGCCTTAGAAATATGCCTGGTATCGACGTCCCCCGACACACCGGAAACGGACTCTTCGTCCTCGGATTCGGATTCGCCGACAGGAAGCGGCAGGATTCCCATGGCCTCTTTTTTTGCACGAACTACGACGGGATTTTCAAGATTCGAAGAATTTGAATCAACGGTAACAATCGTTCCCGCGGTAGCGACAACGCCGTTACCGAAAGAGCCGGCGGCCGCTTCATCGTTTTTCCCTTCGCCGCCCGATTGCTCGACTTCCATTACCGATTTCGTCGGCCTGTTATTCTTCTTTGACGTTGCCGTTACTTTACCCTTGGCTGAATTTCTGGATTTCTTCGACTCTGCCGATAAGGCTGAAAGCGAAAACAGCGCCACGAAAAGCACGGCCAACGTTACGCAGATAAACTTTTTAAAAATGGTAATGCGGTCCATGCTGAATATATCGGAATAAAAATAGAAAAGACTAAAAAAAATTAAGAACCCTTAAAAAGGGACATTTACTTTGACGAAAGATAATGAGACAGCACGAAAAATTCCAGGGTCATATCTACCTGCTGCAGGAAAATCGAGTCGGGAACGACGATCCGCTTGGTCGTGAAATTGATTATTCCGCGTATACCGGCTTCGCACATCAGATCCGCCGTCTGCTGGGCCGCCTGTGACGTGGTGGTGATAATACCGATTTCGATGGAGTTAGCCGACACTATCCTGGTAAATTCCCTGACATCGTATATCCTGTGGCCATAGTGGACCATGCCGATCTTGCGTTCATCGCTGTCGAAGATGGCGACGACCTTGAAGCCGTTATCGGAAAGACTTTTCAGATTGAGAAGAGCGGAACCGAGATTGCCGACGCCTACCAGGCCTACCATGTAATGACGGTTAAGACCTAAGATATCTTTCAGCGAACCGATGAGATTGACGATGTCATACCCTTTGCTCTTTTTGCCAAACTCGCCAAAAAAAGAAAGGTCCTTCCTGACCTGAGAGGGCTTGAGGCCCAGGCCGCTTCCAATCTGGTTCGAAGACACGTTGTCGTTTTCGACACGGTCGAGCGAATCGAGAAAATGCAGATACTGCCCGAGACGCGCGAGCGTCAGGTCCGACACTTTTTTTGATTTGAGACCGTCAATTTTTTTCCCGTCTTTATTATTCATATAAACACTTTTTTTCATTCCGGCGCAATGGTCCTTAATATTTCCATCACGTGGGAATAGATTTCAGAATCTTTCGAAACCATGTTGGACACTTTACGCAGATTTTTGAACGCCTCGTGACGATTGCCTTTCTTGAGGTCGATCTGACCGAGCTGATAATAGTATGAAGGATCTGCCGAATTGATCTGAATCGCCTGTCCGATATATTCGCGGGCGATATCCAGCTTGCCGAGTTTATGGTACATGACGCCTATGTTATATCTGATACCTGCCTCGTTCGGGTTCAGCTTGAGCGCTATCAGGAAGAGTTTGAGAGCCTCTTCGTAATTCTCGCGATCGGAATAAATCGTGGCGAGGTTGTTATAAGCCTCGACATATGTCTTATCGCATGCGATCGCCTTCTTAAAATACCTGATCGCCGCGTCATAATGGCCGCGAACCTTGAGCACAACGCCTTTGTTGTTATTAGCCAGCGGCGACATCGGATCGCGTTCGAGCGCCTCGTCGTAAAAAGATTCGGCGCGATCGTAAACTCCTATATAAGAATAATAATCACCCTGAGTGATAAGGCGTTCCACGTCGTCACGCATCTTGCGGGCGGCGTCGGTGGCCAGAGCAGGTATCTCGATGACCGGTTTCCTGCGGAAACTCTCCCGCGTGGCAACGATGCGACCGTTGATGTCTACTTTAAAAAACGACGGATCCGTGGAAAAATTCTTAGGTATCCAACCTTTCGCCTTTAATTTAGGAATATCCAGGCCGGTCATAATCTTCGAAGGCACCAGCACCTCGGAAGTCGGAGGAATAAGTGAAACGGCCGACCAGTCGTTATTGCCGCGGATTTCGTTATTTACATCTATAGCCAGATTATGTTTATATACGCCTTTTTGGAGTATTGCTTCATCCTGATAGAGCTGGCACTGATTTTTTATCGTGTCCATGAGCGCCGGGTCGACTTTCGAGAGGCCGCGTTTCTTGAGTTTTTCCCTGAGTTTTCGAAGCAGCAGCAGCGCCTGACGTTCATTGCCGTTGTCCTTTTGATATTTGAAAACATAAAACCATGATTCGAGCCTGTCGGGATTGTCGACAAGGTCATCGCGAAAAAACCTGTCCGCCTCGTCGAACTTTCCCTCGGTCAATTTAGTCAGGCCGCGAAAATAATTAAGATTATCCATGGTGTCCGGAACTTCGGGAAGCGGCGGCCCCGGTGCAGCCGTCTCGGCCTCAGCCGTGGTTTCCTCACCCTTTCTGGAAAGATTTTCCTTCATTTTTTTGATGTCGGAAAGGCGCGTCATACGCTCGTCAAGCCACGCCTTGAGTGCGTTGGCGTGCTGATTATCCGGATTGAGCTTGACAGCTTTCATGCAATAATTCATCGCTTTTTCGTAGTCCTTGCGATTGACGGCCTGATATTTGGCCTCCTGATACCAGTAAAACGAATCCTGCTGATCGACGAGCGATACTTCGGCGCGCGCGTAGCCGCAAAATGACACGTCGACGGCCATTATAAAAGCGGCGGAAATGGCCGATGAAACGATAAAGAGGAAGATCGCCCGGTTAAAGGGTTTTTGCATAATCAGTATAACGGGCGCGGCTTATTTCTTTTTAGTCGCCGCGGCGGTCGAAAGGCGGAAGTATTTCTGGTTGAGATTTCGCGCCTGCTTGAGCAGAGCGCTTTCGCACGGTATATTTTCGAGTTTTTTAATGCAGTTCATCGCTTCCTTGTAGTTTTTTTTGTGATCGCCATACGCCTGGGCCATCATTATATAAGCCCTGACGTAAGTCTTGTCCTTGTCGAGGCATTTGTTCAGCAACTCGATCGCGCGATCGACGTTCCCGGGATATTTCGAAACCTCCCGGTCGAGATAGACGGCGGCGATATTGGCGCAGGCGGCCGCAGTGACCGGCTCGCCGGAAGGCCCGAGCGGAGATTTTTTCATGACCTGGGCGAACTTGCCCGCGGCGGCGAGAAGCTTGTTATAAAGGACGATATCTTCGACTTCATTGGCCGGCTTGAGGGATATTCCCTTGGTGATTTCCAGGATCGAGTTGTCGAAATCGGCCTTATAAAAAAGCAGCCTGCCTTTGAGAAGGTGGCACTTGTAAGCACCCGGATTCGAAGCGACGAGCGTTTCTAGTTTCTCCTGCAGTCCATCGATCCTTCCAAGCGCGACCTCGTATTCGATGACGCTGACTCCTGCCTGATAATTATTCGGATCGACCTTGAGCAGCCCTCTGTACGCCTCGAATATCTTGCTTTCAACCTCGACCCCGTCTGCGCGATTAAAATATGCTTCACGGCGTTTTTTCAACCCTTCGATAAGTCCGGCGTAATTGTCGGCGGTCGCGTTCCCTCTGGCTATCTCGACCTCATATTGCGATATGAGTATATTCGCCTCGTCCATCTTGCGAGGGTGGTAGCGCTCGTTGACCGCATAAGACGACGTGGCGGCCAATGCGAGCGCTAAAAAAGACGAAAATAAATATAAAGCGATGCTGTTTTTTTTATTTCTCACTGGAATTCACCGTCCGATTTCTTCCTCTCAGGCGCCGTGCAAGTAGGAGACGAGCGCTTGGCGTGGCAGTTTTTCTATCGCAAAAACTATTTGATGAACAAATATCTTGATCGGTTTATTCGGGACACCGGTCAACTTCCGCAACATTTTTTATATTTTTTACCTGACCCGCACGGGCACGGATCGTTACGGCCGACCTTGTCCTCGCCGCGCCTTATCGTTTTCTGGGCGATGGAATCGTCGCGGTTGGTGAAATAGACCGGCTTTTCCGGGACTATCTCTTCCGGTTCCTCGCGGACGGGCTGCAGCTTGAATATCATGCCGACGACGCTTTCCTTGATGCCCGCAATCATTTCATCGAACATCTGGGTGCCTTCGATCTTGTATTCCACCAGCGGATCTTTCTGACCGTAAGCGCGAAGGCCGATGCCTTCCTCGAGATCGTCCATCGCGGTAAGGTGCTCTTTCCATGCATCGTCGATCATCTTCAGAAGGATGTATTTCTGGAGCTTTCCGAACATCTCGGGACCGATCGCAGTGCGCTTCTCCTCGAAGGCGCCAGTCGCCTCGCCAAGCAGGTATTCATAAAGGTCTTCCTGGTTGAGTTTCGACATTTTCGCGATGTCGGGTTTGCGCGAAGTTATATTTTCAAACTGGGTGGCCAGCTGCGCGTATTCACGTTCCTCTTCATAGTGGTCGAAATTGATGAAGGCGGCGATCATGTCCTCGACCACGTCCTCGACCATCTCTTCAACCATTTCGGAGATATCGTCGGTCAGGAGGATCTGCTGACGCTGCTTGTAAATGGCATCGCGCTGGCTGTTCATGACGTCGTCGTATTTCAATACGTGTTTTCGGATATCGAAGTTGCGAGCCTCGACGCGTTTCTGGGCGCTCTCTATCGCGCGGGAAACGAGCCCGGATTCGATGGGAACGTCCTCTTCCATGCCAAGCGTGTCCATGAGGCCTGAGATTCTGTCGGAGCCGAAAAGCCTCAGCAAATCGTCTTCAAGCGAAAGGAAGAACCTCGACAATCCCGGATCGCCCTGACGGCCGGAACGGCCGCGGAGCTGATTGTCGATACGGCGGCTTTCGTGACGCTCGGTGCCGACTATGTACAGGCCTCCCGCCTCGAGGACCTCGCGCTTTTCTTCCTCGCAGATCTTTTTGAAGTCTTCGAGGGCGTTCTTGTACTCCGGAGCGTCCTCGCCGCCAACCTTTGT
>Ga0079303_10000214_pt1 | contig 13324 bp, 13 predicted proteins | sample Methanogen_OWC_FD_77073 | JGI IMG/M metagenome (GOLD analysis project Ga0079303, IMG submission 77073) | Enriched soil microbial communities from Old Woman Creek wetland in Ohio, USA - Methanogen_OWC | ecosystem: Environmental > Terrestrial > Soil > Wetlands | place: USA: Ohio | collected...
CTCCGTCGATGATCGATTGTTTTACGATTTTTTTGATGTCGAACATGCTACCCCCCGTATTTTCCGTTTATTTATATACTTCATACGAACATCTTGGTATGACAGCTTCCGCACATTATATTCTCATGGTTGGCCAGGAATATTTCTATTTTGATCGAGTTCTTGACTCCACATTCCCTGCATGAATATATCATTTTTTCCGCGTTTATTCCCGGATAGATGGCGATTTCTTTCGCGAGGCGCTCTTTGACGTTGACAATGACCTTGTCGTTCTTGAACAGGCCGAATATGCCTTTCGGATTGAACCTGGAAAGTTCTTCGGCGCATTCCCCGACGACTTTTTTGAATAGGCCCGTGTTCGAGTTGCGTATATGCAGCTCGTCCTTGAGGGCCTTGAATTTCTTTTTCAGGCCGTAAACCCTGGGATAAATCGCCTGGATTTCCTGGAAGCGTTTGAGAAGCGCTTCTATCCTCGAATACAGGACGGCGCCGAGGTTTTTTTGTATCCTGCGCCACTCGAGATCGGCCTCGCGCTTCATCAGGCTCGCCTTTTCCTTCAGCTGCTTTTCGTCTTCGAAATCTTTGTTTCCGGTTCCGAAAGGCATTTTGCAAATTCCGCACTTGACGTTCTGAAGGTTCAGAAAAGGCATGTCAGGAAGCCGGTTGCGGGTCCCGCAGCTGGTGCATATGACATAGACCGTATCGGAACCGGCTTCTTCGGTTTTTTCAAGTTTCTTCAAAAGTTCGGCGACCCTGTTCCTCAGCCGTTCATTCTCCTGGCGAAGGTTTCCGAATTGAGAATCGATGCCGTGGTGGGAAGCGCCGCTTCTGCCGGCGTGATGGACGTTGTAGACCGCGTCGTAATCGCGGCGCTTGGCCGGCTCAAGAAGGATCTCTCGAGCCAGATTCAAAAGCTTGATGTTATGGTCGGAGATCCCGCGGTTAAGATCTGGATGGTATTTTTTTACAAGCGCCCTGTAGGCGGATTCGATGACCTGATTCGAGGCCCTGGGGCTGATCTCGAGGATCTCGTATAAATTGTGCTGCTGATACATATTATGAAACATGAATATTCTCCGGCGGCCTGCGGTTTTCGTATTTTATTCCCGAAAGGGTCTTGTTGTATCTGATATCAAGCATATATTCGGCGTTGTAATTCGAAAGCGAGCGGAAAATGGTTTCCTTGATCTTCGGGTCGTTCGCTGAAAATTCGCTCAGCATCTTTTTAACCTTCGATCGCCTCAAAGTGCCTGTTTTGCAGAGAGGACAACCGCAGCATGTGATCGGAAATCCCTTTTCGGCGGCATATTTAAAAGTCGTTTCCTCGGATACGTACATCAGCGGTCTGATTATTCGGAATTTCCCGGAGCCGGCCTCGAATATCGGCAGCATCGTTTCGATTTTTCCATTATACATCATCGAAAGAAGGACGGTTTCGATGAAATCGTCGCTGTGATGGCCGAGGGCGATCTTCTGGCAGCCGTTTACATCGGCGAGTCTGTATAAGACAGAGCGTCTCTGCCGGGCGCAATAAAAACATCCGTCCTTCGACTTTTCAGGGTCGTTGAAGACGGTTTCGTATATATTGCTCTGCTCGATATGGTAATCGAATTTATTGTCCTTGAGCCATTGTTCGATCTCGCCGACGAAAAAGCCAGGAAAACCAGGGTGGACAATGCATACGAAAATCGAAAAATCCACTGGCGCGAGCGATTTCAAACGCACGAGCGAATCGAGGAGGGTGAAAGAGTCCTTTCCTCCCGACAGAGCGACCATGACGCGATCGCCATTATTTATCATGTTGTAGTGTTCGATCGCCAGCCCGACGTTGCGGTAAAGCGAATATTTGAATCCCGACATAAATCTATCCGGCTTTCCTGATCATTTTGATCTATGGTGTCTCTCAAACCGTTTATGGTATCACATAATCAGGATAAATTCAACTTTTCGAGGCCCGAAAAAATGCTCTCGGACGGTCCGGATCCAAAAAAACCGCAAATGTGGGAGGGACAATATCTGCAGTCGGAAATTCCGACCCCGGGAAGGAGGAAATCGGCGTTCACTATCGCCCTTATGGCCAGATCGCATTCGGCTTCGCCTGGAACGCCGGTCAGATAGAAGGCGGCGACGGGCTCGGCGGCGGGATGGCATGTGAGATAATCGATATGCCATTTTTTCGGCTTATCTTTCGATGCGTGGCGCGCTATCCTCTGGCGAAGTCCGCGCTGCGCGGTTCCCGAATATACATAATAGGCCGCCGGGACCATATACGTTCCCAGCGCGCCTATTACGATTTTCGCGTCTTTTTTCATCCTGAAGACGAATTGATAGACGCCGCTATTTTTTTCCATAGGATTCCATCGTTATTTTTTGTTCTTTTTTCCCTTGGCCGGGTTTGTTTCGCCCTTCGGATCTTCCGCCTTCTTTTCGGAAGGGTAAATCACGGCGAGCGTTAATTTATTGAGATCGAAATATTTCTGCGCGGCCTTCTGTATATCGGCGCGAGTCGGCGCGAGAACGTTTTCCAGGTATTTGTCTTCGAACGAGGCTCCGAGCCCGAGCGCCACCCAGGTGCCTATGAACTGCGCCTGCTGCTGCATTGTATTTCTTGAGATCGCGTAGTTGCCGACCAGTTTGTTCTTTACGCGCATGTACTCTTCTTCCGAAACCATTTCTTTTTGCATATTTTCAACTTCTCTTTTCAGTGAAGCGATAGCCTTCTCGAAATTTTCCTTTCTGGTTCCCATTAAAAGCACCAGAGCGGAATTTCCCCTGAGCGTCTGATAGTAGGAAGTAATCTCGTAAGCCAGGGATTCCTTGTCGCGAAGGTTGTGAAAAAGCCTCGAGCTCATGCCCGAACCCATTATGGTTGTGATCATCTTGAGAGCGCCGTAGTCGGGGCTTTCAACGCCGGGAGTCATAAACCCCATGAATATGTAGCATTGCGCCTTATCCTTGAGCTCGCGTACCTCTTTCGGGGATTCCGGCGGCTTTGCTCCGGCGGCAACGCGCTTGTCGAACTCGGCGAACACAAAGGCCGGTTTCTGGGCGGGTTTGATAGCTCCAAAACGTTTGGAAATAGCCTGCTTTACGGTTTCGTAATCGGTGTTGCCGACTACCACGAAAGTCATGTTGTCGGGTGTGAAAATTGTTTTATGCCAGTTGACGACCTGATTTCGCGTGATTTTAGCCACGGATTCTATCGTGCCGGCCTGATGAAGAGCGTAAGGGTGACCGGCGAACATCGTCAGGTAGAAAAGCTTCGAGCAGGCTTCGGATATCTTGTCGTTGTTCGCTTTTATAGCGGCCATGAGGAATTGTTTTTCCTTTTCGACTTCCGCCTGGGGGAATGTCGGGGTATTGACGCATTCCGAGAAAACGTCGAAATTTTTCTCGAATGATTTAAGAGTCGAAACCAGCTCGAGCGAACCTTCGAGTTTGGAGACTTCCGCGCCGAAAGTCGCTCCGGTCATTTCGATGCTTTTGGCGATCTGCTCGGCGCTCATTTTGGCGTTGCCTTTTTTCAGAAGTTCGAACATCAGGGTCGAAATACCGTTTTCAGCGGGCGTTTCAAAAGCGGAACCGGCCCTGGAGACAAGTCTGACGACGATCATATCCGAGGCGGTATTCTGTTTGAATACGATATGAATGCCGTTGGGAAGATTTTCCTCCTGTAATTTGTTGCCGCTTTTGATGCGCGCGACGAGCTTGGCGATGTCTTCGTTCGCGCTCGCTTCTCCGATGCTGTTTTTCAGAGGGACCTCGGCTGTCGCGACGGGTTTGACCATATCGACAAGGACTTCCCTGGTGAGAAGTTCTTCCGTTTTGACTTTCACTTCGCCCGTCAGAGCGACTTCGGTGGTCGGGGCCATGGCGCAGAATGCCTGAGAAGCGGCATACAGCGCGATGAAAAATGCGGAAATCAATATTTTCATTATCTTCGTTTTCATTATTTACCAACCTCCGTTGCTGATGCCTTGGGCTCCACTGTCACGAACAGATATCCCTCCGGATAAAGGTATTTGTTGGCCGCCTTTACCAGATCTTCTTTTGTGACCTTTTTTATCTCGTCGATATAGGATTCGTACTTTGTCTCCGAAGCAAGGGCGATCATTTCACCGAGATATTCGGCCATGCCGTCGTAATTCTGATGAGCGAGGATATAGGACGTTTCAATAGAATTTTTGGCTTTTTCGATATCTTCGTCGGCGATTTTCCCCGACCTGACCGACTCGAATTCCTTCAAAAGAATATCTTTGGCTTTGGCGATGTTTTTGGAATCCAGCATCATGAAAGTAAAAAACATTCCGGAAGAGCGGAAATTCCAGTTGCCCGAGGCGACCATTTCGACAAGCTTGTTTTTTTCCTTGAGGACCTGATTGAGCCTGGAAGAATCTCCGTTGCCCATGATATTGGCCAGAACGTCAAGAGCGGCTGCGTCATCGGATTGAAGTTCGGTGCCTTTAAAGGCGACAGCGGCGTAAGTTTTTTCCGAGTCCATCGTGACTCTTCTGGTCCTGGGTTTTTTGATGTTTTCTTCGAGCGAAGAATCGAGTTTCTCGTTGGCGGGAAGTTCGTCGGAAATGCCGGCGAAGGCGTCCTTGATCTTCGATATCGCGGCCTGGGGATTGACGTCGCCTACGACTACCACGAACATGTTTTTTGGATGATATTTGGACTTATAGTATTCATAAATCGTGTCGCGGGGAACGGATTCGATTATGCTTTGAAAGCCTATGACCGGGTAGCTGTAAGGAAGGTTGTCGTACATTCCGCGGTGCAGCTCTTTGTAAAGAACGCGGTAAGGATTGTCCTCGCCCATCTTTATCTCTTCGACGACGACTTTTCGTTCCTTCTCGACTTCAGCCGTGTCCAGAGTGGAATTGAGTACTCCGTCTACCTGAACGTCGAGCATTTTGTCGAAATAGCAAGAGGCGCCGACGACCTGGAAATAAGTGTAGTCGTAATAAGTGGCGGCGTTGTTGTAAGCGCCTATGGCGTCGAGTTCGCGGTCGAGCTCGCCGACCTTGCGCTTTTTCGTGCCCTTGAAGAGCAGGTGTTCGAGGAAGTGCGACATTCCGCGCGTCTTATAGCTTTCGTTGACCAGGCCCGTTCTGATCCACGTCTGGATGGCTACCAGCGGGCTGTTGTGGTCTTCGAGAACATAAACCTTCATTCCGTTCGGAAGCGTGTCCGAAACCAGCGGCTGTTTGGCGAAGGCCTGGAGGGGCGGCAGCATAAGGGCCGCGATGACCGCCAGGCAGGCGATGAAACGTAACTTCATGGGAACCTCCGTTTGTTTTTATTATTGTTAATTGTATTCTCGGTACCGGCCTGAAAGCGTAAAAAATGTTCGCTGTCCGGGGGCTTTTGAATTATAACCCAAACCCTCTCTCCCTGTCAACATATTAGAATATACGAGATATTTAAAGAAATTGAAATTACCGGCGCAAAATGTTAACATTGGAATATATTTTTAGGACGGAAAGGAAAGTATATGAAGATAGCCGTAATAGGATTCGGTGCCGCCTCGATAGGTTTTGTGAACGAGTTGAAGAATTCAGGCGCCGAGATCCATGTTTTCGAAAAATCCGGAAATATTCAATCGTCGAGCTTGAGCGGGATCCGCTCGGACGGAAAACTGATGGTTTCCAGAAGGGTCGGCGGTATACTCGATCTGGATACCTCTATACAGCAGAAAGTTGTGGATTTTTACATAAACCACTCCGGTATCTCGCGCGACAGGGTTGAGGGCGGAGAATCTTTCGGCGACCCGGGCGACCCCATCTTCAAAAAATTTTACGAAAAGGGTTTCGAACCGGCTCAGGCCAGATTTTACCACATCGGCACCGACCGGCTCGGGAATATGCTCGAATCGATATATTCCGATATCTTGTCGTGCCCTAATGTGAGGTTCAGGTTCTGCTGTACGGTCAAAAATATCGACATAGATGGACAAGTCGCAAAGATACATTTCGAAGAGCATCCTCCGGGCTCAGGCGCCGTCGAAAAAATCGAGGCTTTCGATTTCGTGATAATCGGTATCGGGCGAAGCGGCCTTTCTCTTATTTCAACGATAACGAAAAAATATCCCGACCTGGTATTGTCGAATACCGATGTCGATCTTGGGATCCGTTTCGAGCTTCCGGATCACGTCGTGGCCGAACTCAACAGGAAAATGTATGAATTCAAGGTGCTTCTAAAGTCGAATACCGGCTACATGGTCAGGACGTTCTGCAACAATCCTTCGGGAAAGGTGGTGGCCGAGAAGTATAACAAGAACGATTTCTACACCGTCAACGGACACGCCGAAATGGACTTCAAGACGTCCAACACTAATTTCGCCGTTCTCGTGACCCACTCCTTTACCGAACCCTTCAACGATCCGATCGGCTATGGCACTTATATCGCGAAGCTTTCGAATATTCTCGCGGGAGGCGACAAGGTAATCCTGCAGACCTATCAGGATTTCAAGAACGCGAAGCGGACTATGGAGACCGGTCGGGTTAAGCCGACCCTCCCGCACGAACAATATATCCTGGGCGATCTGAATCTCGTTCTTCCGAGAAGGACCATAAATTCGATAATCGATTTTCTCGAAAGGCTGAACGAGGTCATTCCGGGTATCACGTTTCCCGACAATCTGGTATACGGAGTGGAGGTAAAGTTCTATTCCAATGTCCTCGACAACGACAGATACGCCCCGATCAAGTTTATAGGCGACTGCTCAGGGTGGTCGCGTTCGATAACTTATGCAACTGGCCACGGAATAGTGACGGCAAGGAAATATTTCGAGGGATTATCGAGTAAATAGCGCCTGCCGGGAAACGGCCCGAAAGAGAAGTTTAGCTCAAAAATTTCAACTGTATATTTTAAATTCGGCGCAGGTTTCGCCGAATTTTTTTATCTGAGGCTCCCAGAGTTTTTCGAGTCCGATGACGTCGTCTAAGCTTCCGGAAACGATTGTTTCTCTGACGGCGGATGTTCCCGCGAGCCTGTCGAAAAAATATAATCCGCTTTTCGGGCTCCGGATGAATTCGATTTCTTTTCTGTGAATATCGTATATCGTTTTTATAACTATCAGACCGAACTTCATCGCGCGGAATCCGGCTTTTTCGCTTTTCAGCATGACGCCCCCGCATGCCGTTCCTTCGTATTTCGATTGCGTCGGAGTGAAAGCGACGGGCTCCACTTTGATGCCGTTGAATTCAGGCGTGTCTAAAAAGCCTCTTAACGCGGCGCATATCCTTTCGGCGTCGCAGAAAGGGGCGCCGATTATCCGAAAAGGCCCGACCGTGCCGCGTCCCTCTGACATGTTCGTTCCCTCTATGAAGCATGTGCCGGGATAAAAAGCCGCCGTTTCTGCGGAAATCATCGCGGGAGAAGGCGGATGAAATTCTAACCCGGTGTCTGCAAAATACATTTTTCGGGAATAACCTTCGACAGGAATCACACTTACAGTGGCGCCGGGATAATATTTTTTCGCGATGAACGAAGCGAGTTCGCCTATCGTGAGAGCGTACCTTGCCGGTATGTCGAAAGGACATATTTCCGAATGGAAAGAAGGTTCGGGAAGAAAGCCCTCGGTGAATTCGAGTCCGGCGGGATTCGGCCGGTCCAGAACGATAAGGGGAATTCCGAGCTCGCGGGCTCCGGCGATGGCGAGGCCGAGAGCGTGAATATAGGTGTAAAAACGAACTCCGGCGTCCTGGATATCGAAAATGAGCGATGAAACGCCTTCTCTTCCGCCTTCAACCGCCACGGCGTTTTTTTCATGGCCTTCCGTGAAGAGGCTGTAAAGAGGGATTCCCAGCTCGGGATGAGCCCCGTCGGCGATATAATCGCCGTCCCTGATATTGGCGAAATAACCGTGTTCCGGCGTGAAGATGCAGGAAATTTTGATTCCGCGTCCCAGAAGCGACGTTAGATTAACTTCGCCGCGCTCATCCAGCGCCCTCGAATTTGAAACGAGTCCGATCTTTTTTTGCTCCCGCAGGAAAAGAATGCGTTTATCTTCGCCGTCCAGGCCGGCCAGAAGATTGTCGAGCCCGGTGAGGCAATTTCCCGATCGAGTCGAATTCATTTAATTTTCGTCTGGAGTGACGTCTTCTTCTATCGCGGTCGATTGCGGTTTTGCGGGTTCTTTGCCGCCTTCCAGTTTTTCGCGCAATTTCTGAAGGGTTTTCGATTCTTTTATGCCTCCGGTCTGGGAGGCCGTTTTGGCTTCCGCGCCCGGTTTTTCCGTTTCGGCTTTTTTGACGACGTTTTTGGCGGGTTGAACCGCTTTTGTTTTTGACGCTTTTTCTACGGCCGTCTTTTCCGTCCCCGCGTTTTTCGAGGCATTCCTGGCGGGCTGTTCGGCTTCAGGATTCGAGACGACTACCTCAGCGGTAGCGGCGGCTTGAGGCTGATCAGGAACGTTTTGAGCGGGAGGGCGCTGCGCCGTCGGAACCGCCTTTTCGTTCTGAGCCTTCGTTTGCGGAGGCGGCGCCTGAGGGCCCGCCGGATTTTGCGGCTGGGGCGGAGCGTTAGGCGATGGCGGCGCGTTGTTCTGGTTTTGTTTCATGCGCTGCAGGGCGGATGAATTCTGTTTCATGATGTCCTGCGCGATGCTGTTTTCGGCGGTCGTTTTCATTCCGGCGTCGTAATTTATCGTCTGGCCCGCGACGTCGGATGTGCCGTAAAATTTTATTTTAAGCCTTTCGCCGATGTCCTTGACCACGGAAAATTCATAGTCCCCGTTCTGGTTCGAGGCGATCACGACGAGAAACGGAAATTTTTCCATCAGGACGTATTCGTCGGACGTCTCCTTCTTCAAATATCTTTTGAAGGACGATACGTCCTTCTGGTAAGCGTCGTACGTCGTGTCTCTTTTGTATTCAACCGCCACGATAATATAAACGGTGTCGTCCTCTCCGCTTTTAGCCGAATAGAAAGAAGTTTGCGCGGCGCGCCAGAGAGTGGCCGATACCTTGTTTCGAAAAGCTTCCTTGCATATTTTGGCGAAATCCGATTGCGTGGTGGAAATGTGCGGATTGGTCTTCATCTTAGCCACCGAAGCCAGCGAGATGCCGTCCGGAAGTTCCTCGGACCTGACCGTCAATTTCTCGATCGTGGTCTCGAAAGTGCTTTTGGCCGTTTCGGGCATGGCGTAACTTACCGCCCCCCTGGAGGGGATGGAGATCTCCCGCGTCCCTTTTCCTGCCAGCGAGTTTTCCACTGTCGCGCCGCCGGGCGCTATTAAAGTCGCCGGAGCCTGAGACTTGAACGGAGCCGCCAGGGCGGATGCCGCCGCCAGGGCTGAAACGAGAGAGCAAAAAATAATAACGGCGATGATTTTTCTCGTCACGAATGATCACACCTTTTTTCTTTTATTGATTATTTTTATGACTTCTTCGAGGTCGGCCGGGGTATCGACGCCCTTGGGTGCGTAATCGGTCCTGACGCAGAAGATCCTGTGCCCGTTTTCCAGAAACCTGAGCTGCTCGAGCGACTCCGCTTCCTCGCAAGTCGATTTTTCGAGATTGGAAAAATCGAGAAGGGCCTCCCTGGTATATGCATATATTCCTATATGTTTATATACTTTCGAAACATCCGTTTTCTGCGACCTGAAATAAGGTATCGCCGATCTGGAAAAATACATCGCGTAATCGCGGCGATCGATGACGACCTTGACGCACGAGGGATTTTCGTATTCGGCGGCGTTCCTGACCTCCGATATCGCCGTGACGACCTTGAGGCCCGGTGCGGTCAAAAACGGCGCGGCCACGGAATCGATTACGGCGGGCTCGATGAGCGGTTCGTCGCCCTGGATGTTGACGAAAATTTCGCCCTCCGTCCTGAGAGCCACCTCGCAGATCCTGTCCGAACCGGTCCGGCAGAATTTCGATGTCATTTCGCACTTGAAACCGGCTTTTTCAACGACTTCCCGTATGCGATCCGAATCGGTCGCGACTATGACCTTCGAAAGGTGCTTCGCTTTCGCCGCCGCGCCGGCGACCCAGAGGATCATCTCCCGGCCTTCGATCAGGGCGAGCGGTTTGTCCGGGAACCTGGTCGATTCCATCCTCGCCGGGATCACGCCGATTATCTTCAATTTGTTTCTGCTCATTTTTCCTTCACTCCGCCGTAAGTATCGATTATTTTTTCTATGAGGTTCGTCGAAGAAGCGCCTCCGGTCATTTCGGCCCTGATGAGCCGGCCGCCATATGACTGCACGAAGGACGCGCCGACTATTTCGTGTTCAGCGTACTGGGCGCCCTTTACCAGGGCGTCGGGCCTGATGAATTCTATTATTTCCTTCGGAGTGACCTCTCCGAAAAACACTATCGAGTCGACGCACTCAAGGCCGAGGAGCATTTCGGCGCGCTCGCGCTGGGGAACTATGGGCCTGCCATGGCCCTTGTTTTTTCTGACCGACTCGTCGGTGTTGAGGCCGATGATCAGAAAGTCTCCGGCCGCCCTGGAGCCCTTCAGGTAACGGAGGTGGCCGACGTGGAGAATGTCGAAGCAGCCGTTGGTGAAGACGATTTTCGTGCCGGCCTTTTTCAGTTCCGATAAATATGTTTTCAGCGACTCGCGCGACGCGGCGTCGCCGAAGTCGAATATTTTTTTATTGTCGGTCTTCATTTTTTTTTTCGCTTTCGGCCATGAATTCTTCGACCAGCTGGCAATAAACGTGGGCGCAGACTATGTGCATTTCCTGGATCTTGGGGGTGTCGTCCGAGGGTACTGAAAGCAGTATGTCGCATAACCCGTCGGATTTCATGCGCCCGCCCTTTTCGCCGGTCATGCCGATTGTAAGAATTCCCGCGGCCCGCGCTTCGGCGAGGGCCCTGATAACGTTAGGCGAATTTCCTGACGTCGAGATCGCTATGAAGACGTCGCCGGGGTTGCCGAACGCCCTGAGCTGCCTGGAAAAAATCTCGTCGAAGCCGTAATCGTTTCCGATCGCCGTCATCGCCGAAACGTTGGTGTTGAGGGCGATACACGGCAGAGGGCTTCTCTCCAGCTTGAAACGCCCGACGAACTCCGCCGCGATATGAAGGGCGTCCGACGCCGATCCGCCGTTTCCGCAGATGAGCACTTTCCCGCCGGCGAGAAAGCATCTGGCGGTTTCGGAGCTCATCCTGTCGATCGTGGCCGGGCAGGAGGATTCGAGTACGCGAAGTCGCTCGATACTCGATTGAATATATTTTCGGGTTACGTCTGTGCGGTGTTCGGACAGGGCGGCGCTGCCGGTTGCGTTCTCTATGTTGTCAGTCGGACAGTCCGGCGTTTGATACCCGAGTGACGCCCCTCCCGCGGACGGCGTCCGGGGCGAAGCGATGCCTTGCGGGTCGGATTTTTTCATAAACGTACTCTCCTGTAATGCGTGCGCGGTCTTTAAAAAATACGATGGACGCACTTAAATGTTCTTTTATTGCTCTTGCGGCGCGCTTACGTGTTTTTATAATTCATTCGCCCGGGAGCGCGCCGGAAACGCTTCTTCGGAAAAACGCGGCCGGCTTACGAGAGCTTTTCGTTGACCATCGCGTGAAGAAGCGGGAGCATAATCTCATGGCAGCCGATAAAGTTGAAGCATTTTCCGCCCGAGCCTATCGTGGGCCGGGAAAGAACGTTGACGTTCGGCCTGTACTGGCTGATCATGTCGAAATTCGCCGTATGGAAGCCGCTGACGGGATGTCCCAGATTGCGGCAGACCGTCAGGGCCTTCAAAAAAACCTCGGGCATTATGACGGCCGAACCGATATTCATGAAAACCGAGCCTTCGTCGAGTCCGGATACCGCGGAGCAAAAAGTTTTGAAATCTTTGAACGTGGCGGCTCCGATAGATTCGCCGTCGGAATTCGGGTGGACGTGAACGATGTCGGTTCCGATCGCGATATGGACCGTCGCGGAAGCTCCCGATTTGAAGGCGTTGTAGATAAGCGAATCTTTCCTGTACGGGGCTTTTATTTCTTCCATCATGCGAAAGAGTTCGTATCCGGCTCCCGTTTTATTCTTTCTGGCCGCCGCGAAAGCCTCGTTGATGTGAAATCCGGTTTCGTAGGCCATTCCAAAGGAACCGTCGACGATCGATTCGGCGACGTCTTCGGAGGTCTTCGCGTTCAGGGCGATCTCGAAGTCGTGGATCGCGGCCGCGCCGTTCATGGCCACGTCTGCGATGACGCCTTTTTTGATCATGTCGATCAGGTAAGGCGAGACGCCCGTCTTGATGACGTGGCCGCCTATGGCGGCGATGATTTTTTTACCGTGTTTTCGCGCGAAGACTACTTTAGCCGAAAAATCGACAAGGTCTCTGGCCGAAAGAATACCCGGCAGGGACGCCGCGAAATCAGAGAAGCTGGCCCCGGAACTTTTCAGGGGTTTTCCGAAATCCTTACGGTCCACCTTGCATTTACGGGAGCCTAAAGGATAGGTCCGGACCTTTTTAAAATCAATGGTTTTCATGTATTTGGCTGGCATTTACCGCTCTTCCTCTTTTTACTGCCGTATGAATTAAATATATCAAATTTTATCGTCTTATGCAACGATGAATCACGGCTTCCCTATTTTTTCGAGTTTCTTTTCAATTTGTAATAAAGAAACGCAAGCGTTATTACCAGCGCTATGACACCATTGTATTCACGGTTGCGGATGAAATTTTTGAAGCGCGAGGCTATTTCACGCGGAAAGCTTCGCAGATCCGAGAATGCCTCGGCAAGGCCCGATAATGTCGGGAAAAAAGCCGGAGTGTTTTGCGTATATTCGCGATAATCGGCGCCGAATTTTTCCTCGAGCTCGCGCGCTTCCGCCATAATCGTGATCGGATACACTATCAGGAAAATGCCGAAATAGATTATCGCCAGAGTGGCGTTCATCGCGATGACCAGAAGTCCGCAGCCAAGAAGAAAAGAGCCGAAATAAAGCGGATTTCTCGTCGAAGAGTACGGGCCGCTTTTCGTTAGCACGTCCAGTTTGACGATATGCGTCGAGGCCCAGACCCTCATCGCCTCGCCCGCCCCTGCCAGAACAGCCCCGAGCCAGAACCAGAAAAACGAGCGCGGATTGGAAAGCGCTATGAGAAGGATGGAGAAGATGTAACCGAATTTAACCCTTATTTTTCTAATGATTTCCATAAACCACCTTATTTTTTTCTTTTTATTACCGAGTCTAGAATCGCGTCGAGGACCTTGGGCGGCTTTATTCCGCGAATGCAGCGGAAGTCGCCCGATTGGCATCTTTTCTGATCGCACGGCCTGCATTTAAGGGTTTCGTCGAAGACGCCCCTGAATAAATGCGATGGCGGCGCGAAGGTCTCCACGTTGGTCGGTCCGAAAAT
>Ga0079303_10000215_pt1 | contig 13273 bp, 7 predicted proteins | sample Methanogen_OWC_FD_77073 | JGI IMG/M metagenome (GOLD analysis project Ga0079303, IMG submission 77073) | Enriched soil microbial communities from Old Woman Creek wetland in Ohio, USA - Methanogen_OWC | ecosystem: Environmental > Terrestrial > Soil > Wetlands | place: USA: Ohio | collected...
CCTTCCTTTTTTTGGCGATCAGCGGCGCGTCGAAAACAAGACGTGATATGCCTGCAGCCAGCTGTTCCTTGTCTATGATCTTATACACGTGTTGCTCCTTACCCATGGAATGACTGTATTTTCCCGCGGTTTCGAAAGAGATCAGGACATCGAACGGAAACTTTATCATGAAACGGTTTCGATGTCAGTACCCAAGATACGTGCATCCTTTTCCACAACGGGTTTTCGATGGATACAATTATTTTTGAAAATATTTTTTCATTTCACATTTGCGTAATGCACGTGTCGTACATTATTATTGGATATTGAGCGTAATGTCGTAAAAGATATTATTTGCTCAAAGATCGATCTTAACATCAGGAGCACTACCAAATGCCACGTCGTACAATGTTCGGTTATGAAGACATTCTCAAAGGAGCGTATTCCGTTCTCGAGCGTGAAGGCCTCCCGGGAGTCACCGCCGTAAGCGTTGCGACCGAAGTCGGCTGTTCGACCATGCCGATCTTCTGGATCTTCCGCACGATCAATGACCTGCGCAACGAGACCCTCAAAGCCGCCCTGGAATATCTGGTTGCCGAGATCAAGAAGCCCCGCGGGAACAACCTTCTCGGCGATGCCGGAATGGCGATCTGCATTCTCGCCCGCGACAAGCCGAATCTGTTCAAGGCCCTGTTCTTCGAGCAGTCCCAGTCGGGCAAGCTCATGTCCGCTTTCCACAAGTGGTTCCGTGACAGAACCCGCAAGGTAGACCTCTATTCACGTTCTGCGATCTCCAGCGAAGAGAAGTATCAGGAAATCATGACCGGCATGTTCACCATGATCTTTGGTCACGCCTCCCAGGTCCTCCTCAGCTCCAGCCGGAATCTGAAAGACGACATGATCTTCAGGGGCCTCATGGATCTGCTTGTTCCCTATTATGCGGAACACGTCAGCCACAAGTCCAAAGGCATTCCCTCGAACGATGAGCTCCGCAAGATGGTTCAGAAGCATGCCGCCGAGAAGAAGGCCGCCAAAGATTCCGACGAAAACGATTCGCCCGCCCTTCCCTCGACTCATAAGCAGCCCGCAAAGAAAGCAGCCGCTGAACGCCCCGCTCCTGCCGTAAAAAAGGGCAAGAAAGCCCCCGCCAAGAAGAAAGCACCGGTCCCGGCCGGTAAAAAAAAGAAGTCTCCGGGCCGCCCCTCGAAGCGATGACTGGCTCCAAAAGGAAAATAGCCTTTTTGAGGCCTTGATTTGGTCTCCCGGTTCAAGGCCTTTTTAATTCTCGCAGCACCATTCCTTCTTTCAGCTCTCCTTCTGGTGTGCCTTTCTCTCACAGACGACTGGCTCCACCGGATTCAGAGCGGAAGGAAACTGGTAGAATGGGAGGTGCTTGCGCGTCAGGGCCTGCATCGACTCAGGGCTTCTCAATCTATAGAATCACAGCTTGAAATGATGGGGGTTCAGTTTGAAACCTCCATCATTTCTCTGTACAAACAATCCGGATCCGCAGCTCTTTCAGGATCCGGATTTATTGAAACCTCGTTCCAGAAAGCGTACCCGCCGACCCACAGGCCGGCAGGTACGCTTCTTGTTGCTTTCGGAGTTGGTTCGGATGGCCGATTCAAACCGTTCCCTCATCCGGCCCTCCCTCGGATGAAAGCAAAATTTCTGGCCGAATTGATGGATTTTTACAGGAGCACTGCTGATTCAGGCCGAATCGATCCGAAACATCTCAAAACGATTTCATCGAAAAATACGACGATATTCGGACTCTGGTCGACGCCCCGGCTGCTGGCCTCCCGGGAGGGGCGCATCACCCCGGCCATCTACGAAGAACAAGACCGCATGATCATGTGGCGCACCATCAATGTCGGCAGCAAGGTCATCGGCGGAACGCTCATCATCTGGCCGAGAAACACCGTAGTCACCGCGCATCCACTCAATCATGCACTGGAAACGGCAGCCCGGGCTGCCCGCGGCTCTTTTTTCCCACTGCTTCAACCACTGCCGAGATTCGCCGGCAGCCGCAAACCCATTCTTCCCGCATCGACCAGGGCTGTCGCGCGCAGATATCCCCGCTCATTCAGCAAGATGCTGGCCCTTCTCCCCCAGCTGAGACGGGGCAGGATCGAAGTTCATGAGAATTTCATGCTGTTCAGGGAATACTTTTCGATGGACGAGCCGTATGAAATGCTTGCCATTGCCCCGCTTCGGCCCGGCACAACGCCCATCAGCGGCGCCCGTCTCGCCTATCGTTCCCTTTTTCTTCTTTTCTGGGGTTTCATTTTCATGTATGTCGCCTGGTGCGGCAGGCCTCCCCCGATATCGTTGCGAACGATGTTCCGCATTCTTTTTCTGCTTGTCGCCTCGCTGCCTCTGGCAGCTTTGGCAACGTTCGGGTATCTTCAGATCTCGACGGAAACGGCCAGAATCATCAATTCGACGGCGACAAGCGCCATTGATACGATTTCAGGGCTGGACATCAGCAGCCGGCAAAGTCTCGACAGGTTCACCCGCGTAGCTCAGAGGGTCTTTTCAACCCCCAGCTTCATTGATCATGTCATCAGCAGTTCCTCAGCCGATGTAGCGCAGGCAGCAACGGAGACGTTCGCCCAGTACCGTGCCTCCGGTGAAACGCTGAACAGGGTATTCATCTTCCAGCCCGGCCAACCCGGCCGTTCATTTTCGAGCGCTGGCGAGGACAGGAACGCAGCGGAAAATCTCGATTTCTTTGCAGCCATCATCAATATGACGCACAATATGCTCGTATCGAAATTCGGAAAATTCGATCAGTCGGAAATCATGCTTGACACGGAGAGTCAGAAAAGCTGGCGAAACATTTTCGAAAATTTCGGCATTCTTCAGTTCAGCGCGCTGTTTTTCAATATCATGGAAAATGGCCAGATGACCGCGGTCGGACCTGAAGATATCGCCCTTCATGTATCACAGATCATCTTCAGTCACGGCTCACCGGGCGCCTATGTCGTTTTCACGACTCCCGCGCGAGACACGCAGAAAATCTACATGTCAAACGAACTGAACCGGTTGAACCTCCGCTACCGGGCACAGCATGCCTGTGGCGATATTACCTCCGGCGGTGCAACACCCTTTTTGCCCGCCCCGAACGCAGGATTCTGGTATTCTTCCGCGGGTCGTGCGCTTCGTACATGCCTGGACCAGTCCGCCATTTCAGATACCCCGATAACGGTTCGTCGCGGAAATCTGCTCGCGGTCGCCGCTCCCTGTCGTACACTCGGCCCCATGGTCGCGGGAAGCATCTGGTCGCTTGATGAAATATACTCGTCTGATACCCGCAACAAGCTGATCCTGGCGTTGTTCGTCCTCCTGCTCTCCGGTTTCGCGGTTTTTCTCGCGCGAATGACGGCCGATCATCTCGTCACGCCCCTGGAAGCGGTCGAAAAAACGCTCAGAAGCGTTTCAGCCGGAGATTTATCCGGAAGCACCGGCCTTTCGCGAGCGGACGAACTCGGTCAGATGACGCGCGCTTTTGATGAGATGATTTCCGGCCTCCGCGAGCGGAGGGAGCTCGGCAAATTTGTATCTGGCGCTATTGAATCGGCACTCGACACGCGAAACATGTCTGACGTGCAGGCGCAAAAAATCATGGGCACGGTTCTCGTGACCGACATCAGGGCGTTCACCACCATGTCGGAGACGTATTCCCCGACCGAAATCGTTGAGATGCTGAATGTTCACATGGAAGCCATGACAGCCGCGATCACACGGAATGGCGGCCGCGTCGACCGGTTCATCGGAGATGCGGTCGTTGCACTGTTCCAGACCCCGGAAAAAGACGCCGGAATGAGTTCCGCCCTTTCGGCAGCTCTCGAAATGAACGCCGCTCATTCCGCCATCAACGGTGATCGAATCGCATCGGGAAAATTCAGTTACGCGATCGGCATCGGCATCTCATCGGGAGAGCTGATGGCTGGGACGCTTGACGGAGGAAGGCGACGCGACTTCATCGTGATCGGCGAACCCCGCAGCATGGCTGAATCTCTCGAGAACCTTTCCAGGCGTGGCAGGCACACCAGAATCCTGGTCGACGAAAATGTTGCACAAGCCCTTTCCGGCACGTATCTTTTCGAACCGGTTCCCCGCCAGGCGGCTTCAGAGGTTGTCATGCGAAAGGCCCCGACACGATGAGCTGGAGGTTGGGCAGATTTCTTCTTTTTGCGGCGCTGCTGTTTCTTCCGGCAGCAGCCCTCATCGTTGCCGTTCATCAAAACCATGAAGCCAGGATAATGGAGAAAGTAGATGATGCCACAAAGCAGATTCAGTGGCACATCGACGAGGCCACCGGCGCATATTCGAACTCGAGCCTCGTCAACAAGACAGTCAGGGCATTCCTTGCCGGTTCTCTCGAAGGACGCTCCGGAAATGCATTTTCTTCCGCTGAACTGCGTGAACGATTTTCCAAGGCCCATTCAAGGTTTGTGAATGAAATACTGCCCCCGCATGAATGCTACGTTATCCGCGTCGGGACCGAGCCTGAACGCATTTTCACCTCCAAGCCGAGCGGGAGCTTCGATCCGATTGCGAACGATTTCGCGCAGATCGATCACTGGAAGGAAATCAGCAAATCGGAGGCTATCCCGCGACTCGGTGAACTGGTGCGCAAGCATCTTCATGACCGGTGCGGAGTTCTGATACCGATCGACCCGCTCAGGCTTTACCGGGACGATGGGTTGTTCCTCAGGACCGGCGACACCTCGTGGCTTCTTTTCCATTCCTTTGTGAGTCCTGATCTGATCATCATTTTCTGGATTAATATGGGCAAGAATACATTAGACCACCTGCCGGAATTCCTGGTGAAAAACTGGAATACTCCGGGTGAATATGTCATGATGCTGCCCCTGACCCCGGGCGCACGTCCGCTCAAAAACAGCCTGCTCGCTCAGGACCGCACGTTATTCACTTCCCTTGCCCGCTCGAAAAGGCTTACATCCCCTCATTTCAGCGTCACACGCGTCGGGAACACCGTGATCTGTGCCGCACCATATGGAAGCACGGGCGATTACCGCCTGGTTGTCTGCCGGAAACTTGAGATCGAGGATGAATGGCCTTTTTCAGCATTTTTCGCGCTCGGGTTCATCCTCTTCTTTTCATCAGCAGGCTGCTTCATCGCCGGGGAACGTATTCTTTTTTCCCGAGGTCCGGTGTTTACCGTCAAGCGGATTTTGCCGGGTGCGTTCCTCGCTGTTGCGCTTCTTCCGTTGACCGGCGCAGGCGTCGTCATCAACCGGTATCTCTTCGAGACCGGGCGTGACCGGCTCGACTCGCTTCAGCGCGACCTTCATCAGGACCTTGTCGATATCGATGAAGGCGAACGGGCTCACATCGCGTCATTCACGAATTATATTCGATCGCATACAAAGCGCCCGGACTTCGATGCTTACTCGGACCCGCACCTCGGAAGTCCTGATCTGGAAAAGTATTTCAAGGATTTTCTCTGGAATTTCAACAAGAGCCACGACTGGGTTTTCCATAACCTCCTCGTCGTCGTTTCCGACGGAAGATACTTCAGCATTCAATGCCTTTTTCAGGACAATACCCCCCCCGAGGTCATCACGACGAAAGATCAGAATCCGATCATCCAGCACATGTTCAAGAGAGGCCTGCATTTCATGGGCATCCAGGATACGGATATGGATGGAGCAAAATCCGAAGGCGCGGCCCTTGCGGAGGCCGTGAAAATCGAAACCTTCCAGGAAATTCTCTTGAATCTCGGAGGACTGACGACCTATATCAGTCTTGTATTCAACCCGCATGAACTGTTTGAGATCAAATTCCTTCATGAGGCGAATTTCTCCATGGACACCCAGTTCGAATTCATCCCGGGACTTCGGGTGAACTGCACCTGGGTATGGGGATGCCGGGCTCTCGACATCCCATATTTGAAGAGCTATTTTTCCACACTCAAACCCGCCGGAACGCGTGATAGGACAGTCGCCATGAGCGGGCTCAAGCATGAACGCACGATTTCGCCCGAATCATTCGTCAATGAGCGCTCCACGTTCGCAAGTCTGTATGATCTCCTGAACACCAGCTTCCAGACTCAGCTGAGCGTGCGCCGCAAGGCGACGGATGAGCCTGGACGGCCCGTCCAGGAGGCGTATCCGGCAAGACATCTTCGAGGTGTGATTGCCGGGCAGCGGTCGACAGAGCAGATCGATACCGATCTCGAGCAGCTCGGCAAATCAGCCGTTTTTGCTCTCGCGGGCATGGTGGCCGGCGCAGTTCTTCTGGGAGCACTGGCGGGCATCTTTTTTCTGCTCCCGCTATCAGAGCTCAGGCGCGGGATTTCGGCAATTTCCGGCGGCCGGTATGATTTCAGAATCGAAACCTCCCGCAGTGACGAGTTCGGCTCCATTGCGGGAACATTCAACCACATGGCACGCCGGCTCCAGGAGGGACAGCTTCTCAGGTCTTTTGTTTCAGACTCCGTTCTCGAGGCCATCAAAACCGGCTCAACGGACCGCATGCCCCGAACCTGCGAAATCACGGTGTTGTTCTCGAGTCTCGTCGGATTCGATGCTTTCAAGAAAAGCCAGGACGCCTCTGTTGTCTTTTCCGCGCTGCAGGCTCATCTGAGTGCCGTCGACGCGGCGGTGACGAAATTCGGTGGCGAAATCGATAAAATCATCAGCGACAAGGTGATGGTCGTTTTCCGCCATGATGTTGCAGGCGGCGGTGAAAAAGCGGCGGCGATGGCATTGAACGTTGCCCGGGCAGTCGAGCCTGCCCTGATCGAACAGGGAATTGCGCTGAAAACCGCCATCGGGATGAACACGGGCACCGTCGTGTCCGGAGTCGTTGGCGCAGCGGCAGCCAGGCTTGACTTTACGGTTATTGGCGATCCGGTGAATCTCGCCGCGCGCCTTGCGACTCTCGCCCATACGACATCCGGAACAAGAATCGTTCTTTCAGGGGCTATCCGCGACCTGGCTCCGCGCGGGACAGGCACGATAAAACTTCCGTTCAGGGAAGTAAAGGGAAAAACTCAAAAAATCGAGGCATATCTATTATCATGAATTCTATCAACTGCGTTACAAAGTGGCTCCGTGGAAGGCAATACGGCGTATTTTTGCTTTTTCTCGCTGTTCTCGCGCAATCCGTTTCAGCTGACGCCCGCGATCTGATATCAACGGGAAGATTCGGAGCCGTTTCCACGGGTCACGAACGCGCGACGGAAGCGGCGCTGCAGATGCTCGAACGTGGTGGAAACGCCGTTGATGCCGCCGTCGCCGCCGGTTTCATGCTGGCCGTTGTCGACCCTTCGAACTCGGGACTCGGCGGTGACGGATTTGCCCTTCTCCGCATTCCAGGAGCCGGATACGAGGCATGGGATGCCTCCATCCGCTGCCCGGCTGATCCCTCGTCGGGCACTTCCGATATTGGCATGCCAACGGAACCGGCTCTGCTGCTCCACATGCTGGAAAAATACGGAACCAGATCGCCCGCCGAAGTCCTGGCACCCGCGATCACAGCTGCGCGTTCCGGTTTTCCGGTCACCTCCTATCTCGAACGAAGAATCGATGACAAAATACAAACGCTCAAGGACGTCGAAGCTGTCAAGATCTTTGCGCCGACAGGGCGACCGCTGCGCACCGGGGAACTCCTCTGCCAGCCACTGTTGGCTGACACGCTCATGAAACTTTCGGAAAGCGGAGCCTCTTCGTTTTCTTCGGGCCCCCTCGCGGCAAATCTGATCGACGACATGAAACGCAGAGGGTCATCCTATACACTCGATGATATTTTATCTTTCAACGTTCGTATTTCGAGCCCCGTTGCCGTTTCCATCGGCTCCTACACGCTGATCGGTCCTCCCCCACCCTGCTCGTCCGTGGCAGTCATGGCCGCTCTCCGAGCCGTTTTCGACCATGAACGGCGTCTCGGGCAGCGGCTTTCCCTCGACAACAGGCTGATCATCCTCGACAGGCTGTTTTCCCGCATCACGAGTTCGCTCGCCAGGTCGATTCAATCTCCGCGACGCTTTCTGCTCGATGCCGCAGGCCCTCTTGCGAGGCCGTTCGGCACGACGGATGAACCGTCATTCGCCGAGCAGGCTGCCGAACCATCGGGTGAAACGACCCATCTCGTCACCTGGGACAGAAACGGGATGATCGTATCCATGACCCTCACCCTGGGGACTCATTTCGGAACCGGCGACTTCTCCCCGCTCGGGTTTTTCTATAACAATGAACTGGCGAATATCCGCCACCGGTATTTCAACTATCCGAAGGATTATCCCAAGGATGCCGGACCTCTCTCCACGAAATCCCCCTTCATCATCCTGAACGGCACCAGTCCGGTTCTTGCCATTGGTGGGGCCGGCGCGGGACGGATTGTTTCAAATCTCTTCCTGATCCTCGACTCGATTCTGCACAACGAAAAATCTCTGCCGGATGCCGTTCAGTCGCCTCGCATTCACGTAGAGGGGAAAAAAGAGCTCCAGGTTGAATGGTCACCCCTGAAATCCGCGTTATCAACACAAGATACATGGAAACAGTCTTGCACAAAGCCCGCCGGCGCCGATTACTTCGGCCTCATTTCAGCGATCGGTGCGGCATCAGGCACTCTTACGGCCGTCGGTGATTACAGGCGGGACGGTGCCGCCGGAGCTCTGGACATCCCACCCGACTGAGGAACGACGCATGCACGCAAATTCCCTCCTGGCCAGGATTCTTTCCACCGGAGCCGTGGTGTTCCTTTTCTGTTCATCGGCCGACGGTGCAACCAGGGTGTTGAAATTGAAAAGTCAAAACCCTGTAACAGTCTGCGAAACCCTTCATCAGCTGTTCGGAGATCGTCTTCGAGCAGCCGTCGTCATGTCGATCAATGCCGTTGTCATCACTGCGAATTCAGAACCGGCACTCGACGAAGCATCCGCGCTGCTCGCGCAACTGGACAGGCGGCCAGCGGTTTTTCGCTATCAGGTTAGACGGAGGGAGGATCGTTCGGCTTCGAAAAGCGGCTTCCGCTTTCGGGACAAAGCTGGTTCGATCCCCGCCTATGAACGACGGAGTCACCAGGGACACGGGACGGTAACACGCACTATTTCCGGCATGGAGGGCTCCTGGCTCGAACTCACGGATGACTCCATGAGAATTGTAACCCAACGTTCGCCGTGGGGACCGGAATCCGCCATCGTCACTCACCGCCAGGGCGTGGAACTCAGGGGCACCCGTGGCGCGAGCGGGACAGCCATCATCGAAATCAGAGCGGCATCCGGCTCAGAATCGCAGACCTCCACGATTCTGAGCCGGATCGAAGCGCCTTTCGGGAGGTGGTTCTCTCTCGGCGGCACCGGCAGATCGGGTTCAGACGCTCACACAGAAGCAACCATCGGCCGGCCGCCGGCCCGTTTCGAATCAAGGAGTGCGGAAACCGCATCACTCGAAGACTGGGAACTCCTCGTCGACATCATCGCCGCCGGCGATTAAGCCGTTCGTCTCAGAACGTTACATCGGCCCCGTCATCCGGCGGTGGGGGAACATCGCTTCCCTCGTCGGCCGGGGGCGGTGGCGGAGGCGGCTGGTCTTCAGAGTCGTGCAGATCAGCGGGAGTTTGCTCACCAGTTCCCTCGGCCGGAGGCTGAGCCGCATCAGTAGTCTGCGTTTCATCAGGGGACGCAGGGGGCGGAGGAACTTCGCTTCCATCATCGGAAGGCGGAGGTGTCGGCATATCGCCACCATTTTCCTCATCAGAGGGGGGCGGAGGCGGGGGAAGTTCGTCGTCGGGCGGCGGAGCAGGCGGAAGGCCCGAGTCAGGGGTCATAACACCTTCTTCGCCGGGCGGGGGTGGCGGAATTTCTTCGACGGGCGGGCTCGACGGCGCCTGGTCGCCGGAAGGCGGCAGCTCGCTTGGTGTTTTACCGGCCGCCGGCAGTGCCATATCGTCCGATGGGATACTCAGATCGCCGCCCATAGCCTCAATTTTGGGAAGCCGGAGACTTTCAAAAACCTTGTCCCGGATGACCGAATACTGCTTCATGAGCTGGAGCGAATTGTGATAGAAGTTGACCACGACGAGCTTCTGGCCCATCGGGATAATAATCATGTGAGTATATAACGTCTTCCCGTTTTTCTCGAACCGGAAAAGTACATGCCCGATATCAACACCGGCGATATCGGTCCGCCACTGGTCATACAGTCTCGGATTATAGGGCATGAGACTGCGCTTGATTTCAGCAGCAACCTGTTTGAGCGTCTGCGGCTTCGAATAGGTCGCAGCCTGCACGTGCACCAGTATCTGGCCTTCGAGGCCGGAAATCGAGTACAGCAGCGCCGAACTGACTTTATCGCGGATCTTGAGGTAATCAGGAACTTTCAGACTGATGCCGAATGCATCATTCTTGATCTGCCGGTATCTGATTTCCTCGTCGTAGAAGGGCCGGAGACGACGCAGGTAATCATCGATCTTCAGGGTGCCAAATGCGGCTTTGAACGTGTCTGAATATCGTTTTCCGTTCAGGGCGTAGTCGTAGACAACCCATTTGTCCTGGGCGTATCGGCAGTAAACGACAAATTCAAACGTGCCCTTTGTCGTTTTCAGCCCGACATTGACCTTGCACTGGGCCTTGCCGTGAAAACGCGGGTTCGAGTAGTTGAACTTCGCATCCTTCGCAAGCCGGAGCATGACTTTTGCAAGGAAGCGGAACTCACTGCGCTGCGATTGGACCTGATAGGAGTATAGTTCGGTGTATTCCACCGGGCTCATCATTTTGAGCGGCTTCCCGAACAGGAGGGCCATGAATGCCGTCACATCGAAGTTCGCAAGGCATTTGTCCTGATCGCCGGCCATCATTCCGCCGACGAACTCATAGATCATCGGAACGGGCGAGGGAAGCTCCTGGGTTGAACCGGGAGGCTCGGGAATATCGTCGGCGAGATCGCTGACATCGATGGCCTGCGCCTGAAGCATGACCGGGAATCCGATGTCGAGCAGCAGCAACAAAGCGATACACAAAGCCAGAATTCTCGATGTACGCATATTCTTATAGGGTACCCCACCTTCTTATGGAATGTCAACGATGGTTCAATCGGATTGGATTTTCACGATATTGAAGATTGATCGGATGTACGGTATGTTCCAATGCATGCGCAGGCTGTTTGCGTTATTCATTATTTTTTCCATCCTTCTGCCGACGGTTTTGTCGGCAAACCTCCTTGTGCTGCCTGCGCATAAACCGTTGGCACAGCCGACCTTCAAGAGCTCATCCGAAGGAGCCGTATCGGCAATCCCGGTCCATGAGGGATCATGTACGGGTGATATCCGGTCGGAATCGCGAAAGCCCGCCATCCGCCATTCCCCCCAGGGAATCATTACCGGCTTTGCTCTCCAGGATTTCAAAGATCTTATCGGATCTTCCTCTTTCAGAAACCGCACCGAAGGAACGGGTTTGTTCGGCCTTCCAACCGAATGGGGGCTCACCTCCATCCGGCTTGCCCGCGCAGATCGCTGATCTTTCTCTCATACGATCTCTCCGCTATTCTGTTATATCTACTACTATTTATACATCGTATGAAATGAAAGGGAACAACTTGTGACCACTCAGAATACACCTTCGAATACAACGGAAAAAATCGATCCAGGCGTCGAAGAAAACGTCATCAGTTCGATCGTCATCAAAGCTGTAGCCACTTTAGCCGTCGGCGCCATCGCCTGGTATTTCATTCAGAACATGATCTGATGTCATTTATGGCGTGAGCGAAGCAGGCCGGGAGGTTCACTCCCGGCCTGCTTTTTTTTCACCTACCGATATTTTCTCAGGATTCGGGTTTGCCCGCATTCATGAAGATCTTCATCAATTCGGGATCTGCCCTCAGGGTCACGACCTGCTGCGGGAAGGGGATTTCGATGCCAGCCTTGTCGAAATCCTCTTTTATGCGTTTTCTGAAGAGACGTGAAACATGCCATTGGGTCAGCGGCCGCGTTTTGACGAGCATTCGCAGAACGACGGATGACGAATCGAGATTTTCAACGCCCAGCACTTCGGGGCGCCCCCAGATGTCCGATGCGAGTTTCGGGTCGGATGCGAGCTCGTCACCGATACTCTGAAGCAATTCCAACGCCTTGTCGAGATCGGCCTCATACGACACTCCGATATCGAGAACGGCACGCGACCAGGTATAGGTCATGTTTTTCACGGAAGTGATTTCCCCGTTCGGAATGATGAACACACTTCCATCCATCGCGCGAAGAACCGTTGTTTTCAGATTGATCTTTTCGACGGAGCCCGAACGACCGCCGATCTCGACGACATCCCCCACCCTGAACTGGTTTTCCACGAGAATGAAGAAACCTGCAAAGAAATCCTTCACAAGGCTCTGACTTCCGAAGCCGATCGCGACACCGACGATTCCGGCCCCCGTGAGGAGCGGCGTGATATCCATTCCCAGCTCACGGAGAATCATGATTCCGCCAATGCAAAAGAGAACGACGCGTGCACTCGTATTCATGATCTGAACAAGAGTCGACGCGCGCCGCTCGTTTTCCGTCAGGCTCGACCGGTCCTCGTTTTTAACATAGGCGATCACGCTCTCGCCAAGAGTCTGAACGAATTCAAGCACGAGGGCTATCGCTCCGATGATGATGACAATACGCCCTATCCTTGCCAACAGCCAGTCGCTCTGGCCCATCAGCCAGTCCAGTATGAACCTGACAGTCGATGATTCCGTCGTGATTCCCGCCATCGAGGCAATGGCGACAGCGGCGACCAGATACACGATGGACAGGAGTATTTTCCTGCTTATGAACAGAAGGAACTGGGCTCTTTCCTGGCTGACATAGGATGTGGCGATACCGTTTGCAGGATCGAAAAGTCTTACGGCAAGGCGTCCCGCAAGGGGTTTCCCAACCGTGATCAGCATTATGATCGAAAACCCTTCGATACTGTGCAAAAAGACAAATGCCGCAAAATTCTTATACCCATAAAGTGCCGTCAGAAGACAGACGAGATTCAATACCGCAATGAATTTAAAGGCAAAAACCGTGATCCGGAGAAGTTTCGATTCGGGCTGTAGTCCGAGGTTTTCCTGAAGAAGCCTGCCGAATGGCGCAGAAGCGTGAATTAACCGGATGAGCGGCCAGATCAGGGAGATTTTACAGAGCTGATTGATGAGGAATGCGATCTCTCTGTAGACGCCGAACCATCTGAGCAGGACAATCGGCGGAACTCCTATCGCCAGAACCCGGAGGATGCCGATTAATGAGCCTCTCAACGCGTGATCTTCCGGAAGCCGCATGAGAAGAGTTCTCTCGATGA
>Ga0079303_10000216_pt1 | contig 13242 bp, 15 predicted proteins | sample Methanogen_OWC_FD_77073 | JGI IMG/M metagenome (GOLD analysis project Ga0079303, IMG submission 77073) | Enriched soil microbial communities from Old Woman Creek wetland in Ohio, USA - Methanogen_OWC | ecosystem: Environmental > Terrestrial > Soil > Wetlands | place: USA: Ohio | collected...
GAAGTGTGTGTTTCGTCTCATCAATGATCCGGCCTCCTATACCTCCGTGGAGGGGATTGCTTGCTGTAATGACCAGAACTTCCAGGCCCAACAGTTCGTGGCGAAGGATGTTCCGGACGGAGATCATTTAACTCTCCTCTGGTTCTTTTCGGTCATCAGCCGGGCGACCGTTCGCCTCAGTTCCCGGATCCTGCCCGGATTCTCGGTTGAACCCCCGGCGCTGACCTTACCATAGTGCTGGATCAGTTCGATCCTGAGTTTTTCCATCTGCTCCTGGAGTTCGACATCGGAGAATTGCCGGATCTCGCTGGAACGAATGATCGCCATTACTTCCCCTCCATGAGCGCTTCTTCATCAAACACTTCCAGTTCCTGTTCCAGATCCTTATCGATATCCTCACCAATCGTGGTGACAGATATCTCGGGTTTCTGCCGGGGCTGGGGTTTTGGAGGGGGGATCATCTCGAAATGATCAGGCAGTTTGGCGTCCGGCGGGATGATCTTGACCTGGACTCCAATGACTCCCAGTTTCTTTATCGCCACGGCGTAGCCCTTCTCAACAATGGTGTTGACCGGTTCTCCGGAATGTTTGACGTACCCTTCGGTAAACTTCTGGGTCCTCGCCCGTGCTCCGGTCAGCTTGCCGGCAATGATCACTTCGCACCCGAGTGCACCGGACTCCATGACTCTCCGGATAATGCTCGAGCCAGCTTTGCGGAAGTACCAGCCTCGTTCCAGGGCATTGGCCAGCCGCTCGGCCATTATCTGGGCGTTGTAACTGGGGTTCGCAACCTGCTGGACGTCTATCTGAGGTGACTCGACCCCGAAATCTGTGGCGAGATCCTGAGTAAGCTGCCTGACAAGTTTACCGCCTTTCCCAATTACAATACCCGGTTTTTCGGCGAATATCGTAACCTGAGTGCCGAGGGGAGTCCTTTGGATGTCCATACCTCCATACCCGGCACGTTTCAGCTCCTTAACCAGGTGCTTCTCGACCCGTGCCCGCCGTACGCCTTCGGCAATAAATTTTCTCTCGACGGCCATCACTGCACCTCCCGGACAACGATCTCGATATTCACCGTTTCTCTTCGTTTCGGTGAAGCACGCCCCATTGCTCTTGGGAAAAATCCCTCGAATCCTCGACCGCGGTTTGCGGCCGCGTGAACTATCTTCAGGTTCCCTGTGTCAAGGCCGAGATATTCAGCATTCTTGGTCACGGATTGGAGGAGACGGATATAGGCAAGAGATGCCTTCCTTGGGTATCTTCCTGCATCCCAGCAGACAAGCCCTCTTTTATGAGCCACCTTCCGGTTGAATTTCCGGAAGGGAATTGCCTTCTTCTCGGCAACAACATCATGGAGGTACGCCATCGCCTCACCTGTCTTTTTGTTCCGGATGAACCGGGCGATCTCCATCGCATGTTTCGGGGAGATGGGAATCTCGTTCGCTTTTCCCCTCGCAAGGGTATCACCCTGCATATCCGTTGAATATCCTGTTCGCGCCATCTCCATCACTTCAGCGGTACATATTTGCTTGACCTGGTCGCACCTATTCCGGCACTCCCGTGGGTCACTTTCCTTCTGGTCAATGCAAATTCGCCGAGATAGTGGAACACCGCTTCCGGCTGGATTTCAACCTTGAGATACTCCTTGCCGTTGTAGATCTCCACTTCTTTTCCGATCATCTCTGGCATGATCACCATGTCGCGGAGATGGGTCCTGATCTTGGCGTCACCGTTCCGGAATCTCGAGAGTAGGTTTTCCTCTCCTTTCGTCAGCCCTCGAGTGATCTTCCTGCGGACCCGTGAGGGCATAACCGGAACGAGCTCGGACATTCCCATCTGTCGGAGATCCTCTAACCGGAAACCACGGTAGGTGAACTCTTCCCGCCGCCTTGGAAGTCTCTTCTGTGTCTTCTTTGCCATGTCAAACCCTCACTTCTTCCCCCGGCCGGTCTTTCTGGCCGCTACATGGCCAACCGTCCTGCCGGGCGATGTTCCTCTGGCTACTGTCTTTGGCCGTCCGGCATGCTGATGTCCGCCTCCTCCGAAAGGATGGTCAATGACATTCATCGCCACTCCCCTGACCCGGGGCCAATTCGATGCCGAGTTTCTCATCTTGTGGAATTTGTTGCCTGCTTTGACGAAGGGCTTCTCTCCGCGCCCTCCTCCGGCAACAATGCCGATTGTCGCTCTGCACCGGGAGTTGAACCATTTCGTAACTCCGCTCGGCATCTGAACACCAACCCGGTCTGGAGACTTGTCCACAATGATTGCCTGAACTCCGCTGGCCCGGACAAACTTTCCTCCATCATCCGGGCGGGCCTCAATGTTGCAGACGTAAGCCCCGGTTGGGATGGCGCTGAGGGGGAGCGTGTTTCCATTCCGGACTTCTGCTTCTGGTCCCCAGACGATCTCATCATGTATACCGATACCCTCGGTAACCAGCATGTAGATCTTTGAACCGTCCTCGAGCCTGACCAGGGCAATCGGCGAGTGCCGTGCGGGATCATGCTCGATATCGAGGACTGTCCCCCTGATGGTCGTTTCTCCTTTTCCGATGTGTCGGAGGGCAGCTTTATACCGGTGTGACGGCACTCTGTAGGTCGGCCCTCCTTTTCCTCTGCTTTGTGTCGTGATACGATGTCCCATGGAAAGTCACCTACATAATGCCGAGGCGGCTGAGAATCTCCTCGGCTGCTTTCTCGTTGGCGAAACTGATGATTGCTTTCTTCTCACCGTGCATGGTTATGACCGTTGAGACTCCGGTTACCTCCTGCTCGAAGGTCTTCTCAATTTCCTTTTTGATCTGTTTCTTGGATGCTTTCAGGTCAACAAGGAACTGGAGTTTATTCCCTTTCTCAAGAGTCATCATGGCCTTCTCTGTCACGAACGGGTGTCTGAGAACCATGTCACTGCCCTCCCAGCTTATGGATTGCACTCTCGGTGTAGACCGTCAATCGGCCGGGGAGAGTGCCTGGAGCCAGGAATTCGGTGTTCAGCTGATCAAATGTGACAACATCAACGCCGGCGAGATTTCGCGCAGCCTTGAGTGGCTTATCCGCTGTAACAATCAACAGGCTTTTTCGCTGTTTGTACCGGCGACCCCTCATCTTCCCTCGTCCAGCCCGTACTTTCCTGCTCTGCTTTGATCGTTCGATATCAGCATAGACTCCGGCTGCAGCAAGGGCATCAATGACGTCCGAGGTTCTCCCGAGATCTTCAAAGCCGTCCTCGAATACTACCGGAACAGGGCCGGAAAAAATATGCCCTCTGGCTTTGACCAGTTCTTCGGAAGCACTGGCAGCGAGGGCAGATCTGAAGGCTTTCTGCTTTTCCTTCTTGTTGATCCTGCGGATAAGGACCTTATCAACAACAGGGGGGTGTGCTTCCCGGCCTCCTTTTGCCTGGGGGACCTTTGCGGCTCGTGACCCGGTCTTAATACGCGGGACGTGCGAGGAGCCCCTTCCGCTCCCCCAGCCGACCGCTGAAGAATTAATACCGGCGTAAGGGTATGTCCCGTGAGGCTGCCGGCGCGTACTCTGGAGCGCAATGACCGCCTTCCTGATAAGATCAGGTCTAATTTCCTCTGAAAAGGCAGCCGGAAGATCGATATCACGAGTCTGTGATCCATCAAGTGAAAAGAGTTGGACTTTCATGGTTCAAACCCCCTGCTTGCTCTGGACGCTCACAAATTCGATTGTTGGCTGCCGGACCGTGTGTTCTCCCTGCCTTACTGCAGGCCGGATCCGTACCAGCCTCTTCACAGGCCCCGGGATCGATCCCTTGATCAGTACGTAGGGGTTCTTAACCAGGCCATAGTTGAGGAATCCTCCCGCGGGAGTGATCTCTTCACCGTCCTGGCCGATTCTCAGGATACGCTTGTTAAATTCCGTCCGCTGATGATATCCCATCTGTCCCGTCTGCGGAACCTGCCACCTGACATGGTGAGGGTTCCACGGCCCGAGATTTCCGATGTGTCGTTTCTTTCCGCCCCGTGAGTGCTTCCTCTTCCGAAGCTTAATACCCCACCTCTTGACGGGTCCCTGGGTCCCCTTTCCCGTGGTGACTGCGGTGATATCTGCGTAGGCCCCACTCTGGATGATATTTCCGATCCCGACCTCTTTTCCGAGCAGGCTCTCGGCTAACGCCAGACGCCCTTCTATCGGTCCTCCCGCAACCCTCACCTCCATGATCTCCGGGACTTTTTTCGGTATTCCCGATACCAGCTCAGGTGTCGTGTGCATGAGGACAAAGATATCTGATACTCGGCCTTCGGTAACTCCGTCAAGAATTGCCTTCCTCGCTGCCTCGCCCTGGTAGTTCTTGGGAAGTGTCAATCGTCGCGCAAGCGCAGGATCAGGGGTGTCAGTCCATACTTCGGTAAGGGGGTGTCTCCCATAGGTATCCTTCGAATATGCCCGGATGGCAGCAACCTTCATTGCAGGGCTCTCTATCACCGTGACAGGAACCATGATGTCCTTGCCCTCAGTAGGACTGTTCTTGTGATCATCGACCATGACCACATGCGTCATCCCCACCTTATAACCGGCAAATCCTTGCAGCACCGGCACTCCCTCGTAATTGGGCCACGACTGGTACTTTGGCACCTGACTCTTCGCCCTCTTCCGGGGGCTGAAGGCTAGGGAGCCCTTTCGCGGTGTGTTGATTTTCGGCATGTCTTCATCAATCCTTGTGAGATGAGATTTTTCATTTCACTGGCCGCTGAATGCAACCTGCTAATCAGCGAAACTTATCCTCTTATCCGAGAGAGCGTGACTGCTCCCGCCAATGTGAGCTGTGCAAGCCCGTGGAAATGGTTTTTACTATGAACGGGTCAGAGAGGGAGAGTTCCCTCCTTTTAAGACCCGCAATCCCAACCGGTCTTCGCCAACAGATCCTGATGCTCGCGCATGTGAAAGGGTTCCTTCACGCAGGCTCGTAGAGATGTACGTCCGCCTGTGCGCTGATCAGTTCCACCGTGTCAGCCCGTTGTGAATGATCACAACTCCTTCTCGGTCCACAGTCATTTACGACTGCGTCCACCAAATCTGATGATCCGGATCGCCGGAGAGCTCAGAGAGGCTTCCATAATATTTGTCGAGAACAACTTATAATCCTGTCGATTGCGCGGCAGGAGAGAAAAGAAGTTGTTTATACTATCTCCCGGGTATCCAGGGATGGTTTCTAACCAAAGTAGAGATCGCCCTCGTCGTTGATATAGACTTCAATCGGTTCTCTGACATGCCGTGCCCTGAAGCGTTCCGGGGTCGATTCCCTCACTTTGTTGATGAGGGATATTGTATCATATTTCACCTTAATACCGATTTTTTCAGCTTCCCGATAGATAAACGGCGCAACATCGAGAAGATCCATCCCTGCGATTATCGTACAGAGATGCGTTGCATCCAGGGTATAAAGAAAATCAAGTGTTTCCCGTGCACGTCGGATGTTTTCAACGGCAGATTTTTCAATGGTACATACGTTCGCTTTCGATGTCTGGATTATATCAGCAATCTGCTGCTGGGTCAGCCCCTGCTTGCGATACCTGAGCACTTCTTTCTGACGATCGGTGAGCAGCCCATCCTTCATTAATAGCCTGTTGGCAGGTGGAATTTAAACACTTTTCGTTAACATCATGACACTGTCTCTTCCCCCGGGATGGATTGCCAGCCAGCCTCTCTTTTTTCTTCCGAAAACCAATGATAAAGGCTGAATTTCAGAATTTGGATAAAATTTCAAAATGTTTATATCCGCACGGACGTATAGTAACCTGTTACAACGTTAAAAGAGGTGCATTATGGTAGTGAAAGTTGGAGTTGCCAAACTGGGCAACATAGCAAGCGGCGTAATGGCCGAACTGCTCCTCGATGAGAGAGCAGACCGCGAGGATATGCAGACATTCATGGCCACCAGCGGGACAAAATTACAGCCTGAAGATATCGACCGTGTCGTTTCCAATATGAAGGCATGGAAGCCGGACTTCTGTATCGTCGTTTCTCCCAACGGAGTCCTGCCCGGACCGACCGGTGCACGAGAACAGCTTGCGGCGGCCGGAATTCCGGTCATCGTAATCACCGATGATGTTACCACCAAGAAGGAATGGGAAGGCATCAAGACCAGCAAGTTCGGCTACATCATCATGAAGGCCGACTCCATGATCGGTGCCCGCCGTGAGTTCCTCGACCCCATCGAGATGGCGGACTACAACGGCAACCTCGTGAAAGTCCTTGCGCTCACCGGCGCATTCCGGAAACTCCAGGAAGGCATCGACAAGGTCATCGATCAGGTCAAGGCTGGAAAGAAGGGCGACGCCCTTGAGCTCCCCAAGATCGTGATGACCACTGACAAGGCGGTCGAAGGCGAGTTCACCAACCCCTATGCTCTCGCAAAGGCACGCGCTGCCTACGAGATCGCAATGGCAGTCGCCATGGTAAATGTCAAGGGCTGCTTCATGACCAAGGAATGGGAGAAGTATATCCCGATCGTCAGCAGCGCCCACGAAATGATGCGATGTGCCGCCGTTCTTTGTGATGAGGCTCGTGAGATTGAAAAAGCGGGTGACGGTGTTATCAGAAAGCCCCACAAGAAGGATGGGGTTATCGTCTCCAAGACCAAACTGGTCAGCAAACCCGAGTAAAATCCTTAATTTTTCGTTTTTTTTCCTTGGTTTGAGACAGAATTCACAGTTGATTTATCGAAGGATTTAAAACTTATTCCAGAGATTGCATGCGTTTATTCTGAAAAATTCTCCCCACCTCCTCCGGGGGTGTCAGGATGACAGGTTCAAGGTGCAGCCGCTCCATAAATGCTGTATCACTTGTTGAGGAGGAATTGGGGTTTATCCTTGATATCATGCTACAGAACGCAGAGAAATGACGACCCTTCTTTCTGTCAAAAAAGAGGGAGAGGTTGAATGCATGCGTCCCGAGAGACCGGTAGAGACGGATCATCGCCAGAAGTCCATCCACGAAATCGTCGATAAATGGCTCAAATTCCTCAATACATGAAATCGGCATAATGCATCGGATCTCCCGTTCGCCGAGCGGAACAAAATGGGCATACCAGAATAGCTCGTTTCCCAGAAGATAGCGCGGGGTCTTCTGTTCATGATTTCTGAGATCATCCCCATATTTTTCCCCGGTTCTGAGAGCATAGGCGAACCCGGACCTCAGATATTTCTCTGGTAGTGGGGAGGGACGTCGGTCTGCCATTCCCTGCAGGTGCGGGTGAGCAATACTTGCCCCTGCTGAGGGGAGATAATTCCAATTGATGCTCTTGTAGCCTGAAGCCTTTTGAAGTGAGGTTATCTGACCAAGGAAGGCATCACGGATCTCACTGTGTGAAAATTCCTCCCGGTAATGATCACGGGTTACGACTGTCACCGTATGCCATGCTGCGAAGGGAAACAAATTGGGGAAAGTGACACTATCCCCGATGCAAATTCTATTCCCGTCTGAAAATGTTGGTGTGACGGTTTGTATTCCACCGGGGCAGAACGGGCAGAAATCAGGTGGCGACGGAGGCTGGAAGGCTTCATCGAGCCTCCGATTGAGCCTCTCCGGTGAGATCTTGCATCTCATTCCGGTCAGCAGCTCTTCACGCATCTGAAGGATGTGCTTTCCAGAGATGATCTCAGTAACTGTGAACATATCCTGTTCTCAATATCGAGGGGAGAGCTCATAATAATGTGCGAGAAACTTCCGTGTGATTTCCGGCGATTTACTGTTTGACTGAGAAAAAAGGTTGAATTTTTGGAAGCAGTCTCAGACGATGTACTTTCCGAGGAGGCGGATTGAAGTGGTCATGTCCGGCCCCAGGGGGGAACCGAAGATGATCTGCGTCACACCGGCCTTGGTAAGGTCGTCGCACTTCTGCTTAACGGTATCAGGAGTCCCAGCAATGGTGAATGCGTCGATGGTCTTATCGTCTACGTTCTCACCGGCAGTCTTGAAGTCAAACTTTGCGAGGGCGCTCTTGATTGTTGCTACCTTAGCTGCGTCGAGTCCATGGCGCTGGATGAGTTCCGGCGGTGAACCTGCAGCGATGAATGCGGCAACGATCTTGGCTGCATTCCGTGCCTTCTTCTGGTCCCGGTCGATCGACATCGCCGTATACGCACCGACATCAAATCCTTTCTTACCGACCTTGTCGCAGGCAGCCTTGATGATCGGGATAGCGACCTGGAAGTCCTTGGGGTTCGATGCGTTGATTAACGCTCCGTCCCCAATAGTTCCGGCAAGTTCAAGGACTTTCGGTCCCTGGGCGCCGATGTAGACCGGGATACCTTTCTTCCCCGGAAGAGTGACACCAGTGAGCTTTGCTCCCTTGTAGGGGAAGAATTTAAAGTCGGGTTTCGTGACTTCGGCTCCCGTCAGAAGCTCCCTGATCATCTTCACAGCTTCTTCCAGGCGTGCGACCGGTTTGTCGGGCTGGATAGCGAGCTTTGGAAGTGTTGACAGGTCGCCGGGACCGATCCCCAGAACGGCACGTCCGTCAGAGATCTCATTCAAAGTGGCTATGAACGATGCCATAGCGGCAGGAGTATCAGTGAATGAGTTCATGATACCCGGGCCCATCTTCAGGGTCGTAGTTGCTTGGGCAATTGCGGCGAGAGTTGGGTAGCAGTGGCGATTGTTGTAGTGGTTCGTTATCCATGCATAATCGATATCCTTGGATTCTGCAAGCTTGCAGAAATTGACCACCTGTTTGACGTTAACATTGCCAGGCACAAATTCTATTCCGTACGTTGTCAAGGTTCGTTCACCTCACTGTAACATACAGAACACAAAATTAAATACCTTATGATTTTCAGTTTCTCGATTTCTAAAAAGGAGAACAGACAAGACTATTCAGGCTATGAGCACATTCCCTCCTGACGGTATGAAGCTATTCGATAGTCTTTTTTCCTCATGTACAAAAATATGGAACTGATAAGCCCCTCAGGGGCTTTCACAGGACTGTCACATAATGCGCGTGCTGTTGGTCGGAGTAGGCGGGGCAGGGTGCAGGATTGTCGACAGCATTTATGATCATGATATAAATTCTCCCATCAGATGTACCGATGGAATTGCTATTGACAAGGATGCCGAGGCACTGGATGCCCTGCCCACACTGCCCCGGGAAAATCGGATATTTTATCAGCCACTCGATCCCAGCCAGACAGCGGCTTCACTGCCTTCTGATCTGATTGTCACAAAACTTCAGAACCTGAATCCGGGCGATATCGATGCCATCATAGTTTGTGCAGGACTGGGTGGCAGGCTTGCCAGGGGAATACAACCCCTTGTTCGCCGGGTGAAGGAGAGCATGTTTGAGCCTGTTTTCGGACTGTTTACGCTTCCGTGTGCGAAAGAGGGAGATGATATTCTTGGCCTTGCCGCGGACGGGCTCGACTCGCTGCTTCCCGAGATGGACGGTATCATCCTTTTTGATAACGACCTTTTCCCCGTTGTTTGTCCCCTGGAGGAGGGACCGAAGGAACCTGCAGATGGGGGTATCAAGAAGAGAATTACCCTCAGAAAAACGGGGAAGGAGATAGAAGATTCTCCCCCTGGCCATAATGAGATGAACACTGCGATTGCAAAACAGATCAACCTTCTTCTCCACGCCGGAGAAGCCGGGGACAAACCGGGAATGGAGACAGGAGAAGTGGCCCTTGACGCTGGAGAGATACTCAACACGATGAAGGGAATGGGCTGCATTGCGATAGGTTATGCCCGGGATACTGTGCCCGTCACCAATCCGGATATCATCAACAGACTGCGGCCCGCTACCAGTTCCCTGCAGGATAGTCATCAAAAAGCACAACGCCTCGTAGAGATTGCCAGAAGAGCCATCGCTGAAGGCATGTCTATTGCCTGTGATCCTTCAATGGCTGAGAAAGCCCTTATCCTCATCGCCGGACCTCCCCATGAATTGAGTATGAGGGGTTACATGACAGTCCGGCACTGGATTGACCGATCAATACGAGGCCAGGAAGTCCGGTCGGGAGACTATCCGGTTAAAAATACCCGGTATATTGCCGTCTTGGTCATTTTGGCCGGACTTGAAAATGTAACAAAGATAAATGAGATCAGGCGGATACGGGATACGGTAAAAAAATCCACCGGTTCATAACGAAAACCAGAGAAAAATTTAGTTTTGGGAAACTATTTTCGAGAAAGGGATATTACCTGCCCCGATTTCTGTCCTGATTGGAATTCCTTTCTCAAAACAATAAGCGACGAAATTCATCCCCGAGTACGAGACAATGGATAGCCGGTAAGGATCAGATGGCAGATTGAAAGGTGAAATGCCCATCATGACCGGAAAGACAAAGCCGCACCTCCTCATCTGGGCCACCGTCTCCCTGACTGGTCCTTCAGCAACTGCCGGCACTTCCCTCACATTGGCCAGTGCCGTCCCTGTTCCGGATGCAACCATCGATGATATCGAAGTCAGGCCGGCGGAGATGAAGAGTTGGAGGGGGTCGATTGTCGTCCCCTGATAGCCTATCAGATCGTAAAATCGAATCGGTTCACCATGTTCGACAGAGATTCTCCCTCCGTAGGCCATTCTCACCGGAATGCCCCTGCCCTGAAAGACCCCATCCATTGTGATGCTACAGACAGTCATTACACCGATGCTACCATGGGGAACACGAGGATCGTTGTCCAGAACGCGATATGAAGAGAAAAATCCACATCGCGCCCGGATAATCTCATCAAACGCAGAAACGACATCATCAATCCGATTTTCAGGCACTATTGAAAGGTTATACGCAACATCCCCTGTTTCAGTAATAGGATCGAAGGTGCTCCTGAAGGCAAGTCTCTCGAGCTTCGAGATGATAAAGCCGATGCGTTCTCCGACGAGGGCGCTTTCAGTTTCGGCAAGGCCATACGGGGTAAGGATGCGCCCCATATTACCGACCTTCTCCGTAAAGCCCATCTCATCAAGATACCTGAGGTAGTACTGGACTGCTCGATCTGAAAGCACGAAGCCACGCTCAGCCATGAGCTCCGAAAGCCGTTTTGCCCCCACCGGTTCGCTGTGATCCTTGAGAATCCGGAGAATCTCGATATATTTCCTCTCTGTTCGTATCATCTCTCACCTGGCACTGATCGCGCCTTTGCTGTCCTGATACCGCCCCTCATATATCAGATCTCCTTGTGTCACCTGATGCATGATCATCTGGACGACCCTGTCTCCTCTTTTCAACGTAAGCGGTTCATTCCCCATATTAACCAGCCCCAGCGTCAACTGACCCCGGAATCCGGGGTCTACAAACCCTGCGGTCACCAGGATGCCCCGCCTTCCATAGGATGATCGGGTCCTGAGTGTCGCTGCAAGATCCGGGGGAATCTCAACCCATTCGAGGGAGTGCGCAAGGGTACAGGCTCCCAGTTCAATACCGATATCATCCCCAATCCGCAGGTCGTACGGTGCCGGCTGCTGGCACTCAGAAGAATACGGGCTGATCACCAATGCACCACTGTGGCCACTCTGACCGAGCCGCCTGATGATTTCTGCCGAAGAGAGTATCATCTCATGAATTAATATCCCCTGAAAATGCTTAATATCTTATGATACCAATGGAAGGAAGGATCCATGGGGTAGAGGATATCCTCTTGGGCTTCGGACCCAAGGACGCGGGTTCGATTCCCGCTGGGTCCGTCAACTCTTCCTATCCACCGGTTTGACAGATAACACTTAATGAATCTAAACTATTCCCATTTTGTTTCATGGGGGACACGGTCAAGCAGCATCCCCTCCACGAGCACCGGCATGAGCCTCCTTCCTTCCTCCACCGCCTTCTGGAGCCTCCAGTTGCGCTCTGCAAAGATTGTAAAGATAGGCTCACCCTTTTCAACCCGGTTACCCTTTTTAGCATGAAGAAGAATTCCGGCTCCCCTGTCATGGGGGGCCCCCGCACTTCTCGCCAGGCTGATGAGCGACTGGTTGTTCATCTCAACCACATATCCGCTTGCCGGTGCATTCACGACAAACTCATATTTCCCGGGTAGTATATCGGTCGATTTTACCCGGGCGTTCCCACCCTGAATCTCAATGATCTCCATGAATTTTTTGTGTGCCTCGCCGTTCTTCAGGATCTGGTTGGCAAGAGCACTGCCTCCTCCTCGTGGAGCTTTTCCTGACATTTCAAGCGCGATGCCGGCGATCGCTATACTCTTCTGTATGAGCGATCCCGGTCCCTCCCCACCTTCGAGGATGCTGAGTGCCTCCCGGACTTCAAGGTTTGGGCCAATGCTCCTCCCGACAGGGGAATCTCCATAGGTGAGGGCACACTCTACCCGCATATTAAGACGTTCGCCGAGTTCAATAAACTCCCGGGCTAGTTTCCCACCGTCCTGGACATTCGGAACCTTTGCATGTGTCCCGACGGGGATGTCTATGACCACCAGATCTGCGCCGACAGCATATTTCTTGGCCATGACGCTCGCAAGCATCTGTCCCCGTGCATCGATCCTGAACGGATATTCCTGTAGTATTATCCGATCATCAGCCGGGGCGATGTTCGTTGCACCTCCCCAGACTATCGCCCCGCCGACCTTCAGGGTCATCTTCTGGACCTCAGCCGCCGAAAACTCCACGGGAGCGAGGACCTCCATTAAGTCAGCAGTACCTCCCGCACCAGTTATTGCCCTCGAACTTGTCTTGGGAATCTTCAGACCGCTCGCCGCAAGGATAGGGACAACCAGGAGTGTAATCTTATTGCCAGGAACGCCTCCGATTGAATGCTTATCAACTATCGGATGGGTGTGGAACGTCAGGCGCTCACCCGTATCTACCATGGCTTTTGTAAGATGCTCAACTTCGTCCATATCCAGGGCATGGATATAGGATGCGGTTATGTAAGCGGTCAGTTCAGCAGGAGTCAGGTTGTCATCGACGACATCCCTGATGATCGAATAGGTCTCATCTTTTGAGAGGCGGGCTCCGTCCATCTTTTTTCGAATATACTGGAGCGAGACCGGCCTGTCTGCCAGTCGCACCTCTACAGATTCCCCTTCCATAACACCCAGCCTTTCATTGGTGATCCGGTAGATTCCTACCGTTCCCTGAGAGATGATGGAGGTCGTGGTGTCCACGAAGGCCGCAACAGAGACGCCGTTTGTCTGGTTGAAGATCTGAACCCTGTCTCCAGCCAGGACGCCGATATTCCGGGCATCCTCATTGTTGAGGAGAACTTCCCGGGTTGCAATGTCAATCATTTTTGTCGTCAGTTTCATGGTTCCCTGT
>Ga0079303_10000217_pt1 | contig 13226 bp, 11 predicted proteins | sample Methanogen_OWC_FD_77073 | JGI IMG/M metagenome (GOLD analysis project Ga0079303, IMG submission 77073) | Enriched soil microbial communities from Old Woman Creek wetland in Ohio, USA - Methanogen_OWC | ecosystem: Environmental > Terrestrial > Soil > Wetlands | place: USA: Ohio | collected...
AACGCCTGTATCCGGAGTCAGAGCGGATTGGAGCATGCTCTTGACCTTGGCGACGTCTGCATGTTCGAGCGTTATCAGCCTGGTGACGAGTTTGTCCGATTCATTGATCCGGTCGAGCGCCTCGATCATTTTCTTGAGATTTTCCAGAGTGGCGGGATTGTCCTTAATGACGATCGTATTGGTTTTCTTATCGACTATGATATTTCCGGCCGGGGATTTTATGCTGTTTAAAATGGCGCTCAGGTCCTGCGCCTTGGAATATTTGAGTTTGGCTATCAGAGTTTCGGTATGCTGCGAGTCTATCTGACGTATCTCGACCATTCCGTCATGAATGAAATATTCGAGCCCGTATGTCTTGCAGATGTTGTCCAGAACGGTCTTGACGTTGGAATCCTTGATATACAAAGTTAGGTTTCCCTGAATGGAATGGCTTACTGATGCGTTGATCTCGGAAGCCCTCAGGAAACCTTCGAGTACTTCCCATATAGGCCTGTTGGTGACGTTGAATGATATTTTTTCGGCCATTTTTTTGTCGAGCTCTGGATCGGCCTTGCCGGTTTTATTTCCGACCTCTTCATTGGCGGTTGTATAAACGAACATGCCTTCTGCGGCCCGAACGGCCTTGGCCGAACCGGCCGGATCGGTAATTTTTATGAAGGCGCTTCCCGCCGCTGAATCCGTCTGAGCGGCGCACGAGATGCGCAGCATCCTGTTGTCGTTCAGAAGAACGCTCAGGTATGCGGCGCCAGTTTCCTTTCTTTCGCTAACGCGCACGCCGATACCGGTGAATTCATCGGAAAGCTTGGACACCAGAGCGGAAAGTCTGGAATATTTTTCCTCAGAAAGCGCTATTTCAGTAAGAGCTTCGCCGGCCTCGCTCCTTGAGTATTTATTCTCGTCCCTGAAATATTTCAGCAGGGTCTGGGCGAAATCTATCTTCCAGAGCGCGTAGCCTTTTTTGTACGCGAGGTTGAACCATTCCTTCTCGTCGCGGCTTCCCGCGAATTCCTGGATGTCAAGATAAGAGCGGTCGCCCGCCGGCATCTTGAAATCGCAATATACGTTGGCGCCGTCCATGGAGCGCCCCGGCGAGCCGGACGCCGCGAAAACGGACGGCGGCTGGCATTGAAAGAATGGCGAAAAGACCACGGTGGCGGCGGTTATAGCTGCCAGCGCCGTCCTTCGGCTCAATACTGTTCCATTTTCTTTTCTTTTATCAGCTGGCACTTCAAGGTCCTCCCGTCAGGCGTCTTGATCTCGACCATTTCGTCGTACAGTTTCACCAGTTCGTATCCCATGTTAGGTTTCCCGATATACCATATCCTGGAATTTATTATCGCACAGCCCCTGTCGCCTATTTTGATGATCCCTTCCACCTTGAAATTCTCGTCAACGCCGGAAGGCTTATTTACTATGACTGCTTCCGAAGTCGCCTTAGCGACTTCGATCACCGCCGCCTTAGGCGTCTGGACTTCGCTCGCGTCCGACGATAAGACTTCGCCCTTATAGTAAAACAGGTCCGTTTTTATTCCTGATTTGAACTTACTTATCTCGGCTTTATTCTCGAACAAATTGACCGCGGCCCACGCTCGGCCATCCTGAAGCGGAAGTGCCAGAAGCGCGCCGGCAACGGCTATGGTTAAAGTCATTTTTTTATATCCAACAATATTCATCGTCATTTTTCCTGATTTTTCCACATTTCTTTCCGGTCGCGCAGGCATACCGAACGAGCATTCAGGCGCGCATCAATGCACGGGACTGAATTTCCACCCGGGCGCGCCGGATTATCCGTTTCGAGAAAACCTTATGTCGACGAGTATCTCGATAATAACCGCCGCCTCTATCTTTCCGTCGTTCGTCCTGGAGGCCGATAATCGTTTTATTGAAAAATTGAGGTTTTTAAAACCCTCCAGAATATGCAAAAAAACCAGAAAGTCCGCCGTCGAAGAACGAAAGCCGATTTCGATCGGAAGAAGTTTATAGGTAAAACGCGAATTTTCGTCCTGTTTTCCATCGGGATCGCGCGGCGAGTGACTTTTTTCATATATCCTGTCGAACTGCGGCGTTTTTTTCGTAAACTTGATATCAAGGGCGTTCGATTCGACGATATTCGTGATGACGTTAATCATCTGAATGGCGGAGTCATTGCCAAGCACCATCCTGTCCAGCTCCGCGAGCTTCGATTCGTTTTTGACGATATCCTCCGAATCGTTCCGGGCGAGATCGTCCTCGGCTGAAAGCACTGAATAACGTGCCTTTACAGAAGCGCATGCCGACGAGAGTTTTTTTATAGTGGTCTCCTGATAAGGAAATATAATATAAAAAAACAGCATGGGCACGCAAAAAAGTATTGCCGAGAATATCATGATTTTTTCCGACGTCTTGAAGGCGGAAGCCCGGGAATTAAGTTTTTCGTATATTTCGTATAACCTCGCCGTCATCTATCTGTCACCGCCATCGCCGGACGGCATAATGCATTCGAATTGAAAATCGATGCTGTCGCCGACCTGCTCGGTACGTTTAACGCTTACGGATGCGAAGGCCTTCATTTTCTTCAGGGAGTCATTTAATTTCAGAACCCTGTCATATACGGCCGAACGCCCGGAAAAATTCAGCACCGGCGAGTCTTCGCTCGAAAACGAGAGCGTTTTGAGGTTGACGCCTTCCGGCAGGATCTCGGAAATCTTCAGAAGCACTGAATCGAGGCCATATTTAGAGAATTCGATGACTTTTCTGGCGCCGAGTTTTTTCTGGAACATGTCGTATTTTTCTATTATTTTTTTCCTGGCGGCGGTGGCATCGGACGACGAAAGCTGGGCAACTTTTGATTCCAGCTCGGCTTTCTCGCCGGAAATGCGGAAAGACGTCAGATAATTCCTGGCGAACATGAAAGTGAATATCAGCGAGTAAACAAGTATTAATGCAAGAGTCGAATTTAAAAAACCTATCTTTCCGGCCGCCTGGAACCCGGGAAACTTATTGTCGATAAAATTTTCGAGCGCGTCGTTTATACCTGCGGGTCTGGCTTTTTCCGGAGCTTTTTTTTCCTTGATAAAAGTGATGCCGTACTCGGGATAGAAAAATTCGTTAAAGGCCGCGCCCAAATCGAAAAATGAAAGATTATACTTATCGCAAAGCACCGTGGAGCTGTTCGATTTCTCGACGGTTTCCCAGGTATTGGCCTTCGCGACGACGGCGTCATAGGAATCGGAGAAATAACCCGTCACGCCGGGTATCTCTCCATTGCCTCCGAAAAGGCATATTTTTTTCATGGTCTGCGATGAAAGCGTGGATTCCTGGAAGTGCGCGAAATAATAACCGGTTGAAAGTCTTATTCTCTGAAAGAGTTTTTTGAACGACACATTTAAAACCTTGTGAAGATTGGCCCGCGGGAAAGAATCGTCGAGGCCGTCGATTTCGTCCTGTGAAAGAAGCCCTATGCGAAATTTTTCTTCTTCGGCTTCCGATATGCTCAGAGGCGAGTCGCCGGGAAACATTGTTTTTATGACGGTAGTAAGAGTGCTTCCGCCCATATTGATGTCTTTTGAAAACTTAAATCCCGTGCTCGTGATGAAGCTGGCGGTGATCTGAGAATTACCGAAATCAATGAACATCACGACATCCTCGGCGCCGATGCCTTCCATTATCTTCATTCTTTTGGATATCGCGTACAGGGAAAGCGCCGAAGACGCGTAACCCGCGATTTCGAGGCCGGCGGCGGCGGCTATGGATGTGAATCTGGTAATGAAGCGCTGCTCGATGGCGGCGATCACTATTCTGATCTTTTTCTGGGTAGAGCCATCGTCGCCTTTCTGATCGAACTCCCTGACCGTCTTGTAATCGAAAACGCATTCCTCGATGGGATAGCCGATCTCTTTTTTCAGCTCGAACCTGATGGTCTTTTCGAGTGCGTCGGGAGCCATCTTGGGAAAATCCATATGGCGCAACGTTATGTAACTGCCGTTCAGGACGAACAGTGCGCGGCGCGCGGTAAACCCGTTCTCTGTAGACAGGTCCCTTATTATGCCGGCTATCGATTCGTCGGTGGCATTATCCAGGCCGACGATCTGTTCGATGGCGACCTTCATAAAAGCGACGCCGCCATTGTCGGTCTTTTGCGCTTCCGCTATCTTGATGGCGGCGCTGCCGATATCTATTCCTATGAATGTTTCTATCGAAACCGTTCTGGCTTCTTCCGCCATCAATTTTTCTCCAAGCCTCAGTTAATTATCAAATGGATTGCCGCAGCTGCCGTGTTCTCGGCATCGCGTGCCTGAAGATCGACTTCACCCGTTTTCAGGCCGATCACCGTCGCCGTGTTCTTGACCCGGCTCGCGATCAGAGCGTAGGTCTGATCCTGCGGCAGGAGCGTCCAGACGAAAGACGTTTCCTTCGTGGACGCGGCGTCGGTGACGTAGTCGACGGTATATTCGACGGCCGCCCCGCCGACCTTGAGCGTGTTGGTCACATTGTTCTTGAAAACGATATAAGGAATCGAATCGCCGGATGCTGTGGCGCTCACCGACATCTCGATCGGAACTGAAATTCCAGCGCTTCCAACGATTATTTCAGCGGTTCCGGAAGAAACGGCCTGAACCACCGAAAAGAAAGAATTGTTTGAAACATAATTGTTGAGTATTTTTAATATCTTTTCGTCGGTGGAGACCATGGTGACGGAAGCGTCGCGGGCATAATCGCCTGTTTCATTCAGCGCCCGCCCTTCGATTATGACGTGAGATTTTACTGAAATATCGTGGACGTTTGAAATTTCCGCGCCGGCGCGATAGACCTTGACGGCCGCAACGCCGCTGTCGCGGTCGTCGTTGCCGAGCTTGTAATTGTCCGAAACGCATCCGAAATTGTAGAGCGCGACGAGCGTAAAAACGAGCGTAAAGGAAGCGATGAGCCTTCCGGATCTTGAAGACATATTTCGATTCTCCTGTAATTAGTGTGTATTATACTTCAATTAAAAATGCGGCTATCTTCTTCAACCGGTATTCCGAACAAAGTCACTTATTGCTGCTTGAGGGTCACGAACACGAATATATCGTCCGCCGCTGAATCGTCGGTCCCGGGGTTTATGCCGTCAGGGCCGTATGAATGAACGTACAGGCCACTCTGTGATCCGGAACTTGTGAAAGTTGTCGCCTTGCTCGCTTTCACCTTGCGAACTATATTCTTGTTATTTTCATCCACTTCATAACCTTTGAAGTCCCCGCCAGTCACGACGCCTATGGCATATTTATTGTTCCAAGCGTCAAAAGAAATTTCATTCGTGGTCCCGTCCATATACGGGCCCTTCCAGGATTTAGTGTGGCTGTCGGCCGCTTTATAATTTTCCTCCAGCAGGTCTTTGGGCTTGAAATATACGTTGCCCTGAAGAGGGGGCCCCATAAGATCGATAAGGCTTCCCGGCCATACGTTAGTGTCGGAATAAAAATTCTTCATCGCTTTCGCGAGAGAATTCATAGAAGTTTTCGTTGAATTTTCCTTCCCCAGATCCAGCACCTGACTCACGCGCGGAAGAGCTATGGCTATCAAAAGTCCCAGCACGACCAGGACTATCATGATTTCAGTCAGCGTGAAACCTTTATTTTTCATTTTTATCGGTTTAATAAAAGACATAAACATTTTTATTCCTCCTCGGGATATCTATCGGAAAAAATATTATTTTATTAATCAAAAATACAACAAAAGTATACGGTACGCCGCTTCGGGCATTCGATTTCGCGAACAGGCAGGCGCGGCCGGGCAACCTCCGAAGCCGCGCCTTCGGCGATCATCTTATCGCGCTTGTCAGATCGAACATGGGCAGGAACATGGCGATGGCTATAAAGCCTATTACGACGCCCATGACAATTATGAGGACCGGTTCGATTATGGTCATGACGGTCTCGATGGCCAGTTCGACCTCGTATTCGAAAAAATCCGAGGCCTTCAGAAGGAGTTTCGGCAGCGCGCCGGTTTTTTCGCCGGTCTGAATTATCTTGGTCACTATGGCTGGAAAAAGCTTCTTGGTGCGAAGTATCTCGTGTAGAGTGATACCCTGAGCTACGCCTGTTTTCAGGGAAGTCACTATCACTTTCAGATGAACGTTGCTCATAATGTTTTCGCAGACTTCAAGGCTTTTAATTATCGGCACGCCTCCGCCCAAAAGCGTTCCGAGCGTCCTCGTAAACCTGGCTACAGAAGACTTCAAAACGAGATTGCCGTAAACCGGCATTGCAAGAACAAAGGAATCGAAAGCGCTTCGAGCGCGAGGCCTGGTGACGACAAGCCATCTGATAATGAAGAACATCACCAGAACTATAATTATTACATATATGATATATTTTTGCATGAAAGTGCTCAGCATCATCAAAAAAACCGTGGGCGCCGGAAGAACGGTCTTGGCCTTGGCAAAGACCTTGGCGAATTTCGGAAAAACGTAAGTTATAAGAAAAATAACGACCATAGTGGCCACGATACTTAAAATCGCGGGATAAATCATCGCCGACTTGACCTTGGATATCAATTTAGTGTCGCGCTCCGAAAATTTCGCGATCTGGGAAAGGATTTCTTCGAGCCCGGCTCCCGTTTCACCGGCTTTTATCATGCTCGAAGACAGTTCGTCGAAAACCTCCGGATATTTCGATATGGCATCGAAAAAAGTCTGACCCGTGGAGATCCTAACCTTGACGTCCTGAATGATGGACCTGAGGCGAGGATTTTCGCATTGGTCGGCGAGGGATTCAAGACTTTCCACGAGCGTAACACCGGCGCTTATAAGAGTGGAAAGCTGCATATAAAAATACGTGATTTCCTTGCGCGATATCCGCCCGGAGAAAAAAAACGAAAAATATTCCGATAAGGATTTCTTCGGCTTCACTATCTCCCTGATCTCGATGACGTAATATCCCCCGTCGATGAGCGTGTCCACCATGGCGTCCTGGGTGGCGGCTTCGCCTCGGGCCGTGGTAGTCTTGCCTTCGCGGTCGGATATCTTGTATTCAAACTGGGGCATATTCGCTCTCCCGACGCTTATTATTTTTTGAGGCTTTTAGGATCGACGCGATAAGCTTTTATGGGATTTTCCTTCCCCTTCACGTGAAAAGGCTCGAGCGGGGAACAGCTAACGACGTCCCTGATTTTCTCGTAAACGGATTCGTTGACGACTATATCGTTGAATCCCGCGTGCGCCTGGAGTCTTGCCGCAAGATTCACGGTATCGCCTATCGCGGTATATTCCATTCGGTCCAGCGAGCCGACATTGCCGACTATTGCCTCGCCAGTATTGATGCCTATGCTGAAGCCTATGTCGATATCGAGTTTTTCCCTGAATTCGGCCGCGACGCTCTCGACGAACTCGACGATCTCGACTGCGACCCTTACGGCCCTTGCCGGATCGTCCTCATGGGCCAGGGGCGCGCCGAAGAATGCCATGACCGCGTCGCCTATGAATTTGTCGAGCGTGCCGTCATGCTTGAAGATGATCTGGGAAACCTCCGAAAAAATCTGATTGAGCATCGAAAAAATATTTTCAACGCTGAGTTTTTCCGACATCTTGGTAAAATTCTTGATATCGGCAAAAAGGACCGTTATCGTTCTCTTCTCTCCGTCAAGCTTGATATCGCCGCTCGTCTGCGCGAGCTGCTCGATGAGATTCGGGGAAATATAGCGTTCCATATTATTTCTGAGCTGCCGCTCCCGCTTGATCGCCATGATAAGCTTGGTGTTTTCCACCGCCACGGAAACGGCGCCGGCGAAATTCTTGAGAAATTCAGCGTCTTCCTCGGTGAAAGGGCTGTCGACGCTCTTTTCAAGATAAAACGCTCCCTGCAGTCCTCTTTTCGATATAAGCGGAATGCATAATATCGATTTCCCGCTGAGCGCCACGACGCTTTTGGCGGAAGAGAATCGGGCGTCGAAAAGGCTGTTCATGATATGAACCGCCTCACCCGTTTTTTTCACTTCATCGAGTATGGAAACGGAAACCGCGCTTTCGTCTAACTTGAGGTCCATCACGCTCATCTTTCTGGTCACATAAGGGACGAACCGATTCTGCGATGCGTCAAAAAGAAAGACCAGTCCCCTTTCAAATTTTCTGTAATTTTGAACCAGGTCAAGCGCTATATTCATCAATTGCTTGAGATTGAAAATCTCGGAAATCGACTTGGTAAGTTCGAAAAGCACTTTAAGTTCCTGATTCATCCGGATCGTACTGACTGCGAAATCGGTAATGATACCTGCGAGGTTTCCCCTTAAAGTGCAGAATTCGGGCGAAAGTTTTCCCGCTCCCACGGATGCGGTGAATTTTTCAAAACAGTCCTCGATCTTCTTCTCGAAATCGGGCGCCAGCTTGATGTCGGGAGATGATATCTCGGAAGAAAGGGCGGCGCCCGCGTCGACTATTATCGATCGAAGCATCTCGTCCTCGTTAAACTCCACGAGGTTATCGCCGATTCGCAGAACATCGTAATTTGTAATCGGCGAGTCCTTGATCTTGCGCCCGTTAAGAAAAGTGCCGTTGGTCGAATTATTGTCGGAAATGTACCATGAGCCGTCTTTGAAAAAAAGAGAGGCATGGTTGCGTGAAGCCAGGCTCGTTTTGAGCACCACGTCGCATTCCGCGCTCCTGCCAACCGAGTATCGGCGTACCGGGTCGAGGTCCATGGTCCTGTAATCCCTGTTTCCATCGACTATAGTAATCTTCAATGCGTATCACTATCCGTCATATAATATCTTGCTTATCGAACAATATTATCAGAGACCGGGGCGGTATCGTCAAAGCGCTCGATTCAAAAACCGGAGCGTCTTCGATAAGATAAGCGTCACTGCCCTGTTTTTCAAATGTATTAACGGCCAGATGCCACTTTACGCCTGTCCGGGGCCGGGGTATCTCAAAAACGAGGCCTTCGCGATGAGAATTGATGGCCACGTAAAAACGCCTGTCGTATCCGGGGATTCCGGTAATTTCGGGAGAACCGTTAAGGGTGAAGGCGATCGTCCTGGAAAAATGTGACCAGTCTGGCTTTTCCGGCTTCACTCCGTGCCAGGTAATTAATTCCTGATTGCCAAAAAGCTTTGGGTCTTTTCTTGTGTAATAAGATTCGAGCCGGAAAACCGGGTTCTCTTTTCTGAGCGCAATTAATTTCTTGAAAAATTCAAATATTTCAGAATACCTCTTAAGATTGCCCCAGTCTATCCATGAAGTCTCGTTGTCCTGGCAGTAGCAGTTATTGTTTCCTCGCTGGGTTCTGTATGTCTCGTCGCCTCCGAGTATCATGGGAATCCCCTGGGAAATCATCAGAACAGAAATGAAATTTTTCACCTGGCGAATCCTGGCGCGGTTGATCGAAGGGTCGCCCGTCTCGCCCTCGGCGCCGAAATTAAAACTGTAATTGTCGTTACAGCCGTCGGTATTGTTTTCGCCATTTCCGATATTATTCTTGACATTAAACGAAACAAGATCGCGCATCGTGAAACCGTCGTGCGAAGTGATGAAGTTCACGCTGTGGGCCGGGGTCCGCCCGTCGTCGCTGTAAAGGTCGGGACTTCCGCAGATTCTGGTGGCAAACGACGAAGCCATGCCTTCGTCGCCCCTTAAAAAACGCCGGACGTCATCGCGGTATTTTCCGTTCCACTCCGCCCATCCGTCCGGGAACTCTCCCACTTTATAAAAGCCGGACGCATCCCAGCCCTCCGCGATAAGTTTGGTTCCCGACAGCACCGGATCTTCCTGAATATCGCGCAAGAGGCTGTTCTCGCCGATCCATTCGCCTTTGATATCACGTCCGAGTATGGCGGCGAGATCGAAACGGAAACCGTCCACGTGCATTTCGGTGACAAAATACCTGAGGCTGTCCAGAATCATCTGTTTGACGGCCTGATGATTGCAGTTCACGGTATTGCCGCAACCCGAAAAATTCTTGTAAAAACGATTATTCTCAAGCAAATAATAAACGGAATTATCGATGCCCCTGAATGAAAATGTCGGTCCGACTTCATTGCCTTCGCCGGTATGGTTGTAGACGACGTCCAGAATGACTTCTATCCCGACGCGGTGAAGTTCGAGTACCATCTTCTTGAATTCGCTGAGTTTGCCTTCCGGATCTCCGGCGGCAGCATAATTCGGGTGTAGCGCGAAGAACGAAAGAGAGTTGTATCCCCAGTAATTTTTAAGACGCACCCCGGAAAAAGGATTGACCCTGATTATCTCATTCTCGTTAAACGCATGAACGGGAAGAAGCTCCACCGCGGTTACGCCCAGTTCGAGCAAATAAGGTATCTTTTCGATAAGCCCGGCAAATGTACCGGGATTGACTGTTTTTGAAGAACTATGCCTGGTGAACCCTCTGACATGGGTTTCATATATTATGGTCCGCGAAAGAGGTATTCTGGGGGGGCGGTCATCGTCCCAGTCGAACGACGAATCGCCGGTTATGGCGCATTTCACCGCAACGCCGGTATTATCGACCTGAGAAGGCACGAGGTCGGAATCCACTTTCTGATTACGGTCATAGCCGTACATGGCCGCATCTTTGAGTGTATCCATGCCGACGAGAGCTCGCGCATAAGGGTCTATCAATATTTTTTTCGGGTTGAATCTGAAGCCGTTCTTCCCGGGCGAATAATCGCCGGATATTCTGTAGGCATATAAGGTTTCGCAGCCGAGTCCCTGCACGAGAACGTGCCAGATGTCTCCGGTTCTGTTGCGTTCCGGCCGGAGCTCGACGCAATGAATTGGTTTTTCGCGGTCACCGGCCGAAAATAGTTCCAGAGTAACGCCGGTACAATTTTTGGAAAAAATAGCGAAATTGACGCCACCCTTTTTTTCATGAGTGGCCCCCAGCGGATAGGGTTTCCCTTTCGATATTCTGAAATTCATTTCCTGACGCATCGCGCTCAGTTCTTTTCCTTTAACGCCAGATTAAGTTCGAGAGAACCATACTGGGTTTTGAAGGGAACGAGTATCGACTGAACGTCGGTTTCCGGAATCTTGACCTCGCGGCCCTCGAAACAGGCCGGGGGTGAAAAGTCTACATCAAAACCTTTTTCTGAAAGAATTGAAACCGCGCGGCCCGTGATCATATTCGTCATCTCGGAAAGAGCGGATCGTCCGAGAGCGTCCAGTTCTGGAACGGCTGATTTTCCGAGCATGGAATTGGCGATAGAAACCGCGAGGCTCTTTTCAAGGACAAAAAGAGCGCGGCCCCTGAGTTCACCGGTTACGCCGAGCATGATAACGAAGACGTAATCGGGAGAAATAATTGTTTCCTTCGATAAGGCAAGCCCGGCCCTCGTGAAGGAGATGCCGGGTACAAGCTGGGGCAGAACCTGAGCCGCCGCCTCTATGAACGGATTAAGATATTCGGCCTTAATAGCAATACCTCCGGACGCGCAACGCGAGCGATTTACATTTTAAGAACTTTTTCGATAATGGCGATAAAATTTTCTTCGGTGAAAGGTTTGACTATAAAATGCTTGGCGCCAAGAGTAAGGGCCTCTATGACCTTGTCTTTTTGGGAAGACGCCGATACCATTATGATCCTGGCCTGGGGATTGATCTCCTTGATCTTTTTCAGGCCGTCGATACCGGAATCGCCAGGCATGGTTATGTCCATGGTGATCAGGTCCGGATTGTTTTCCTTGTAGGATTTAACGGCAATTTCAACGTTTTCAGCTTCAAAAACATTTTCAAAACCGAATTTTGTCAATATTCTTTTGATCGTGAACCTCATGAACTGTGCATCGTCTACGATCAAAATCTTTTCAGGTCTCTGGTCCATAAATTACTCCTCGAAGCCATTAATTTAATATTTGTCCGGAATCACGCCGGATCTGCAGTATAGAAGATTTCATTGACGCCGGCGCCTGACAGATTTATCAAATGACCCTTCGAGAAATTGTTCGCCGTCATCGGCCGGACGCAAGATATGTTACTATATTTAAGGTGTTATGTCAATAACAATGATAGGGCCTGTTACGCATAATATTTTTTATACCATTCGACGAATTTTTTTATTCCTTCTTTTACCGCGGTGGACGGTCTGTAACCGAGATCGCGTTCCAGGTCGGCCACATCCGCCCATGTCGCGGGTACATCCCCCGGCTGCATGGGCAAAAGATTTTTGATCGCCTTTTTGCCGAGAGCGTCTTCTATTGCCTCAATGAATTCCATCAATTTCACCGGATTGCTATTACCGATATTGTAGATTTTATAAGGCGCGCGGCTTGCGGCCGGGTCGGGAGTTTTTCCGCTCCAGCCCGGATCGCCTTTCGGCGGAGAATCAATTACGCGTACCACGCCCCGGACGATATCGTCGATATATGTAAAATCTCTTTTCATATCACCCCCGTTGAAAACATCGATCGGATCACCGGCGATTATAGCCCTCGTGAAAAGAAAGAGAGCCATGTCGGGGCGTCCCCAGGGACCGTATACCGTGAAAAAACGAAGTCCTGTGGTTGGGATTTTAAAAAGATAGCTGTAAGTATGCGCCATGAGTTCGTTCGATTTCTTGGAAGCCGCATAAAGCGAGATCGGATGATCGACATTGTGGGAAGTCGAAAACGGCATCAGTTCATTCAGCCCGTAAACCGAGGAACTGGAGGCATACGCCAGATGACCGACCCCGTTGTGCCTGCACGCCTCGAGAATATTTACGAAACCCGATATGTTCGAATCAATGTACGCGCGTGGATTCGTGAGTGAATATCTCACACCGGCCTGAGCGGCGAGATTGCATACCGCGTCGAATTTCTCGGCGCTAAAAAGCCCGGTGACGCCTTCACGGTCGCAAAGATCCATTTTCACGAAACGATAGCCCTTAAATTTAGAGCTCCCGCTGAGTTTTTTCGAATCCGCCGCTTCGCGCGATATTCCATGCTCGGCGAGGCGGGCATATTTCAACCTTACATCGTAATAGTCGTTGACGCTGTCGAGGCCGACTACTTCATCTCCTCGCGCCAGAAGATTACCTGTAAGATTGAAACCTATAAAACCCGCCGAGCCAGTAACCAGAATTTTCATTTTAAATATCTTCCTTACGAGTAAAATTTCCTCAGGGCTATTTCCCTGGTTCGGCCGACTTTACCGCCCACGCTTTTTTTACGAAATAAGCCAGAACCAAAGTAACGGCGGCCATCATCGCCCGGGCGCACCAGGCCGCGTAATTCGCGCCATTTTTCGCCACCGGCATTTGGACGGCGCCCTCGCCGCCATTCACGGCCCATGCTACCAAAAG